>ULOB01028209.1_pt1 | contig 18429 bp, 10 predicted proteins | sample 1952151 | NCBI WGS metagenome assembly ULOB01 (sample SAMEA4835591, study PRJEB28245) | human gut metagenome | biome: gut microbiome; material: fecal sample | place: Denmark | collected 2008
CAATGGTCAGGAGCGCACGCCGCCGCAAAGGTGCATCCAAAAGGCGGGAAAACGGTTCACCTTTGCAGAAGGCCTACGGACTCACGGGCTCATAGACCTGAAGACCTGACTCAGACCTGATTCAGACCTGACCCAGACCTGACCCAGACTGAACATACATCTTGTTACTCGTGGTAACCTCAGCGGCCTACGCTCAGGACATCACCGTGACAGGTACTGTTACTGATGCTTCGACTGGCGAGACTATCATAGGCGCCTCTGTAGTGCTGAAAGGAAGCACCACACAGTGGAGCATGACCGACGACCTCGGCCAGTACTCTCTGACAGTGCCTGAGAACGGCGTGCTGGAGATCAGTTTTATGGGCTACACTACTCAGGAGATTCCTGTCAACGGCAGGACTACCATAGACGTGGCCCTCGAGATGGATGCGCAGATGCTGGATGACGTAGTGGTTGTCGGCTATGGTTCTGCCAGGAAGATATCGTCCGTGGTCGGCTCCGCTTCCACTGTCAACAAGAAGGTGATAGCCAACAGGCCTACAGCCAACGCAGGTGACGCCCTCCAGGGCCAGGTATCAGGTCTGCAGGTGTTCTCATCTTCCGGTGAGCCTTCCGCGAGTGTCAGCATGTACATGCGCGGTATCAGCTCCATCTACTCTGACACCGAGCCTCTGTTCATCCTGGACGGTTCTCCAGTCTCCTCAGGAGTCTTCTCCTCTCTCAACAGCAATGATATCGAGAGCGTAGTCGTCATGAAGGACGCCTCCTCCACAGCCATCTACGGTTCGCGTGCCGCCAACGGTGTGATCTACATCACGACCAAGAAAGGACAGGCAGGAGAAAAACCGGTCGTATCCCTCAGGGCCCAGTACGGTGTGTCCCAGATAGCCCGCCACAAGATGGACCTGATGAACGCCGACCAGTGGTTTGAGTTCCAGCGCAAGGTCAACCCTAATTTCCAGATGACAGCATATCAGGCCGCCTCCCAGCAGCTGGGCATCAACACCAACTGGGTGGACTACTTCTTCAATGAAAACGCCCCCCTGTGGAGCCTGGACGCATCGATATCAGGAGCCTCCGACAAGACCGACTACTATGTGTCTCTCGGGACATTCGACCAGAAAGGTGTGGCCTTCGACTCCGAGCTGACCAGATACAACATCCGTACTAACGTCAACACCCAGGCTACCAAATGGCTGAAGATGGGTATGAACATAGGTCTCACCTATCAGGACTACCAGACTACACCCTACATGAACAGCGGCCAGAACAGTTACGGCAACATCATGTTTGCATCCAACAACCTGCCCGCCTGGCTCTCCCCCTACGCCCTCCTCTACGATGACAACGGCAATCCCTATATCGACCGTGGTCAGGAAGAGATATACTTCGACGCTGTCGGCCAGTGGAATGCTTTCCACCTGTCCAATATCCAGCCCATCCAGTACACGACAGTCAGGGTGAATGCCAGTACCTATCAGCAGATCACTCCCGTCAAAGGACTTGTTCTCCGCGCACAGCAGAGCCTCGAGGGCTATGACTACCGCGCCTCGCAGAAGGCCCTCCCCGTGTCTTCGGACGAGTGGCCTTTCGGCTCCAGCTCGCCGTCAGCCAGCGAGAACTTCCAGAGGTACTACCGCCTGACATTCACCAACACAGCCGAGTACAACTTCGACATCGCCGATAAGAACCACTTCTCCATCCTGGCCGGTCAGGAAGCCATCATGAGCGACGACCAGCGCTTCGGAGCCAGCTCAAACGGTATGTCTGATCTCCGCCAGCCGTATCTGGACAACGGTACCCAGGCCGACATTCCTTCCTGGAGCCGCTCGCAGATTACCTACAACTCCTACTTCGCCCGCCTCTCCTACAACTTCGACGAGCGCTACTATCTCGACGCCTCCTGGCGTATCGACGGCTCCTCTCTCTTCGGCGAGAACAAGCGCTACGCCAACTTCTACTCCGTGGGAGCCATGTGGGACATCAAGAAGGAAGAATGGATGAGGGGCGCCTCCTGGATTCAGGACCTGCGCCTGAAAGCCAGCTACGGTACCACCGGTAACTCCGGCATCCCCTACAACTACATGTCCTGGGGTACTGTGGGCAACTACAACGGCAACATCGTTTACGGCGGTGTCAGCGGTTGGGGCATTTCCACCCCCGCGAATCCTGACCTCACATGGGAGACTATAGAGACCCTCAACGTGGGAGTCACCACCCGACTGTGGAACTTCCTGGGAGTAAGTGTGGAATTCTACAACAGGGTCACCCGCGACATGCTGATGGAGATACCATACTCCTACACAACCGGACACGGTACAGCATGGGGCAATGTCGCTGACATGAGAAACCGCGGAGTGGATGTGGACCTGAGTTTCGACATCATCCAGACCAGCGACATCTACTTCAACATCAAGACCAACTTCAACTACAACAAGAACGAGATTATCAGCCTCTTCGACGGACGTGACTCCTTCACCCTGGCCAACACCGGTATGAGGATGGAGGTGGGACACGCCTGGGGCGAGTACTACTACGTGCGTTCCGCAGGAGTCGATCCCCGCGACGGTATGCAGATGTGGTACGACAAGAACGGCAACATCACGAAGAATTACTCCGATGATGACGCCGTGATGCTGGGCAAGCAGAGGTACGCTCCCTGGTCCGGAGGTCTCCAGCTCAACTTCCAGTACAAGGGGCTGTATGTAGGTGCGGACTTCACATGGGTGGCCGGCAACTGGATCCTCAACAACGACAAATGGTTCCTCACCAACCCCACACAGTTCCCCCTGTACAACATGACCACTGATATGCTCAACATCTGGACGAAACCCGGCGATGTCACCGACGTGCCTTCCCTCGAGTCCTCGAGACAGTTCGACGACACCTATCTTGAGAACGCATCGTTCCTGCGCCTGAAGAACCTGCAGATAGCCTACGACTTCCCCAAGAACTGGATGGACAGGACAGGCTTCCTCGCCGGTGTCAGGGTATACGCTATCGCCCGCAACCTCTTTACCATCACAGAGTACTCCGGATATGACCCCGAGGTGGACAGCAATGTCCAGATGGGTAACTACCCCAATACCAGACAGTTCAGCTTTGGAATCGAATTAACATTCTAATCTTGAGAGAAATGAGAAATATAATAAAGGCAGCATCAATACTTACCCTGGCAGCCGGTCTCTGCAGCTGCAGCATGGACCTTCACGAGCCCGGCGCCATCGATATGGAGAACGCCCTGACCAGCATAGCCGATGCCGACAAACTGAGGGCGGGAAGCTATATCGACTTCCGCAGCAGGGTCGGCGGCGACTGGGTGACGAACTCAGAGGTGCAGAGCGACCTCTTCCAGCCGACCATCGGCTACGGCAACAACTGGGGCTCCTTCTTCCGCTGGGAGTTCACGGCCAACGAGGGAGCTGTCAGCAACGTATGGCAGTACGACTATTCTGCGATAGCAAACCTCAACTTCTTCATAGACAGAGTCCAGGCCGTCCTGGACAATCCTACAGAGGATTTTACGGATACGGACCTGGCCTCCCTCGAACAGTATCTCGGCGAGTGCTACTTCTTCAGGGCATTCTATCACTATGACCTCGCCATGAGGTTCTGTGTCCTCTACGATCCTTCGACAGCAGCCAATGAGAAGGGAATCCCCTACGTAAAGGTGTACTCTCCTACATCGGACCGTACCCAGTATCCGTCCAGGGGCAATCTCCAGGACACCTACGCCGAGATCAACAGAGATCTCGATCTGGCCGAGCAGATGATAACCACTCCCGGAACCGGCCAGAGTTCCCAGTATCTCAATGCCGACATCGTGGATGCCTTCAGGGCCAGGGTCTACCTCAACATGCAGGATTACGCCAAGGTAATCGAGTATGCGGCTCCCCTTAAATCCAAATATGCGCTGCTCAACAACGCCGCTGATTTCTACGCGATGTGGGTGAATGACTCCGGTGCCGAGTGCCTGATGATGCTGGATGCCAGCAGGGACAGCAACAATCCGGCTACCTCCATGGACATCCACTACATGTACTACATCTCCAACAGTGCCACATACGAGCCTTTCTTCCTGCCCACCCAGGGTATCGTGGACATTTTCCTCCAGTATCCCACAGACCTGAGAACCTCGCAGTTCCTCTGGCTTACAAACGTGACAAGCTCCGGTCAATCGGCCCAGACCTACATGTTCACCAAGTTCCCCGGTAACCCGGAACTTTTCCCTGACGGCATGACATCTCCTTCGTCCAACTACCTGCACAAGAACAAGCCTTTCCGTACCGCAGAGGTTTACCTCAATCTGGCCGAGGCCTACGCCATGAGCGGCAATACAACCGAGGCTGCCAATGTCCTCAATGAACTCAGGGCCTCGCGTATATCCGGATACGACGGAACAGACTATGCTCAGGCAAACGTGATGGCTCAGATTAAGAACGAGCGTGTACGTGAGCTCATCGGCGAGGGCTTCCGACTGTATGACCTGAAGAGATGGGGCGATCCCGTCCAGAGGGCAGCAATTCAGGCTGATGCCAGTGCCCTTATGTACGAGCACAGTTCTGTGACCGCCACCTTTATGCCCGGCGACACCCGCTTCATATGGCCTATTCCCCAGGCCGAGCTGGATGCCAATCCCAACATGGACGGTGAGCAGAATCCCGGTTATTAATAGTTAATTTATTAGACAGATGATGAAAAATATCAGATACTTTTTAGCAGCGGCAGCCCTTATCGGACTGCTGGCCTCCTGCTCGGAGAAAGACTTTACGCCCGCTACCGGAAATACTGCGGTAGAGTTTGTCCAGATCGGCGAGCAGTCGCTTACCGGGGAGTACTGCTATATCCCGGTGCAGCAGATTGCAGAATCCAACACCTCCACACTGGTTTCGATGGAGGTACTTGACTGCAAGGTGACACATCTCAGTGGAGACGTACTTACACTGAAGGAAGATACCGACTATATTGTCACCCGTTATGAGATCTATGCCAACCCTCAGAGTTCTGAAGAAACCAGTGCATTCGAAATAAGGTTCCCTGACTATGCGAACTATCAGGATATAACCGTTCAAGTAAGACTGACAGGAGAGAATCTGGGGACACTTGTGGAGGAGACAGTGATATTCAGAGGCCCCGAAAGATACGAAATGTCAGGCACATGGTCTCTTGATACGTTCGGAACTCTGATTATCGAGGAGGACGAAAATGATTATAACAAGTTCTACGTTACAGTTTCCAATATACTGTATTCCGAAAGTCCGGGCAGAAGCCAGACACTGACTTTCCCTGCAAACCGCAACATCAACATCCTTGAGATAGACCCTAACGTTGTCGTAAATGACGGTGTTGACGACATGATGTGGTGCCTTTCTACCGGCCCCGGCACACTCACCCCCGGCAGCCCTGTTCAGTTTACATTTACTGACGACAACACATTCAGCGCGACGGGCTTCTTCATCGGTACAACCGGATATTATGGCGCAGTCGGCGGTACTGGAACAGGTACAAGACTGGAGTAATCTAAAAACTTAGTTGATACCTTAGGGCCGTGCAATCCGTTGGACGGCCCTTTTATTTCCATAAGATTATGAACAGACAAAATTTTTTCCTGACATTGATGCTGCTGTCCTTTGCCTGTAGCCTGAAAGCCCAGCCGGCAAAGGGTACCGTTACGGTCAACGCCCGGCAGGACCTGCTGAGCGTACTGCCGGCGGAAGCGGCTTATTTCCTTACCCGCTTCGAGGAGGCTGTCATATATTTCACTGACGGGACCACATCCAGCGGTACAGTGAATATATGCCTGGTGGACAACTCGATCCGTTTCATTGCCCCCGCCGGCGATACCCTGCTGATGTCCCATGGCGACCGCATTCTCCGCATTCTCGTCTCCGACACCCTCATACTCAAAGCCAATGACTACTTTGCACGGCAGATTGCAGTTTTCGGACCATACTCGCTCTCCGAGCGTAAGAGCCTGGAACTGGACGTGCTGCAGGAGAAAAAGACGGGTGCTTACGGTTCTGTTCCTCCAACTTCCACCGCCATGTCGGCCAACCTCATGCTTCTGGACCCATCCCGGAAATTCGAGGCTGCGACAGACATCAGCTACAGCATGAAGAGCGAGTACGTGCTGACGGACGGGACGGACGTGTACAAGGCCCGCGCCGCCGCATTCTGCCGCCTCTTCCCAGAAAAAAAGCGTGAAATCAAGAAGTTCATCAAGGAGCAGTCTCTGGACATGGAGTCCAGAACGGACCTGCTGAGGCTCTTCCTGTTCTGCGCTGACAATGACAAACAATGATTTACCATATGAGAAAAACACCGAAACACATATTCCTCCTTTCGGCAGCCGTCCTGTCCCTCCTGCTGCCGTATTCGTGCAGCGAGGGTGAACTCTACCGGAGGGAATACAAAGTCACCGTGAACGGGCGTGAGTTTCCCGCCTCGGCTTTCAGGAGCGGACAGGCCAGGATAAAGGTTACGGAGGACTTGGCTTCCTCCATTCAAGGCAGTCTGGACGAGGAGGGTGCCGCCGTCCTCACGGGCGTGAAATCGCTGGACGATGCCCTGGCGTCCATCGGGACGGTCAGGATAGAGCGGGCCGTACCGGAAGCCGGCATCTACGAGCCGCTGCACCGCCGCTGGGGACTGCATCTGTGGATGAACGTCTACTTCGACGACAGCCTGCCACTGACCAAAGCCGGAGAGGCCTTGTCAGAAGCGGAGGGCATAGTTTACGTGGAATACATCCCCGAGACCATACTGCTCTGGGACGGACAGGTAACGCCAGTGGACGCGCCGGCAGCCGCACCTGCATCGGAGACCCCGGAGAATCCCGTATTCGACGATCCCATGCTGTACTCCGACCAGTGGCATTACTACAACGACGGCTCCGGGAGCAGGACACTAGCCGGCTCGGACGCAGACGTGCTCCCTGTGTGGAGCAGCGGAATGGTAGGCAGCAGCGACGTGATAGTGGCCGTAGTGGACGGAGGCATAGACATCGACCACGAGGACCTGTCCTCCAATATATGGCAGAATCCCAATGCGGCCGAAGGCTACCCGCACGGCTTCAACTTTGTGAGGAACAACGGAGAGATAGTCGCTCATAGCCACGGTACCCACGTGGCCGGAACAGTAGCGGCAGTCAACAACAACGGTATCGGAGTCTGCGGAATCGCGGGCGGTGACTTGAAAGCCGGAATTCCGGGAGTGAGACTCATGTCCTGCCAGATATTCGAGACCGGGGAGGACGGGAAAGACGTGTCCGGTCCGGGCTCGGATGCCATTATCTGGGCATCTGATCACGGTGCGGTCATAGCCCAGAACAGCTGGGGATACTCGTATGAGACACTGGACGATGCTCTTGCAGGTTACGTTCCGGAATATGACAAGATTGCTATCGACTATTTCACAGCTAACGCCGGCTATGACGAGAACGGCAGGGAGGGCGGCAACCAGACAGGGCCCATGGCCGGAGGGCTGGTGATATTCTCCGCCGGCAACGACGCCTGGCCCGTGGGCTATCCCGGAAACTATGAGACAGCCGTGGCCGTCTCGTCCGTGGGCGCTGATTACCAACCCGCCTATTACACCAACTACGGGGACTGGGTCGACATCACCGCTCCCGGTGGTGACGTGCAGAAGAACTACCAGGTCATGAGTACCCTGCCCGACAACCAGTACGGACTGATGCAGGGCACGTCCATGGCCTGCCCCCATGTCTCCGGAGTAGCGGCTCTGCTGGTTTCTGAATTCGGAGGTCCCGGGTTCACCAATACCGAGCTGCGGCGGCTGCTGGAGGAAGGAGCCAGGGACATATCTGAATACTACAGCGGAGAGAAGTTCCTTGGACGCGGACTTCTGGATGCCCGCCGCTCGTTCTCCCTGCGCAGCGGGGAGGCACCTGAGTCCGTGAATACGGAAGGTCTCACCCCTGAGGTCATTGCGAACAGCATTCTATTCAATGTCAGTGTACCTGCCGACTCCGATGACGGATGCGCCTATTTCATCCGGATGCGCTGTACCCCTGCCGGAGGAGGGGAGTCTGTGTACGAGGACACGGCCGTACCCCACTACATGAAGGCCGGGGACATAATCAATGTATCTGCTCATGGTCTGGAATTCAGCACAGAGTACACTGTCACCCTTTCCGCCCTTGACCTGGCCGGAAACGAGTCGGCAGTATCGGAGGCCATCGCAGTCTCCACTGAAGCCAACAACGCTCCTGTAATCGAACCGAAAACCACAGGCGACACAGTCATCAACCTCTACCAGACCGTCCGCCTCGACTTCGGAATACGTGAGCCGGACTGGCATGCTTTCGATGTTTCGATGCAGGATGTTCAGGGCATGTCGCTGTCGAAGCTGAATGACACCACATGGCGTGTGACCATGTACGGTGAGAGACTGGGTATCGGGGAACATGAGGCTGTGATTACTGCCGAGGATGAGTACGGACTCTCCTCCCGTTTCACTGTTAGGTGCATTGTCAAGGACAACTCGGCCCCGGTCGCTGTCAGGACGATAAATGACACCGTCATCAACGCCACCGGCAGCGGCCAGCCCGTACTTGAACTGAATCTCGGCGTGTATTTTTCAGATCCCGACTCGGACGCGCTGTCTTACAGCGTGTCATACTCCGACAACAACGTAGCCGGCGGATCCGTCAGCAACGGCATACTGTCCCTCACTCCTGTTGTGTACGGTCTTGTGGACATCACGGTCGTGGCACAGGACCCACTGGGAGAGAAGGCGTCGCAAACATTCACCTTGCTGATACGCGACGGCTCCCGCCCCGCTGACTTCTATCCCAACCCCGTGGCGGACACCCTTTACGTCCGTACCGGGGAGCCTGAGGAAGATGTCACTGTCATGATTCGGGCCGCCAACGGCGCAGTAGTCCTCTCACAGAGCGGTTGTGTTTCTCCATTCGCGCCTCTTACCGTAGACATGAGCGCCCTTCCGGGAGGCATCTACAGCGTGACGGCATCCATCAATGATACAGAGCACACCCAGACCATAGCCAAGCTGTAAAGAAACTCGCAATATATACTAATGTTTGGAAACACTATTTTTCTGCAAATTTAGTGTTTTCAAACATTAATTGCTATATTTGCAGCATGAAAGACATCAGCATAGAAGAGCTTTACCGCAGCTTTGAGCGCAGGCTAAGAGGCTACGACCTCCGCTTTTTCAGGTATCTCTATAGCGGGATAGACTGGAATGAAAGGCTTATAGGCATCAAGGGACCAAAAGGATGCGGAAAAACAACAATCCTTATGCAGCGCATTCTCAAAGATTTTCCCGAGAGAGACAAGGCTCTCTACATCTCATTGGACGATCTGTGGTTTTCCGCAAATTCTCCCATGGATGCCGTAGAACGCCACTGCCAGTGGGGAGGAACCCATCTTTTTATGGACGAAGTGCACTACTATCCCAAATGGCAGCAGTTGCTGAAAAATATCTACGACCAATACCCCGAACTGCACATAGTATACACAGGCTCTTCCATGCTGCAGATAGATTCCGCAAAGGGAGATCTTTCCAGAAGACAGACCTTATACTCCCTCCAAGGTCTGTCTTTCAGGGAATTCTTGGAATTTGAAGGAATCACCGGCATCCCGGTTGTCCGACTGGAGGACCTGCTGTGCTCGCATGAGGAGATTGCCAGGGAGATTACTTCAAGGATCAGAATCATGCCTTACTTCCACGCATACCTGCAACACGGATACTATCCGTTCTACCGCGAAAGTCAGTACAATTACCACTTGAGACTCAAAGAGGTCGCGAACACCGTCATAGAGGTTGACTATCCTCTTGTAGACGAGATATCCGTCTCCACCATCCGAAAGACCAAAAAGATGCTCATGATACTGGCCGCACGTGTCCCGCAGACCCCCAAAATGTCCGAGCTGTACCACCAGTTGGAAACAGACCGGAACCAGGGGCTGAAGATGCTGGGTGCGCTGAAACGGGGAGGCCTACTCAGCTTGCTGTCGTCAAAAAACAGAAGTTATAAAGAATTAGGACGTCCGGACAAAATCTATCTGGACAACACCAATCTCATGTATGCCCTTTCCCCGGAAATCAACACCGGGACCATGAGAGAGACATTTTTCTTCAATCAGCTGAAGCAGGCGCACACAGTAACATATCCTGCGGCGGGAGACTTTCTGATAGACAACCGCGCGACATTCGAAATCGGAGGACGGGGCAAGGACTTCACACAGATACGCAGCATCCAGGACAGCTATCTGGCAGTGGACGAAGTAGAAATAGGCCATAGAAACCGCATTCCGCTGTGGATGTTCGGGCTGCTCTACTGACCTTTGCAACCGGGCAATGCCGGAAACACCGCCACAGGCCCTGTGGCAATGGTCGAGACAGCTCGCCGCCGCAAAGGTGTACCCCAAAGGCGGGAAAACGGTTCACCTTTGCAATTGGGCAATGCCGGAAACGCCGCCACAGGCGCTGCAGCAATGGTCAGGACCGCACGTCGCTGCAAAGGTGAACCGGAAACGCGGGATTTCGGTTCACCTGCGCATAGAACGATGGCATCCTTACCACTACAACCGAGCCCGTCCACCGCCTCGACGTCAGCGACTTCTTGATTTCTTTACCGTCCCTGACGACGGGTCTACTATTGATGCCCGCTGTTGCTTATTTAACAAAAACTAAAATTTTCACATGATTATTAAATATTTTTATGTATAATTGCAACCCTTATTACAAAGTATAACATAAATTCACATTTTTTATAACACACACTCAACCTCACTAACCATTTTAAAGAACCACCTCAATGAAAAAAATCAGACTTCTTATGACCGGTCTGTTATCCGCGCTAACTGCGCATAAAAAGAGAGGTCGGGTTTTAGTTATCCTTCATAAGGCTGGATTTCCACAGGACCCTCCCATGTGCCTGTCAGATTGTATTGGCCTTCCATCTGGAGGTTGAACTCGAAGGAGAATGTATTCTCAGCTGTCTGATTGACTTCCACTGTTCCGCCGGAGATGAATCCGTAGGTTTGTCCATCAACCAACAGATACGAACCTGATTCAAGGACCATACCGAAGAAAATTGTTGCGGTTCCGAACTCGATGGTACCTGGCTCAAGGGTTCCGGTAACAATATATCTGCCGGGAATCATGGTTCCTTCTGTGTTTGCAGCCATGAATGACAAATTGAGAATGGTGTTGCCCTGAACGAACTCAATTGCAAGATTTCCTCCGTCCTCGAATCCTGTATAGCGGGCGCTCACTGATTCGGGAGTAATTGTCATGTCTCCTGTAACAGCAGAGTAATCTCCGTCGGGACGTGTCCATTCATCGGAAGGACTTAAATCTGCAAATGACTGAGCGCCATTGTAAACTACGTGATGAGTTTCTCCTTCGATAGTGACTGTCAGCTCGAAATTCCAGTTGTCTCCGTCCTTGGTTACGACAAGTGTTCCTTCTTCGAAATCATATGATGTTCCAAGTCCTGAGAAATCCGTCTGTTTGAGGCAGCAGAGATTGGTGAAAGTTCCGCTCTCTTTTGTGCTCTCCAAGTCGAATGTATAGGTTCCCTCCTGAATGAAGGCATTGGCAGCATCCTCAGAAGTGGGGGCATAGAGGTCGATAAGGTAATAACTGGCCTCAGCCTCCATCATGACTCCATCTATGAATCCTTTGTCAGATAAGTAGAAGTAGTAATTGGCCGTACCTGTTTTCTGACGGTCACCATAGTAATACCCGGTGAAGACAGATGCCTTGAACTCATTGTCGAGGGCGCTCTCATCTCCTTCCTGAGCCACCACCACAGTCTCCTGGATGTAGTCATACTGGATGGTGAGGGTCGTCTCGCGGGGCTGCTGGCCCTCGTTGGAGGCTACATTGAAGGTGATTTTGCCCTCAGTGGCAAGGTCGATATCGGTGATCCAGTCGATGCCCTCGGCTGCCTCTACCTGCAGATTCACGCCTTCTACAGGATTCTTGAGGGTGTAGGTGATCTCGCAGGGACCGCCGGCTATTGCTACTTTGATGGTGTCGTTCTCAGGGGAGGTGATGGTGAGCTCGGGGTTGCCGGTCTCCTCGTTATCGGGTTTGTTGCAGGATGCGAACATGAACACCGATGCCAGAGAAGCCGCAATCAGGGATAATTTGACAAAACTGCTTTTCATGATGCTTTTGATTTAATTATTATGATTATGTTTGGAAAGTTTCTAAAACTACATTCTGACAGCTATATCTCCTTCGGCGATGAAAGAGTAGGCCGACACGCTTGATCCGCTTACTTCTCCCGCCCAGAATCCATTGCGGAAGACTATGCCTTCGTCAGTGAACTCCAGGACAGGTTCTCCGTTCTCAATCTGTCCTCCGGGGCAGATACCCACTGTCACGATGCCTCCGGCAACAGGGGGAATCACCAGGTTCTCCTGGTCGGTAGGGATGGTCATCGTGTTGAGTTCCAGAATACCGTAAAGACTGCGACGGGTGGTATTGGCGCCCTCGAGGTTGATGAACCAGTATTTGTTCGGGTCGCTCTCGTCCGGCAGTATGGTAAAAGTGTAGGGATCCGCTGTGCTGCCGTCGGCCAGGATGAACGAGGGGTCGATGGCGTACTGTCCCTCTATCTGCACCTTGTCAGGCTGGATAAGGGTTACGGTCGTGGAGGCATTTGCACCGACATTTTCCCCGGACAGGGCGAATGTAAGGCTGATGCGCAGATAGTCCCTGTATCCTGGAATCTTGACTTCAAGATTTCCGACTGGAAGGTTGTCTCCGTCCTCGTCCTCGTCATAGGCTCCGATGTATATCTCATTGGAGGTTATGATGATGTGCTTATTTTCCTCTACAGGTATCAGGCTTCCGTCAGAGGCAGTTATCTCACCGGAGATAAATCTGACCACTGCCAGGGCTGATGTGGCGGACTTCTCCGTCATGCGGACGGGGATGTTGAGGTACTCGCTGGCCAGGTCTGCGGTGTCCAGTGTATTGACGAACTCCACAGGTGTGTTGCCGGTATGGACTGTAAAGTCCCGCTCATAGGTGCTGCAGGCTCCTGCAAGGACGGAGGCCGCAGCCAGTATTATGGTTTTGTCGATTATTTTCATTATTGTTCTTTTCCTGAAAATGATTAATATCCTTCATTCTGCTGCCCCGCGATGTTGGGGTTGGCGTCTATCTCCGCCTGGGGAATAGGCCACACGAAGCGGTTCTCCTGGGTGCCGCGGTAGAACTGCTCGTTGATTCCGGGGAGGTATATGGCTCCGCTCTGCTGTGCGGCCCTGCGCTCTACCGGCTTGCCGAAGCGCTTGAGATCGTCCAGGTAGAAGCCCTCTCCCATCAGCTCCCGGATTCTCTCCTCGAGAATCTGATTGAGGAGGGTCTCTCCGCTGTAGGTGATGGCGGTGTAGCCGGGGATGCGGTTGCGTCTAAGGGCGCTGAGCATATCATTGGCCGGTCCTTCCTGGGCACTGCGGGCGTATGCCTCGGCCAGCAGCAGGTACATTTCGGCAATACGGAAGGGTTTCACCTTGTGTATGTAGTTGGAATTGCTGGCTCCGCGCTCACGCAGGTCCGGGTTGCCGGGGAATTTGTTGAACAGGTAGAGGTCATACTTGGCGTTACCGGTCATGGTGATCGTGGCCTGGAGGTACCAGTTGGTAAATCTCAGGTCCTCTCCGAAGTCATCAAAAAGGTCTATTACCCACTGCTCGGGGACGTAGTCCGGGGTGTAAATGCCGGTCAGGGCGTTGTATCCGGTATAGTTGTAGGAATATGAGGAAGGAAGGGCGTCCGGATAGGCGGCGTCAAGCTGCAGGATACACTCCTTGCCGGAGTCTACGCTCCATATCTGGCGGAATTCGTCGGCACTGGCGGCCAGTGGATACTCCTCGATCAGCGGGGAGGCCATTGCAATGGCTGTCGCATAGTCGCCCATACTGAGGGCAACCCTGGCGCGGAGAGCGTCCACGGCATCTTCGGTTATCCAGATGCTGCCCACGCTGCCTCTGGTGGTAACAAGGGCCGTGGCACTGTCAAGGTCCTGGATGATGTTGCTATAGGTCTCCTGCAGCGTGCCTCTCTTCATGTAGGTGCTTTGGTCGGAGGAAGGGGAATATACCTTGCTGTAGGGGATTCCGAAACTTCCTTCATTACCGTTGTAGGCGAGGCAGTAGCGCTCTGCCAGTCGGAAGTAGTACCAGGCGCGGAGGAAATAGGCCTCCCCGGTCCAGATGTCCAGGGTCTCGCTGTCCTCCTCGCTCCAGGAGCTTCTGTCCACTTTCGCGGCTCCGTCGATGAAGAAGTTGATGTTGGCAATGGCCGAATAATAGTTGGCCCACATTGCGTCGGCATCGGCGTCGTCGGCTGTGAATATCCAGTTGTACATGGCTCCGCCGCGGTTGCCGAAGGAGGACGTGGCGTGGAAAAGGTCCGTCATGAGCTCAGGGCTGTAGGTGGTGGATCCCGCTGCATTGGCCCGGAAGACGATGTAGAGGCCGTCGCGGAGCCTGTCGGCATCCTCCATGGTCAGGAAGGCATTCTCGATGCCGATGGTGCCCTCGGGGAACTTGTCCAGGCTGCAGGATGCGGCGGCTCCCAGTAAGGCTGCTGCTGCTATTGCTGTTAAAAGATGTATCTTTTTCTTCATATCTCAATGTCTTTTTGAATGTTAGAATGTCAGTTCCGCTCCTATGGTGAATTGTCTGGAGTTGGGGTAGACGCCGAGCTGGAGGTTGGTGTCCGCCTCGGGGTCATATCCGGAATATTCAGTTACTGTGAACAGGTTGCGTCCGATAGCATAAATCCTGAAACCGCTGAGGAACTTGCTGCGTTCAATCAGCTGCTTGGGGAACTCGTAGGATATCTGCAGGTTCTTCAGACGCAGGAATGAGGCATTCTCCAGCAGAGTGTCGTCAAACTGCCTGGGTGAGTTGACTCCCGGCACGTCAGTTACCTGTCCGGGCTCCGTCCAGATGTTCAGCAGGTCGGTCAGGCCGTTATAGCCCGTGGATACGAAGGTGGGATCGGTGAGGAAGTAACGGTCGTTGTTGATGGTCCATTTACCTGCCACCCACGAGAAATCCGCACCGACATACAGACCCTTGTACTGGAAGTTCAGCTGAATACCTCCGGACCAGGGAGCGAAGCGCTGTTTGCCCGTCATCACCGCATAGGCATCGGAGAAGTTCTTGGTCTTGTTGCCGTCGAGGTCATACCACATCTGCATACCGTCCCTGGGGTCCACTCCGGCCGAGCGTACGTAGAAGAATTCTCCGTAGGGATAGCCCACCTGATAGGAGATACCGGTGTTGGGTACGGTATACTCGTCGCGGCCTCCGAAGAGGGCCGTGATCTCGTTGTGGTTGTAGTTGAAGTTGGTGCTGATGTTGAAGTAGATATTCTGCGTCTGGATTATGTCGAAACTCAGGTCCACGTCCACGCCTCGGTTGAGCATATCACCGGCATTGCCCCAGCCTCCGGTGTGCCCCGTGATGTAGGAATAGGGTATCTCCATGAGCAGGTCACGTGTCATCTTGTTATAGAACTCTACATTGAGATCCAGGAAGTTCCACAGCCTGGCACTTACGCCTATGTTGAGGTTCTCCACTGTCTCCCATGTCAGGTCGGGATTGGAGGGATTCGAGATTCCCCAGCCGATGCCGCCGTCGTAGTTACCGGAGTAGTTGCCGACAGTTCCGAGAGCCAGATAATGTCCGATGCCGGAGTTACCGGTGGTTCCGTAGCTGGCCTTCAGACGCAGGTCGTTGATCCAGTCTGCTCCGCGGAGCCATTTTTCTTTCTTGACGTCCCACATCAGACCCACTGAGTAGAAGTTGGCATACTGGTTGTCGGCACCGAAGAGGGAGGAGCCGTCAATACGCCATGAGGCGTCGATGAAGTACCTCTCGTCGAAGTCGTAGGAAAGACGGGCGAAATAGGAGTTGTAGGCTGTCTCCTCGCTGTAGTAGTCAGGAACACTGACATTGGCCTGAGTTGCCTGCGATATAAGGTCGTTGCGGTCGTCGGTCAGACCCGAGACGCTGACTCCGAACTGCCGCAGCTGGTCCAGTATGGCCTCCTGGCCCGCCAGAATGGTGAAATGATTACGTTCCCATGCGGTGAACTTGTATTCAGCTGTATTGGTAAACGTGAACTGGTAGTATCTGCCGGTGCTTTCTGTTGCTGAGCCTGAGTCCCAGATTTCTCCTTTGTAGGCCTTGGCCGAGGAATTGTGGTAGAATCCTTCCAGAGCCTGCTGAGACCTGATCGTGAGTCCCTTGACCGGTGTCAGCTCGAGATATGTGGCCGCGTTGAGACGGGCATAGCTGCTGGTTGAGGGCTGGAGGTCGTTGGCATAGAAGGGGTTCCAGTAGTTGATGGCACTCAGGAAGTGAGGCTCCTGGCTGTAGTCTATATACGGGTTGTTGGGGTCATCCGTGTTGATGTAGTATGGAGTAGCCCAGGGGACTAGCATGTTGGCTGCATTGACAGGGTTCTGGATAGAGTTTCTGAACTGGTCTCCGGAAGTGTAGGGTCCTGTCTGATAGTCCTGGTACGTGAGGCCTATGTTGGCGCCCAGTTTCAGCCACGAGGTCACTCTCGAATTGATATTGGTGCGGAGGTTATAGCGTCCGAGCCTGGAGTCGGGTGCGATACCTGTCTGGTCAAACGCTCCCAGCGATATGTAATAGTCGGTCCTGTCCGTGGCGCCGGACAGAGTAATATCAGCGTTCCAGACAGGAGCCGTTTCGTTGAATATGTACTTGAGCCAGTCAGTGTTGATGTTCAGATGCTGCGCCATGAGCATATCGTCGGTCATCTGAAAATTAGGATTGATCATCCTATTGAATGCAAACCACTGCTCACTGTTCATCAGGTCCATGTGGTGGTCTACGATAGTGGATATGCCGTACTGGCCTCTGAGGACTAAAGTGGGCTTCTCTCCGCTGCGTCCTTTCTTGGTAGTGATGTATACCACTCCGTTGGCCGCTCTGGATCCGTAGATGGCGGTAGAGGAGGCATCCTTCATGACGACAATATTCTCGATATCGTTACTGTTGAGACTGTTGAATATCGAAGCGGATACGGGAGCTCCGTCCAGCACGAAGAGAGGAGTCGATGAGGCGTTGATGGAGTTGACTCCGCGGAGCCTCATGCTGACCTCAGACATAGGCTCACCGGTAGACGAGAAAATCTGCAGACCGGAGACCTGTCCCTGAAGAGCGTCTCCGACATTTGCAGTAGGACGGTTCATAGTGACCTTGTTCTTCACTGTGGACGCAGAGCCCACTACGGAAGAGATTTTCCTGGCTGTACCATAGCCCACGACTATCACGTCGTCCAGGGTCTGTGCGTCCATCTCCAGCAGGATGTCGATGGTTGCACGCCCGTTAACGGGTACAGTTTGTGTAACATATCCCATAAAACTGATTTCCAGGACTCCATCCGAGGGCACTGTGATGGAGTAGGCTCCCAGATCGTCAGTCATGGCGTACGTAGTGGTACTTCCCTGCAGCACTACGGTGGCTCCCGCCACTACCTCGCCGGTAGCAGCATCAGTAACGGTACCCGCGACGGTAATGTCTTGCGCGTGAAGCATGACAGTCAGCGCGGATAACAGACCCCGATACCGGCACTCCGTCCACTGACGGTCTGCCGGTATTTATTTTCATCTTCCTACTCGACGCACCCTCACACATCACAGCACCGCATCACAGTTTTCTGAGCAGGTACTTTTCTGCACAGGTGAACCTGAATAGGCAAATACGGTACACCTGCGGCGGGACAGAGGCATCGCACCGCCAAAATGATTGTCGGACGGACTGCTTGATGGCGGTGAAGTATCACGACTTCCGGACATTCTCAATGGCGAAGCACCCTAGACAGTTTCAGAACGGACATCTTCATCACCTCCCCCTATCTACTGTGCCTCACGAACGGGACTGCGGAACAGATGCGCATCTGATTTGCACACCTGACTTTGCAATGGCCGCACGCACCTTTTCGCCAACCATCTAACAATCAGTATATTACCAAGCCGCCATGTGCTTTCGTCTGATTTTAAAAAGGACGAAAGCACATGGCTATTTGATATTTACCTTATTATCAGACATTTGGAGTATACCTGCGTGCCGACATTTCAAGTCCCTTGAGCATACTGCCGACTGATGGCCAGCTGGCACGACTGCTGGAATGGACATGCCAAAGAATATATTCCGCAACGGCACCGAATCACGGGAATCACTGCCGTTGCGGAACGAGGGAAATCGAAACCATCCGCCAAAAGGCCTGCAGGAAGAGACGCAAGGAATCTGCCCGACCGCAACGGGAGCGGAACATCGCACCGCCAAGGATACGCAAGCAGGGCAGGTACTGCCGGAACACCTTGCATAGGTGTACCCGAAAGGCAGGAAAACGGTTCACCTTTGCAATTGGGCA
>ULOB01041298.1_pt1 | contig 18362 bp, 14 predicted proteins | sample 1952151 | NCBI WGS metagenome assembly ULOB01 (sample SAMEA4835591, study PRJEB28245) | human gut metagenome | biome: gut microbiome; material: fecal sample | place: Denmark | collected 2008
GAAGAAATTTGCGCAAAACTATTGACAGTACCAAAATTATAACACTTTTAAGGATGCTTGTCAATAAAGTTTTCACGATGATGCAGGCTTTTCAAAAAAAAGCTCTCAGATTTCTCTGAGAGCCGATTGCCATAGTGGCGGAGCGGGTTGGGGTGGCAAACCCTGTGCGGGGTAAACCGCTGTAACATTTGTAAAGTATCCCCCACTTTTTGTGGTGTGGTCGACCCTCCCACAGTTTTTGTGGTTCGCTATAACACTCTATGTGGTCAGTGCTATAACACTTTTTATGGTTTCGCTCCAACGAATGTTGTGGTCTTACCATCATCTATATATTTAAATGACAAATAAAGCCTCCTGCTTTAGATTGTTAATGTACTCAAAATCAACTTCTAAAATACGAACAAATTTGCTTATCTCATCAGTCTATACTAAGCTTATAGTATGCGCCGTGATTATTATTTCTCATTACTCTAATGTAATATCTTTCCAGATTTAAGGACAATACTTTTAATTATCAATTTACTCTACACTATTATTTTTCTCTAAATCGCTTAATAAGCCTATTGATTTAATGCACTCATTATCCTTCCCCTGAAATGCCAATTTTACATGATTTGCTTCTAATATATCAACTATTGCTAAATTTATCTCATTAGAGCGCCTTAAAAATTCAATTTGGTCGAATCCATGCATAAAACAAATAACCTCTATCTTATAGCAGATATAGTGAAAATCGATAAAATTAACACGTATATCCTTTTCTTTATGAGCTAAGGCATCATTACTTTTCAGATATTGTCTGATTTCTAAAATAACCTTTTCCAAAAGTTCCCTTTCGGTATCCATAGATACAGCCAATTCAATTCTTATTCTTCTTTTTTTGCATCTGCTGATGTTGATTATAGGTGTATTGACTAAGAGCGAACTGGGTATATACACTTCTTCATTAGATAAATTTTTGATTTTTGTACTTCTAAATGAAATTTCCTGTACAATACCCTCAATACTGCCAGCTTTTATCCAATCCTTCTCTACAAAAGGTTTATCCAACAAGATAATTATACTGCTGACAACATTGCTGAACGCATCTTTAGAAGCATACAAAATAGCAGCAGTACCTATACTCAAAGAAGCGATAAAAGCACTTAAATCATAACCAAGCTCGTTGGAAAAAACACCTACGGCAACAACGCACACCAATATACGTGCACCTATAGAAAGTAAATTTCCACATGCCCTTTGATTTTTTGGTATTTTCTCTTTATCTTCAGCCACATCGTTAACAAATCTATGGACTATACCTAATTCTCCGGTCTTAGGATCTATCGGCAAAAAGACTCTGTATACTCCCCAAAAGAAAGAAAACAGCAATACTAATCTCAACAATTTTATTGCCCAGCCTAAATAACGGACAGCAAATATCGGGGCATTAACTATTGCTACATAGAAGACGCTGAAATATAAAGCTACACACACCGGCAGTTCTAAAATACTGACTACAAAATCATCATATTTATTTTCAGTCTCTTCGGCACGTTTTTTTATTAATTTAATTATCTTTTTTTCAAACAACCATCTAAAAGAAATCATGAATAATGTCATTAAAATTGAACAATACCATGCTTCTAAGCCTTTTATAAAATTTAACCATTCCATCTGTCATCAAATCCTTCGCTCTACTAAATTGCTATAATTGTATTGTAATCTTTAGCAAAAGCAACAGTCTTTTATAATATTTATAAAATTTTTGGTAGCCTTGAATATTATAAAATGCTTCCGCCAAAAGAAACCAGTACAGTCCCACTCATACTAAAGAATGACTGGAATTGAATTTTTCTCAAATTCCAGTCATTTTACTTTGCGTAAAAATAACCTGCAGCTGCATGCTACACATATTTTCTTAAATTACCGTCATCAAATCCAACCCCATTTCTATTTTTGCGTTCTAAATTGCAAGAAACAGGCCGGCAGATGATGACCTTTTCCAATCAGTTTTTAGGCTCTTCAGCTATTTTACGCAAAGCACTCATAACAGAATTATTGGTGTCCTCCAAGCGTATTGTTTCTTTTTTTTCAACCAACTTCTGTTCTTGCTTCAGCTTATGCTTGCTGTCAGCAAGTTGACTTGTTTGAGAGGCCGAAGAAACTTCAGGACGCTTTATTTTAGGAAAGCTGTAGATATAGCCTACTTTATCCTTATCCCGCGCTGCGAGACTATTCGGCACCCCTTTTCTAATTGCTTCATCCAAAGGTACACCATCAAGCTGCCAGGTATATGGCTTATCCTTAACTTCCTTCATAGCAGTAATCAGCTCATGCCAACTAAAAGCCTTTGAAGAAAGCTGCAGAGCAGCCAAGCCGACAGGAGCATCAATAGGCGCATCTGCCAACAGCATTACCCGCACAGCAGCCAAATTTCTATTAAAGCGGCAGCGCTCGAAAATATCCGTCAACGAAACATTTTGCCAATCGGTTGAACTTTCTCCGTCAAACGTGAGAACTTCAAATTTATTTTCCTTCGCTGATGATGCTATCTGCCCCCTGAATATTCCTCTGCTTATCCAGCCAACAATGCTAATAGTATCTTCCATTATGCCTACCTTCTCCACATCAATCTTTTGCTTTGTCCGCAAGCTTATCAAGCTCTTGACCAAGGTTAAATTCTTTGCCATTGAAATGCTGTTCCACCATATCTTTTACAGAAGTGAATACCTGCTTACGCTCAGGCGTACCGGGAAGCAGCTCTCCCTTCATAAATTCCGGATACATTTTCATATCATTTACGCCATTCTTTTTCATGCTCTGCATCAGATTGCCAATGTCCTGGGCAGTATAACCCAGATTAATCATTTCCGGTACAACCTTCAGAAAAGCAGGATCCAGCTTCATACCTTGCTTCTCCTCAATATTTTTGACATATAAGCCTAAGCCGACAGCCTGATATTTCATACGTTCTTCTTCAGAAAGGTTTTCTAACTTAGCAGCATCAACCTTTATTTCCTGACGCAGATATTCAATGTAATCATTAATCGAATCAAAATCCTCAGGCTTTTTATCCGCCTGCTCTGCTTTCATACCAAGCTCTTCCGGCTTTTCCTCCTTCGGTTTTTCCGTAAAAATCTCCGCTAAGACCGAAATAACTGCCACAGCAATAGAAAGCCAAGGAGAAATAACCGGTGCTAACGAACCAATACCTCCCATAATTGCACCACCAATACTACTGCAAACACTGCTTACTGCGGAGCACACAGCTGAACAAACTGAACCAATAGCAGAAGAAAACCATCCCATAATAACATAACCTCCATTATTAAAATCATTTTAAGCATAAAATCAATATTCAAAAATAGCCTCAAAAGTAAACTCTGCTTTTTCTTTAGCTTTTTCCTCCTTTGCATATATGGTGAAAAAGTCTCTTATAAGCTTCTTTTTTGCCTCATCATAAAAACCGGGGGTAACAGCAACTCCCTCCATTGCCTGCTCAGCAAGCTCCTCAGCAGTGAAAATTTTATTATTCAAAATCACCCGCAATGCCTCTGTATATCTTTTATTCCATCCATATTTGTGTTGCTGTACATTATTTAAAGCTCTTATGCACTCTCTTTCCCGAATAAAATCAAACGCGGCCAATCGCTCTGCAGCCGGCAAATTTTTTAGCTTTGCAAAGCATGGTTTGTCACAAAAGCTTTGATAATAATCAAGGGCAACACTAGCCAACTCCTCATCTTCTAACGGAGTATTGGCTGTACTTGTATCTGCTTTAATCTGTACCTGTAAGGCTTGTCCGTAATTATCCGAGAACATAATCGCCCTGCCGGCATTCAGGTTGGACAAAAACTCCTTTTGTTCTTCCTTCAGCGCCATTGTGTTGCCTACTGCTTCCTTGTCATCCTGAGCAAATATGCGGTGGACAATTTTAGTATTGGTATTCTTCAATACATCTGAGGCAAGCTTATTGGGAATTTGGTCAACAATTATCAGGCCTTCGCCATATTTACGGATTTCTGCCAACATATCTGAAAAGGTTTCTACACCCTGCTTCTTATTTTGGCTGTCACCAGGCATATATTTACTCAGCAATCTATGCGATTCTTCTACCAGAATGATATGAGAATGAGCTTTTTTATCACGCAGATAGCGAGCCTTCACTGCCTCATTGAATGCAGCAAGAATAAAGCCCATAATCAACGCCTTTTCATTACCATTCTTAATGCCCTCCAGCTCCAAAACAACTTTGCGATCCAACAAATCCTCAAAATTTATGGAACGCTTCGTGTTCAGCATCAAGCCCTTGGAGCCAATCACCAGACTCTGCAAGCGTGCACGGATAGAGCCTATATAATCATGCTTCAACCGCTCATCAAAGCCCTGTTCTTGTACGACAGCATTAATATTTTTCAGCAAATCGTCCATTGTCGGGAAAGCAAAAACACCCTCAGCGAAAGGATCTGCAAATTTGCTGTTTGTATTAGTCGTAATATCCCAGCCGTAATCCTCATAGCATTTGTACAAAATTGTTTCTATCAGCTGAGGAATTGCTGCTTCCATATCAAATGCTGCTTCAATGCTGGCCTTTATCATATCTACATGCGAGGTGATATTCTCATGCGGTAAAAACTCAAACGGATTCAATCGGAAGGGAGCGGCCTTATCGTTACCCAAGGTAAAGATAAGTATATCCTTGCAACCTGGATTGTTGCGCAAAATGCGATACTCTGTCTTAGCAGGCTCAATTACCAGGAACGGCAGCTTGCTTTGCAGTAATATTTTGTGGCAGGTTGTGGTTTTGCCGCTGCCGGTTACACCGGCAATAAAGATATGCTTATCCAAAACATCTTTATCCAAATATATCGGCGTTTTTTCGACTTCATTACCATTTTGCACTAAATTACCAAGATAAATTCTGTCTTCCTGCTTTGGTTCGTCATAATTCAAACCAAACTCAACCTCTTCACGCAAACGCATGCCAATGACTTCCTTCTGTGGTAAGCCTGCAAGCATCGACAGCTCATTCGTCGTAATCCAGTTGCAGAGTGCAAAATTTTCTTTGCAGCTGACAGGCTGAGAAAGCATTGCACGTGCCAGCTTTTCGTCCTCAGTAATCTCCTTGCTGAAATGGCCTTTAGGCAATTGGTAATTCCTTACTGCCTCCCTGTCACTGGCATCGAGCTTATTGGAACGCAAAGGAACCTTATTGCCCTGCTTGCCGGAATACAAAGCTAAGGCAGTATTTTCCAGCTTTATCAACGCAGATTTTTTCTTAGAGAGGACATAAACAGCTGAAAGGAATACTCCCTTGCCCTTACCGTAATCAAGACGCGGGAAAATTACCTCATCACAGTACTTTATCCATTCCCCGGCACTTTTGTTCAGATACTCGCGTGAATATGTTTTGGAAGTGCTGCTGTTACTTCCATCCTGCTCTGAAACGCTGTAGCTTTCTCCCTTGCTTGAGCTGCTGCTGTCCGACTTCGAAGAATTGGTACCATATGTTTTCGTCTTACTTTCACTACTGCCATTAGAAGTTCCATTAGTACGAGAATCACTGGAATCTCCTGATGTATTACTTTTGCTTGTTCCTTTATTGGTGCTTGTTGCATTAGCACTACTATCACTTTTACCTTTAGTTTCACTATGACTGTTCGATGAACTGGAATTTTCTCCCTTAGTGTAACTGCTAGACTTCGACGAGCCTTCCGAGCTGCCTTCCTGCAGGCTATACTTTGCTAAAGGGCTGACGGTTGTATAGGCTTCCTGCAATGTCTGCTCCAGCTCATAGATATTATCAGGCTGCAAAGCCTTTGCCACAAGTAAGAGGCAAAACTCTTCGCCCTGCATAACATCGACAAGACGGTCTACACTCTGAAACTCTTCATTATCCTTAATTGTCCCCGCCACGCCTTCAATACGCGAAGCATATTTCATTTGGCGAACCCTATTTAAAATAGGTGTAGTGTCCTCCGGCTTTACTTCATTAACCTTACAGCCGCGAAAATTACCCTTAATACTAGCCATCAGGACATTACGTCCGATATCACTCAAAAGCAGATTATCCTTTATTTTTTCTTCCGGATCGTTGGAAAGGCCATAATAAAACTTAACGCCGTCAGCATCACCAACAATCAGATATAAAAAGTTTACTCCGGGAATACGCACAGAGCTCAAAACATTCTCTAATGCTTCCTTACGCGGTGCTTCTTCTTCATAAGTTATTTCATCAATACGGTATAAAATGATATCACTGTCAGTAATATTCAGCTGGCTGTCGTTATTTACCTTAATATCAGTGTTGCCGAAATAATACTTATGTGATTGGTTGAGCACATTCAAAATTTTTTCGTCCTTATTCATGCTTCCACCTCTTTCAAGCTTAAAACGATATAGTTTAGTAGTTAAGCTCCACTGTTACCGGCTCAAACTTAAACTTACCATTCTTCAAGGCCTCGTCATCTTCTGCTACAACATATTGAATTTTATTGGGAGCAACAGGACGCAGATAAATCAGCCAATCCTCATTAACAGCGTTTTTGGGAAGCTGTTGGCGACTCTTTTTGCTGTCTTTAACCAAAAGGCCACGCTTTCTGCCTGCAGATGTAGATGTTGTGTAATAAAATTCAAAACGGTCTTCCCCTGCATCAAAATAGGCTTGCCATTCATTATATTTACTGTCGCGTGTTAAATCTGCTTCAAAGTAGCCATTTTCATCACTGTGACCAATAAATAAGCGGAATTTAATCTCTTCTTGCGTTTTCTTTTCACTGATTACCTTGATAACAGAACCGGGGCGACATTGTACAAGTCCAATAGCAACACCGGTCTTACCTGTAGGACGCTTTAAGCAGGCAGCCGCATTTTCCTTATCCATGCTTTCGGCTCCCAACGGCTGGTGCAGCATGAAGGCCTTATCAAAAGATATCTTGGATTGTTTTTCTTTTGCCCCTTGCTTAAGCTTATTTGTAAAATCACTTATTTTCTTTTTAAATACTTCCTGAAGAATTTTTGATTTACTGGAATTACCTGCGAGGAAAATATTAATCTTATCACAGTTTTTGATGACCTCATAATATTCGTCTTTATTAATATTCACAAGCAGAGCATCAAAAAAGCTATCCACGCCCTGCTCAATTCTCGCCTGCAGAATTTTTTGCAATTCTGCTGCATCGACTGTCAAATCTACTGATTCCTGCTTGCCGGAAGCAGTGAACAAATCTACCTTTACCTTGCCATCACTAAACCATTGCGCTTCACTGCCTGCTGCCTGTCCTTGTCCGCTTCCTGCCGCTTTTTGCAGCTTGCCTTCCGGAACCTTTCCCTCCCAGAAGCCACGCAGCTTTTCCATCAGCTGGCGCATATTACTGTACGCTTCCTGCGAATCCGACAGCAAGCCTTCATAACCGATAAAACGCTCGCACTCCGGCGGCTTAACAAAGGTAATCTTTTTAGTTCGCAGCAGCTGCTTGTTTTTGCAAAATACATTGAAGGCTAATAATTCCAGTAAATTTTCACCGCCAAGATATTTGTCACCACCATCACCAAAATGCTCAATCACATAATGGTATCTTCTCTCCTTAACACCACTAGCCTTACGCCAGATACCAAAATCAAAGTCTGTCGTGCCGCCGCCAAAATCAAAAATTGCATAAGCAATTTTTTCATTTTCCTTCGGGAAAAGCTTAAACTCCTGCAAGGCACAGACTGCATAAGCTGCAGGCTCACCTACTCCCTGCTCAACTCTGAACTTCTCCATGCATTGCGCATCCTGCAATACCGTCTGTGGCAGCGAACGGCGCAAGCCCTTGCGGAAGCTGTTCAAAATACGGTTACGCACGTCAAGCGCATAGGTAACAGGGAAAGAAAGCAGGTATTCCATATAGATACGCTTGCTGTACTGGTTATTGATATGAAGACCAATATAATAAGCATACAGCTCTATAGGATCAAAATCTCCCTCCTGCAGCTCCTCATACGGCGGAAGGTTAATCTCCTTACCTTTTATATCACGAATTCTCACACGTCGCTCACTGTCACCGGCCCATTGTTTGAGTTCAGCAAAGTATGAAAAATAATCTCGGGATTCTTTGTTTTCATTCCACGCATTATAGGCTGTATGTGAAGCAGTAGCATCTGCATAGCGCGTCAGCGGTCTGCCCGGGTATTTTTGATAATCCTTCATAAAGCTGTCTATATCTATAAACTGCATAACCGTCGGATTTTCATAGTCTTTGACGCTCGGTTCCTTGACAACATCACCCTTGCCAATGCGCACAGGCTCAATAGCATCGCTGTCATCCTGGGTAACAACTACTGTTGATTTTGTACCGAAGTCAATACCAACTACGCCGCCGTCCACAATATCCATACGTGGGTCGCGTGCATAAAAGGAGCATCCTGTTGGCACTGTTTTCTCTTGCTTTATCTCTGCCTCCCAAAGCTCCCAGGAGCCACCGTTAGGATCCTCTAAAAGCATATCATTGTATTCAGTGAGGTCAAAGCGTACTTTGTCACGTGCCAATAGCTCTTTCTTTAAAATGTCTACATAATCGTCGTTCAATTTTTTACGAGCCTCTTCTAATGATAGCTCTTCCCACAAATCCAGCTCTTGCAAGGTTTTAATCAGCTCATCTATTTGCTTTGCATACCAAACAACCTTATTGTCTTGTACCGCCAACAAATCCTTCTTTATTAACGCCTTCAAAACAAAATAGTCCTTCTTCGCACCAACATCGTTGATAACCGGCTCTAAGCCCTTGTCCAGGATAAAAGTAATGCGCTGCTCTCCTTTAGGAATACGGGAAATAAGCAGGTCATATGACCAGCATCTATAAGAATAAAATTGTTTATTCCGAATATCATATGTTCTTGAAATATTTTCATAACGCAATGTAATGTAGTAAATATCATCATATCTGTTTACCAATACATCTGATATTTTCTTCACATCATCCAAAGACATAAAATCAAATTTGAGGTTCTTTATATCAAGCTTTGGCTGCACTGCTTTATCAGAATGCCCATAATATGTATCACATTTCCTTACGTCTATTTTCTGAGCATCCTCAAAAATAAAATCAGCACTGGGATTGGCTGGTAGCAGCACAGGGCAATTGCTAAAGCTGATAACATCCTTCCGGGTAGTAAGATACTTCTCCATACGAGACACCAATGAATTTATTATTTTTTGGGCAGAAAATCTTCTGCCAAATTTTATCAGCGAAGCTTCTGAAACCGGCAAATACTGTACTCGCTTTATTGTTGCTTTGCCTGCATCGCTTTTTGCATCACTTTTTGCATTAATTTTTTCATCACTTTTTGCATTAATTTTTTGTCTGGCTGTTATATCAGGCATGCTGTTTTTAGCAGCAACATTTTTTGTATTCGAACTATCTTTTTTACTACGCATTAATTGCATCTCCCTTACCATGTTATTCAAACAAAGAATTATTTGCTCTACTAAAATTTTTTTATAATCATCTTGCCCGGTTATTTCAGCAGGCGCAGGCCAAAGGTTTGCTCCTTGCACCGCTGTTCCAAGTAGTTTTTTCTTAACAGGCATTTTAAGCACCATACTCAACAAGTGCTTTTCTATTAGCCCTGGCAAGCCTATTGTTCCAAATACCCGGAAGCAAAACTCTTTCAATGGCTCCGGTATATCTGCTGCAGTTTTCGCTGCGCATATGCAGCTCGTCATCAAAGTATTTTCCTTCTTCGTCCTTGATTAAGGCAAATACCTGCTCTCCCTGATATATATTGCATACGCTAAGTAAATATTCCAAAATCTGCAACAAGGTATCACGCTCTGCTTGCAGCTGATAATAATTGCGCTTCATGCTATCCCAAAAGGAGCAAATATTGTCAATGTCACTTCCTGACAGGATGAAGGCTATTACTGATTCGTCAGCAATAACATTGGCAAAGTTTTCGCGCACTGCTGCTGGCAGCTTTATATACAGCTGATAAAATTTAACCGGTTCAGCAAATTCCTTTTGCCAGGCATTAAGCTCTCTTTGCAGCTTAGCATTAGCTGCGTTGATTTTTTCATAATCCTGTTCGAGCTTCCCTGCTGCGGCAGCTGCGCTGCGCAATTCTTCATTCTTTTGCGCCAGTTCCCAAGCCTGATTTTTCACTTGCTCTGCCAGCTTGCTATTTTCATTCTCTTGCTGCTCTTTCGCTCTTTTTAAAGCATTAATGCTTGCAGCTTGTTTATTATTTTCTTCCTGCAACTCAGCTATTCTCTGAACCAGTTCATCAAAAGACTTCTTGATTTTTTTGTTTTTTTCAAAATCATGCTCATTTTGCTTATCTGCCTCAACAGCATCAATTGCGGCTAAACCTTTGTATAAATCTGGCGGTTACACTGAAAAAAATTATTGATGCTCCTGTACTTACGGACGAAGGAAAGGTTACGCAAGAAACAAAGGAAGCGTTGTCGATTGGCAGTCAGTGTATGCAGGATATAAAAAATTTGTAGATTTGGAGGAATCAATATGAAAAAGTTTGTGGTTAGTGAAAAATGCATTGCTTGTGGCAACTGCTTATTAGAAACAAAACTGTTACAGGAAGATGCTGAAGGCAAGGCTGTGCCTGCCAATGGTGGCTATTTTAGTGATGATTTTTTAGCGAAGGCTGAAGAAATTGTTGCAGCTTGCCCTGTACAAGCTTTGAGCATAGCGGAAGGCGAAGGCGCAGACTTAAGTAAGCTGCCGGAAAAACTGCAAAACGCTTTAGCAAAGATTACCGTTCCTAAGGTTAGTAGGGAAGATGTCAAAATGCACGCACAGGATTACCGTATGACTTGTTCCTATCCGCAGGGAGAATATCGTTATGATTATTCCAGCGAAAGCAGAGCTATGAGTGCTGCAGAAAATGAATTTGACCGTATCTGCTATTCACAGTATAAGAAATTAATTCTTGAGGTTTTTGTGCAATACAAGGAAGATAAGCTGAGAAAGTTTTATACCTTTGATGAAAGCGGCTTCTGGGGACAGATTAACAAGCAATATGCAGATGTTCTGCAGGAATTTGCCGGAGCGGCAGCTGCAGGCGGAATTATGCTGCCAGCAGACTTTAAAGAATTTGCGGTTTTCCCCGGCGGCAGTGCTAATGAGAAGGATTCGGTGCTTGTGTATATGCTCAATGTAAGGCTCAAAGAGTTTGAAGACCGCGGCTGCGAGGATGTAATGAGAGAGCTTCACGATATTCCGCATACTTCACGTAGCGATTATCGGATCGATATGGATTATGATGATATGGAAGTATATGCGGGCACGAGTTTCTTCGGTAATGATAAATACGAAGATAAATACTGTTATAAAGATGTATATAAGGCTTGCGAAGATTTTATGGGAGATTTGAAGAACGCTATAAATTATGTGGATTACGATTCCCAAGTTTTCGACAGCATTGATACGGCCTTAAAGGATTACAAAGAGCGTGTGCAAAAGGAAATAGCTAAAAAAGTTGCCCTGCTGAGTAAGGCAGTTGCAAATTCAAAAGCAGCACTGCTGAAATAAAAATTGATAGGATTAAATAAGCATTACTTTGTTGTTGGGTTAGAAGAAGTGCCGCACGAAATACACTTATGTTAATTTGTGCGGCATTTCTCGTTTTTATTATATTGATAATGTGCTATAATAAGTAGAAGGAATTTATCTCAGTTGCAATAAGGTGGCGCTAATTATATCCGAATAAGATATTAGAGATTACAAATGCATTGGTTGACTGAATCTGTTTTTTAGTCAGCAGATTTAGCCTTATGCAGCTAAATACAAATTAAGGGGCTGGTTTCTGTGAATTGGAAGGTTTATTTAAAAGTCAATCGTTGGCTATGAGTTTTGCTGAAGAATGTACCTGCGTGGAGCAGGCTTTTTGAGGAGACGCATATTGGCGGTTGGCTTTTTTGATTTAATGAAAGGTGGAAAAACACAAGATGTTTGAAGGCGACAAAGAAAAATATAAAAAGTTTCTAAAAAATCTTGAAAATGCTCTGGCTGAAGCTGATATTCAAAAAAGAATACGGGAGATTGTGGAGGATACTAGCGGTCGTTTTCTGTATAAGCAGCTCTATCCATGCCCTTAGCAGCAATAAGTTCATCTGAATATGTAATAGCTTGCATAAACAACCTGTTTAACCTCGGCAATAAATCAGACACCTTATTGCAAGAAGCTATCACACCGTCTAAAACAGCAGCTAAATTTTCAGCCTGACTATAGACAACACGCGAACTGCGCAGCTGCGCGCCAGCCATTTGCAGCTCCCTTTCAGAATCATTGATAAACGCATTGCCTAAGCCAAATATACCGAAGCCCTTTAATATACTGACAGCAATTTCTTTATCTGTCATTGGTCTTACTGCTGTCTGCGCTACTGCATGGATAATCTGTATTTCTTCTGTGCTAAAGCTCTGCTGATTTAAAACTGCAAGCATCTTGTCATCACGAAAGTCAATTTTCATGAGCTTGCTATACACATCAACAAAATTCTGCATTGAAGTAATTAATATCGAACGCTTACGGTTGGAAAGCTTCTTCATAGCATCATCCGCTGCCTGCTTCTTGGATTCCACAAGCCTGTGAGCTTCTTGCTCCATCGCAAAAGCTTTAGCATAACGCTTTTTTGTCCTGCTATCTATCTGCATTGATTTCTCAGCACCATAAAAGCTACTGCCTAAAGCTGCTGCCCCAAGTATAAGTCCGATCATATCATCTTACCCCCTTCATAATGTCAGCACTGCATCTTTATCATCAAAAAAATTGTTAAACTCTTCCAGCGACTGAAAAGCACATTTTTGCTTAAATACCGCCAGAATATTATTCAGTCCTTGGGTAATCGCTTTATCATCTACTGCGTAAACGCCCTGCATAACAAGCTCAAAACCACCATCAAAAGCCGCCGTCATATATGCATCTCTTGCTTTATTGTATTCATCAATCCGCTGCTTTTGCTGCGCTAAACTTTGCAGCGCAGTATTAATAATATGCTTAAATTCCGCCTGCCGTTTTTTATCCAACCTACGTTCCATCTGATATTTAGTGACAGCTCTGGTTATTTCTCCCACAACCAGGGAAGTAACCACTGCCGCTACCGGTCCGCCCAAGGCAAAAGCCATGTTCGCTGCCAATACACCTGCAGTGCCGCAAACAATTTGTGCAGAGCATTCTTCGCCGCTGATATTGCCATCTAAATAGTTCGCAACAATGCCACCTATTTCTACAGCCATCGTCAGCTGCATAATCGGCAAATTTTTACCTGCAAGTTTGGCAAAATCCTTCGCCCCGGCTTTTTTCGCTACTGCGACAACACCATCCTGCACTACCGAAATACCGGCAGCACTGCCAAAGCTCCTTACAGTATCCTTCCCGACATTTTTTACAGCCTGCTTAATGTCCTGTTCACCTTTCACCACGCCCACAAGATTGGTCAAGCTGGAAACTGTTGCAGTTACAAAGGCTGCTTCCCTGCCGGCAGCAGTTGCCTTCTTTACCGATGGCGCAACTGCATCCAGCTTAGAACTGATAACTTTGCTGTTTTTTATTTCATTAACCGTATTTTCTATTTTATACTTAGTCGCCTGTGTCCGTATATGCGCCTCTGCCTTCACTTCTTCTTTCAGCATATTAACGCTCGTCACAGCATCCGGGCAGTCAACAGCTTTTTTATTTGTCTTGAAGATTTTCTTGCCAAATAAAGTCTCTGATACATCATTAATCTGCGCAGCGCCTGCTTCAGTATATTTTTTTGCTATATACTCATGGTTATTCAGCGCACCCTTGGACTTGTTCAGCGAAGCATTGGTATTAGCAAGGTTTGCATCAGCATTAGCCATTGTTCTTATCTGCTCCGGCGTCAAATCAGAGCCATAACGCCTGATTTGCTCATCTAACGGAACAATGTGGTCAACGTTTGATTGCTTTTCATTAATATGCTTATTAGCATTATAAAAAATTCTCTTACCCGTATATTCGTCAGTTATACTTTTTTTATTGCCAAAGGATCTGTTTTTATAGCTGTCAGCCGCATTGTTGCGTCTGTTAATATCATCTACCTGACTACGCTTTATCTTATCACTCATATGCCGCCTCCAAAATTTATTGAGAAGTATCTTCTACTCCTTCCATTAGTTCACTCATCGTAACCCTCAGCTTCTCGGCAATCTATTCCTGTATCAAACTCTTCAATTGCCTGTAAGTAAAGCATCTTGGTGTCTGTTTATTATATCTCGGTGCAAATAATTAGCATTAGCTCCTTTTCCCACTATATTATAGCACATTCTTAATTTCATATTTTTGCACAATTTTTTCACAATTTTACATATAGTTTAATTTCTTGCGCTTTACCTATTAAGCTTAGCAAGGTGCTTACGTAATTTATATTTTCGCCATAATTGCGATAAGAAGTTATGGTGCGTTATTCTCCTAACCTCACGTCAAATCACCAATTTGCCACACAAGCATGAACACATTTAAAGTTCAACATATTAAATAAATTTTTCGCAGGACTGCAAAACGCAGCCCTGCCTGTTACCTTATAGCTGTAAATAATCAATCAATACTAAACCAGCGTTATAGCCGGCCAGCGAAGCAGTTGTCCTATCCATAGGATGCCACGAACCATCATCAGCCTGATATTGAACAAGATAGCCTTTACCAGTAAGCAGACCTACAATACATTGCTGTCGGCTTTGCTTCCCAGTGCTACCTATTACAATCATGTCATATTGCACAATTGTTTGACCATTATTGCGCGACAAAATTTTCGCACTGCGACAATCAACATAACGATGTGCTCCTTGTCGTTGAAATACTTCCGGTATATATTTATCGCCATTCAAAAACGCTTGCGGTTGAAATAAATTATACTTCGGTCCACTGCTATTCACACTGATATTTGCATTGTTATTGTTGTATGTAGTTGCTTTACCATTATTCTCTTCCTGCTGCATGTTTAAAATGCCTTGCACATTATATTTATAGGCACCTGTATTGATGAGCAGCTTGCCTTTACCATTATCTAATTCCAACTGAGTCCAGTGTAAATTAAAGTCCTTGTATTTACTCTCTAAGAAATATTGGCACTCTACTGTCAAAACTTGCTTAGAATTCAATTTGAAGCCTTTTAAATCATTACGATCGCCAAAAGTAATAACATTAAATTTTTTAGGCGTTATCAAGTCATTGCCAATTCTCAGGTTAACAGAAAGCTTATCAAGGTCTATTGTTTCATTTTTGCTCATATTAGTAAAAGCTATCGTTACACTATAAACCCAATCATCAATCTTGCGTCGTTCAAGCACGGCAAAGCCTAGCTTGGTATCGCCAATTTGTTGAACTCGATACGAAGCGTCACTGCAATCTAAATAAGCGGCTCCCTTATGAAATTCACCATCATTAGCCATGCCATACCAGTTTAAATCGTGCTGCAAAACAGCATTTTGGAATTCTACCTTTTCAAAGGCTTCCATTTCCATTGGTCCATTATCGCCAGAATATTGTTCCATATTAGAGCAGACTCTCTTAAGATAAACATTGTAAGCCTGCAGATAATCCTTCACGCTTTTAGCGTAATTAGCTATTTGGTAGCGTTTGATGGCTTTCTCCCCATCTTTTTTAGAAGGACCATTATCCTTGCTTTCCATCATTTTCTTGTTGAAATCCCTAACGCTCTCATTGGCCTTCGCTTCATCATATTTTTCATCACTCAGCTTGGCGATATTCTTTTCATTTTCTTCAATTAAACTCTTAATCTGCTTGAGCATTTTTTGTTTATCAATATTGCGATTTTCCAGCATGGCCTGAGCCTGCTCTGTTTCCATCTCAGCAACCTTCGTACTGTTGTTAAGATACATGGAATGTATTTTTTGCTCTTCTGACTTACCACAACCGGTAAGCACCACTGTTAAGATAAGCATTGCATAAAAAAACAGCTTTTTCACACTATGACCTCCCTATATAACTTTTCCAGTTAAATGTTTTACAAAAAAAGTACTATTGCAAAGGATCTGCTCCGTAGCGATTATCACCTACCGTACCAGGCGCAAACAGTAAATACAACTCAAAAAAGCCATTGAGCAGTGGCACAAAGGTTAATAATACTAATAAGCCATCTTTATCCAAATCGTGCAAGCGACGAACAGATATAGCACTATTTATCCAAACCAAAAGAGCAAAAGCTATTAAGCCTATGAAGCAAGCCAGATAATCAATTGCTTCCATATAGTAATCATCTACAAACTCGTCGATGATGCAGGCGATAATAAAAAACACCAAACAACTACTCATGCTCTTGAGGAAATAATCCAATCTATTGATGCGTCCCTCAAAGCTCAAAAATTGCTCTTTAAAAATCTCTTTATTCAAGGCAGGTTTACGTTCGGGATTATTACCAAAAAGTCTGCTGAAGATTTCTTTGAAATCCTTGGGATTATCATTGCTATGAGCTTTTCCCAACTGAAAACCACATTTTGTGCAAAATTTGACACCAATAGGATAAGTTGTACCGCACTTAGGGCAAATTACATTTGTCGGCTCAATCTTCGGTAACTGATCTGTCCCGCATACCGGACAAAACCTTCCCTGGTCGTCAATTTCGGCTCCACACTTAATACAATACTTTGACATAATATCTGCCTCCCTCTAATATTTTTTATTGCCGCTGCTTCTTACTTTCTCTCCTGCAGAAGCCGCACCGGGTCAACCCCCAAGGCCTGCGCCAGCAAAAATATAGATTCCATATTAAACGGTCCCTTACCGCATTCTATATCCGAGACGCGCGCCCTTGACATTTGGGCTTTCTCCGCCAGCTCGCTCTGCGTCAGACTCAATGCCCTACGATAATACATAATATTCAAGCCAATAGTTTTATATTTTTCTTCAAACAAAAAGCATCACTTCTTATCTCTTCCCTTCTATTATGCACTAAAAAGATGGCTCTTGCGGTGCTTTAGATTTTATATATATGGAATATATTTGACATAAAATCCGCAAGCTTACTTGACCACTGCCTGCTTTTAGTATAAGATGAATCTAGAAATAATAATACCATGATAAAATTTCTTTTTTGTGATATTATAATGACGAAAAAGCAGATGCCGACAAAACATCAGCATCTGCTAGCAACATAAGATTTTAGATTTTTACGAGGTTATACCTATGACTACAATGCAACGCGCCTTTCCGGCGCCAGTGATTCCCAAATTCTTCACTAATAATATCTGCGGCAATTATCAGCTTCGCCGCTTTTTTAACGGTCAGGACGACTTTATCTGCGCCCAAGTCCCCTTTCATACGCAAACTATCACTTCACAAAGTGAGGAATGTGCGGCAGCTTCTTCCCTGACTATAGCCTTCGCCAATATTGACGAAAACGATAAAAAGCAGGTGCTTGCCTTCTGCAATGCCTACGGCCTGCCCTATTCTTCGCAGCGCTGCCTTGAGAAACGTGCACACCTTGACGACGAAAATCACTCTATGCTCATCAACGATTTCAGCTTTATCGACGACACCCTGTATCTGGGAGATATACTTGCAGAAAAAGACTATGCTGCCAATGACGCCAAGGTTACCTTGAATTACACACTGTTCGAAGTAGACGAAATGGACATTATGAGCCTGCGCCTTTTTGCCCGCTGCATCAAAATCGTCCGCAGCCTGCTTATTGTCCAAAGCTATCTCTTCCGACACGAAGGGACACAGGCAGGCGTTATCTATGCACTTGCCTACCTGCTGCATTATAGCGCACGTGGCATTCACTACCTGCTGCCGCGCATCAAAACACCTACGCTCAAGGCAGCAGAATACTTTGCTACGCGTAAGCGCATTTCGCACACACAGCTGCTCAAGAGTATCCGTAAAGCAGATGCAGACTACGCCTGTCAGCTGCAAAACTTTCTCGCAGTCGTAGACAAGCATATGCTGCACACACTTGCTGATTATGACAAGGACCTGCTGACGAAGAAACAGCTTACTGCTATAATTCTCGCTGAAGATATTCCAAGCATAAGCCTTGACCACACTTTTGCCAGACGCGTCCTGCTCGACATCATCAACGACAATATTTATACCGCCAGACCGCAAATGGACCTGGCGCAAGAAAAATTTACCAGTCTTTGGCAATGCAGCTATCTTATGCAGGCAATTTATCTTGATTTATATCAGCTGCTGCTCAATCCGGGCGAATACCATCGCTGTGCCAATCCAGAATGCAGCAATTATTTTCTCATCAGCGGACGCCGTTCAGACAAACGCTACTGCTGCAATCGCTGTGCTTCCAAAATGGGCAAGCAAGGCAAAACATATAGACCGCATAAAGAGAAATGAGAAACAAATTCAAGCAACAAAAAAGCTCTCAGATTTCTCTGAGAGCCGAT
>ULOB01005993.1_pt1 | contig 17575 bp, 10 predicted proteins | sample 1952151 | NCBI WGS metagenome assembly ULOB01 (sample SAMEA4835591, study PRJEB28245) | human gut metagenome | biome: gut microbiome; material: fecal sample | place: Denmark | collected 2008
TGGTCAACTCACACAAGAAGAAGCGGACTCCGTTCAGCAATAATAACTAAACTATTCTGCCGGACAACGGCAAGAGAAAAAAAGATATCGCAGAGCAGACATATTTTTATTTGTCTATAAAACGAACGATTAGATATTCTTTAAGGGGTATCGTTTACTTTGATTGATAAGATTGCAATATTGATGATTATAGCCGTATAGGACAATTGGTTATTAGAAAAAATGCAAAACAGAGGGGTGTATAAAAAATAAGAACCTTATAGATGGAAAGTAATTTGCAATAGTTCCAAGCATAATGGGAGGTGATTTTTTGGGAAGGTGCTGATTTTATCATTTACGGATGATGAGGAACATATTATTAATCACATTTTATCCTATATAAATAGAGGAACAGAGATTTTGCATCAGGGAGATGTTTCAAACGGGCAGCTTTATTTTGAAGGACTTTATATTGATGAACAGAAAAGGATTGTGGTTCGTGAAAATAATGAGATTGAACTGACCTATACAGAGTTTGAAATACTACTTTTGTTGGCACAGAATATTGGCAAAGTGTTCAGCAAAGAGCAGATATATGATAGCGTCTGGAAAGAACCTTATTTTGGTGATCATAATATTGTTATGAGCCACATCCGTAATTTACGGGAAAAGATAGAGGATAATCCTAGCAAGCCAGTTTACATTCAAACGATCTGGGGAGTTGGCTATCGTTTTAACAAAAATTTAGTAAAGTAATACAAGTATGGAGCAATTAAGAAATAAAAATCTTAGTTGCTCTTTTTATTTACAGCGACAGGGGCAGAAAGGAGACAGGAGTACATTGCAGAAATCAAAACGAATACGGGCAGTCATTTAGGCGGTGTTATCCAATAAAACGGAAGCACCGCTTTTTTGTTTTACCGACAAAAAATATAAAAAAGCAGAGGTAATGAAAGATGAATTTAGAAAATAAAATCGAAGCACAGCGGAAACGCATGGAGCAGGAAAAGAACAAGCTGGATTTGCTGATGAAAAAGGCAAAGATGGAGCAGAGAAAAGCAGATAACCACAGAAAGATTGTGGTGGGTGCAAACTTTGAAACATTCCTTAATGAGCCGAGGAGATACAGCGAGGAGCAGACCAGACGGATTATGCAGGTGGCATTTGCCACAAGAGAGGTCAAGAACTGCATGGAGCAGATTGAACGGGAGCTTGCAAGGGCGGAGGAAAAAATGCCGGATACGGCGATAAATGAGGAAGCAGACGAGGGCGAAAACGAAGAAGAATAGGGAATGTGCAGCGTTGTAGCCAATTCCCTCAACTTTGTTGAGGGCGCACAGATACACCACCCTTTGGGGCGGTGCTGTGCGTTCTCCGAAGGCTCTTGCAGAGGGCAGTCGGCTACTTCGTATCCGATAACAAGGTGCAGGCACCTTGTTGAACAAAAGGCAAGCCTTTTGTTATAAGGGAGCTACACTCCCTTCGGCGGTAAAAAGAACCGCCTACCCTAGTGAACTTTGCGTTCAGATGAAATCACAAAAAGACGTGCTTTCATCTGCCAACAAAGTCTGCCGGTGCAACCCGCTACGTTGTGGGAAAGGAGAGGACAGTGAAGAACGGAACAATTAGCAGCAGGGCATCCATAGTCCAGCGGAGCAAAGGACAGTCGGCGGTTGAGCAGTCAGCCTATATCAGCAGGACATCCCTTTACAGTGATTATTATGGCATGACATATAACAGAACTGCCAAAGAAGATTTAGTCGGTGCAGGCGTGCTTCTGCCGGAACACGCACCACCGGAATTTGAAGACAGGGCAGTATTATGGAACTCTGTGGAAAAGAACGAGAAAGCGAAGAATGCCCAGCTTGCAAGGAGCCTGAAATATTCCCTGCCCAATGAGTGGGACGAAGCCACCGCAAGGCAGGTCATGGAACGTTTTATCAAAGAGCAGTTTGTAGATAAGGGAATGTGTGCAGATTATGGTATTCACCGTTCGTACAACGATAAAGGACAGCCTAATCTGCATATCCATATCCTTCTTACGTTCAGACCTCTCAATGAGGATGGTACATGGGGAGCAAAATCAAGAAAAGAATATGTCCTTGACGCAGACGGTAACCGGATACCCAATGCCAGCGGAAAAGGCTATAAAAGCCGGAAAATAAATGTGATTGACTGGAATGAGAAAGGCAAGGCAAAGGAATGGAGAAATGCCATTGCGGAGGTTATCAATGCCACCAATGAAAAAGCAGGCATAGCCGAGCGTGTTGATCCACGTTCCTATAAGGACAGAGGGATACCTCTTATTCCGACCATTCATTTAGGGGAAAGAGCAAGTGCATTGGAACGAAAAGGCATCCGGACAGAAAGGGGCAATATCAATCGAGCAATTGAGAAATACAATGCCATGATAATGAAAATTTATGAATTTATCTTTGAACTCAAAGAGGAACTGAAAAAGGGAGTTTTCAAATTTGTTTTTGAGAGAAAATGCCGGACAGAAAGGGATGACATTCAATCTATCAATCCATCCATCAATTCTTCCGTACCAGAACAAAAGCCAGAGGTTCAGACCGCATTGGAGATGTTGCAGAAACAAAGGTCAGAAATGGTTGTAAGACCGATTTTCCCATATGTACAGAGATTTAAAGACAAGCGGCTTCTGGGTAATGTGGAACAGCTTGCAAAGCTGATTGACACAAACCATCTTGAAACATGGGAGGATGTGAGGGCGTTTGAGGAAAAGCAGACGGAGGTGTTGGAGAATTGCAGGGCAGAACTTTCAGAGCTAAGTGTGCGTTATGAGAAGTGGACGCAGGCGGTATCTGACTATGACGATTACAAGCAGTACCAGCCAGTCATGAAAGAGTACCAGGCATTAAGCGGATTGAGGAAAAATTCCTTTAAAAAGAAGCATGAAACAGAGCTTGAAAACTATGCGATATATCGTGACAGGGTAAAGGCAGTCATGCCGGAAAATATGAAAATATCAAAGCCATATATTGATAAGCAGTTAGCGGAGGTGTTGGCACAGCAGGAGCAGATACAGAGAAATAGCAGTAGGGTTGCTATCGAACTTGCAAGGCTTTCCGTTTTCAAAGGCAATCTCAGGGAAATGGAAGCACAGCAGAGAGCGGACGAGCAGGCAAGGGAGCAGAACCGGGATAAGAAACACGAAAATACAATTTAACCACAGCGTGAGGTGCATGGAAAACAGAAGGATTTCATGCACCTTTTTTCGTTGGGAAAAGGAGATTTATGGCACAGACAGAAAAGCAGACAACGGACAAAGAACAGTGTCCGCATATCAAAAGGAAAATCGGAAGAACCACCTACAACGTGGCAATTCATTTCAGCAAAACGAGCAGGGAAACCATGACGGATAAGATTAACAGATTGATATTACATGACATAAACAGTGAAGATTTTTCTTAACTACCCTTGACAAAATCTTTCCGAAGATTCCCTTTTATCTGCAATGGAACGAGCCGGAAGTGAAGATATGGGAGATGATGTGGAGTGTAAAGGACTCGGTACACCTGCCACCAGAGCAGACATCATTGAGAAGCTGGTCAAGGACGGTTTCGTGAAGCGTGAGAAAAAGCAAATGATTCCCACAGAGGACGGAATGAAACTGATTACAGTGCTTCCGGATGTGGTGAAGTCTCCGAAACTTACTGCTGATTGGGAAAATGCCCTTACACTTGTAGCAAAGGGCGAGTATTCCATGCAGGAGTTTATGGAAGGAATTGCGGATATGGTAAAGAACCTTGTACAGACTTATCACAGCATTAGTGATGAGCAGAAATCCATGTTTGGAGGAAATCAGAGCGCACAGGAAGCCCTTGGAAAATGTCCGAAATGTGGTGGTGATGTTGTAAAGGGAAAATATGGAGCTTACTGCAAAAATAAGTGTGGTATGAATGTCGGCAAGGCTATGGGGACTGTACTTTCCGATACGCAGATTAAGAGTATGCTGGAGGGGAAAAAGACTTTCGTCAAAGGTTTAAAGGGAAAGAAAGGCACTTACGATGCTTACCTGATTCCGGAAGGAATTGAGGATTATTCCTATACCAAAGATGGCAAGGAAATCAAAGGCTCACAGTATAAGGTCAAGCTGGAGTTTTATAAAAAATAGAAATGCGAGCTCTTAAGTAGAATTATAAATGTGATTATGGTATGCTTTGTTTTAATAGATGTTGCAAAATAATCGATATCTAATAGGTGTTTTAATATATTTTTACGGAAAGGTGGAATTATTCCATGAGTCATATAAATCAAATGTCATATGAATTAACAAATACTAGTTATTTTATAGAAAAAATGGATGAGGTTATTCAATGGTTAGGCAAAAAAGGACTAAAATCACAACTGTCAAGATATTCGAAATATAGAGGATATATTGAAGAGTTTTATAGAAATGGAAATCCTAATAGTCTTACTGATTTAGAGCAGAAGTTTAAAAATCTAAATGATGCAATGCAAGAATGCATTCAGATTGTGCAAGTGTATGATGCATTCATGGATGAACAGAGTAAAGGCTTTGAAGAACGATTACAGAAGGTTGTATATGGGACTGATTTTTATAATTCAGAAATTAAGGCAGATCAACCGAGAGATTTTTTATATGAACTATTGGTGGCATCATGGTTTAAGAGTTGGGGATATACGATTGATTTTAATCAACTAACAGATGTAGTAGCAACAAAAGAAGACATTACAGTATATGTGGAATGTAAAAGAATAAAATCAATTGGAGGTCTGGAAGAGAATTTCAAAAAAGCATGCAAACAGCTATCAAAAGTTAATGATACCAAGGAACACTATGGTCTAGTATTTATTGATATCTATAATTGTGTTGCTGATAAGATTCGAGATTACGAGTATTCTAGTATATTCTCTATGCGAAAAGAAATAAATGATATATTAGAACACAATTTTAGAAGTCAAAATGCAGGTAAAATAGAAGATATTTTAGCAAAAAATTTGGAAAGTACAGTAGGAGTGGCTTTTACAACAGTACGTTGTTTATGGATGTCAAATATAACTCCTCAGTTCTATCGCGATTATAAAGTTGTTGCCTCAAGTAAAATATCGGATGAAAAATATAGTGTATTGCAGAAAATATTTAATGTATAGTTGATTTTATTTTTAGAGTTTGAATAACCCAATTATAGTAAGTAACAGCGTAAAGGCGTATGAGATGTAACTGTTTCATACGTCTTTTTTGCGCTTATTTAGAAAGATGGAGGATACAAACATGAATGAAGTAAATGAAAATGTAACTGTTAATGGAGCCAGAACACGGGATGAGGAGCCTGCGGCAAAGAATAATGAAACCAAAGCGGAGAAGTTCATCCGCCTTGGAGAATACCGCATGAATAAAGCAATTGATACGATTGGAAGGTTGGAACATCTTGCCAATAGGTCTGCTTATGAATATACAGCAGAGCAGGTAGAGGCTATGTTTGGAGCTTTGGAAAAAAAGGGAGCAGATGTAAAAGCAAAATTCAGTACAAAGAAACAGGATAATACATCTTTTTCTTTTGGAACACATGCAGAGTAAGGAGAAAACCAGGAATGAAACAGTTAGAAAAAGAAATTGCGGAAACAAACAAGCAGAGCATGATGAAGCGTTATCAGTTGTATGGGACGAAAGTATCGAAGCTGGCAGACAAATCACAGAAGAATATCGGGAAGGGAGAGAGAAAGTAATGGAATATAAGGATTTTGTAGAACAGGTAAAAGAGCAGATACAGGATTTTTTACCGGAGAAATTTGCAGATGCAACGGTTTCTGTTCATCAGGTAGTAAAGAATAATGACTGTGTTTTGGACGGTCTGACAATCCGGACGGAAGAAAGCAATATTTCTCCAACCGTGTATCTGAATCCGTATTTTGAGCAGATACTAGATGGAGCTGAGATGGATGATGTGATTGGGCAGATTGCAGCCACATATCAGGCACATTATATTGACCATGATATGGATGTATCCGCAGTGACTGATTTTGACAATGTCAAAGACAAGATTGTGTGTAAGCTCATCAATGAAGAAGCCAACAGGCAGTTTCTTGAGGACAAACCATACACAAAGGTGGAAGATCTGGCGGTTGTGTATCAGATTTTAATGGACAAAAATGCGGAAGGTACTGCAACCATAACGATTACAGATAATCTGATGGATAGGTATGGGATTACTCTTGAGGATTTGCACGAACAGGCTCTTTTGAACATGGATGTTTTGCAGCCATACAGCTTCAAGGGAATGAGCGAGACCATTATAGAAATAATGGCTGTGGACATTGCAAGGGATAATGATATGGATATATCAGAGGCAAGAGAAATGGCATCACAGATGATACCGGATGTTCCTGATACAATGTTTGTACTGACAAATGACACGAAGGTAAATGGAGCTGCCGCAATATTAAATGATGATACCAGACAGGAAATTACAGACAAGGTTGGAGACTTTTATGTACTGCCTTCATCTATACATGAAACGCTGATTATCCCGAAAGATGCCAGAATGGAGCTAAGAGACCTTGAACAGATGGTGCAGGAAGTGAACCAGACACAGGTAGCACCACAGGAACGTCTTTCGGATCATGTGTATGAGTATGATGCAAAGGAACATGAGCTGTTTCGCAGTGACCGTGCCGAGGAACGTACAAAACAGAAAGAGGAAAAGCGTGATGAGAAGAAAGAACGTACTTCACTAAAAGAGAGACTTGCAGAAAAGAAAAATGATGTGATGAAGATGGATGCTGACAGGAAACAACCGACAGCAGAAAAAAAGAAAGAAGCGGTGATTTAGCCACGTCATACATAAGGAAGCTTTAGGCTACGTCGACTGCAGACGAAGTATATTTATTAAATGAGTTGATGTATATTAATGAAAAATATACATCAGCTTATTTTTGTGTTATTATTGATGGTAAAGAAAATTTTATATTTTATGAATTTGACAAATCGGAATTCGTAAAGGAGATTAGCAAAATGATGAAGTTTGGCTCTGAACAAACAGGAGGAGCTATTCTAAAAGGGGGGATAACTTTGCAAGTACACTATAGGTATATTTAGATAGTGGAGCTAAAAAGGTGTTACTGCCAGCAGCTTCAATGGGCGACGGGGCAACAGTTCCGGCAGATTTTGTGTCTGCATTTTTAATTGATATCATACATAAGTGCAGAGCATACAGCATTTAAAGAGTTAGGAGTGGAATAATGAATCTTTTATCGAAACTTAATTCTAGTGCAAAAACAAAAACAATAGAGCCTAGAGAAATTTTTATGACATTACCTTCAAAAGCACCAGGTTATGGATACCCTAGAGATGTTCAAAGTGAAGTGTGGAAAAAGTGGTTTGATATAAGAAATGAGAAAAATGTAATTTTAAAAATGAATACTGGTAGCGGTAAAACAGTAGTTGGGTTGATTATGCTTCAGAGTTGTTTAAATGAAGAAAAGGGACCTGCTATATATGTAGTGCCTGATAATTATTTGGTTAAGCAAGTCATTGATGAAGCTAAGAGATTGGGAATTTCTGCAACAGTGGATAAAGATGATTATAACTATTCAAACTCAAAAGCAATTCTTGTTACCTCTATTCAGACTATTGTAAATGGTCATAGTTATTTCGGCATGAGAGAAGCAGGAAATTATCCTATAGGGAGCATTATTATTGATGATGTACATGCGTGCATGGATAAAATTATTGACCAATTTATGATAAAAATTGATGCTGAAACGGATGCCTATAAGGAATTAATTGCTTTATTTAGTTCTTCGTTAAAAGACTATAATCCAAAGAATTACATTGATGTTGTTGAAATGAAAGATTGTCGAAAAAATATGCTTGTACCTTATTGGGAATGGCAAAGACAGCAAGACAACATTTATAGAATATTAACGAAATATAATAATATTGATAATACCTCAATATACTTTGGACTACCGTTGATAGAGAGAGGTTTGGAAACCTGTGATTGTATAATTACTGCTTCTGCAATTGAAATATCTCCTAAAGGAATTGATTTAGATAAGATATCTAGTCTTGAAGAAGCAAGTAGACGCATATATATGAGTGCAACATTAGCTGATGATAGTGTGTTTGTTTCTGCATTAGGATTAGATACAGAAGACATGAAGAACATCATTACTCCGGAGAATGCTAATGATATGGGAGATAGATTAATTATTTTTCCAAAGTACGTAAATAGTGATATATCGGAAAATGAGATAAAGGAAAAAGTTGAGGAAACAGCTAAAAAGTATAATGTCGTAATACTCGTGCCTTCTTTCTCTAGGGCAAAATTTTGGGATGAACAGGGGGTACGAACAGTGACAAAAGATAATATAGAAGGAATAGTTAAAGCATTAAAAAGCGGTCAACATGTAGGAAAAATAATTTTCGTTAATAGATATGACGGAATTGATTTACCAGGTGATGCTTGTAGAATGCTGGTTATTGATGGGCTTCCACCTTTAAATAGTATTAAGGATAGATATATTCAAAGTGTGGCTCCTCAGAGCACTATCTTATTGAGGGAGCAAGTTCAAAGAATCGAGCAAGGTATGGGACGTGGAGTTCGTTCTAATGACGATGAATGTTGTGTTGTTCTTATGGGTGACGAGCTTTCAGATGTTTTATCAAGAAATAAGGGAATAGATTATTTTAGTGCAGCGACGAGATGCCAATATGATCTTTCAAAGCAATTATGGGATTTATTAGTTAGTGAAACAGGTTCAAAGCCAACAATTGATCAGATATTTGAACTTGCAAATTATTCGTTAGAAAAAAATGCAGAATGGGTTACAACCTGCAAGGAAAATTTAGCCGCTGTCAAGTATTCAACTGAGGCAAAGGTAGATGAAAAGATAGTTGCTCAGAGAAAAGCTTTTGAAAAAGCTATAAATATGCAATGGTTTGATGCTGCAAATGCTATTAAGATAGTTAAAGATAAAGAGAATGACAAAAGAACTAAGGGATATTTATGTCAGATTCAGGCTGAATATACAAATAAAATAGATCCAGCTCTTTCTCAAGAAATACTAAAAGTGGGTAAAAATTTAAGTGCAGCTATTCTGTCACCTCTTGCAGGCATACAGTATCAAAGAACAATTAATACAATTCCGCAGGCACAAGCTATTAGTACAAATCTAGTTGCTGGAAAACTTGGGTTAAATGAACTGTTAGTATATATAGACGGAGTTCTGTCAAATTTATGTATGGGAAGTGAATACGAAAAGTTTGAGGAGGCACTAAATCAAATAGGAATGGTTCTTGGCTTTGTATGTTCAAGGCCGGACAAGGAAACTGGAGGGTATGGACCTGATAATTTGTGGGCGATTGACTCAAGCAAATATTTGGTCATTGAATGTAAAACGGAGGCTACTACTCAAACGATAAAGAAAGATTATTGTAATCAATTATCAGGATCGGTTAATTGGTTTAAGGAGAATTATGTATACCCAAATGATTGTACACCAATAATGGTTCACCCATCTAAATTTGTTGATGTGGTTGCATCTCCAGACGAAAATATGAGAGTGATGACCGAGGAAGAATTAACGTGTTTTAGAAAGAATATTCGTGATTTCTATAGCACTCTTTGCCATAATGGAAGTATTAGTGATATAAGTAAAATTAATGAATTGTTGAGTATATATAAGCTTAGAAAAGATGACATTACTAATATGTATACAGTTAAGTTTGAACGAAAGAATTAAAAGTATAAAATTACAGGCAAGGAAAGTAAACAGCAATAGATTTAATATAAAGTTATATTCTTTTGCAGTCTACAAATTTCGGTTTGTCGAGAGCGAAGATGTTGATTTTACAATGAATAAGGAGACAATGCAAGAAACAAAAATAAAAATGTTGAGTCAGTTCTATAGTCAAAAGACACATTAACCATAAATGTTACAGTATATGATTTATATGTGAAAGAGTAATAATATATTATTTACGTTAAGGCACTTAGGAGAAAATCTTAAGTGCTTTTCTTATATATAGATTTGGCAAAAACAGAAAGGAGCATACAAAAATTGAATAAGTATTACCGTCACTGGTGGCAATGGATTATGAATGAACCATAGCCACTTTTTATTTTGTAAATATATATAAAATTACGGAGGTATAAGATGACAAAATATCAAATGATTTCTGCTCTGGCAGAATACACTGCACGTAATGTGGTACAGAGTGAAGAAAATTGGAAACATTATTTGACCACGGCTGCAAGGCTATATAAATATCCCTTTAACGAGCAGATGTTAATATACGCCCAAAGACCGGATGCTACAGCCTGTGCTTCTCTGGAAACGTGGAATGAAAAGATGAATTGCTGGGTCAACCGTGGAGCGAAGGGAATTGCCCTGATTGATACGGACAGTGAGCGTCCGAGATTAAAATATGTTTTTGATGTATCTGATGTGCATAAGGCAAGAAGAATCGGGCGTGACCCATATCTGTGGGAACTTAAGGAGGAACATAAGGCTCCTGTGCTTGCACAGCTTGAAAAGACTTATGGTGCAACCGATGTAAATATGCCTTTTGAAAAGAGGATTATGGAGATAGCCGACAGGATTGCACAGGATTATTATGAGGAACTTTTACCAGAGCTAAACTATGTGAAAGAGGGAAGCTTTCTTGATGATCTGGATGAACTGAATCTTGGAATCAGGTTGAGGGAAACGCTGGCTTCCAGTATTTCCTTTTCCCTGCTATCCCGATGCGGTGCCGATATGGATTTGTGGAAAGATGATATGAATTTTGAATATATCCACGAATTTAATAATACAAAGTCATTAGCTGTGATTGGAAATGCAACTACGGAAATGTGTAAGCCCCTGCTTATGGAAATCGGAAGAACAATAGGGGCATACGAACGCCAGATTGCAAGGCAGAATGCCTCAAATAAGGCAAGAGAAAAAGTGGCTGGGGAGCATATTGGAAGCCATGAAGAAAATGTTGAAAGAGGACTTGCAAATGCACCAGAAGCAGACTATAATGCTTTAAAGCGTGAAAGTAAAACGGCAGTAGAAAAACCAAAGGAAACTGAAAATCATACAGAAATGGAGGGCATTGCCAATGAAACTGACATACGAAAAGAACGGGGAGTATCTGATTCCGAACCTGACAGCGAACGAGGAGCCGGAACAGGCACTGACCAAGTACGGACTGATGAGGAAGAACTTTCTGAAGCAGCACAGGAGAGGGATTTATCAGGGAATGATACTGACAGGGGAACTGAAAGCACATTGTCTGCAGGTACAGGAGCAGGCAGAGCAGAGAATGGAAATGCTGACCGGACAGATGGCGAAGTCGGAGGGAGTGAACGAGGAACTGAAAGCAGCCGATCAGATGCGCTGGGTAGCGAAGATGAACAACATCAGACACTCAGCGGAGGAAAGCTGACAGAACTGATCTACATTTAAGCAGTGAGGAACAAGCGAATATTACCATGCAGGAGCCGGATAGTGACAGCAATTCATTATCCGGTTCTTTTTCGGATAAAACGGAAGATTTCACAGAGCTTCAAAAGGGAATTTTATGTTTTGATAATTACCTTATCCATAAAAGATCGGAGATTGCGGGATATTTCAAGTCAGAGCAGGATGCGGTTTTACAGACGGAGTATCTGAAAAATTCTTTTCGTATGGAGGAATTTACAGAGCTGTATATCGGGGATGTAAGAGCCGGGTATCGTGCTGATGAGGACGGGATTACCATGTGGAAAGGCAATTATCTGACCCGTGAAGCAGAGAGCAGGCTGTCATGGGAAGATGCAAGATACCGGGTCAATTCTTATATTGAGGATGGTGTCTATTTACTTCCGGGGGAAGTGGCAGAGCAGATTGATACAGACGGTATGTTTAAACAGCTTGACCTTTTTACCATGTTTTCGGAGCAGGTCGGCAACATTGCCATGAAGCAGGCAGAAGAAAAAAGTGTTATGCCGGCAGGCTTTGTACTGCAGGAGCAACAGATTGATGATATTTTAAGAAGCGGCGGAGGCAGGGATGACAGCCGCAAGCGTATTTATGCCAAGTACCAACAGAGAAAGACGCCGGAAGAAATGACTGCCTTTCTGAAAAAAGAGTATGGAACAACCGGAAAAGGCTTTGAGTTTGACGGAAAGCAGATAGCCGTATGGTTTGATGAAGGTGGCATGAGTGTTGGATACGGTACATCAGCAACGGAGCAACCCATACTTATGATGGAATGGAAAGATATTGAGCAGAATATCCGCAGGCAGGTAGAGAATGGCACATATATGGGTTCAAATGAAGCTTATCTTGTGGATGAAGTGGAACGTAGCAGGATTGCAAACCATTTATTTTTCTTTTTCCGTGACGGTATGGGAGAAATGCCGGAAGAATTGGAATTAAAGGCGGGCAATTACCAGGATGCCCATGCAAGACTGGTGGAGCTTCTTTCTACACCTGAAGAGGTGGAGAGGATAGCTGCCCACATGGATCGTGCTCTGCATCAGTTGGAAACTGGAGAAAAAAGCCTGCGTTTCCGTTCTGTTATGCCAAAAGAGGAACTTTGTGCCGAACTCGACAACCTTCTGGTAGACAGACTGACATTTCCGGCTGCTGAACATGTGGAAATTAAGCACGAGGATTTTATCACGCAGAATGAGATAGACAACAGGCTTGGCAGGGGAAGCGGTTTTTCACATGGGGCTTTCCGCATATATGATTATTTCAAGGAAGGGCATGACAGCAAAGAAGCAGCTAATTTCTTAAAGAATGAATATGGAACAGGCGGCAGTAGCCATGCACTTGCCGGAGCTGACCATAGCTATGAGGATCATGATGCAAAAGGAATAAAGCTGAAAAAGGCAAATATCGGAAAACCATACGCAGAAGTGCTGTTGTATTGGAATGTTGTGGAAAAGCGTATTCGTAAGCTCATTGAAGAAGATAAGTATTTATCTCCGGAAGGAAAAGAAGCCTACGCACAGTACAGAGTGGAGCAGGAGCAGAAGGCTTTGGAGCAGGCACAGGCAAAGATGGAGCATGAAACCAAGGTAGCCTGCAAGAATGCCATTGAAAAGGCAATTGCTGAAAAGTTTGACGGGTATCGTCTGCCAAAGGATACAGCGGAAGCTGTCATTCAGGAATATGGCTTTGAACGGGTAAGCTATGTGCTTGCCAATTCTGTCATGCACAAAAGACAGGACGGACGGTTTTCTCCGGAGAATAAGGAGTGGGCAAAAGCCATTGAGCCTTATGCCATGGTGAAAAATGAGGATATGGTTGTGGATTTCCACCCTGCCGTATTAAATGGATTTATCAACCAGACACGGCGGTATATTGAGCAGGAGAAAGAGCTTGCGGCACAGGCGGCTGAGAAAATCACGATTGATGGACAGGAGTGCATCAAAGTCGATGAATGGGGGACTGAGGAAGAAACCTATGTGCTTGGAAATTCCGTAACAGATAATCAATTTTTTTATGCAGAGGTAAATGGTGTTGCCTTTGAGTACGATTATCAGCCACAGCGGGGAGAAGTCGAGGAAGATTATCTCAACGAGATGACGGAAAGGGATATAGACCGTCACGAAACAGAGGTGTTTACACAGATTGAAGGAAGTGAAGATTATCCTGAAGGTGTTGAGGAACCACCATTAACGGCAGAGGATGTGCAAAATCTGGTTCTGATTAACAGGGAGTATTCTGCAGGAACCAGAACCACGGTTTATGATTTTGAATGTGATATTCGTGGGGAACATGACACATTGCAATATACTTTAGAGCAACACGATGATGGGGAAGGTTTTACCATTCATACGCAGAAGGATGATATTTGGGAACGGATGTCTGAGCCGGAACTTGAGCGTCTTGAGGGTATTATCAGCCGTGAAGCCTTGTATTTTAAATACCATGATAAAATAGCAGGTGCAAAAAGCGTAGAGGATATGGAGGAGATTCAGTTCAGTATCATGGAAGATGAGTCTCCTTATTTTTCGGCAGTTTCAGATAGGGTATGGAAAGAATTTAGCCAGAAAGAAAATGAGCTGTCTGGAGAAAATCAGGAAACTTCTAGACAGGATGTCCAAAAGCCGGAGGAAGTGTCAGATACACCATTAGAGCCGGACATCGAAGTTCCTGTAAAGCAGGTAGAACCGCAGATTGATAAGACCGGAGCTGTCAATTTCCGTATCACGGATGATGCTTTAGGAATTGGTACTGCAAAGGAAAAATTCCGCAGAAATGTGGAAACTATACGTACACTGGAGAAAATAGAAAGCGAGAACCGTATCGCAACATCGGAGGAACAGGAGATTTTATCTCAGTATGTTGGCTGGGGCGGGCTTGCGGATGCCTTTGATGAAAGCAAGAGTGCCTGGGCAAATGAATATCAGGAATTAAAGGGACTGTTATCGGAACAGGAGTATGCTTCAGCAAGGGAGAGTACCCTAAATGCCCATTATACAAGTCCTGCCATAATCCGCAGTATCTATGATTCCTTGGATAAAATGGGATTTGAAAAAGGAAATGTGCTGGAGCCGGCAATGGGTATCGGAAATTTCTTCGGAATGATGCCGGAGAAGATGCAGGAGAGCAGGCTTTATGGCGTGGAGCTTGACGGCATTACGGGAAGGATTGCAAAGCAGCTATATCCGAATGCCGACATTAAAATCACAGGATTTGAAAAGACGGATTATCCGAACGATTTCTTTGATGTGGCAATCGGAAATGTGCCATTCGGACAGTATAAGGTGGCGGATAAGCAGTATGACAAGCAGAATTTTTTAATCCATGACTATTTCTTTGCAAAGACCTTGGATAAGGTTCGCCCCGGCGGTGTGGTTGCCTTTGTTACCAGTAAGGGAACAATGGATAAGAAAAGTCCGGAGGTCAGAAAATACCTTGCCCAAAAAGCAGAACTTCTGGGTGCAGTCAGACTGCCCAACACAGCATTTAAGGAGAATGCTGGAACAGAGGTCACTTCTGATATTTTATTCTTAAAGAAACGTGACCGTGTGATGGATTTGGAGCCGGACTGGGTGCATCTGTCAGAGGATGAGAACGGCATTGCCATGAACAGCTATTTTGCCCAACATCCGGAGATGATTGTGGGAAAAATGGAAATGGTCAGCGGACCGTATGGTATGGAAAGTACCTGTATGCCCGATACTACAAGACCATTTGCACAGAAGCTACAGGAAGCGGTCAGCCATATTGACGGAGAGATAGAAGCGGTGGAGCTGGATGAGCTGGCAGATGAGCTTGCGGATGCCACCATTCCGGCGGACCCGGATGTCAAGAATTACAGCTACACTCTTGTGGACGATAGGGTGTATTACCGTGAAAATTCCATTATGAAGCCTGTGGATATGTCCGATTCCATGCAGGAACGTATCAAGGGCATGGTGGGTATCCGAAATTGTACGCAGGAGCTTATCAATCTGCAATTAGAAGAATATCCGGATACGGTAATCAAGGAAAAGCAGGCGGAGTTAAACAGTTTATATGATGCTTTTTCCAAGAAACACGGTCTAATCAACTCGCAGACCAACAAAAGAGCATTTAATCAGGACAGCAGCTATTGTCTGTTGTGTTCTCTTGAAAAATTGGACGATGAGGGCAATTTCAAGGGCAAAGCGGATATGTTCACGAAGCGTACCATTAAAAAGGCAGAGGTTGTCACAAGTGTGGATACGGCAAGTGAAGCATTGGCAGTATCCTTGTCGGAAAAAGCAAGGGTTGACCTCGATTACATGGCAGAGCTGACCGGAAAAGATGTGGATACGGTAAAGGAGGAGCTGACAGGAATTATATTTCAGAACCCATTGACGGATAAATGGGAAACAGCGGATGAGTATCTGAGTGGAAATGTCCGTGACAAGCTGGAAACAGCAAAGGTCTATGCAGAGAGCCACCCGGAATACGCCGTGAATGTGCAGGCACTTACACAGGTACAGCCGAAGGAACTGGATGCTAGCGAGATTGAGGTGCGTATCGGTGCCACATGGATTGCCCCGAAGTATATTGAGGATTTTATGAGGGAGACCTTTGAAACGCCGCAGCATTTGTTAGACAGGAATGTCGTAGGAGTCCAGTATTCCGATGTGACAGGACAGTGGAACATAAAGGGCAAAAATGCGGACTATGGAAATTCCCTTGTAAATATGACCTACGGTACAAGCCGGAGAAATGCCTATACCATTCTGGAGGATTCCCTTAATTTAAAGGACAGCCGTGTTTTCGATACCATAGAGGAGGACGGCAAGGAAAAGAGAGTCCTGAATAAGAAAGAAACCACCATTGCATCACAGAAGCAGGAAGCCATAAGGGAAGCATTTAAGGACTGGGTGTTCCGTGATCCGGAACGCAGACTGGTACTTGTGGCAAAATACAACCAGCTTTTCAATTCAACAAGACCAAGGGGATATGACGGTTCACATCTGAAATTCCCCGGCATGACACCGGATATTGAGTTGAAGACCCACCAGAAAAATGCGGTGGCTCATGTACTTTACGGAGATAATACCCTGCTTGCCCATTGTGTGGGAGCCGGAAAGACTTTTGAAATGACAGCGGCAGCCATGGAGAGCAAGCGTCTGGGATTATGTCAAAAGAGTCTGTTTGTGGTTCCGAACCATTTGACGGAGCAGTGGGCAAGTGATTTTTTGCGGTTATATCCCGGATCCAATATCCTTGCTGCAACAAAGAAAGACTTTGAGCCTGCCAACCGTAAGAAATTCTGTTCCAGAATAGCCACGGGAGATTATGATGCGGTTATTATCGGGCATAGTCAGTTTGAGAAAATTCCGCTTTCACAGGAAAGACAGGTAGCCATTATTGAAAGGCAGATTGATGAGATAGAGCTTGCCATTGCACAGGCAAAAGCCGACAACGGAGAACGCTACACCATTAAGCACATGGAGAAATCAAGAAAATCACTTCTTACAAGGCTTGAAAAGCTGAATGATGCATCAAGGAAAGATAATGTAGTGACTTTTGAGCAGCTTGGCGTGGACAGGCTTTTCGTGGATGAGAGCCATAATTACAAAAATCTGTTCCTCTATACCAAGATGCGAAATGTGGCAGGAATTGCACAATCAGAGGCACAGAAGTCCTCGGATATGTTTGCAAAGTGTCAGTATTTAGACGAGTTGACAGGCGGTAAGGGTGTGACTTTTGCGACGGGTACACCAATTTCAAACAGTATGACGGAGCTTTACACCAATATGCGTTACCTTCAGTATGGTACTCTTCAGAAGCTGGGGCTTGGACACTTTGACAGTTGGGCATCCTCTTTTGGAGAAACGCAGACAGCCATTGAGCTTGCACCGGAGGGAACCGGATACCGGGCAAAGACAAGGTTTGCAAAGTTCTTTAACTTGCCGGAGCTGATTGCACTTTTTAAGGAGAGTGCGGATATTCAGACACCGGATATGCTCAATCTCCCCGTGCCGGAAGCAGAATATGAAAATGTGGTGCTAAAGCCAAGTGAATATCAAAAGGACATGGTGGCATCTTTGGCAGAAAGGGCAGAAGCCGTGCGTGACAGACAGGTACAGCCTTATGAGGACAATATGCTAAAGATTACCAATGACGGAAGAAAGCTGGC
>ULOB01027457.1_pt1 | contig 17508 bp, 16 predicted proteins | sample 1952151 | NCBI WGS metagenome assembly ULOB01 (sample SAMEA4835591, study PRJEB28245) | human gut metagenome | biome: gut microbiome; material: fecal sample | place: Denmark | collected 2008
GTTTAGGGAATAGGGGTGTCTTGCGCACCTCTATTTTTTTGCGCATTTACAGGTTTGGAGTATTCTTTTTTTCCAGCTGCTCCTGTGCAACATCAGGCGGCGTGGTTCGTCCGAGATACTGATTAAGATTCTCCTGTTTCCGCTTCAGATCACGCACCTCTTTTTCACAATTCTTATAGGTGGAGGTCAGCTCATTTTTCTGTTTTGTCAGTTCCTCAAGCTCTGCTTTCAGTTTATCGACATTCAAAAGCAGTGTAGAAGATTGACAAGGTTGCTCTTGTAAACTGTGAGATTTTTGAAAAATATCTGGAAACATTCTTAAAAAAATACTACAAAACCTATTGACATACTAGGAATACAAGGATATAATACGAAACATGAAATGAAAGGAGACATGACAAAATGAGAAATGTATTTACTTTGAACAACATGTGTATGTGCTGTCGAATGCTGGACTCCCAGGCAGATCATATGGCCGGGTGTAGGGCTCGTTTGTCATGCACCTGTTTGCAATAATTTGTGATACAGATTAATGTAAGCCATTGCCTGGGAGAAACATCCAGGCTTTTTCTTTGCAAATGCAAGAGGGTGTGAAAAAGTAAACTTACAGAATGCAAACAAATAATCTTAGAAGGAGAAAATTATGAAAAAGAATTTTTTGAAGAAGTTAGTAACTGGCGTTTTAGCAGCAACCTTAGGAGTGACAGCTCTGGCAGGCTGCGGATCAGCCAAGACTGCTGATAAAGGTGATCAGGTTTATCGTACATTAGATGAAATCAAAGACAGTGGAGAAATCAATATCGGGGTTTTCTCTGACAAAAATCCATTTGGTTATGTAGATGACAACGGTGATTATCAGGGATATGATGTATACTTTGCAGAGCGCCTTGGAAAAGATCTTGGTGTAAAGATCAATTATGTATCCACAGAGGCTGCAAACCGTGTTGAGTACTTAGAGACTGGAAAGGTAGACATTGTCCTTGCAAACTTTACCGTAACAGACGAGCGTGCAGAAAAAGTAGATTTTGCACTTCCATACATGAACGTAGCACTTGGTGTGGTATCCCATGAAGATAACGTAATCAAGAGTCTGGATGAAATCGGAGCAGATGATCAGGTAATCGTAATTTCCGGAACTACTGCAGAGACTTATCTGGAAAAGAATGAGCCGGACATCAAACTTCAGAAGTTTGATACTTACGCAGCTGCAAAGACGGCTTTCGAGAACGGAACCGGTGTTGCATGGGCAAACGATAACACAGAGGTTATTGCTTATGCGAAAGAGAATGAGGGTTATGTGGTAGGAATTTCTTCCCTTGGTGATCAGCAGAGCATTGCCCCGGCAGTAACAAAAGGCAACAGCACACTCCTTAACTGGATCAACGACGAGATCAAGAGCCTTGGAAAAGAGAATTTCTTCCACGCAGATTATGAAGCAACATTGCTTGACACATATGGCGCAGACTATGAAGATACTCTGGTAATTGAAGGTGGCGGAGACGCAGCAGACAAAATAGATACAGAAGCAACCACAGAGGAAGGTAAATTAGACATTACACCAGGAAATGGAGAAACCATTAAAGTAGCAGCATCTCCAATTCCACATGCAGAAATTTTAGCAAAAGCAGCAGACATTTTAAAAGATTATGGATATGACCTTGAAGTAACGGAATTTGATGATTATGTGCAGCCAAACCTTGTTGTAGAATCTGGCGAATTTGATGCAAACTACATGGAGCATTTACCATACTTAAACAGCTTTAACAAGGAGCAGGGAACACACCTTGTAGATGCCGGCGATATTCATTATGAGCCATTCGGCATTTATCCGGGAACCAAAAGCAAACTTGAGGATATTGCAGACGGAGACCACATTGCGATTCCAAACGACACAACAAACGAGGCAAGAGCATTACTGTTACTTCAGGACAATGGTCTGATCAAGTTAAAAGACGAAACAAGTCTTACCGCAACCGTAAATGATATTGCAGAGAATCCTCATAATCTTCAGTTTGTAGAGCTTGAGGCGGCACAGGTTGCAAGAGTTGTAAACGAAGTTGAATTTGTAGTCTTAAACGGAAACTATGCACTTGAGGCAGGATATTCTGTAGGAAAAGATGCCATCGCATATGAGGCAAATGATTCCATCGCAGCAAAGACTTATGTAAACATCATCGCTGTAAAGGAAGGAAATGAAAACAGCGACAAGATCAAAGCACTTGTTTCGGTTCTCAGATCTGACGAGATCAAGAAATTTATTGATGATACTTATGACGGTGCAGTTATTTTCTACGAAAAATAAACATGGAAAGGAAAGGAGGGGGTAAATCCCTCCTTTGTCACTGGTGAAAAGATGAGTGAAATTGAAATTAGAAATCTGAAAAAAACATTTGATATAAAAGGACGCACGGTTCACGCATTAAAAAATATCAGTCTTTCTATCGGGCAGGGCGATATTTTCGGAATTATCGGAATGTCCGGAGCCGGAAAAAGTACGCTGGTGCGATCCATCAATTATCTGGAGAAACCAACGGAAGGACAGGTTTTGATTGATGGGGTGGATCTGGCAGATCTGACAGAGAAGCAGCTTCGCAAAAAGCGCAGCGATATCGGCATGATCTTTCAAAATTTCAATCTTCTGGAGCAGAAAAATGTTCTGGATAATATCTGTTTTCCACTTGAGATTGCCGGGGTTAAAAAGAAAGAGGCAAGAAAACGCGCCGAAGAACTTTTAAAGACGGTTAATCTGGAGGAAAAGGCAAAAGCGTATCCATCACAGTTGTCCGGTGGACAGAAGCAGCGTGTCGCTATCGCGCGTGCACTGGCTACCAATCCGAAGATTCTGCTGTGTGATGAGGCTACGAGCGCACTTGATCCACAGACGACAGCCGCAATCTTAAAACTCTTAAAAGAAATCAATGAAACACTGGGAATTACCATTATTATTATTACGCATCAGATGTCAGTTGTTACAGAAATCTGTAAGCGTGTGGCAATCATAGACAGTGGAAATCTTGTAGAAGAGGGATTGGTTGAAAAGATTTTTGAAAATCCACAGTCTGACGCAGCGAAAGAATTGATATCCGGTAAAGCCATTCGTTATACGCCGGTTGAGAATCTGGATGTAGAACGAAAGATTCGAATTGTATTTCAGGAAAATTCCGCATTTGAGCCAGTGATCTCGAATATTATTTTACAATACCAGGTGCCGGTCAATATTTTGAAGGCAGATACCAGGAATGTAAGCGGAAAAGCCGTTGGTGAGATGATCCTTGGCTTGCCGACAGGAAAAGAAACACAGGATGAAATTATCGCTCATCTGAGAGAGCGTGGGTTAATAGTGACGGAGGTGACAGAAAATGTTTGATAAACAAGTAATACAAATGATTGCAGAAGGTATTCGTGACACTTTGTATATGACGCTGTTTTCGACTATTATAGGATATGTGATCGGATTACCGTTCGGCGTGCTGCTTCACGTCACAAGTGAAAAGGGACTGCATCCGAACCGGATCATTTACCGGATCGGAGATTTTATCTGTAATATCATTCGAAGCATTCCGTTCTTGATTCTGTTGATCCTGCTGATTCCATTCACACGACTCATTGTAGGAAAAAGCTATGGTTCAACTGCAACCATCGTACCGCTTGTTATCTGTGCAGCACCATACATTGCAAGAGTTGTAGAATCCTCCTTAAACGAAGTGGATGCTGGTGTCATCGAGGCGGCAAAAGCCATGGGCGCAAGCAATATGCAGATTATTTTTAAGGTACTTCTTGTGGAGGCCAGAACTTCACTGATCAATGGAGCAACCATCACAACCGGACTGCTCCTTGGATATTCAGCAATGTCAGGAACCGTCGGTGGAGGCGGACTTGGAGATATTGCAGTACGATATGGTTATTATCGTTGGCAGACCGATATCATGATTGTTACGGTCGTGCTGCTGATTGTTATTTTCCAGATTATCCAGAATCTCGGAACAAGGTTGTCCGGTCGATTAGATCATAGAAAGCGTTAGGATGCGATAGCATGAATTTTGATGTAATATTTAATTATATGCCGATGTATACAAAGGCATTCTTGTTGACAATAAAGATAGGATGGATAGGAATTGCACTTTCAATCGGAATTGGAATTGTTGCAGCTTTTATTCTGCATTTTAAGATTCCGGTTCTGTCACAGATTGTTAAAGTGTACGTGGAATTGTTCCGCAATACGCCGCTTCTGGTGCAGTTGTTCTTTATCTATTTTGGACTTCCGAAGATTGGTCTTTCCATATCCGCAGAAGTGTGTGGAGCCGTGGGATTAGGCCTTTTGGGTGGAAGTTATATGGCAGAGAGTTTCAGAAGCGGACTGGAGGCCGTGCCGCTTTCGCAGACGGAATCTGCGCTGGCATTGGGAATGAACCGGCTGCAGATGTTTGGATCGGTAATTCTTCCGCAGGCTTTTTCTATCAGTGTACCGGCAATTGTGGCGAATATCATCTTTCTGCTGAAAGAAACCAGTGTATTTTCTGCAATCAGTCTGATGGACCTCATGTTTACTGCAAAAGACCTGATTGGACAGTATTATAATACAACGGAATGCCTGGTTATGCTTGTTGGATTCTATATTGTCATGCTGCTTCCGGTATCTATTTTAGGAAGTCTGGTCGAGCATAAAGCAAGATATCGTATGTTTGGAGATTAATGAGATGGGATTTGAAATTTTACTAAAAGGAAATAATATGATCCGGCTTTTGCAGGGTCTCTGGGTGGCACTTCGAATCAGCTTGATCTCTGTTGTGCTCAGCATGGTGCTTGGAATTTTACTTGGAATGCTTATGACATCAAAGAACAAAGCCGTTCAGGGGATCACAAGAATTTATCTGGAGATTGTGCGCATCATGCCACAGCTCGTACTTTTGTTCATTGTGTATTTTGGAGCAACCAAAGCGATGGGCATCAATATGTCGGCAGAGACTGCGTCCATCATTGTTTTTGTATTCTGGGGAACTGCAGAGATGGCAGATCTGGTCAGAGGTTCTCTGATCAGCATTCCAAAGATTCAGTATGAAAGCAGTGAATCACTTGGCCTTAGCCGCGGACAGACATATCAGTATGTGATCATTCCGCAGATCATTCGAAGAATGATTCCACTTTCCATCAACCTGATCACCCGTATGATCAAGACAACGAGTCTTGTTATGATGATCGGAATTGTGGAAGTGTTAAAAGTGGGACAGCAGATTATAGAGGCAAACCGAAAGACCGCTCCAAATGCTGCATTTGCTATATTTGCAACGGTCCTTCTTTTATATTTTATTGCCTGCTGGCCGATAAGCTGCCTTTCAAAATATCTTGAAAAACGATGGGAGAACTGATATGGACGAAATATTGCGCATCAAAAATTTAAGCAAACGATATGACGATATAAGTGTTTTGGAAAACATAGATCTTTCTGTGAAAAAGGGAGAAGTGGTCGTGATTGTCGGACCATCCGGCTGTGGAAAAAGTACTTTGCTCCGCTGCCTGAATGGATTAGAGGAGATCCAGGAGGGAGAGGTTTGGCTTGATGACGAGGTCGTGAATCCAAACAAGAAGAACTTAAGCAAAAACAGGGAAAAAATCGGCATGGTATTCCAGAGTTATGACCTCTTTCCGCATCTGACAATTCTGCAGAATGTGACACTTGCACCGATCAAGGTCAAAAAAAGAAAACGTGCGGAAGTGGAGAAAGAGGCGCTTGAACTGTTAGAGCGCGTAGGTCTGGTCTCCAAGAAGGATAATTATCCAAGACAGCTTTCCGGTGGACAAAAGCAGAGAGTTGCTATCGTGCGTGCGCTGATCATGCACCCGGAGGTGCTGCTTCTTGACGAGATTACCGCAGCACTGGACCCGGAGATGGTGCGGGAGGTTCTCGACGTTGTGCTGGCTTTGGCACAGGAGGGAAGAACCATGGTTATTGTCACACATGAGATGCAGTTTGCCAAAGCGGTAGCAGACCGTATGGTATTCCTTGAGGGCGGAAAAATCGTGGAAGAGGGAAATCCAAAAGAGTTTTTTGAAGATCCGAAAACAGACCGACTCCGGAAGTTTTTACAGACTTTTACTTATGAAAAAGGTGGAGAAGCCGGTGTGTTAGTAAAACGCTAGTTTTTTCTCCACCAGCAGATCCCCTTCATATACGAGTTTCAGAGTAAAAAAGCGAGGTTCATCTTCCAGAAGGAGACGTAAAAAGATTGCGTCACCTTCCCAGGTAGGAAGGTTGGGAACCTCGCTTTTGTCTACCCATTTTAAGTCCCCTTCGTTGCAGGTAATAAGGTCGCCGGTAAATGCATCTGCGGTAAAAAGGCACATCATCTCAGGTTCCTGCTGGTCACTCACAAATGTGATCAGGGCACGAAAGCGGTACGAGGTAAGGGTGAGTCCGGTCTCTTCTTTTACTTCACGCAAAAGACAGTCTTCCGGGGATTCGCTTCCCTCGGCATGTCCACCCACACCAATCCATTTCCCTTCATTGATATCATTTTTCTTTTTGGTGCGATGGAGCATCAGATATTTTCCATCCTGTTCGATGTAGCAGAGTGTTGTCATTTTCATAATAAAATTCTCCAGGTTGTGTATTGTTACAAGTTCGTTTAACGTTTATTATAATTCATAGAAAAACAAACAGCAATAGACCGTTGTAGGAGCACAGTGTATGAATCAGATTTGCAGAGACATTTTCAGGGCCATCCATGAAGGAAAATGGTTAAAAATAGAATACCGGAACAAAGCGGATCAGATTACAAAATACTGGATCGGTATTCGTGACCTGGATCCGGTAAAACGTACCCTGAAAGTGGACGGCCTGCATCTTGGCTTGTATACACTGGGGGAATACGACAAAATATATATTGATTCCATTTTGTCGACAGAGATTATTGAGGGAACATATTGTCCGGAAAATAAGCGGCTGATCGAAGATATCGAGATGCATCCGGAGCGGTACAAAACGCTCTTTTCGAGTGCAGCAAATCTAAAAATTCTGAATTATCTGGAACTTTGTAACCGGCTCGACACAACGCCATATATTACGGATTACGAACTGATTCATTATGTTGATGGAGACCGTGTGAAAAGCGGACAGTATGTGCTTACGGATGAGCAGTTTCAGGAAGTTGTGTCAAATTTCCAATATACGTTGTCGCGGGAAAAGCGCAAAAGTGGGAATCTGAAAATCAAAAAGCTTGCTTTGAACGTGTTAAGCATTCACACGGCAAAGGGATTGTATGTACTCGCATATCGCAATCTGAATCTGGACGTGAAAAACAGAGTGTTTCAGCCGGACGAAGATATTACGGTCTGCACACAGTTTACGGTTGACGGGCAGCAGGAAAATGCGCGCAGATTTCTGGACGCGGATGAGTATGAATTACTGGAAGACTTTGAGAAAAATCTGGAAAAGATCAAAGATGCAATTACCGGGCATGGCGGTGCGAGATCCGTTGTGGATGATATGCCTTATGTGCTTGGCCTTGGTATGGATGTGGTGCTGAATCTGCACGACGAATACAAAGCGATACTGGATATGTTCGAAAAGCAGCAGATTACCTATCCAATCAAAGCTTTTTTTGGAGAACTGCTGGAGCGACCACGCCGGACGAAAGCCTATCCGATCGCGTTGATCAACCAGAATATCAATCTCGATCAGTTGCTGGCAATCAACAATGCTATGAAATATCCGCTTGCTTATATACAGGGACCGCCGGGCACAGGAAAAACAAATACGATAATAAACACGATAGTAACGGCTTTTTTCAATAATGCGACCGTTTTATTTGCGTCTTACAATAATGTTCCCATCGATAATGTGTTTGAGAAACTATCGACGTTGAAGTACCATGGGAAGAATATTCCGTTCCCAGTGCTTCGGCTTGGAAATATGGAAAAAGTCGAAGAGGCAATCCGCTACATTAATCGCTTGCGCAACCAGGTACAGTCTTTGAAGGTATTTGCTTCCACACTGGACAAACGCAAAGATGATCGTATCGACCGTGCAAAAAGGCTTTCTGCGCGTCTGAAAGATTATGAGGAAATTCTGGATCTGAAGGAGCGGAAAGAGACGCTTTCTCATCTGATGGAATATCAGGAACATATCAAAAATGCAATGAATCTGATTCCGTTTCAAACGGACTTGCAGGGATATCAGATGCAGAAAATTGATGAGCGTATCCGGCAGATCGGGGAAATGTCCGATGAGGATGCCATGCTGTTGCTCGACCGGAATGAAGAAGAATTTTATCAATATCTGTTCTATACATCTGCACGCTATATCAAGACAATCGAAGAACCGAAATATCAGGAACTGCGTGAAATTTTAGATGCTGGGGATGATCCGTTGGCACAGGCACAGGCGTTCAATAAGTACATGCAGAAATCCGAAAACGTGAAGAAATTGCAGCGAGTGTTTCCAATCATCATTACTACCTGCATTTCGGCGCACAAGGTAGGACAGCCGGAGCCGTTGTTTGATATGACTATCATGGACGAAGCCAGTCAGTGCAATGTGGCAATCTCACTTGTCCCGATCATTCGTGGAGAAAAGCTGATGCTGGTGGGAGATCCACAGCAGCTCAACCCGGTCATTTTGCTTGGGGAGCTGACGAATCAGAAACTGCGCCGGAAGTATCATGTGGCCGATGAATACGATTACCGGAAGAATTCGATTTACAAAACATATCTCGCCTGCGATGCCGTAAGCGATGAAGTGCTTTTGCGCAATCACTATCGTTGCAACAAAGAAATTATAGGGTTCAATAATAAAAAATATTACAATTCCAAATTGCAGATTCAGTCGAAAAGCCGGGAAACGCATCCACTTGTGTATGTTGATGTAAAAAGTAATCAGCCACAAATCAAGAATACTTCCCCGGCAGAGGTGGACGAGGTTGTAGCGTATGCGCAGCAGAATCCGGACAAAAGCATTGCGGTCATCACACCGTTTGTAAACCAGAAGACATTGATCGAACAGGCAATCAAAGAGAATGAATTGGAGAATCTGGTCTGTGGAACTGTTCATGCTTTTCAGGGTGATGAGAAGGATGTAGTGCTTTTTTCTACGGCTCTGTCGGATCGCACGAATACAGGAACATATCAGTGGCTGAAAAACAACAAGGAGCTTATCAATGTTGCAACCTCGCGGGCGAAGGACAAGCTGGTGCTGCTCGCGGATAGTAATGAGCTTGAGCGCCTGCATGCCGGGCAGTCGGATGACGATCTCTATGAACTGGCGCAGTATATCAAAACGAACGGACAGTCAAAGATTACCGAGAAGCATATCAGTTCCAGAGCTTTAGGGATACAGCCTTTTTCTACCGCCACGGAAAATGCGTTTCTGGAAAATCTGACGCATGCGCTGGAGAACATCTGGCTTTCCCAAAGTAAGTATGTGATTCACAAGGAAGTGGCAATATCACAGGTGTTTCATGATAATATTACGTATGATGATCTGTTTTACATGGGGCGTTTTGATTTTGTGGTATACGAAAAACAGGGGAAAAGCGAGCTTCCGGTTCTTGCAATCGAACTGGATGGGAAAGAACATTTTGAGGATGCGGTCGTGCAGGAGCGGGATCGAAAGAAGAATGCAATCTGTCAGGCACACAATATGGAAATCATCAGGGTGGAGAATTCTTATGCCAGAAGGTATAACCATATTAAAGGAATCCTGATGGATTATTTTTCAAGGGTGCATTAATGGGAATAATAAAAAATTTGCAATTGTTCTCAAATGCAATTTTCGTATTTGAAATACGCTTGTTTCCAATCGGTTTAGCGTTTATTATAGTGATAGAGATAAAAGGAGGCCGCTATGTTTTTCATACCGTGCTTCAAGTGGAATAAGCATTATTATGTGCAGACGAGTTGCTGAGGATTTTGAGTTTTGCCCGAAGTGCGGGAAACGGTTTTAGAGGAGTTGTGAGAGTATGAAAGAAATTGAGGAATTGCGGTTGGGATTGGAAACTGCATACATAGATGGAAATGTAGCATCGAATTTGATGTATAAACCACAATTTGTATCGAACAATTATAAAGAGGGAAAGAAGGTGCTCTCATCTATTGAGGATGAGCTTTTGATGTGTGATCAGTTTCAAATTAGTGTGGCGTTTATCACACTGGGAGGCATTGAACCACTACTTCAAACCTTAAAGGAATTAGAAAAGAAACATATTTCGGGAGAAATTCTTACAACAAATTATTTGAATTTCAGTGAACCAAAAGCTTTGGAGAAGCTGAACCAACTTCAGAACATTACCTTAAAAATGTATGATGTAGAAGCGGCAGAAGAGGGGTTTCATACAAAAGGATACATATTCAAAAAAGAGGAAATTTATCGAATTATTATTGGAAGTTCCAATATGACAAGGTCAGCACTTACAACAAATCGGGAATGGAATACAAAGGTTGTGTCGACGGAGCAGGGAGAAGTTGCACAGGAAATTGTAGAAGAGTTTGAGAAACTATGGAATTCTGAACATGCTTTAACATTTAATGAATTTTATGAAAATTATAAACAAAAATATGAGATTATCAAGCGTCAGCGTGAAATCGCAAAGGAAGATCCTGTTACCTCTATTGAAAAGTATAAGTTGCAGCCTAATCGTATGCAGGTTGGTTTTATTTCCAATTTAAGACAAATTATTGAAGCAGGGGAAGAACGTGCACTTCTTATTTCCGCGACGGGTACAGGAAAGACATATGCATCTGCATTTGCCATGCGTGAATTGGGATTTAAGAGAGTTCTGTTTTTGGTGCATCGAGGACAACTGGCAAGACAGACGAAAAAATCTTATGAAAAAGTATTTGCAAAATCGGTAACAATGGGATTGGTAGGGGGCGGCTACCATGAATATGATAAAGATTATATCTTTGCAACGGTGCAGACGTTAAATAGAGATTCACATTTGATGGAGTATCAGCCAAATGATTTTGATTGTATTATTTTGGATGAAGCACATCACTCTTCTGCAGATACTTATCAGAAAGTTATGAATTATTTTAAACCTAAATTATGGCTTGGAATGACTGCAACTCCAGATAAACGGGATGATAATATTGCAGGAAAAAATATATATGAAATTTTTCATTATCAGATTGCATATGAGATTCGACTGCAGCAGGCAATGGAAGAAAATATGTTGTGTCCATTTCATTATTTTGGGATTAGTGATGTCTCTTTGCTGAATGATAAACAGATTAACGTAAAGAAAATGCAGGAGAGAGATTTTAATATGCTGACTGGTGATGAACGAGTAAAACATATTATAGAGCAGGCGAATTATTTTGGTTATAGTGGTCAAAAAGTAAAAGGTCTTATTTTTTGTAGTCGAATTGATGAATCAGTTGCATTGTCAAATAAATTTAATCAAACGATTAATCCAGAGACGGGAACATTTTATAGAACTATTGCATTAAATGGTGATACATCTGAAGAAGAACGTCAAAGTGCATTTGAGCGCCTTGCCATGAATGAAGAGGATGCCACAGAAGAGGTAACCCCATTAGATTACATATTTTCGGTTGAAATTTTAAATGAAGGTGTGGATATTGTTGAGGTAAATCAGGTTATCATGCTCCGACCGACACAATCCCCAATTGTTTTTATTCAACAATTGGGGCGTGGACTTCGAAAAGCAGATGGAAAAGAATTTGTAGTAATATTGGATTTTATAGGGAATTATAATAACAATTTTATGATTCCGATTGCTCTGTCAGGAGATCGTTCCTATAATCCGGACACAATCAGAAAATATGTCATCAGCGGAAATAATACCATTCCTGGAGCTTCAACAGTTCATTTTGATGAAATTGCAAAGGAAAAAATATTTGCATCAATTGATAAAATAAAGGGAATGAAAACAATCATTAAAGACAGCTACGTTTCTTTAAAAAATCGTTTGGGAAGAGTTCCATATCTTCTTGATTTTTATGAAAATGGAGAGGTAGATCCTTTAGTGATTATCAGGGAATATAAGACATATCAGAACTTTCTTGAAGCTGTCGAAGGAGAGAAATGTTTTGGAAAAATTACAGCTGAAGAAAAAATAATATTGGAATATCTCTCCAAGACTATTTTAAGTGGTGTGAGACCATATGAATTAGAGATTATGAGAAGATTGTTGAAGTCAGGAACGATTGACTTTGAGCAATTTCGAAGAGATTTTGACCATGTATATGGGTATGAAGTAAATATAGATTCTTTTGATAATGCAGTGGAGGTTTTGGAAGGAAAGTTTGTAAGTAAAGAAGACGAATACAGAAAGTATTGTCACATTGATATTGTTTCGCGCAATGAAAATCATGGGTTAAAGCGCTTTGATAGTTTCGCAAAAAGAATTCGAGATGAAGAATTTTATAAACAAATTGATGATATTGTAGAAGTTGGATTGAGGCGTTTTGCAGAAAAAAGAGAAGCGGGGGCTGGCAAGTATTCGCCATTTGTATTATACGAAAAATATTCAAGGCGAGATGTGAGTCTTCTCATGAATTGTGGCAAAGACTTATCCTCTACAATGTATGGAATGAAGAGAATTGGAGATGACGCATTTATTTTTGTTACATACCATAAAGAAGAAAGCACGGATGAAAAGGAATATATAGATGGAAAGCCAGATTATGCAGATGCATTTGAAGATAATATGATTTTTAAATGGGATTCTCAGATGGGCAGGGGAATAAACAGTTCATATGTTAAAGATGTGGTAGAAGCAAAACACAGACATCTTTTGGTGAAAAAGAGTGATGCAGAAACCAATTTTTATTATGTTGGTGAGTTCGATATTGTAGATGTGAAACCGGCAAAAAAGAAAGATAATACAGGAAAAGAGCGTGATATTGCCAAGTTTCAGATGAAAATGCATCATGCAGTTCGAGAAGATCTGTTACGTTATTTTCAGAGCAGTATTATGACAGCGGAGGAATATGCAGGATGAAAACAATCAGAGTTGTTGCGGCTGTGATTAAAAGTAAAAATAATGAAGAAACCCCAATTATTTTTGCGACCCAGCGAGGGTATGGAGATTTCAAAGGCGGCTGGGAGTTTCCTGGAGGAAAGATCGAAACTGGGGAAACACCTCAGGAAGCATTAAAAAGAGAAATTATGGAGGAACTCGATACAGAAGTTGTAGTTGGAGATTTGATTGATACCATAGAATATGATTATCCGTCATTTCATTTATCCATGGATTGCTTTTGGTGTAAAGTTATAAATGGAAACTTGGTACTTAAAGAACATGAGGCGGCTCAATGGCTGACAAAAGAACAGCTGGATGATGTGGATTGGTTGCCGGCAGATATAACATTGATCGATAAAATAAAAGATAAATTATGAGAGAGAGGTTTACACAATGGACGTAAGAAAAATGAGAAATGAAGTACTGGGAAAGCGTGTGGTTGCAGCACTGGAATCCCGAAATATGGAAGCTTATTATGTGGAGACAAAAGAAGAGGCAGTTCAGAAAGCGCTTGAACTGATTCCAAAGGGCAGCAGTATCAATATGGGTGGAGCATCTTCGGTCAAGGAGTGTGGTCTCTATGATGCGGTTTGCAATGGAGATTATCAATTCTATGACAGGGATAAGGTAGAAACACCGGAGGAAAAAGCAGAAATTGCACTGAAAGCATTCAGTAGTGATTATTTTCTGGGCAGTGTGAATGCCATGAGTGAGGATGGCGTTTTTATTAATATTGATGGAAATGCGAATCGTGTAGCTGCATATGCGTATGGACCAAAACATGTATTGCTGATCGTGGGCATGAACAAAATTGTGAAATCGGAGGAGGATGCTTTGCACCGTGCGCGAAATGAGGCCGCTCCGATCAATGCGCAGAGATTTGGAATCGATACACCATGTTCGAAAAATGGAAGCTGCTTTGACTGCAAAAGCCCGCAATGTATCTGCTGCCAGATTTTGACAACCCGGTTCAGCAGAGTAAAAGGACGTTTTCAAATTATTTTAGTGGATGAAAATCTTGGATTTTAAGAAGCAGAGTGGAAAGGAAAACTGAAATGAGAAAATATGTAGGGATGAGAAGTATTGCATGTCTGGCAATCTGTGGAGTTTTGATGACCTCCATGGTAAGTCCGGAAGCAGCAACACTTAAGGTACAAAAAACAAATCAAAAGCACAATATTGCAACTGCAAAAGGATCGTATGCGAACTGGGATGGCGTATCGGATGGCACGCAGTTTTTGGATAATCAGGGCAATGTATGCATTGCATATAATACCAAAAGCAACATTGTAATTGTGAAGACAAAAAATGGAAAGCCTGTCAAAAAGACGATTACATTGAAGAAGAAATCCTCTGTTTTTGGCGATGTTACATGCGATTCTGACGGAAATTTTTATGTAGTTACGGGAAAGACAAATAAAACAAATAATACAGAGACAAAAACGATTTTTGTTTCCAAGTATGACGCCAATGGAAAGCTTCTTGCAAGTGTGGGGGACAATGGTTCCTCGAGTCTGGCGCATTATTATGGTGATAGTTTTTATACCCAAACTCCTTTTAATGGAGGAAATTGTGATATTGCAGTAAATGGTGATTATGTTGCTGTCAACTATGCGAGAAAAATGTATAGTGGTCATCAGAGCAATTCGCTTTTTCTTGTGAACCGGAAGACGATGCAGAAGGAAAGTGTGGAAAGATACTATAATTCCCATTCCTTTGCGCAGCGTGTGGTTCCGTGGGGAGAAGGATTTCTTCTTGCCAGTGAGGGCGATTGTTATGACCGCGCATTTACCGTTTCAGAGTTAAAGATGCCGGGAACCGGTGATGGAATAAGTGATGATCTAATCAACAATACAGATTTTCCGGATGACTGGGAAATCATTTATGATAATACATATTCGGACGAGGCATCGAAAACATGGACATGTGATTCACAAAATATTTTCTCATTCTGGATCAGCAAAGGTGCATTTGACCGTTATGACATGTATGAGGTAAATGATAACTTTGCCCGCATGGGTGGTATTGCGACGGGAGATGTACATAACGCGGCTATGGTGGCGATATCAGCACCGTCTTTGAGCAGCAAGGCCAAAAAGGAAAATCAGCAGTTGTTTATTCAGATTTTTGACCCGAATGCGGATCTAACCACAGCGAATGGATATATTACATCCGGCACGCGCAGTGGCTTAAGTGGAAAAAATGGTGATGAAAATGTAACGGATTATGGTGTAAAATGGCTCACAAATTATGACAAAACATATACCATCGAAAATCCGCAGGTTGTAGCTACAGATGCGGGAAATTATGTGATTTTGTTTGAACGTTATAAAAAATACAGTTATCAGGGCGTGTATGCAATTGTTGTTGATGCCAAAGGAAATGTGATACAGAAGACGAAGAAACTTGCCTCTTCCGCTTATCTGACCCCAAGCAGAATGCCGGTTTATTCCAAAGGAAAAGTATGGTGGGCTGGAAACAAAACGAAGGGAACAGATATTTATATTTATTCTTATGCAGTTAGATAGTATCAAGCTTTCCATGAAAATTTGATGTTCAAAGTAAAGGAGTGCACATGAAGATAGCAGTATATTGTGGTTCTGATTTTGGAAACAATGAGGAATATACAAAAGCCGCCAGAGAACTGGGACAATGGATTGGAAAAGGCAAACATACACTTGTATATGGCGGTGGAGAATCCGGATTGATGGGAGCTGTTGCAAAGGAAGTTCATGCGGCAGGCAGCGAGGTCATTGGTGTGATTCCGGGGAATGTGGAGTTTATTAAGTCACGCCCACAACCATATGTGACCAAATTGATTACGACAACGAATATGAGTGAGCGAAAGCAGAAAATGCTGGATCTCGCAGATATGTTTATCGCTTTGCCGGGAGGTATCGGAACGCTTGATGAAATTTCAGAGGCAATAACACTTACGAAAATCGGTGTATTCCAGAAACCATGCGTTTTGTTCAACCGAAACAGTTTTTATGCACCGCTGAAAACTATGTTTGAGCAGATGGAGCAGGAGGGATTCTGGTGGAAAGAAAGTATGCGCCATGTCCTGTTTTCGGATGACTTGGAGGAGCTTGAAGCGTTTATAAAAATGTGGTTTGGTTGAGTTATTGAAAATAATGAAATAGTATGTTATTGTTTTTATGCGATAAACAAATTTGAATTTTGAGGAGGAGTTATGAAGAACAATTTATGGAAAAAGGGATTTTGTATATTAGCGTGTGCAACGTTATTAACAAGTATGGCAGCAGATGCTGCATTGCCTGATTATGTATATGCTGCAACGACCAAAGAACCGATTCAGGTTGGTGATAATGTGTATGCATCATTGGACGATTTAGGAACACTTACAATTTCTGGAACAGGAGATATGTGGGCAAACACTCATATGGCAGGAATTCAACAGGATGGAACATATGGCTTTAAGTCAAGTATTAGTTTAGATAATCAGGGAACAACTTGTCCATGGTTTGGAGAGTTTCAGGATGATATTAATGAAATTGTATTTGCTGAAGGTGTTACGAGTGTGGGCGATAATGCTACCAGCGTATGTGAAACTGTAAAAGTATATAAGGTTCGTGATCAGGTAGTAGCAAATCATTTTGATTGTTCGGGGCTTCCGGCACTGACAAAGGTTACATTTAGTTCTACAATAAAAACGATTGGCAGGGGCGCATTTTTCCATACTAAGGCTTTGAAGAAGATTAGTATTCCGATGAATGTGCAGGAAATTGAAGAGTATGCGTTTTGTGGATCTGGACTACAGACAGTTAAATTATCCGATGGTCTTGAGAAAATTGGGGAGCATGCATTTGAGGGAACAAAGCTTACAGGTGTTAATATCCCAGGATCCGTTCGCAACATTGAATCATATGCATTCAGTAATGTTACGAATGCTACAATCAATGCTGGTACGAAGGTGATTAAAAAGAATGCTTTTGGAAAAGTAAATGCTACTTTTTATTCAAAAGATGTTGTGATTACAGAAGGTGCTTTTTCAGCTGGATCTTTATTTAAGTGTTATAAAGGATCAAGTGCGGACACGTATGCGGCGAATCATGGAATTAGTGTAAAATATATTACTGACAAACCATCGAAAGCAAAAAAACCTAAGGTTTCTTCCAAAAATAAAAAACTGCACATATCATGCAAAACGATGACAGGCATTGATGGATACAAAATTCGTTATGCCACAAATAAATCTATGAAAAATGCAGATACAGAAAGTGGCAAAAAAATCACTCTTGTTGGTCTCAAAAAGGGCAAGAAATATTATGTACAGGTTTGCGCATACAAAAAGAACAGTTCTGGTAAAAAAGTTTATGGAGCATGGAGTGATATTGTTACTGTAAAAATTAAATAAAATATTTTTAAAAGTTGCTTCGGGATATATTACCTCTCGAAGCAATTTCAGTTTTGAAAATCCGATTTAAAAGAGTAGAGGAGATCGTGTTGAGAAAACATAAAGGAATCATAATTACGGCCACGATTTTGCTGGCAGCCATTGCAGTAG
>ULOB01004894.1_pt1 | contig 17426 bp, 8 predicted proteins | sample 1952151 | NCBI WGS metagenome assembly ULOB01 (sample SAMEA4835591, study PRJEB28245) | human gut metagenome | biome: gut microbiome; material: fecal sample | place: Denmark | collected 2008
AAAAAGAGTATAGCTAATTTTGAAAAACTTGATAAAGCCTATGTAGTTCAAGATGCTAGAACACAAAATGAATTAGAAGTAATTGATGTTTTACACTTAGAAGGAATTGAAGAAGATAACTTAGTTTATGCTAGAATAATCACTTATAAGGATGATAAAGATTTAGGATTTTATAGATATCCATAAAAACAAAATACAATATTAATAAAAGGAGATAATTCTTATGAAATGCCAAAAAAATAATAGTTTTAATTGTACTGTAACAGAAAATAGTAAGAAAACGAATACTTCAGTAGCGTTAAATTGGAAATATAATCCTTATAAAGTCGAAGAAGATATATTCTCTAAACCACTTAGTAAAAAAGAAAAAGAATATATAAAAAAATATAGTTTAGATTAATTATTTCTAAACAATAAAGATTCAACAGAGCCGATTTAATTAAACAATATGTGGCAACTAGGAACACCTAGTTGCCATTTTTTATAATTATGATTTAGTAATTTAATAAGAATAATCAAATGCTAAATATTATTTTCTAATTTATGATAAAAGTATTAGTAATAATTTATTATAAATATTTGTATACTTTCGATTATGTTAGAAACTTTTGCATAAAAGTAGAAAACTTTCGACTATACTAGAAACTTTTTAAATTATTTTTGATTTTATCGACTATAATCGATACTTTTTAGATGAAATATAGCAATAAAAAAGAACTGGCATAAACCAGTTCTTAATTAGCAACTTATAAAGATGGTGGTGGTGGTGGTGGAAGTGGAATACTACTTGTGTCTTTGACACTAAGTTGTGGTTTTCCATCAGAATCCAAGGAAACTCTATATTCAGTAAAGAGTGAAGAGAAGACAATAACAAGATTGCCGTTATCGTCTAACTCGAATGTATATGAAGTAATTATGGATTCGAATCCAGAAGCTGAGGTAGTCTTTAAACCAACTGAGTAACTCAATTCAGAAGTAAAGGCACCAAGTTCATATGAATTTGTATCATCAGCAATTGTGAATGTTCCAAAGTACTTTGTGATATCAAATTCACGTTTTGTATAAGTTTCAACTGCATCGCCATCAGTGATAGTTAAGACGCCTTCTTTGGTGTACGAAGCTGTGTATGATCCAAATTTGAGTGTATTTGCATCTTCACCAGCTGTGTAACTTGTAACAGTGTAAGTTGTGCCTTTATATCTGACACTATCGTTTTGAATGGAAACTAAATCTGTTCCATCATTTAATTGATAGACACCAGCTGCTTCATGAATTTCTTCAACATAGTATTTGTTGCCGAAGAATTCAGCGTAGTTGTCATGAACATAAACAAAGACGTTGTAGTTTGTTTTTGGTTCAACAAAGGAGAAAGCAAGTACATCATTACCATGATAGAACATAGTATTGAATGAATATTCAGCTAATTCGTATTCGCCAGTAATGAAATTTCCATCACTATCTCTCTTAGAGGATGTGACAAATAAGTGACCATCAGAGGTTACTTTAATGTATTCAACACCTTGAGGACCATCATAACAATATGTTCCTACTAATTTAGAGTAATCTTCAATTCTTATGAAAGTTGAATCGACATTAGATGAAATATTATAGTCATCTGTAATTGAATATTGATAGACAGTTCCTAAAGAATCAACTGCTAAAATCTTAAAGGCTTTAGATGCTGCTGTAGCATTTTCATCAATTTGAACAAATAAGACTAATCCTAAGCCATCAACGAAGTCTAATAAGAAGTTAACTGGTGTACTTGTGCCATCTTTTACTAAAGCGATTGTTCCAGCATCTAAGTCAACTGTATAGCTGACATTGATACCATCGTCAGTCCAACTACCATTGAAGGCTTTTAAGACTGTTTGGGTAGCAAATACTTGAGTATTTTCACCATCTGTTAAGCAAATAACTCCATTTGCTAACATATAGATTGAGTAATTGCCAATTTGATAAATAACACATGAATTATCGGTATCATAAGTTAAGATAGCTGTGTCAATTAAATCTCCATCGAGATATAAAGCAGCATTTGAATCAATTGTAACTGTTGATTTAGAACCACCAATTAATGAAATGTATGTACCAGGGAGTTGACTATCAAATGCAACTTTATTGATTAAGAAGGAAGTTGTATTTCCGTAAACAGCTTTTAAGGCAACACTTAGATATTGAATTGATAAAGTAAGTTCAACCCCATCAACAGTAGCAGAGAAAACTAATTTTTTATCGACAACTTTAAATTGTCCTGTAACAGCTGCATCATCACCGATTTTAACTGTTTTGTTTTCACCATCTAATGTTAGTATTTTTCCGTTATAATACCACTCACCGTTAAATGATTCGTAATCAGCAGCAACTAATGTATCAGCTGTATCACCTAAAACAAGATCGAAGCCACCAATGAATGGAGCAACATAACCTTCTTTGTCGCCAGAAGTAAGCTTGAATCTCCAACCGTGATCGTTGTAGAGTAGAATGAATATTCTACTGAATTAATAACGATTTTTTTGTTATCTTTATCGACTGTAACAGTAGAAGATCCGTTTTGACCAAGCCATTCACCAGCATAGTAAGAAACAGCTGGGTAGAAGAATTCCATACCCCAATCGGTATCAAATAAACAAATATCGAATGTTGTATCTTCGGTTGGTTTTGCAGCGTAATATGTGCCAAATTCTTCAGATTCTTGTGTATATAAAGTAAATGTTTTTACATATGTATCGATATCTGAATAAGCAAAATATGGTTCAGCATAGTAATCTAATGATCCTGAAGAAGTAATGAATTTAGCTTTATAAACTAAATAGTCATCGACATATTCGTCAGATACTACTATAGAGTAGTATTCTGAATCCCAAGCACCGACAAATTCTTCAAACAAAGGAGTGAATTCTTGAACGTCTTCCCAAGTTGTTGTACCACTTTGATATTGAAGATGTAAGAATGATTCGGCTTCGTGTGGTACGAAAGCTCTATAAAGCAAATCAGATGATTCATCTTTAAGAAGAACGACTTTTGTTGAATAGTCGCCTTCAAAACTCTTACTTGTAAATGTTTCACTTACAATATCAGTAACGACAAGTGGAGTTTCAACTCCATTTTGAACTAAGACAGAATTATCTGTATCAATTTTTAAAACTGTGTTTGCATCGTTAAATGTTCCATAGACTTCTCCAAATTCTTCTTTTTCAAAGTGCTTAGCTGGAGCAAGTGAAGAACTGCTACTACTACTTGATGAGCTAGAAGAAGTTGAGTCACCTTTAGATGAGCTAATTGGAGAGGAAGAAATAACGCCGCCTGTTGATGAGCTTACTGGAGAAGTTGGTGTGGATGTACTTGAAGATGTACCACTACCAGTATTACAACCAGTTAAAGCAGCAATGACAGGGAGTAACACAAAAAGTTTAGATTTTTTCATATATCTCTCTTTCTATCGAATTCTGATCAATTATAAAATTCGAATTTAATTTGCATTAAATATACAACAATAATTTATCATATGCAATAAATATTTAAATGTTTTTTCAAGCTTAATAAAAAGTTACAATTTCGTTACATTTTGTTATGTAATATATTTATCTTTGCATTAATATAAATTAACATTTATACTTTATGTGAAGGAAGGAAAATATATTACTTTTATGAACTCGGAAGTGAAAACTTATAATGTCATAGCTCCTTTTATTTTACATAAGAGAATATTGACTTTAAAAAATTCAAATATAAACATTAAGCTTTTTACCAAAGAATCTTTCTTTGAATTATTTTTAGGTTCGGTTGATAAATTGGATGTTTTAAACATATCTAAGCACGAAAACATTAGTTATAGTGAAAGTGCAATATATGCAGCTTATATGCCTTATATTAAAGATAATCCAACCCATGAAAAAACAAAAAAAATTAAACATATAAAAGATAATAATCCGCTAAGAATAAATTTTATAGCTCAAAAAACTTTTAGAAAGTATGAAACATATATATATGGATATAATCAAGAAGATGATAGAAATTTATACGAAGTTTTAAATCATTTTAAACTTAATAGTATTACAAAAGATTATTCATTTAACTTGCCTAAAATACCATATTATGAATACAGTGATGCTAGAATTGAAATTGGTGAAGCATTTAATAGAATAGCTTCATTAATCGATGATGGTGTAGAAGAAAAAGATATATCAATTATTTGTTCTGAGACATATTTAGTATTATTTAACCTGTATGCCCACCTTTTTAATATTAAACTAAATTATAATAATCCAAATTTATTTCAAAATATCGATAGTGTTAAACTTTACACTGAATGCTTAGAAGGTAAAGAAATAAAAGATGAAAATTATAGCAATGAATACTCTCCATATATAGAAGCTATTAACGCTCTAAAAGAAAAAGGTTATTCCAATGATAGCATTGCAGAATTTATAAAAAAGTCTTTAAAATCATCTAAATTAGACAGAGAAAATAGCGGTATAAAAGTATATACATCAATTAATACAGCTAATCCAAATAAGTATTTATTTGTCGTTGGTTTTAGTGACGAAATTTTATCTTCTAAAAAAGATAACGAGTATTTAAGTGATATTGAAAAAGTTGATGATACTGTTTTGCAAGCAAGTTATGAAGTAACTAATAATAAAAAGCAATTTTTTAAAATATTGCTTAGCGAAACAAAATCAGCTATTTTTTCTTACTCTGATAAAAATTCAATTAACGATTCAAAAAAGATAGATAATTTAAGTGATTATAACGTAATTGAAATGGGAAAAGATATCCTTTCAACTAAAAGATATTCTCTTAAGTTTGATCGTTTGATTTTGGACTTATTTAAAGACGATGAAGGAAAATATGGATTAGTAAGTTCATTAAGCCAATATCTAGATAAAAAAATAGGCTCTGATTATGATACATACGAACCTAATTATAAGTCTGATAAAAATATAGTAACTGATTATCAAATAAAATTATCAAATACAAGTTCTACTCTTTACAACAAGTGTCCATTGGCTTATTTTTTCAAATATTATTTAAAAGTTAAAGATGATTCAAATTCTTATGCCTTTGATTTGGGCAATATTGCACATAAAGGTATTGAAGAAAATGTAATTATTGATGATTCAAATCTTGAACAATTTACTAATGACTACCAGTTTAATTATAAGGAATTATTTTATTTGAAAAAGATGTTGAAATCAAATAAAGAAATGAGAAAAAATTTAAGCGAGTATATTGCAAACTTTAAACCAGATTTTATTGAAGAACATGAAAAGAAGTTGGAAAGTAAAATAGACGACAATACAACATTAGAAGGAAAATTTGATTTAATACTAGCCAGTGATAAAGAGTATTTTGTAATGGATTTTAAATCAAGCCCAAAAGATTATAAAGAAGTTTTAAATTACTTTGGTTTTGATAACCAACTTCAAATATATTTGTACCTGTTTAGTCAGCAAAACGAGGAATTAATTCCAATGGGTGCTGTTTATGCTCCTTTGTTTTCAAAGTCTTTAAAAAGTAAAAACGGAAAAGAATTTATTTATTCTGGATATGTTGTAAGTAAAGAATTGTTGACAGATATAGTTGGAGAAAACGAATTTAAAAAATACTTTAAGGGAACTAAAGCGCAAAGAGATTTTAATACTCTAAAAAAAGATCAAGAACACCTTGTTAAACTTTTAAAAAATACAAGTTCAAATATAAGAAAAGGAATTTTTAAGTTTACTCCAATTAGATGTAAAGATACTAAAGATTTAAATTCATGTAAAAATTGCACATATAAGGACATGTGTTTTTATCAATCGAAAGATTTGATATTTGTTGATCTTCCAGATGAACTAAAAAAATCTAAAAAAGAGAATTTATCAGAAATTGATGACGGAGGAAATGACTAATGGGCTATACACAAGCGCAACAAAAAGCAATAAATGCAAGAGGTCATAACTACGTCGTTTCAGCAGGAGCTGGTTCAGGTAAAACAACAGTTTTATCTGAAAGAGTTTTAAAGTTGTTAAATGATGGTGTCAAAATTAATAGAATGTTAATTCTTACTTTTACAAATAATGCTGCGGCCAATATGAAAGAAAGAATTAAGAAAATGATGAAAAAGGAGCCTAAATTCCAAGATCAAATAAAACTTGTTGATGGCGCTGATATATCAACTTTTGATGCTTACAATCAAAAGTTAGTTAGAAAATACCGTGCTTATTTGGGCATAGAATCTGACTTTTCTATTGCTGAAGGATCTTATATTGCTGCTATAAAGAGAAAAATTATCGAAGAAATATTCGAAGAAAAATACGCATTAAATGATTCTGATTTCTTAGAGTTATTAGATAGATATACAGTAGGCGATGACGAGTCTATAAAGGACTTGGTTATCAGTATATATGATTCTATATCAAAAACAATTGATCCATTTGCGTCTTTAGAAAAAGCTAAAGAATTAGCTAAAAATAAGAGTTCAGTTGAAAATGCTTATAAAGAAGTATTTAGTGAATTATCTATGTATGCAACAAAATGGAAAGAAGAATTAAAGAATAATGTTTACACTTCTTTAAAAGCACCTGAATATGTTGAAAAAGCTATAAACTTTATCGATACTTTTGTCTTTGCACAAGATTATGATGAGTTCAGAAAAAATTTTTTGATCTCAGTAAATGCTAATCTAAAACCTAAAATAAATGCTAAATGCGATGAATCAGAAAAGATATTTTTTAATATTTTAATAGAAAACTATTATAAAAAGATAAAAAAAATATGCGATTCTATACCAGATATCAATACTTATATAAGTATTTTTGATGATGAGCAAAAATATAAGTTGATTATTTTAAACTTAGCTGCTGAACTAAAAAATCGTTTAGATAACTATAAAAAAATTAATTCATATTTTGAATTTGATGATATTGCACTGATGGTTTTGAGTTTATTTAGAAATTATCCAGATATCGCTTTAGAAGTCAAAAATAGTTACGATGAAATAATGGTTGACGAATATCAGGATAACTCTGATTTACAAGAATCTATCATTAATACATTAGAAAAAGACAATTTGTTTTTAGTTGGTGATGTTAAACAATCAATTTATTTATTTAGATACGCTAACCCAACTTTATTCATAAAAAGATATGAAGCATACAAAAATAACAATGGCGGAATAGCAATTGATATGAATGAAAATTTCCGTTCTTCTCCATGTGTAATAGATAGTGTTAATAATATTTTTAGCGACATTATGACTTTAGATTTTGGTGGAGCAGATTACGTTAAAGATCATATTATTATTTCTTCTAATCCAATATATAAAAATATAAGTGGTTTGAAAAATAGAACATTGAATTATAATTGTGAGTTGAGCAGTCAAAAGCCAGAAATAGAAGCTACAATTATTGCTAAAAATATTGTAAGTAGAATTAATTCAAACGAACAAATAGAAAATAGAAATATCAAATATAGCGATTTTGCTGTTATCATGGATAGAGGAAATGATTTTGATACTTATGTTGAAGTTTTTAACAAATACGGAATACCTATTTATGTCGACAATGACCAAGATGTTTTTAACTTTTCAGTTATTGATGTAATAATTAATTTGTTTGTTTTATATAACGAGATTAAAAATAAAACCATTGGTTCCAATAAGTTTAAACATTCATTAGTAAGCGTCGCACGTTCTTTCTTATTCTCAACAAGAGATGATGTTATTTACGAAGCATTCAAGAAAGGAAGATACTCTGATTTAGAAGCTTATAATAAAGTGTTAGAAATTGTAGAATCTACAAAAGAATTAACAGTATATGAAATATATTTGAAATTTATAATCGATTTAGATATAACAAGTAAAATAGGTACTTTAGCTAATCCAAGCGATAGCCTTACAATTTTAGAAATGTATTCTAACATTGTAAAAGGTCTTTCAAATATAGATATTTCTATCGATGGTTTTATTGATTATTTGGATGTAGTTAAATCTAATGGAATAAAGTTAAAGATGAAATTTAATAACGATTCGAGTAACGCTGTTAAACTTTTAAATATTCATAAATCTAAGGGCTTAGAGTATAACTTTTGTTATTTTCCAGGAATATATAGGGAATATCCAGAAAAAGATAGCAAACAACAATTCTTATTTTCAAAAAAATATGGTATTGCACTACCTTTAGTAGACGATGAAAGCAAAGAATCAATTTTTAAATATTTGATTGATAAAAGTATTATTTTCGAAGGTAGATCAGAAAGAATTAGAACTTTATATGTCGCTTTAACTAGACCAAAATATTCATATGATTTCGTAGTTTGTAATAATGATATTAAGATTAAACCAAATATTAAAGAAGTCAAAAAATTTATAGATGTTTTAAACGTTCATTCTAATTTACTTAGTTTTGTCAAAGTTGAAGACGATATAGATATTGAAAATTCAAAAAAGCTTGTTAAAGAAGAATATAAAGACTTTGGATTTGAATATAAGACATTAGATGTTAAAAATGTTGAAAAAGAAAAAGTTAGAGCAAGCAAAAAGGGTAAACTTACAATTGACAAAGGTGCAATGGAATTTGGTACATTTGTTCACTCAATTGCCGAAAATATTGATTTTGCAAATCCAGATTATTCATATATCAAAAATGAAAAACTTAAAGAAGTTGCCCAAAACCTTGTAAACAATATAACAAGTTTAGGTTGCTTAGAGGGAATGTGTTATCATGAATATAGCTTCTATCTTGAAGAAACTGATACTTTAGGATCAATCGACTTGCTTATAGTTTTAAAAGATAGAGCTATAATTGTCGACTATAAGTTAAAGAATATCTCTGATGAGGCATATGTAAATCAGTTAAGAGTATATTCTAATGCAGTAGAAAAAATATTTAGCTTAAAATCAGAGTGTTATTTATATTCTTTGTATGATGGAATTTTACAAAAGATTAATGTGGAGGATAAGAAATAATTATGATCGATGACAGAAAATTAAAAGAAGTTGATTATGAATTAGCTAAAGCTATTGAAGATGAAACAAGACGTCAGCAAGAGCATATAGAATTAATAGCAAGTGAAAACTACGTATCTGAGGCTGTTTTAGAAGCTCAAGGTTCAATTATGACTAACAAGTATGCTGAAGGCTATCCAGGCCATAGATATTATGGTGGATGTGAATATGTCGATGTAGCTGAAAACCTTGCTAGGGATAGATTAAAAAAGTTATTTTCGGCTGCCTATGTTAACGTGCAACCTCATTCTGGTTCAGAAGCAAACTTAGCTGTTTATAGAGCACTTTTAAACCCTGGTGATAAAGTTTTAGGAATGTCTTTAGATCACGGTGGTCACTTAACTCATGGAAGTCCACTTTCGTTTAGCGGTCAAGACTATGAATGTCGCTTTTATGGTTTAGATGAAAAAACAGAGATGATTGATTATGATGAAGTAAGAAAAATCGCTCTTGAAATTAAGCCTAAAATGATAATTGCTGGTGCTTCAGCCTATCCTAGAAAAATTGACTTTAAAAAATTTAGAGAAATAGCTGATGAAGTCGGTGCATATTTATTTGTAGATATGGCGCATATTGCTGGCTTAGTTGCTGCAGGATTACATCAAAATCCAGTACCTTATGCCCACGTTGTGTCATCAACGACACATAAAACTCTTAGAGGTCCACGAGGTGGGGTTATTTTAACAAACGATTTAGAATTAGGAAAAAGAATAGATAAGATAGTTTTCCCAGGAGTTCAAGGTGGCCCACTTATGCATGTTATAGCTGCTAAAGCTGTTGCGTTTTATGAAGCCTTACAACCTGAGTTTATAACTTATCAAAAACAAGTTATTGCTAATGCTAAAGCTTTAGCTAATAGACTTATTGAATTAGGTTATCACGTTATTTCTAACGGAACAGATAACCACCTTATGCTTGTTGATGTTAAAAGCAAAACAAAACTAACGGGTAAGCAAGCTGAGAATATATTGCATAGCGTCAATATAACAGTTAATAAGAACTCTATTCCAAACGATAAAGAAAAGCCATTTATTACTTCTGGAATAAGATTAGGATCTCCAGCGTGTACTACTCGTGGATTTAAAGAAGATGATATGATATTAGTAGCTGATTTAATTGATAAGGCATTATCAGATCAATCGGAAAATAATTTAAAAGAAATTAAAGAGAAAGTATTAGAGCTTACTCATAAATATCCACTACCTTATTAGTTTAAATTGCAAAAAGGTGTGATTTACTGCAAAAGTAGCAAACACATCTTTTTTGTGATAGATTTATTAACATGAAAGGGGTATCAATGCGTATTTATAAATTTTTAACAACCTTCATAGCTTTGTTTATGTTAGCAAGTTGTGATGTAAATATTATTGTTAGCTCATCAACATCACATGATAGTTCAAATGTGAGTTCTTCAATAACTACTAGCGATAGTTCGACTAGTAGTAGTCAATTTTCAAGTAGCAGTCAAACTTCATCATCAAGTACTGTAACTTCGACTTCATCAAGTTCTTCAATAACTGATAGCGAAGGGTATGTCATTACGCCAGATGACTATTTTACAAATAAGCATTATATTGAAGATGAAAATAAAATGACTAGCTATGTAAAAATTCCTTCAATGCCAGATAACTATCAAGAGTATAAATGATTTAGGGCTTATGTTAGTGGGACAAAATTACCTTTATATAATGTTAAAGTTAATAGAAATCACTATTTTTCTCCTAATAACTATAATAGGGCAGATTCAGCTGTTGGAATTATTAAACTTGAAGGTAAGACCACAGTTCAAGTTCAATGTCCATTTAAAATTTCAACAATTTCAATAAAACCTGTTGCTGCAAATATTAAAGCTACCATAGATAATGTATATAACGTTGCATCGTTTGAAGTGTCAAGTTCAGGGCAATATACAGTTGAAATTAATGGATCAACTGAATATGTTTTGCATCTATTTGTCGATGGGACAGAAGACGACTATAGTTCTTATAAAACTAATGCTATATATTTTGGAAAAGGCATTCACACTAAAGACAATAGCAATTATATAAATGATAATAATGAAATAGTATTGTCGTCCAATCAAACTTTATTTATTGATTATGGTGCAGTTGTAAGAGCTAAAATTGTCTCATATAACTCTACTAATGTTAAAGTTGTCGGTGGAGGAATAATAGATGGTTCTATTTTTGATCGTGATGCAAACGCTAATACAAGAGCAATACCATTTGACTTTAGCTTTTGTAGCAACATCACTTTAAAAGGAATTACTTTCTTGGATCCTGCTGGCTGGTGCCTTAACATTTATTTTTGCGATACTGTTACTGTTAACAACGTTAAAATAATAACATCGAGAGCAAACGGTGATGGTATATCTTTACAATCAGTTAAAAATGCATATGTAGATAGATGTTTTGTAAGAACTTTTGATGACTCCATTGTAGTTAAGAATTATCCAAAATGGTCAAATAGAAATGAAGAAGGTACTACAAAAAATATCAACGTTTCAAATTGCTTGATATGGACAGATCTAGCCCAATCATTAGAAATAGGATATGAAACAGTCGGTGAAGTGATGGAAGATATAAAGTTTAAAAACATTACTGTCTTACATAACTTCCATAAACCAGTATTATCAATTCATAATTCTAACAATGCTAACGTTAAAAATGTTACGTATGAAAACATCACTGTTGATGATGCTTCTATGGGCAAAGGCGATGGATATAGTGCTGTTATCGAGTTTAATTCAAAGTATTCAAGTACATGGTCGAACGTCCAAAAAACAACTAAATTAGGCAGTGTAGATAATGTTAAAGTTACTAACTTGCTAGTTCGTGGTACAAGTACTACTTATCCAATAATTATTGAAGGCGACAAGGAAAGTAGATCTGGATATGAACAAACAGAGCACTATGTGTCTAATGTATATTTATTAGATATAAAATTTGGTGGAAAAACAATTAACGCTTTAAACACAAAAATTAATAAAAACGAATATACAAAAGGAATATATCTTTTAGAACCTAGCGGTGAAGAAATAACAGGCACAAATCTTTATCGTAATTTAGATGATAGCCAATTGGCTAATTATGGTAAAAATGTAAGCGTTTCCTTAATTTAATAAAAAACTGCTGTGAAACGCCTTACATTTGCAGTAAATTCTACTATTCTTGCAGTTTTAAGGCGTTTCTTAGTTTGCATGATAAAAATATAATTTTGGTATAAGGAGGTAATTATGCTAAATAAATTCAAAAAAATATTGGCACTTCCAATCTTAGCTTGCATGCTTTTGACAGGTTGTAATAACAATAATTCAAACAACTCTTCGTCAAGTAGCTCGTCTACAAATAGCGGTGATAAGACTAACTACTATAACTCAGCTAATTTTGTTCAATCAGATAAGGAAGTTAATCAAACAAAATTGGTCACATATGATGGACCATCAATAATGACAACTTCGTCAAAAGTTGGCATTAGTGTTGAAGATCAAGAGTTATTCGTATATGAAACAAGAGTAAATCATGGAAGAGTATTTACTTACGAATATTCGCAAGATACAGCTCCAATGGCTATATTTGATTTCCAAGGTAAGGTAAAGGTTGAAATAGAAGTAAAAGATGGTACTTCAGTTACATCAGCTACTATCTCACCACTCGTCTATGGTATTAAACCTGAAATTAAGGATAATAAAATTTCCTTCGAGTTAGAATATCCAGATAACTACACAATAGAATATAACGATGATTATAAAACAGCAGTACATTTATTTGCTAATCCACTTGAAGAAGATCCAATAACAGAAGAAATGGCTAAAAACGATCCAAATATTATTTACTTTGGACCAGGTGTCTATAAGCCAGATGGTATCCCAGTTAAGAGTGGACAAACAGTATATATTGCAGGTGGAGCTGTCATATATGGGCAAATGATTCCAACTGAACTTAAAAACATTACGATCAGAGGACGTGGAATTATTTCTGGAGCTGTATATGATCGTCAAACACAAAACCAATTATATATTCCAATGGAAATTAGAGATTGTTCCAATGTCAAATTAGAAGGCATAACAATTCTTGACCCAGCTGGATGGACAGTTGCAGTTAAAAGTTCTGATCACGTAACTATCGATAATATTCACATTATTTCAGCACGTGCTAACTCAGATGGTATCTCAGTTCAATCTTCATCTAACGTAACAGTTCAAAATTGTTTCGTAAGAACATGGGATGACTCATTAGTCGTTAAAAATGTCGATAGAGAAAGTACTCACGATATTTTATTTGATAACAATACCGTTTGGACTGATTTAGCTCAATCTATGGAAGTTGGTTATGAAACATATGGACCAGAGATGGATAACATTACATTTAAAAATACAACAGTTGTCCATAACTTCCACAAGCCAGTAATCTCACTACATAACTGCGATGATGCACATATCACTAACGTTCACTACGAAAACATTACAGTTGAAGATGGTCAAATGTTAGGCGATGTTCAAGATGATGGCGAAAATGATTTCTTCATTGACTTCACAATTGCTTATAACTCTGAATGGACAAAGTCAGAAGGTAAACGTGGTTCCGTTGAAAATGTTACAATCAAAAACGTCAATGTCTATAAGATGGCTTCAACAGTTGCTAGTAGAATGTTTGGTGAAGGTGAAGATAGTGCAATTAAAAACGTCACTATTTCAAACGTCGTTATCGGAGGTAAAAAAGTTAATAACGATACTGACTTAAAATTATCAAAAGGCAACTATGTTACAAACGTTAAATATTCAAATGATGCAGCTACAACAGGGGCAATAAAGACCTTACCTTATAAGATAGGTACATTAGCCAGTACTGTTGAAAAAACAAATCATCAAAATATTTCACAAGATGGTGTTATCGTTCCAGAAGATTATTACATCGATGGACTTTCTTACTTAGGATCAAAACAAGATTCAAAGAACTTTGTCGCTACTGCTTTAAATGGTGTCGGTGCAACAAATAACTCTACACCTGATCCAAGTAGAGGAGATTGGACAAAAGAAGGAAGTAGTCCAGCAAATGTCTTAGATGGCGATAAGAACACGACATGGGTAGCAAAAGATTGGACAGATGAAAAGAACGACTTTGTCGCTTTGAATATCAATATGGTCAATCTCACTCAAGTTGGTGTTATTAGATTATACGCCAAGAATGGTAGTAATTTATATCAAACATTAAATTTCTCATTATTTGGTAGAAGAAATAAAACTGATGGTACACCAAATGATAAGTTCTTAAAAATTTTATCTGCTGATACTTATTCATTATCTCCAGGTAGTGGTAACGCAATAGATATTAACTTTACCGCAAACCAATATTACGAATTACAAATTAGATTCTATAAGACAGAGGGAATTACAGCTCCTGCCCAATTAGAAATATCTGAAATTGAATTCTATCCACCATCATTATCTTGGGGAAAGACAATCGCTGATCACTCTGAACATAACGATGTCTATCCAGCCGATAAACTTGTTGATGGTGATACAACAGGTACAAGCTATTATGAATCTAAAGGCTTACCAGCTTATGTTGTCATCGATTTAGGAAAGGTTGAAAAGATTAAACTTATCGTATTAAATCTTCCACCAATGACTTCATGGCCAGAAAGAACTCAAAACGTTCAAATTTTAGTTTCAAATTCAAATGAGGCATATGATGTAAATAAAACACAATTTACAGAAATAGTCCCAGCAACTGATATGTTATTTGATCCTAAGACAAATGGTAATATGCAAGTAATTAAATTGGATCAATCAGTTGAATGTCGTTATCTTAAAGTGGTTGTATCCTCTAACAACGCTGTTGGAAGTTATGGTGCTCAACTTTCCGAAATCAGTGTTTATGGGGAATAAATAAAAAAATTAATAAAAGGAGAAAATTCTATGAAAAAGAGTTTATTATTCGTTTCAATTTCGTTAGTAGCTTTATTAGGAATTACTAGTTGTAATAACAACAGTAATGACTCATCATCTACATCACCTGTTAGCAGTAGCACAACTGTAACTAGCAGCAGCACAACAAATCCATCAAGTACAACAACACCTGCTTCATCATCAAGCAGTACTACACCATCTGGATTTGAAGATGATACACCAAAACCAACTGAAGAAAATCTTCCAGAAGGCACAGTTGTAAGAGATTATAATCCGTCTTTCGATACAATGGTTGATGACTTCTCAGGTGAAACATCAACTGGAACATTATCTGATACAGGTGCAACATATCAATCCAAACCATATCTTAAAGTTGCATTACACTCTAAGTGGGATGAAGGAACAACTTCAGATTCTGAAAGAATGGTTCCAACAACTCCAGATAGAGCTATCTATAAGATGGCAACAGGAACATACGATTTAGTCAGTATGGATGCTATTGGCTTTAGAGTTAGATTAGCAAAAGGTAGTACTCCAATTGCTTTAAGTAACCTCATCTTTGGATGTAGAGGAGCTGATACAGTTCAAGTTTATCCAATTAACCTTGCTAACGCTGTCGATGCAGATAGCTCACCACTTGAAGAAATTGGATATGAATATAAAGATTTAATGATTTCTGTTAAGAACTCAGTCGATGATGACGTAATGTATGCAAACCCAGATGGCACTGCTTCATCATTACAAGTTACATCAAATATGTTAGGCTTCCACCTCTATGCAACAGGTGACTTCAAAGGCGATATCGAAATCGAAGAAGTCTTTGCAATTAAAGGATCTACAAGAACAGTAATTGATAACTTTAATAGAGCAACAGTTGGTAATGGCTTAGAAAATGCTTATTGGTCAGGCTCAACAGGAACAATCGAAGGCAGAAGAGCTGTTATCAATGAAGGCGGTAGCTATAAAGTTTCTAAAGCTGATGCTACACCAGCTGCAAATGTCGCATTAAGCGTTAAGGGTGATTCAACAGGTTTAAAAGTTACACCAGTTAAAGCAAATGGCGATGAAGGTACAGCAGTTGCATGGTCTGAATTAAAAGATTCAGAGGGTAAAGCTTTGCCAACAATTCTTAAGAACACATATGCTTCATATGTAGTTGATATTGAAAAGAGTGGCTTAGGTTCTGATGTTGTCGGTGTTAAACTCTCATCAACAACAGAAGTATCTGTCAATAAAGTTTTCTTAACAGACTTAGTTGATGTTGTTGCTCAAGACTACCCAGCAATTGAAAGAACAGGTGTCTTTGATAACTTCAACAGAACACAAAATTCATTCACAAGTGATTGGGATGCATCAGCCACAGATCCAATTGTTGTCAATGCTGGCTTAAATGGTTGTGTTTCCTATAATGGTGCTGAACTTATTTCAATCGGTAATGGTGCTTTAAAACTTGGTGCCACAGATGACTATATTAACTTTGTCGAAGGTTCTAAGACTGGTGTTGAAGGCGCTAAATACTTAGTATTCCGCATGAAGACAGAAGGTACATTAGATAACTTCCGTATCATGGTTGATAATATGAGTCAACCAGTCTACTTCAACGATTGGTATGCAGCTCCAGGCACACTTTCTAAAGATACACCATATGTCGATAGCGCATCTGGCTATTCACTTTATGTCATCGACTTAGAAGAATCTGGATTAGGATCAATGAAAGATCAAATTACATTCTTCTAGCAGATTTATTCATTGATGAAGTCTTCTATGCTAACGATATGAGCAGAGAAACTGAAGTAGTTTCTGCTAAACTTAATGAAGCTGATTTAGTTGCTGATTTCTCAACTGGTGACTATGTATATGTTGGCAACTGCTATGTTGGAGATTCAGATATTGTTGCTGTTACATTAAAAGGTGATGGTGAAACAACATTAGAAGCAATCAGATTTGAACTTGGCGGTAAACAAGCTTGGTTTAAAGATGGTATTGTCGACGTCCATGGTGATTTGATCGATTATACAACAGCTTTACCAACAGAAGATGTTACATACTATATTCCATTACGTGCTAACGGCCTTGAAAAAGGCGATGGTACACTCCATATCCACGCAGGCGCTTATAATGGAATTAAAGGTTCATTAACAATCACTGCTTTAGGAACATATAACTACGTTCCAAATACAAAAGTTGTTATGGCTGAAAATAAAGAAGTTTCTAATAATGCTTATAACTACATTTGTGGTAACGATGGTCACATTGCTGGTCCAAAGTATTTAACAATGGTTGTCACCGGTGATTTATCAACAATGCGTATCGAAGATGCTGCTGGTAATGAATGGTGGGCAAAAGATGGTAAGATTATCCTTGCTGATGGTTCAGTTTTAGATGCTTCAACCCCATTTGCTGAAGAAACAACAATTGTTATTGATTTAGTTGCTACTGGTTTATCCAATAACGTTCAAATTCACATTCATAATGGTGGAGCTGTCGATACAACCGTAACATTTAAGAGCATCACTCTTACAG
>ULOB01016450.1_pt1 | contig 17379 bp, 20 predicted proteins | sample 1952151 | NCBI WGS metagenome assembly ULOB01 (sample SAMEA4835591, study PRJEB28245) | human gut metagenome | biome: gut microbiome; material: fecal sample | place: Denmark | collected 2008
GATTATGTCCGCAGTCAGCTTCAGGAGGATGTCACTCAAATGTTATACTATGCCCGGTTAAAGAGCAGTACAAAGGATTATCAGTTTGAGGATATCAATTTGAATCAGTGCTTGGGGGAAGTTCTGGAGGACTATGCCCCACTTCTGGAAGAAAAGCAGTTTGTAATTCTCAATAAACTGCAATCTGAAACAGTCTATACAGACCGTAGAGGGCTTCAGTTTATGTTGGGACAGATCGTGAGCAATGCCATAAAATATAGCAGCGATAGTCCCATGCTAACGATCTCTATGATACATTCGAAGACCGCAGATGTCCTTTCAGTTGAGGATAACGGCATCGGTGTAAAAAAATATGATCTGCCGTATATTTTTCAAAAGGGCTTTACCGGGGATTCTACTGACAGCAGAAAGAAAGCTACCGGTATAGGGCTTTACCTGGTTAAGAAGATGGCTGACGATCTAAACCTTCGTCTGGAAGCTGCTTCCCAGTGGGGAAAGGGCTTTAAGATAGTCATCTTCTTTCCAAAATTGAGATCCAACGGAGGAAAATAAATAAATAAACAGAAAAACGCCCGCAGGATTTTCTCCTGCGGGCAGCGTGTTGTCAGCTATCCCAAGGCTTGTATTCTGTTACAGTTTTCAGATAGGTTTCGGGATCGCCATTCAATATCAAGTCAGCATATGCTATCGGGTCATTGTAGATCAAATAATCCAACTCTGACCGCTGATACATATTGTCTGCAATCTCGTTCTCAACAGCGATAGTGTCAATCGCAATCATTCTGCCGTCCCTGAATTTCAGTTCCACACAGCAATTATCCATAGTGTAAGCACAAGATATTAAGGTTTTCATGGTATGTCCTCCATAATTCGTAATATAAAGCGAAAATCCCGTCTGACTTCCTGTTAGAAATCAGACGGGATTTGTCCGTATGCACCCCGGAAACCGTCAGCTAACAGTTGATAAGTAAATTAGTTCCTTATCACTGTTAAGCCAAGGCTTTGTTACTATTACCGTGGATGAAAATGACAAGCGAAAGCAGCGTATTGAAATTACAGACTATTGTAGGGAGTTCTGTGAAAAAAACGATGAAATGAGTATGGCACTTATGAAGAAAATGTTTGCAGGTGTGTCTGAGGAGCAGTTACAAGTGACAATACAGACAGTATCAGTCAGATTGCAGGAGAACTTGGTATGACAAAGGGGCTTTGTATAGACATTATCAGAACAAGCAGGGATATTTTTTTGCATATAGTCAAACGAATGGAGCAAGGCGACACCCGGTAGAAATAAAATTAATACTTGAAAAATCAGAAAATAAGTATTATCATAAAGCTAACGAACGGTAGCCGAAGTGCCGCAGAAGGGTGAAAACATATAATGAGTACAAATCGAAAAGAAGAAATAATCATGGCAACATTAGAGCTTGCAGCGAAGAATGGGCTTGCGAGTGTTTCTATGAGTATGATAGCTGATAAAATAGGAATCAAGAAGCCGTCACTATATAAGCATTTTACCTCGAAAGAGGAAATTGTAGAGGCAATGTATCAATTTCTCAGGGAACAGGCAAAGAAAAGGGCAAACATAAAGCCGATTGATTACAGTACACTTTTTGTAGGTAAAACGGCATATGAAGTATTGAAGATAGCAGTTCAGGGATATATTCAAATGAATCATCAGGAAGAAATGATGAATTTCTATAAGGTTATTTATTCAGAAAGAAGTATTCAGCCAATGGCAGCAAGAATCCTTGCAGAAGAAACAAGTAAGATGATAATAGCAACGAAACAGCTGTTTTATGCCATGGAAGTACATAAGATGCTTCATTTTAAAAATGCAGATATGAGTGCCGTAAGCTTTGCGATGACAATTCATGGACTTATGGATTATGAACTGGACCGAAGCTGTGGGGGCTGTAAAGAGGAAAATCCGGATAAGAAGCTTCTGGATGATTATTTGAAATGGTTTTGTGAGGAGAATGATTTCGATGAAAGCAATGGAAAAAGACTGGTATAAGAAAATTTGGACACTTGATATTCAGAATCAGTCGTGGGTTGAAGATACGAAACGACAGGTTGATTTTCTGGTTGAAAAACTGGAATTAAGGGGAGGTGAGCGGATACTGGACCTTGCCTGTGGATTTGGACGGCATTCTTTGGAGCTTGCAAGACGCGGTTATGATGTGACGGGAGTTGATATTACGGCACAATATATAGAGTATGCCACAAAACAGGCACAAAAAGAGAAGCTGAATGCAAAATTTATCTGCTCGGATGTCCGTGAGGTGCCATTCAACAATGAATTTGACGTGGTTATAAATATGGCAGATGGTGCAATTGGGTATCTTGAAAACGATGAAGAAAATAAAAAGATTTTTGCGGCGGTTTCCAAGGCTTTGAAAAGTGGCGGAAAACATTTTATGGACATAATGAATGGCAGTTATGCCGAGAGACATTTCCCATGCAAGTTATGGGATGCAGGAGAAAAGGGATTAACGCTATCTGAATTTGAATGGAACAGCAAAACTAAAACATTATTGTACGGACAAGCCGACTATCCTTATGGCGAAGTGCTTTCCAAGCCTGAAATGCCAGAGGAAAATCCTATAAGATTGTATTCGCTTGATGAAATAAAGGAAATCTTTTCTGATATTGGAATGGTCGTAAGTGGCAGCTATGCGGATTTTAACGGGAAACCATCTTCTGAAAATGCTATCCAGTTATTGGTATATTCCAAGCGGATTTGATTAAAAAGTCATAGATAAAGGGAAGCAGGAGGGTTTTGTAGTGAAAAAGAGTTTGTTGAATTATTGTGGATTGTTTGGGATTGTAGCATTTCTTTCTTACACGGCAGCAGTTGTATTTTCGCCGCTGGCATATCCGGGATATAACTGGATGGCACAAGCGGTTAGTGATTTAAGTGCAGCAAATGCACCATCCCTTTCGTTATGGAATCAGTTAAGCTGTCTGTATGGCGTATGCACATTGATATGTGCCATGATGGTGTGTGTAGGGATTCAAGGAAGGAAAACGAAAGCCTTAAGAGTAGGAATCTATATTTTTACAGCTATGGATTGGGTATCAGCAGTTGGATACAGCCTGTTTCCGTTGAGTGACAGTGGATATGCCGGCACATTTCAGGATAAGATGCACATTCTTGCAACAATATTGGTGGTGCTTTTGTCTATTGTATCATTAATTATTATCATTGTTGCGGGTGCCAGAGATAAACAGTGCAGGTCTTATGGTATTTGTGCAGGAATCGCGTTGGGAATGATGTTAGTAGGAGCAATTGGAATGAATATTGTTCCGGAAGCGTATTTTGGAATCGTGGAACGCTTTAGCGTTTTTTCTGCAACCGGTTTTAATGCAGCACTGGGAATACATTTGTATATTATGAAATAAGGCTGCATAAGCGGGTGGACTATGGTGTGGCAGTCAGATAAGTAGAAGGTATAAGAAAAACGGTTGACAAGTTACCGACTGGTTACTATAATAGAAAGTAACCAGTCGGTAACTTTTTGGTAATAGGGAGGAAAGAAATTAATGGATTCCAGAGAGAAAAGTACAAAAGAACGAATTTTAGAAGAGGCATTAAAGCTTTTTTCACAAAGCGGCTATATGGGAACTTCCATGAATGATATTGCAGCAAAATTAGGTGTTACCAAAGCGGCACTTTATAAGCATTACACAAGTAAACGGGAAATATTGGACAGCATTGTTGAAAAAATGAATCAGATGGATGCGGAAAGAATAAAGAAGTATGATATGCCGGAAGGAAAGATGGAAGAAGTCATTGCAGAGTATAAAGATACGGCATTTGATAAAATTAAGCAATTTACAAAAGTACAGTTTCTTCATTGGACACAGGAAGAATTTCCATGCTGCTTCCGGAAGATGCTGACACTGGAACAGTACCGGGATGCGGAGATGGCTAAGCTGTATCAAAATTATCTTGCTGAAGGGCCGCTGTCTTATATTGAAACTATTTTTGAAGGCATTACGAATCATGGTGAGGATGCAAGACAATTGGCATTGGATTTCTATGGTCCGATTTTTCTTCTCTACAGCATATATGATGGAACAGAAGAGAAGGAGAGTGTAGTAAAATTAGTGGACCGTCATGTAGACCGTTTTGCAAATATGCTTCAGGAAACAACCGCAAAAGGAGCGGATGTTTAATGGATGGAGGAAAAAGAAATGAAAGCAATTATTTATACATCGAATACAGGAAGTACGGCCCGGTATGCAAAACTATTGGGACATGAATTGGATATACCTGTTTATCGTGCGGAGGAAGCAAAGAAAATGGTTCCTGCCGATGCAGAGGTCATTTATCTTGGATGGATAATGGCAAGCACTATTAAGGGATATGCGGGTATCACGAAGAAATATAAGATACTTGCGGTGTGTGCAGTCGGTATGGGACAGACCGGAACACAGGTAAAGGAAGTTCGCACTAAGAACAGGATTCCGGATGATATACCATTATTTACATTACAGGGGAATTTTGACATAAAGAAGCTTCATGGCATATATAAGCTTATGATGAACGTTATGGTAAAAACAGCCGGTAAGGCATTAGCAGATAAGGATGACCGTACACCGGAAGAGGATGATATGCTGGATATGATGCTAAACAGTGGAGAACGGGTTCGGATTGAAAATTTGAAGGCAATTCTTGACTGGTATCGTAAGAAGGGATAGTGGAGAGAAAATGATGAAACTTTATTTTGAAAATGCTGTAACCACAGCAACTCCCATTGCAAAAACGCAGCATATGCGAGAAATCTGGTTCTTTATTATGTCAGGTGGTGTTCTGTTGAAGATTGTGGTTATGGAAGTATCAAGGATAGTTATGCAAATTGCAAATTAAAATACCCGGAGGAACCCCTCTTACTTGACAAGTCTGTTATTCGACGTTTATAGTGTAAATTAAATACTTCAACAAAATTATATGCATAGTAGGAATTACTATGCATATAAGAAGTAATTGCTATAGCTATGATTGTGGAAACACATTGCATATTCTTATTTATAAGCATGATAGTATATGAGGGGGATTGTAAATAATGAAAAAAATCCTGGTTTTATGGATAATAGTATCCGTCGCAATTCTAATACTTACCGTAATGCATCCGAGACCGAATAACCTGCTTGTACTGCTGCTTTGTATAATTAAATGCATTACATTGTTATTGTCCAAAAAGGAAATAGAGAGCAAGGTAGTATGGAAGAAAAATATTAAACTAATGATTGTGTTTGCAGTAATATGGTATATGGGTAAATATCTTAATATTTTATATCCGTATCATGCATCTTATGAATATCGGAATGACATTGCAAATTATAAAACAGGAAGTATCAGAGAGTACTATGCGGAATTTCCGGATGCGATTCCCGATGAAGCAAAAGGTATAAAGTGGATTTGCTGTCCTGGGTTTATGCAGGGGTCAGGCTATGATGTGCTTTTCTTTCGTGCGGATAGCAGCTATCTAAAAAAAATCTACGAAGAATATGCTACGTTAACGAATGTATATACATATTCCAACTATGGATGGGAAAATAAAAAAGCAGGAAGAACAGTAACCTTTCCTCAGATTATTGATATGACAGAGCAGGAAAAAACGAATGTAACAGTGATAGTGACATATGATAACGGAGATATAAATCACCTACATAGCAGTGGACTCTACATAAATCAGATAGAGGGATATGTGTGTTTTTATAGGCAGTAGTTTTGGTTTTATCATATTACTCTGACCGGAAAGAACCGGGGAAACGTGAAATTTGCGTGAGTGATATAGCCGATGCCCGGCTGTTATATAAGGTTACACAATCATCGGATGAAATACATTGCGAAGGAGGAGCCTATATGTAATAATGGTATAAATAAGGACAAAGGGGAGGATTTATATGGTAGGAGTATCTACAATATTGGCGGTATGCGTGACCTTTTTAATCAGTATGGTATTGCCGATTGTCGTCTATATAATTTACGGAGTAAAGAATAAGGGAAAGGGTGTCTGGACCGCGTGGTTATTAGGTGCAGCAGGCTTTGTCATTTTTCAGGTGATTATAAGGATTCCTATTTTGAACGGACTGGCGGGATTGGAAGGCTTTCAGACCTTTGCCACGCAGAATTACGCTTTGTATTGTCTGATTCTGGCATTTACGGCAGGACTTTTTGAAGTAGCAGGACGGTATATCGTTGCAAAGATTATGCAGAAGAATCTGACCTTTGAACGCGGATTTGCGGCAGGTTTGGGACATGGCGGAATCGAGTCTATCGTTTTGATTGGAACCATGTACTTAAATAATCTTATTTATATAATTATGATTAATACCGGAAGCTTTGATACGGTGATACAGCAGACAGTGGCAGCCGGTGTAGATACAGCAGCATTGGTTTCTGTTCAGGATGCACTGGTAAATTCCGGATGCGGTGTATATCTGTTGGCAGGCTATGAACGGATACTGACCATGATTTTCCATACAGCACTGAGTTTGATGGTATGTTATTTTGTAACACGGAAAAAGGATGCACTGGGAATTATCCTTTGTCTGATATGTCATACAATCATAGATTTTGTCAGCCCGCTTATAAATGGTATGGCAAACGGCTATCTGGGAAATGGGCTTTCGACAACGACAGCATACACAATTATTTATAGCTTCCTGACCGTAGTTGCGGTGGCGGCTGTAATCGGAATAGTTGTGTTAAAGAAGCGTTTTCCGGTGGAAGATAAAAATTGCAAATCGAATAATAGAAAAATGTAGAAAATAAATTCGTATATATGTTAAAATGAGACAAAAGCACTTACTCGCATGAGTGATTTTGTGAAAGGGGCTATTCAACATATGAAAAAGCTGGAAACAAATGATTGGATTATGTTAAATTCAATTATTTATAAAATATATACGATGGAAAATTTTGAACAGATGCGGACGGAATTGTTAGAGGATTTGGCACGTTTACTGGATTTTGACAGTGCAGACTTTTATCTGGCTGCACATGACCAGACACGATTGTTAGATGCTCCGGTTATGTATCATTGTAAAGAAGATATGTCGCAGGTATACGAGACATTGGATTATAGTCTGGGAATTATGTTGAGTGGAAAATCCCTCGTTTATCGGGAGACCGATATTATGAGTGAAGAAGTAAGAGTCGAAACCGATTATTATAAAAAGGTATACCAACCGAATCATTGGCATTATTCATTACAATTAATTATAGCGAAGGACAATTGCTTTCTTGGAGTTATTACACTCTACCGTATATTAGGTAAGGAAGATTTTCAGTATAACGATATATTTGTACTGGATATGTTGAAGGACCATCTTGCATATCGCCTGCAGCAACATGCACAGAAGGAATGCGGACAGGAAAAGGTTACAATTTCCGAAGCGGTGGTAAAATATGACCTGACCCGGCGGGAAAATACAATCCTGCAAATGCTGATGTCCGGAAAAGAAAATGCTTATATCTGCGAAGAACTTGCAATTAGTGCCAATACCTTAAAAAAGCATATTTTGAATATCTATCGCAAATTGGGAATTAAGAACCGGGTGCAACTATTTAAAATGGTAAAGGAGCGGGAGTAAGACAGAAGATTCTTACTTGCTTTCTACTCCTTTTGGGTAATAAAAATGGTAAAAATATATTATTGAATTTTATAACTGATTAGTCTATTATCATTAACAAATAAAAGATGTTCAGGAAGGCGAAGGAGCTGTCAATTGACAGTTCCTTTTCTTTTTGCCTTTTGCTTGTGACATGGAAGGAGGTTTTTATATGAAAGAATTAGTCATGATCATAAGACCGGAAAAGTTAGAGGATATTAAACAAATTTTGGATGACATTCATTGCGGTGGTATGACCTTATCAACCGTTATGGGGTGTGGTACACAAAAAGGCTTGGACACAGATGCGAATGCAATTAATGAAATCCGGGGCTTTAAGACCACCATTAATCTGTTACCGAAAATTCGGGTAGAAGTTGTTGTGGATGATAAATATGTTGAAAAAATCATATCCGCAGTCCGGGAAAAATGTGCATCCGACCATGTCGGTGACGGAAAGATTTTTGTACGCAATATTGAAGACGCAATCCGAATCCGTACCGGTGAGAGAGGCTTAAAGGCATTGTAATTGATAGTAGAACCACAGATAGAAGCGAGTGAGGTGAAGCTCCATGGGAAGTATTGTTGAAATAGAAGGTGTTAACAAAATATACGGAAAAAATCATGTGGTAAAGGACTTAACACTTGCGGTTGAAGAAGGCGAGTTCCTGACTCTTCTTGGTTCCTCCGGATGTGGAAAGACCACGACTCTTCGTATGATTGCAGGCTTTGAGGAGCCGACAAGCGGAAGCATTAAGGTAGAAGGAGAACCGATTGAAGAGAAAGAACCCTTTGAGCGAAATGTAAATACAGTCTTTCAGAGCTATGCATTATTTCCGCATATGACGATATTTGATAACATTGCATATGGCTTAAAAATGAAGAAGGTTCCCAAAAATGAAATTCGGGAGCGGGTACTGGAAATGATGGAGCTTGTGCAGTTAGGCGGCTTTGAAAAACGGTATCCAAGCCAGTTGTCCGGCGGACAAAAGCAGCGGGTGGCAATTGCCAGAGCCTTGATTAACCGGCCAAGAGTATTGTTGTTAGATGAGCCGTTAGGAGCCTTGGACTTAAAGCTTCGTAAGCAGATGCAGTTGGAATTAAAGCGTCTGCAAAAGAAACTGAATATTACATTTATCTATGTAACGCATGACCAGGAAGAAGCGTTGACGATGAGTGACCGGATTGCGGTTATGCATGACGGTATTATCGACCAGCTGGATACGCCAAAGGAGATATATGAGCATCCTAAGACAAAATTCGTGGCAACATTTATCGGAGAAACGAATACCTTTGATGGCTGTATATCCGATATGCAGGGAAATCATATAACGGTGTCCTTGGAAAATGGTATTGTGCAGGGCATAGGAACCGATTTCAAATCACAGGAATATCTTACGGTATCTGTCAGACCGGAGAAAATGAAATATGCAGATAGTCCGGTGGATGGATTTACATTAACAGCAACCGTAAAGGATTATGTATATGTCGGCTCGGTAATTAAATGTATAGCACTTCTTCCGAATGGAAATGAAGTAAAGATTGAACGGCTGGCAGGAGAAGAGCTTCCGAAAATCGGAAGTCCGATATTTATATATTGGAATCCGGAAGATGCGGTTCTGATTCACAGTCATGATTATCTGGTATTTCAGACAATGGAGCAGGTGCCGTTGGTATAGGAGGTGCAGAATGTATGAAAAAATCAAAGCATGAAATCAAAGCAAATACAATTCCTGCATTCATAATGGTAGGACCTGTAACCCTCTGTATGGTATTGTTAGTGGCAATTCCGTTAATCTATGTGGCGGTTATGAGCTTCTGCTCCATAGATGATTATTATAATGTAGTATTCAAGTTTACGTTTGCAAACTATGAGCGGTTGGTGAGTCTTGATTACTTAAAAATATATGCACGTTCTCTGGTGATTGCATTAATGACTACGGTTATGTGTATTATAATCGGTTATCCATTTGCTTATATCATAGCCAGAACAAAGAGCCGCAGGAAGAAGTTGCTGTATATGCTGGTAATTATTCCGTTTTGGACCAATTCCCTGATTCGGATTTACGGCTGGAGAACCTTCTTAGGCACGAACGGCTGGTTAAATAATTTGTTGCAGTCGCTGCATATTGTAAATGAGCCGGTTGATTTCTTGTTTCATCAGGGAACAACAGTTTTAGGTATGGTGTATTGTCTGATTCCGTTTATGATACTTCCGTTATATACGGCAATTGAAAAATTGGATGGCAGCTTACTGGAAGCATCTTCGGACTTAGGAGCAAAGCCGGCAGCTACATTTTTTAAGATTATTCTTCCGTTGACCTCAAGCGGTATTTTTTCCGGAAGTATCATGGTATTTATACCATGTCTGGGATATTTCTTTGTATCCGATATTCTGGGTGGCGGTAATACGGACATGATAGGTAATTTGATTGAACGGCAATTCCAGAGCGGAAATAACTGGCCGCTGGGTGCTGCACTATCCATTATTCTGATAGTAGTAACGTTGTTGCTGGTGAAGCTTTATCAGAAGCTTGGCGGCGATATGGAAAGCCTTGGGGTATAAGGAGGTGGTTATATGAAACGGCAAAGAAAAGCAAAGGTAAAAAGTGGATTGAGTATTGTATTTTGTACGTTGGTATACCTGTTTTTGTTTCTTCCTATATCCGTAATTGTGGTGAATTCATTTAATGCAACCACATCGAAGCCATATCTGAGCTGGAAGGGCTTTACCTTTGACTGGTATGGGGAACTGTTTCAGAACGGAGATTTATTATCTGCGTTTGGAAATACCATGATTATTGCGGTTATCAGTACCATTCTGGCAACGGTAATAGGAACACTCGGAGCTGTCGGAATGTACAAATACAAATTCAAGGGAAAAGGAATTATTGACGGACTCCTGTATATTCCGGTTGTAATTCCGGAGATTGTACTGGGAATCTCATTATTGACAATATTCTCAAAGGTAAATATTCCAAGAGGTATGTTAACCCTGATACTGGCACACGTAACATTCTGTATACCGTTTGTGATATTTAATGTCCGGGCAAGATTAACCGGATATGATAACTCAATAGAAGAAGCCAGTATGGATTTAGGTGCGAACCGGTTTGTTACGTTTTTCCGGATTACGTTACCGACACTGGCACCCGGAATTGCAGGCGGAGCATTATTGGCATTTACGCTGTCGATAGATGATGTAATTATCAGCTATTTTGTATATGGACAGACCAAGACCTATCCATTAAAGGTCATGGAAAGTATAAAGAGTGGTGTGGCACCGGATGTAAATGCATTGTCAACACTCATATTAATTGCAACCATTGTTCTTGTGGTCTTAACACAATCTGATTTGCTTAAAAAACACAAGAAAGATTAATCGATGAAACTCGATAGGAATAAGAATGGAGGAATGAAGTATGAAACGAAAATTATTAGCATTGGCATTAAGTGTATCCATGGTGGCAGGAATGTTAGCAGGCTGCGGAGGCTCCGGAGGAGCGGCATCCGGCGGAAAGACGTTAAATGTATTCGTATGGACCGAATATGTACCGGATTCTGTATTTGATGAGTTTGAGGAAGAAACCGGAATCAAGGTAAATGTATCTACATATTCCTCCAACGAGGATATGCTCGCAAAGGTAAAGTCCGAAGCGACAGGTACCTATGATGTAGTATTACCAAGTGATTATGCAATAGAGCAGATGATAGCACAGGGAATGCTGATGGAGTTAGACCAGGATAAGTTGACGAATCTGTCAAACATCGGAGATGCATATCTGAATCCAAGCTATGACCCGGGCAATGTATATTCTGTTCCTTATCAGGGCGGTGTTGCTGCCATTGCGGTAAATACGGCAAAGGTTGATAAAGAAATAACCTCCTATGATGATTTATTTGACCCGGCACTTGCAAACAGTATGGTGGCATTAGACGATTATCGTGCGGTTATCGGTATGACAGCTAGAAGCATGGGATACAGCATGAATGAAACAGACCCGGATAAGCTTGCAGGGATAGAAGCAAAATTGCTGACATTAAAGAATAACATTAAGCTGTATGATTCAGATAGTCCGAAGTCAGCCTTGATTTCAGGAGATTGTACAGTCGGTTATATCTGGAGTGCAGAAATCGCACTTGCGATGGAAGAAAATCCGGACATCAAGATTGTATTTCCGGAAGAAGGACCATATGTATTCATGGATAACTGGGCAATATTGGAAGGCAGCACACATTATGATGAAGCAATGGAATTTATTAATTATATGCTGAAGCCGGAATCTGCACAGTTATGTATGGAAGAATTTCCGTATCTGAATCCAAATACCGTAGCAGTTGAAGCAATGGGGGCAGATTATTCAGGAAATGAAGCAAAGAATCCACCAACAGAAGTGATTAGTTCCGGTGAATATGTAGAAAATCTGGATTCCGATACCTTGGCAACTTATGATGAAATGTGGACAAAGTTAAAGGAATAACCGGATTCTTTAATGAAGCAGCGTCATAGTAACAGAAGGAAGAATAGAGGCACGATATGAAGATAGATTTCCTATACTTAAATGAAGAAGATATGATAAAAGCAGGGGTTCTCGATGCATCTCGGTGCATTGAGACCATGCAGGAAACAATGGCATTGTTTGGTAAAAAGGATTTCCTTTTGGGCGGGCCGAATGCCGATGAGCATGGTCTTCAGATGAATTTCCCGGCAGCATCCGATATTAAGGATTTTCCGCTTGATGATGGACCGGACCGGAGATTTATGGCGATGCCTGCCTATATTGGAGGTAAATACCACATTGCCGGACAGAAATACTACGGTTCGAACAGTCATAATGCAGCATTGGGACTTCCTCGGTCTATATTAATGGTAACACTGTCGGATGTGGATACAGGAGCCCCGATTGCATATATGTCAGCGAACCTCTTAAGTGCAATGCGGACAGGAGCAATGCCGGCAATGGCAGCAAAATATCTGGCAAATCCGGATGCAAGAGTATTATCCCTGATTGGACCGGGTGTAATTAATAAATGTGCATTGATGTGTTATATGAAGGTACTGCCAAAGATAGATACTATTAAGCTAAAGGGCAGTACCGTGACTTCTAAAACCGCACTTCATATGAAGCAGTTTATTGAAGAGAACTACCCGCAGGTAAAGAATATTATTATATGCTCGACACTTGAGGAGGCTTGTCGGGATACAGATGTAGTCAGTGAAGCAATGTCTGTAACGAAGCAGGATATGGAAGAGTTTAAGATGGAATGGTTCCGGAAGGGAACAACGGTCTTTTCTATGGGTACTTATTTTTCAAAGGAATATGAACAGTTCCTGAATACCAAAATGGTAGTGGATAATTATGGTATGTATGAAAAATATATGCGGAACTTCATTGCCAGAGGTCCGGTGGATGAATTAGGAAGAAAACGGGAATGGTGCATTATGGGTATGCATTTTGTACATCTGGTAAATACCAAGCAGACTGCCAGAGAAACCGTAATTAATTTAAGTGATATTGTAAACGGCAGTTCCAAAGGAAGAACAAGTCCGGAAGAAATAGTGATGTGCAGCATTGGCGGTATGCCGTTAGAGGATTTATCATGGGGATACGAATGCTACCAGAAGGCAAAGACGCTTGGTATCGGTACAGAGCTTAATTTATGGAACGAACCGTATATGAAATAGCGGGAGCCTGCAAAAAATAATCCCAAAGGAGTAGAAAATACCCAAAAGTAGTATAAGATTGGTAAAGTTAAGTGATTGAATATCCTGTTAAAATGTCGTAAAGTAGTAGCAGAAAAGCGATGAGGCTGTTGGAAAACGGTCTTGTCGCTTTTTTCGTGAAAGGAGGTTTTATTATGAGTAATCAGACAATTGACTTCTTATTTCTAAGTGAAGAGGATATGATTCAAGCCGGTGTGAAGGATATGCCGGCATGCATAGAAGCCATGGAAGAGGTGGTAAAGTGCTTAAATACCGGAGATTATGTAATGGGTGGTGAAAACCATAATTCACATGGCAGTCAGGTGTCATTTCCAAAGGTCTCTCCATTTCCCAATATGCCGAAGGATGAGGGCGATGACAGAAGATTCATGGCGATGCCTGCATACATAGGAGGACCATTTGATTTAATGGGAATGAAATGGTATGGCTCTAATATGGCAAACAAGGAAAAAGGGCTTCCAAGGTCGATTCTGACGGTGATGTTAAATGATAAAGATACGGGTGCTCCGCTCTGTCTTATGAGTGCAAACCTGTTAAGTGCATATCGGACAGGAGCAATTCCGGGAGTCGGAATCAAATATCTGGCAAATCCGGATGCCGCCGTTTGTGGCATTTGCGGGCCGGGTGTTATGGGAAAGACTTCACTGGCAGCAATTCTTGCAACTTGTCCGAACATTACAACCGTAAAAGTAAAGGGAAGGGGAAAAGCTTCTCTGGATGCGTTTGTTACATATGTAAAGGAAACGTATCCGCAACTGACAGAGGTTCGGGCAGTAGATACGGTAGAGGAACTGGTTCGGGATTGTGACATAGTTTCATTTGCAAACTCTGGAGGAACGGACCCGTCTACTTATCCGTTTGTGAAAAGTGAGTGGATTAAACCGGGAGCTGTATTAGTAGGATTAAGCTGCTTTGATATGGATAGTATAGATATGCGGAATCACTGCACGTTAGTGGTAGATAACCTACAGCTTTATGAAGCATGGGAAGAAGAATTTCCGTATCCGTCTTTTGGAGCAAATAATATTATCGGTTCTAAGTTTACGGATATGGCACATGACGGAATCATTAAAAAATCAGATATATATGACTTAGGCGACATTATATATGGCAAGAAGCCGGGAAGGGTCAGTAAGGAACAGATTTTTGTATACTCTGTAGGCGGTATGCCGGTGGAGGATGTAGCATGGGGAAAAATATGTTATGAAAATGCAAAACGTCTGGGACTGGGTACGAAGCTAAGGCTTTGGAATCATCCGGATATGTGCTGAGAGCAGCGGTAAGACAGGAAATATAAATCAGAAAAGAGGGATACATATGGAAACAAGAATAGAAACCCATCCAATACTTGGAGAAATTGAAAAAGGCAGAAAAGTTACGTTCCTATATAACGGAAAGGAATTACAGGGATATGAAGGAGAACCCATAGCCGCCGCATTAAAGGCAGAAGGTGTTATGGTACATCGATATACCAAAAAGCAGCATAAGCCAAGAGGAATCTTCTGTGCGATAGGACGGTGTACCGACTGTGTTATGGTGGTAGATGGAAAGCCAAATGTCAGAACCTGTGTGACTCCGTTAAAGGAAGGCATGAGAATAGAAACACAGTATGGAGTCAGCAATCAGCCGTTTGAGGAGCAGTAGACAGGAAAGGTAGGGATGAGCTATGAAGCGTTATGATTTAATTATAGTAGGAGCAGGACCTTCCGGTCTGTCAGCAGCAATTGAAGCGGCAAAAAGAGGAATGAAGGTTCTGGTATTTGATGAAAATGAAAAGCCGGGCGGACAGTTATTTAAGCAGATTCATAAGTTCTTTGGCTCTAAGGAGCATAAAGCAAAAATCCGTGGCTTTGTCATAGGACAGCAATTACTGGAGGAAGCCGATAAGGCTGGTGTTGAAGTAGTTCTGAATGCAACGGTAATCGGACTTTATCAGGATAAGGAAATAGTTGTCCGGCTGGGAGAAGCCATTGAACATATAAAGGGCGATGCAATTATTATAGCAACCGGTGCATCCGAAAATATGGTAACATTTCCGGGCTGGAATCTGCCGGGAGTGATTGGTGCAGGAGCAGCACAGACTATGATGAATCTGCATGGCGTAAAGCCCGGACAGAAGATATTAATGCTGGGTTCCGGAAATGTAGGTCTGGTTGTCAGCTTTCAGTTGATTCAGTGTGGTTGTGAGGTGGTTGCACTGGTAGATGCAGCACCGAGAATCGGTGGCTATGGTGTCCATGCTGCCAAGGTAGCAAGAACCGGAGTACCGTTCTACTTATCACATACCATTGTAAAGGCAGAAGGAGAAGAATGTGTAACCGGAGTTACCATTGCAGAAGTAGACAGTCATTTTCAGTTTATAGAAGGTACAGAAAAGCATTTTGATGTAGATACCATTTGTCTGGCGGTTGGACTGTCTCCAATGTCACAGCTTCTGAAAATGGCAGGTTGTCAGATGGAGGATAATCCAAAGCGGGGCGGACAGGTGCCGATTTGTGATGAATATGGAAGAACCTCGATTCCGGGTATTTTTGTGGCAGGTGATGTATCCGGCATAGAGGAAGCAAGCTCAGCAATGATTGAAGGTCGTATGGCAGGTCTTGCGGCAGCCGAATATCTGGGCTATATGGAAGAAACCGAGTTGGATACAAAGCTTCAGGAATTGGATGCTGCCTTAGATGGTCTGCGTCAGGGAATGTTTGCACCGAAGAACCGCGGGAAAGAGATTCGGGAGACAGAAGAAGGAATTGCGGTATCACAGAATCTGTTAACCCATGGTTACATAGCAGATGACGAGATAGAACGATTTCCGGGATTCACACATAGAAAAGGGATTCATCCGGTCATTGAATGTACGCAGAATATTCCTTGTAATCCATGTCAGGATGCCTGCCCGAAGGGATGCATCAGCATTGGTGCAAATATTACATCCCTTCCGATTGCGGTGGCAGACGCGGATTGCATAAACTGTGGAATGTGCGTAGCGTCTTGTTCCGGACAAGCAATCTTTTTGGTGGATGAGGATTGTGGAGACGGAACTGCAACCATTACATTGCCGTATGAATTTGTACCTTTGCCGGAAGCAGGAACCAAGGGCATTGCGTTGGGAAGAAACGGACAGAAGGTATGTGAAGCTGAGGTTGTTGCGGTAAAAAGCCTGAAAGCGTATGACAAAACCAACCTATTAACCATGCGGGTGCCGAAGGAATATGCTTCTACTGCAAGATTCTTTCGGGCAGAAGCCTAAGCAATGAGGAAGAATACCCTTGAATAGAGACCAAGGCGAAAGGAATGAGGACTATGAATCAGATAAATGACAGATCAAGAGATATAGGAGAATATGTACCGGCACCGGATGATGATATGATTATTTGCAGATGTGAGGAAATAACCAAGGGCGAAATCAGACGGGCAGTGCATGACGGAATGTTTACATTAACAGAAATCAGACGTTATCTGCGAACCGGTATGGGGCTTTGTCAGGGGCAGACCTGTTCAAAGCTGGTAAAGGGAATTGTGGCAAGAGAATTGAAGGTTTCTCCGGCAGATTTGGAGCCGGCAACATCAAGGGCTCCAATGCGTCCGATTGAAATGCGGATTTTTGCAAATGAGCGGAAGGAGGATGAGGGTCATGAGTAATTGTGCAGATATTATAATTATCGGTGGTGGTGTCATCGGCTGTGCAACGGCATATTATCTGGCGAAGCAGGGCAGTCACGTAATTGTACTGGAAGGCAGCGACCATATAGGAAACGGTGGTTCTTCCAGAAACGGCGGCGGTGTACGGCAGTCAGGCAGAGACCCAAGAGAATTGCCGTTAGCAATGTACGGAATCCGGAACCTCTGGCCAACATTGTCGGAAGAGCTGGAGGTAGATTGTGAATATCATCAGGATGGCAATCTCCGATTGGGAAAAAATGAAAAGCACGCCGAAATCCTGACAAATCTTGCGGAAAAGGCAAGAGCCTGCGGGCTGGATGTCCGTATGATAGATGGAGAAGAGGTTCGACGGATTAATCCATATTTAT
>ULOB01028778.1_pt1 | contig 17239 bp, 9 predicted proteins | sample 1952151 | NCBI WGS metagenome assembly ULOB01 (sample SAMEA4835591, study PRJEB28245) | human gut metagenome | biome: gut microbiome; material: fecal sample | place: Denmark | collected 2008
TTATAATTTCTTATCTTCGCAGCCTAAAATCCAACGATATGTTTCTAAAATACCTGAAAGAATACGCTATCATGACCCTCGGACTGGCCGTCTTCGTCTTCGGCTGGACCGCATTCCTCAACCCCCACGAGATCACCGGCGGCGGCATCGCGGGCCTTGCCTCGGTAATCCATTACGGCATCGACAGCATACCCGTATCCTACGCCAAGTTCGCGATAGACATCCTGCTCCTCGTAGCCGGCTTCATCATCCTCGGCAAAGGATTCGGCATCAAGACCATATACTGTGTGGCCATGAGCTTCGTATTCTTCCAGTTCATGCCCATGATACCGGGCCTGACCAGTATCTCCGCCGGCATCACCGACAACCTCATCAACGCCCTCATCGGAGGAGCCATGAGCGGTATCGGCATCGCCATCATCATCACCCAGGGCGGCAGCACCGGCGGCACCGACATTATCGCACTTTCTATCAACAAATATAAGAACATTTCGCCCGGACGTATCTATCTCGTGTGCGATTCTCTCATAGTCATGTCGATTCTGCTGGTCAACGACAAGACCCTGGCCGACGTCGTCTACGGATTCGTAGAGATCATCGCCTTCTCCTACGCCGTGGACATGTTCCTGACCGGCTCGCAGCAGTCCGTCCAGACCCTCATCCTCTCCGAGCACAACGATGAGATAGCCGCCCGTCTCCAGAGCCTCAGCATCGAGGGCAGCCGCTCCGTCAAGTCCGTACAGTGGTCCACCGAGGGCAGCCGGAAGATGCTCATGGTAGTCAGCCGCAAAGGCTACTCCGGCGAGATAGTCAAAACCGCCCGCCAGATAGACCCCGACGTCATCCTGATGACCGTCCCCGTCACCGCAGTCTACGGCATAGACGGAAAGAACCAGTAGCTATATACCCTTGACCAGCCTTGCGATCTGCTCGGCCGTGCCGATGTTGTACCCCTGCGAGATGTAGACGATGCGTCCGAAGGTGTCCGCTATTATGAATACCGGGTACTCCACATCGCGGACCGGCAGTTTCAGCTCGCTGCACACCGCATCAAGTATCTTCCAGTCATAGTCCACTCCGATATGCACTCCTGCAGGAGCCTCCGGAAATCCGTCCGAGAGATACTGGCGGTACGCCCTCTCACTGCCGTACATCAGGATTACGGGACAGTCAGGTACGTCTGCAAACACCCCGCGCACAGCATGGTTGCTCGGCTCGTGCCTTGCCTGCATGAATCCGAGCACGAAGAATCCGCGGCCCGTAGTATTGAGAATGGTCGACTCCTGCAGCGTGCAGTCCGGCTGTACAGCCCCGTACACCGCCTCTGCATTCATGCTGCCAATCACCTGCAGGTCCGAAGGATCCTCCCGCATCACCAGCGTCACATCGGTGTTCTCCCCTGCCGTCACATCAAAGAACGTCATGGTAGCCAGCACCTTGCCACTGGCCATCCTCGTACCGGAAACCAGCATGTACTGCCCGCAGTCAAGGGACACAGGGCCGCCGCCGAAGATGCCTTTCCAGGTCATGGAGCCTTCACGGCCTTCGTGGTCAGTGAAATTGAGCGTCACGGGAGAGCCGCCGTCAATACGCGCGATAGTAAAATGTGTCTCATACTTAGGGTCATCGATATATTCCTGTCCGGCATAGTCCAGCGAGAGAGTGCCCTGACCCGACACAGCCGCAGCCGAGCCGCCGTCCAGGTCCACGTCCACCCAGCCATCTCCGTCGTGATACTGCACCTTGCCGCTGATCTCTTCCAGCCGCGCCGGAATTCCGAAAGTACGGCACAGAGCCACGAAGAACACATCCCGCGAATAACTGTCAGCAGCCCCGAGGCGGAAGACCCCGACTGGAGTCACCGGGATCACCAGAGGATTGTACCGGTCGCACACCCGGATTCCCGAAGCATAGTCAATCAGCGCATCAACGCTCACGGCGCCAGACTCAAAAGGTCCGAATACCCCTTCCGAGGCAGCCTTGAGGAAGACGCTGCGGTAGGGCGACAGCAGCTCCAGCCCCACCCGGGGATTAAGCACATAGTCCCTCAGTACTGGGTCAGTACCGCTATAGGCAAAATGCGAGATATGGTCCGTCAGCACCCCCTCTGGAGTATCGCGCAGATCCTTCTCGCTGAGCAGGTCCAGCATGTGCAATGCATCGCTGCCATATCCGGCTGAAGCCTCCAGGTAGGCGGCTATCTCCTTCCAGTTGCCCCGGGCCTTCGCCAGATAAGGGTCTGAAGTGTCGAATGTGGCGATATAGGCTCCGCGGAGCGAATCCTCCCGGGCGAGACGGACGGCATTGGCCTCCACCTGCTCCGCTGTCAGCTCCACCACGGCCTTGCCCTCGGCGGGCGGCACTATGTCCAGTTCCTCATACCCTCTCCAGGTGCTGTCCTTGTCCAGGGCCAATGTAAGGGAGGTCACTCCTTCTGAAAGAGCGAGTCTTCCATAGCCGAAACGGCCTCCGGAAGAGGCCCATACGAGGATATCTCCACGGCCGAATGTCGCATGGGACAATCCGTTGCGACCGGTGACATCGGTCACGGCCGTATAGAACTCGGAATAATTGTAAATCCTGTACTCGACCTTCGCCCCCTCCACCGGCACTCCGGCGGCATCGGTCACCGTCACCGAAACCCTCTCCACCGGCGCATAGTTGGAGGTCACGTTTATCTCAGTATAGCAGTCGGTCCGGGAGATGACATCCTCCGGACCGTCATAGCGTCCGAACACATTGGTGTGCATCATCACTCCGCGCAGGGCCGTGGAGCTGAACCAGGCCACGTCCAGCTCGGGCTCCGGCTCGCAGGCTCCGAGGTAGTGCCAATGACCGTCCACCCAGGCCTCGACCCAGGCATGGTTGTCATCGGTATGGGCCCAGCGCGGGGTGTAGACCTGCCGGGCAGGGATACCCACAGTACGCAGGGCAGCCACCAAAAGCACCGACTCTTCTCCGCAACGCCCATACCCGGTCTTTATGGATGCAAGCGGGGATGAGGTACGGGCATCCGAGGGAGTGTAAGTCACCCGCTCGTGGCACCAGTGGTTGACTTCCAGGACGGCATCGTGCATGGACAGGCCGCGCACCCGGCTGCTCAGATCCGCATAGCACTCCGTGCGGAACCCGTCCAGGGTCTCGTTATTGACCCGCATCGGCAGGACGAAATGCCGGAACAGTTCCTCGGGCACATCCTTTCCCCACGGCATTTCCTCCCTGGCCCTCAGCACCGTCCTAACCCCGTCCAGATACAACTGGGGACTGTAGTCGGCTATATCCCCCACCGGCATATACGCATAGAGGAATTCTATGGCCTCCCGCTCCTGCCGGTCAGCACAGCCTTCCAGCACCCTCTCTATATCAAGCCCGTTTCCTATCGCAGCCGCCTTGGCCGCCAGATCTTTACCAATCATCTGACGTTCCCCGCACGCCGTCACCAACAGAGCCAGCAGAGGGACAATACTTACCAGAACATATTTTTTCATTGTATCGGTTTTTAATTTCGCTTTAATTCCTCCATCTTGCCGCACCGTTTCAGGGCTACGAGACGCGGTTGAGTTCCTTTACCAACAGGTTTTTAACCTGCAGCAGCGTTTTGAGGCGTTGCATAATTTGCTGCGGTTCTGACTCTTCCGCAGACACCGCATCCTGCCCGGCATCAGGAGCTGCCATGCCCGGATTCTGTCCGCCGCCTGCCGTTCCGCCCTGCATCCGTCCGAGCTGAGCCATCAGCTGCGAATACTGATATTCCAGGCTCTTGAGCTGATAGACCACCACAGCCTTAGGCACGTTCTTGTCAATGGTATTGCGTTCCGGTATCTGGGACTTGAGGTACTCCTTGACGTTGAGCACGTACTTGGCCTCGGTGATGTCCACCACGGCTACGGACACCTGAGGGTCCTGGCAGTTGACGAACCGTCTGAGTATCCGGTCCTGCAGCACTTCCGGATCCCGGCCGGCCTCGGATGAGTCCTCCTCGAGGAGCTGGCCCCGCAGATCGAAATACATCTGGAATATCTTGCGGTACAATGGATTCTGAAGTGTCAGGCCATCGTCCTGCAAATGGGCTGAGATATACTCCGCAACTGTGATGCGCAGTACCGGAGCCTCTGCTCCGTAGGTCCTGTTCTCGTCAAATGTCAGACTGTACTCCCCGAATTTAAGCAGATAGTATACCAGTTCCCTTTCTACAGGATCCAGCATAGGAACAGGACTCATGGCTGCCTCTGCAAGAGACGGACTTACAGCTGCCGCATTGCCCCGGACCGCGCCATACTCCTGGCCACCGTAGACACCCTGACCGCTGTAGTCACTGCCGATATCCTCCCCGTCCGCAGCCCGCACCGCATCCTCCGCCGCCGCACGCCGGGCCGCCGCCTCTTCCCTCCGCCGCTGCTCGAACTGCCCGGACTCTATCCGCTTGCGCCGCACCCTCGCCACCTCCGCGAAGAGCACGTCCTCCTTCATCCCCAGCCGCTGGGCGCACTGCTCGATATAGACCGACCGCGCTATCTGGTCCGGAATGACCGCTATGGTATCTATGATGTCCCTGATCAGCTCCGCCTTCCGGATGGGATCGCGTTCGATGGTGGAGGAGAGCAGGTCGTATTTGAACTCTATGAAATCGGTCTCGTGCTCCGACAGGAAGTCCAGAATCTCCTGCCTCGTGTGGGAGCGGGCGAAGGAGTCGGGATCCTCCCCGTCCGGCAGCAGGACCACCTTGATGATCATCCCCTCCTCCAGCAGCATGTTGATACCGCGGAGGGAGGCCTTGATGCCGGCCGCGTCCCCGTCGTAGAGAACGGTGACATTGTTCGTGAAGCGCTTGATCAGCCGGATCTGGTCTGTTGTCAGGGACGTGCCGGATGATGCCGTGACATTCTCTATCCCAGCCTGATGCATGGAGATGACGTCGGTGTATCCCTCGACCAGATAGCATTTCTGCTCGCGGGCGATGGCCGATTTGGCGAAATAGATACCGTAGAGGGAACGGCTCTTGTGGTAGATGTCACTCTCGGGCGAATTGAGGTACTTGGCCACCGTCTTGTCCTCCCTCAGGGTCCTGCCTCCGAAGGCTATCACCCGTCCGCTGAGGGAATGTATCGGGAAAATGACCCTCTCCCGGAACTTGTCGACCAGCTCTCCCCCATGCTCGTAGCAGAGGCCGGTGGAAAGCAGGTACTCAGCCTTATACCCGTTCTGCAGGGCAGTCCGGGGCAATGTCGCGGCGGCCGGCTCTCCGGCGAAGGTCCTTCCGGACGGGGACCACCCCAGCCCGAACTTGCGGATCGTCTCATCGGAGAATCCCCTCTTCTGCCTGAAGTAGGACAATCCCACGGAATGCCCCTCGGCAGTGTTGAACAGGGCGTCCGCATAGAACTTGGAGGCAAACTCGGAAACGGCAATCATCGACTCCCGCTTGAGGCGGTCTGCCGTATCCTCGGCGCTCTCCTCCTGCTCGTGCACCTCTATCCCGTATTTGCGGGCAAGGTACTTGAGAGCCTCCGGATAAGTCATCTGCTCGTGTTCCATGACGAAGGTCACGGCACTGCCCGCCTTGCCGCATCCGAAACATTTGAATATACCCTTGCTCGGAGATACCGAGAACGAGGGGGTCTTCTCGTTGTGGAAGGGGCAGCAGGCGATATAGTTGGCTCCGCGCCTCCTGAGAGTGACGAAATCGCTGATGACGTCTACTATCTCGGTCGCGTCCAATATCTTTTCAACGGTGGCTCTGTCTATCATAGGTTACAAAAATATGGATTTTTGAAATATTCTGTCTACTTTTGTTTGATTTTGCATTTTTTCACGTCATGCCCGATTACAACGTCAAGAACATATCCGCCCTGAAGACCAGAATTCAGATTTTCGACAAGGTCATCGTGGTCGTATGGGTAGGGCTGATAGTCCTGCTGTACTACGATATAAGCTGGGCTGTCGCACTCCTGCTGGTGGCCCAGCTGACACTGTACATCATCCGCCGCAGGATGAAGAAGGAACTCAACCAGAAAGAGATACTGGCCAAAATGGTGGAAGAGCGCACCACGGACCTCCGCCAGGAAAGGGACAAGGTGGTACAGGAGTCCAAGGAATTGTCCGACGCCCTCGATGCCCTGGCAAAGGCCCAGGACGAGCTGGTACGCAAGGAGAAGATGGCCACTGTCGGCAACCTCACCTCCGGTCTGGTCGACCGTATTCTCAACCCGGTCAACTACATCAACAACTTCTCAGGCCTCACACTCAGCACCATGCAGGAACTGCGCGGGGAGATCGAATCCGTCCGGGACAGCATCCCCGCCGACAAGTATGAGGACATCTCCGAGACCCTGGCCATCATAGACACCAATCTCGGCAAGATCAATGACCACGGCTGCAACACGGTCCGTATAGTCAAGGCCATGGAGGAACTCATCAAGACCCGCCACAGCAACATAACCCTCACCGATATCCGGACCGTGTGCCGCGTGAACGTGGATCTGGCCCGCAAGCATTTCGCCCAGCAGATAGAGCTCAACGGGATAGACCTGCGCCTCAACCTGCCTGTCACCCCCGTACCGGCCGAAATCAGCATCGACGAGATGAACAAGGTACTGCACCACCTCATAAGCAACAGCATCTACGCTGTCATCAAGAAGCTCCAGAAGCAGAATTTCTCCCCCGAGATCATAATCCGCGTCATACCTCTGCCCGGAGAGCATACCGAGATATCCGTAAGGGACAACGGCATAGGCATCGAGGACACCATCAAGTCCCGCATCTTCGAGCCGTTCTTCACCACCAAGCCTACCTCAGAGGCCGCCGGAACCGGTCTCTATCTGTGCCGCGAGATGATTCTCAACCACAAGGGAACCATCGACGTGGAAAGCCGTCAGGGCGAATACACAGAATTCCGCATCACCATTCCCAACCATCAAGACACTACATCCGATGAATGAGGACTCATACCAGGAACTGGCCCGGCTGCGGGAGCAGGTGACCAAACAGGAGAAACTGGCGTCGCTTGGCATGCTCACTGCCGGCATTGCCCACGAGATACAGAACCCGCTGAACTTTGTAATCAACTTCAGCAAGATGTCCTCCAAGCTGATGGAGGACCTCGAGGACATAGTCTCCGAAGTCTCCGGCAGCCTTTCTGAGGACGACCGCGAGGAACTGGGAGAAATCATCTCCGACCTCAAGAGCAATATCACGCGCATCGGGGAGAACGGCGAGCGGGCCTCCAGCATCATCCGCAACATCCTGCTATACTCCCGCGGCAAGGAAGACGAATACCTGCCGACCGACCTCTGCCGCCTGACCAAGGAGTACGTCGCCCTCTCCTACCACGCCATGCGGGCCAACCACAAGAACTTCAACGTCACCTTCGAGGAGGATTACGACGAGACCCTCCCACAGGTCAATGTCATACCCCAGGACTTCAGCCGGGCCGTGCTCAACATCATGAACAACGCCTGCTATGCCGTATTCGCCAAGTCGCGCGGAGCCACTGACTGCGGCTACAGTCCGACGATAAGCATATCCCTGCGCAGGGACGGGGACAACGCCCGTCTGGTCATCGAGGACAACGGCACCGGCATCCCAAAGGATATCCGCAGGCATCTGTTCACCCCCTTCTTCACCACCAAGCCTGTGGGAGAGGGCACAGGACTGGGTCTGTCTATCACCAAGTCCATCATCGAGCAGAAGCACCGCGGGAAGATAGAAGTCGAGTCCGAGCCCGGACAGTACAGCCGTTTCATCATCACCATTCCACTCAATCTTAAAAAATAGAAATCCGACAATATGGCACTCAAAATACTAAGCGTAGACGACGAGGTAGATTTGGAAATCCTGCTCACACAGTATTTCCGCCGCAAAATAAAAAAGGGCGAGTACGAATTTTCCTTCGCCCACAACGGGGTCGAGGCCCTCAGGATGCTCCTGGAGCACCCTGACTTCGACATCATCCTGAGCGACATCAACATGCCCGAAATGGACGGACTGACCCTGCTCTCGAAGATCAACGAGATGCGCAACCCGGCCCTCAAGTGCATCATGGTCTCCGCCTACGGCGACATGGACAACATCCGCAGTGCCATGAACCAGGGTGCCTTCGACTTCACCACCAAGCCCATAGACCTGAACGACCTGGAACGCACCATCGAGAAAGCCGCCGAACAGATAGCCTTCGTCAAGAAGGCCCAGGAGGAGCATTCCCAGCTGGCCTCGATACAGAATGACCTGCACGTGGCCCAGGAGATCCAGGAGACCATCCTGCCCAAGGAACTGCCGGCCTTCCCAGAAGAGGTACGCCGCCGGTTCGACCTGGCCACCAGCATGAAAGCCGCAAAATATGTCGGGGGCGATTTCTACGACTATTTCAAGATCGACGACACCCGCCTCGGCATAGTCATCGGCGACGTCTCGGGCAAGGGAGTCCCCGCCGCCATCTTCATGGCCATCAGCCGGACCATCCTGCGCACCATAGCCCTATCCTGCCCGTCGTGCGCCGACTGCCTCCGTCAGACCAATAACATCCTCAGCAAAGACAGCGTAGAGGACATGTTCGTCACCGTATTCTACGGTATCCTCGACCTGAGCACCGGCCATATCAAATACTCCAACGCCGGCCACAACCCTCCCGTTCTCATCCACCGCGACGGAAAGGCCTCCCTGCTCGAGCCCACCGGAGACATCGCCCTCGGAGCCGTCCCCGACGTCCCCTACTGCGAGAAAGAGACCGTCCTGACCCCTGGAGACAGCCTGCTGCTCTACACCGACGGAGTCACCGAAGCCATGAGCCGCAGCGAAGAGCTCTTCGGAACCGCCAGGCTGCTGGAGCTCTGCACGCAGATCTCCGGAACACTGACACCCGGCATACAGACTCCCGAAAGTTCCCATGCCGCCGATGCTGATAACACAGCTGCTGCCGATGCCGCGAATACTGCCGATGCCGCCACACCTTCCGGCCAGACCAAGACCGTCTCGACCAACCCTTCCAGGCCCACCGCACCGGACCTCCTGCTGTCAGGCATAGACACATCCCTTTCCGCCTTCACCGACGGAGCCCCCCAGTCCGATGACATCACCCTGCTGGCCCTCACCTACAAGTAATCGCCCTGCCACAGAAAGTTTCACGCACCTGATTGCCCCGCCCGCACAGCCGGCAATCAGGAGGCCTACCCCTATCCCCCTGTTTTCGGAAACTATCCGGAGCCTCGCGACAATCTCCCCTTCCTGGGAAGGGGCCGGGGGTTGGGTCATGGAAGACGCCCGCCTGGGCACAAAAAAAGTGAGAATCGAAGAAACCATCCACCGGAGCCTCGCGACAATCACCCCTTCCTGGGAAGGGGCCGGGGGTTGGGTCATGGAAGGCGCCCGCCTGGGCACAAAAAAAGTGAGAATCTTTCGATTCTCACTTTTTTTGTGCCCGGAACAGGACTCGAACCTGCACAGCCTTGCGGCCACTAGTCCCTGAAACTAGCGTGTCTACCAATTTCACCATCCGGGCAGACACTTCCTTTTTTCAAAGGGACTGCAAAGATAGTGCTTTTTTTGTATATCGCAAATTATTTTTTGAGGCGGGGCTGAAGATAAAGCATACAGGCCAGGCAGGCGGCGATGCTGATGATTCCTCCGATATAGCCGACAGCACCTACGCTGATGCCTGAGCATACCATGCCGCCGATGAGGGCACCACCGCCGATGCCGACATTGAATATGCCGGAGTAAATCGACATTGCCACCGATGTCCCTTTCGGTACGTTGCGGATAACTTCGGACTGGAAGACCATCCCGAAGAAGGTGTAGGAGAGGCCCCAGAGGGCGAGCAGTGCAATGACGCTCTGTACTGACCACGCGGCGGGGCGGAGAAGGAACAGTCCGGCGCACACTCCAATGACGGCCAGGCGCATTAGCAGGATGCGGTGGCGCTCATAGTACCGGGAGAAGATGACGCTGCCCACGAGCCCCATTATGCCGAAGAGTGTGAGAAGCAAGGTGATGGTTCCTTCCTTCAGCCCTGCGGTCTGGGCCATGAACGGTTCTATGTAGCTGTAAGCCGTGAAATGGGCTGTTACCAGAAGTACTGTCACCAGATAGAGGGGAGGCAGGGCCGGTATCCTGAGGAGCTCAGGCAGCTGTTTGAACGAGAATGCCTTCTCGCTTTCAGTCCGTGGCAGCACGAAATTCAGGAATAGCAGCACGGCAAAGGAGATGAGGCCGATGATAAGGAAGGTATTTCTCCATCCGGTCGCGATGCCGATTGCGCGTCCCATGGGCAGACCTACGATCATGGCTATCGACGAGCCGGCGACAATCATGCTCAGCGCGGCGGCCTTACGGCCTTCAGGCGCAATCTTGACGGCCAGGGGAGTCACTATCGACCAGAATATGGCGTGTGCGCAGGCCACTCCGATACGCGAGGCCATCAGCATCCAGTATCCGGTGGACAGTGCCGATATGATGTGGCTGACAGCGAAAAGTGTTACTATCCCGCACATCAGCCGCTTGGACTCCACACCGGAGACGAGGAGCATCAGCGGCAGGGAGGTGAGCGCCACGACCCAGGCGTAGATGGTAATCATGAGCCCGGCGCGGGACTCTGTTATGGCGAAATCGGCCGCTATGTCGCTCAGCAGTCCGATCGGGATGAATTCGGATGTGTTGAAAATGAATGTGGAAAAGGTCAGAGCCAGCAGCGGCAACCACTCTCTCACCGCGCTCCTTCTTCCGATGGTGATATTTTGCATAAACTCTCTTTTGAAAAAATCGCGCAAATATAGTAACTTCGCGGGTTATTGCAAATCATCTGAAATTTTATATAAAATGAGAAGATTCATCCTTTCAGCAGTCTTGTCGGCATCTGTATACCTGACAGCAGCAGCTCAGCCTTATGGGGAAAACAGAACCCTGCCGGCGGATTCGGTCTGGGGCAATCCCCGAGTCAATGAGGTGAACCGTGCACCGATGCATGCGACCCTCGATATAGAGAATCTCCCGACAGTGTCTCTCCACGGGCAGTGGAAGTTCGACTGGGTGGAGAATGCCTGGGACCGCCCCGAGGACTATTACCGCACTGATTACGATGACAAGGATTGGGGAACTATCCCGGTGCCCGGTATGTGGGAACTGAATGGTTACGGAGATCCGGTCTATGTCAACAACTGCTATGTATGGCGCAATTTCTTCGAGAGCCGTCCTCCGCAGATACCCGAGCAGCAGAATCACGTGGGGACCTACCGCCGCTGGATCGAGATTCCCGCTGACTGGAAGGGACAGGATGTCTTCGCGCATTTCGGCTCGGTGACATCCAACATCACCCTCTACGTCAACGGACAGTACGTGGGATACAGCGAGGACAGCAAGATGGAGGCGGTCTTCGACATCACACGGTATATTAAGCCCGGAGAGAAAAACCTGTTTGCTTTTCAGGTATTCCGCTGGTGCGACGGTACTTATCTCGAGGACCAGGACTTCTGGAGACTCAGTGGAGTAGCCCGTGAGAGCTATCTCTATGCCCGTAATCCGGAGCGTCTCCTGACCATTGAGGCTACTCCTGACCTCGACGGGTCCTATAAGAACGGTACCTTGTCAATCAAAGGTCAGGTGACGGAAGGTGTGCAGAATGTGGGACTTACCCTTACATCTCCCGAGGGCAGGGCTGTCTGGACGGCAGTAGCCAATATTTCCTCTGACGGAGCCTTCAAGGCTACGGCCAGTCTCCGTTCGCCTGCAAAATGGACGGCCGAGACTCCCGCTCTCTACCGTCTGGATGCGGTGGTGACCGGTTCCAGGGGAGTGACGGAGAAGGCTTCTGTCAATGTGGGTTTCCGCAAGGTGGAGATCCGCGACGGTCAGCTCCTGGTCAATGGTCAGCCTATACTTATAAAAGGTACCAACCGTCATGAGATGAGTCCTAAAGGAGGCTATCTCGTGACTGAGGAGGAGATGATCCGTGATATACAGATAATGAAGAGTCTCAATATCAACGCGGTGCGCACATGCCACTATCCCAACGACCCTCGCTGGTACGATCTCTGCGACCGTTATGGCCTCTATGTGATAGACGAGGCCAATATAGAGTCCCACGGCATGGGCTATGGTGAGAAGACTCTGGCGAAGAATCCTTCCTATGCTCAGGCCCATCTCGAGAGGAATCAGAGGATGGTGCGGAGGGATTTCAACCATCCCAGCATCATTATCTGGAGTCTGGGCAACGAGGCCGGCTTCGGGGACAACTTCATAGCCTGCTACGAGTGGGTCAAGGCCTACGACCCCTCGCGTCCCGTGCACTATGAGCAGGCCATCAACCGCAAGGATTTCGAGAAGACCCGCTATACCGATATCTACTGCCCGATGTACTATAACTACGACAACTGCGAGAAGTATCTGGCTACTGATCCTTCCAAGCCTCTGATCCAGTGCGAGTACGCCCACTCCATGGGCAACTCCATGGGCGGTTTCGGCGAGTACATGGACCTCGTCCGCAAGTATCCCAAGTACCAGGGCGGTTTCATCTGGGACTTCGTGGACCAGTCGATCATACGGTTTGAGCCGGACGGCCGCTCCACGGCCACCTACGGCGGCAGCTACAACAAGTACGACGCCTCCGACGACAACTTCAACAACAACGGCTTCATCGCCTCCGACCGTACCCTCCATCCCACAGCCTATGAGGTGGGTCACGAGTACCGCTCGATCCTCACCACATCCGAGGACCCCGCGTCGGGAAGGATACAGATCTACAACGAGAATTTCTTCACCGGCCTCTCCGGCTATCTTCTCTCCTGGGAACTGATGGCTGACGGCCGTATCGTGGCCTCAGGAGTCGTGGACGACCTGCGTGTGGCACCTCAGGCTACAGAGACAGTCACCCTGCCCGTAGCGGAGCAGATTGCCGCCTGCGGGGATGCCTCTGACCTTATGATCAACGTGCGCTACAGCCTCAAGTCGGCCCAGGGTCTGCTCGATGCCGGCACAGTGCTGGCCTACGACCAGATCGCGGTACGCGAGTACGATGCGGCTGCGGCTTACAAGGAGCGTATTGACCGCAATTTTACCAAGGCTGCGGCTCCCGTGCTGTATGAGGACGCCTACCTTTATTATATAGAGGGCAACGGCTGGCGGGCTGAGTTCAGCAAGAGCGACGGCTGGCTGGAGAGACTGGTCACTACCGGCCATCAGCATGCCTCGGACCTGACCTATACCGGCGGCAATTTCATCCCCGACTATCAGCCTTCGGCCCGCACCACACAGCCTTCCTCCACCGGAGTGGACCTGCTGAGCGAGCCCCTGCGCCCCAACTTCTACCGTGCAGTCACGGACAACGATGACGGGGCCGGACTCCATTACCGCAGCGGAGTATGGCGTGATCCAGGCCTGAAACTCAAGGAAATCAAGGCTTCCCGGACAGACCGCGGAGTCTCCGTCGAGGCAGAGTACAGTATGGAGAAGGTGGGGGCAGTCCTGAAGATGTCCTACCTGCTCAACTCCGAAGGCGAGATAGCCGTCACTGAACACATGATACCCGGAAAGGACCAGGAGGTCAATCCTCTGCTGCGCTTCGGCATGACCATGGCCATGCCCGGCCGCTTCGACCGCGTGAGGTATTACGGCTACGGTCCTCACGAGAACTACGCTGACCGCAACCGCTCCGCCATGATAGGACTCTACAGCGCCGACGTGGAGGACCTCTACCAGTACGACTATGTCCGTCCTCAGGAGAGCGGTGCCCGCACCGGCCTGAGATACTGGAAAGTGGTGGACCGCATAGGCCGGGGTCTGGAGATATCTGCCTCGGTGCCCTTTACGGCCACTTCCCTGAACTATTCGACGGAGGACCTGGACCTGGCATCCCCGACATACGTCCGTCACCCGTCCGAACTCGTTCCCCGCGAGGACACCTACGTCAGCTTCGACCTCAGGCAGATGGGCCTCGGCTGCGTCACCTCCTGGGGCGCCCTGCCTCTGGAGCAGTATATGCTGCCCTACGGCGAGTACATATTTGAATTCATAATCAAAATCCTATAAATCACAGAGAAAATGAAAGAGTACAAACGTTATCTTGTCACCTCCGCTCTGCCTTACGCGAACGGACCTGTTCACATCGGTCACCTGGCGGGAGTCTACGTGCCCGCCGATATCTACGTCAGATATCTCCGAATGTGCGGCAGGGACGTGTTCTTCGTAGGCGGCTCGGACGAGCACGGGGTGCCCATCACCATCCAGGCCCGCAAGCAGGGCTGCTCGCCCCAGGATATCGTGGACAAATACCATAAGCTGATCAAGGAGTCTTTCGCAGAGCTCGGCATCAGTTTCGACATTTATTCCAGGACTACGTCCAAGACCCACTACAAGACCGCATCCGAGTTCTTCCGCAAGCTCTACGACGAGGGCAAGTTCGTCGAGAGGGAGAGCGAGCAGTACTACGATGAGGAGGCCGGACAGTTCCTGGCAGACCGCTACATCGTAGGAACCTGCCCCAAGTGCGGCAATGAGAGGGCCTACGGAGACCAGTGCGAGAAATGCGGTTGCACCCTCAGCCCCGACGAACTGATCAACCCCCATTCCGCCCTTAGCGGCAAGCCGCCCGTAAAGAGGCGTACCAAGCACTGGTACCTGCCTCTGAACGAGTACGAGCCCTGGCTCCGCCAGTGGATCCTCGAGGAGCATAAGGAGTGGAAGGTCAATGTCTACGGCCAGTGCAAGTCCTGGCTTGACGGCGGTCTCCAGCCCAGGGCGGTGAGCCGTGACCTCGACTGGGGCATCCCCGTGCCGGTGGAAGGAGCTGAGGGCAAGGTGCTCTACGTCTGGTTCGACGCCCCCATCGGCTACATTTCCAACACTATAGAAGCCCGTCCCGATGACTGGGAGAAATACTGGAAGAGCCCCGACACCAAGATGGTGCACTTCATCGGCAAGGACAACATCGTCTTCCACTGCATCGTCTTCCCCTGCATGCTCAAAGCCTACGGAGACGGTTACATCCTCCCGGACAACGTGCCTGCCAATGAGTTCCTGAATCTCGAGGGCGACAAGCTCTCTACTTCCCGCAACTGGGCCATCTGGCTGCACGAGTACCTGCGGGACTTCCCCGGCAAGCAGGACGTGCTGCGCTATGTGCTCTGCGCCAACGCTCCGGAGACCAAGGACAACGATTTTACATGGAAGGACTTCCAGACCCGCAACAACTCCGAGCTGGTGGCCATCTACGGCAACTTCGTCAACCGTGCCGTCGTTCTGACCCACAAGTATTTCGACGGAAAAGTGCCTGCGGACCTGAAGCCGGAGGCCATTGACTCCGAGACCCTTGCCCAGGTGCCTGCCATTAAGGCCGCCATCACCGATGCCCTTGAGCACTACCGTTTCCGCGAGGCCCTCAAGGAGGCCATGAACCTCGCCCGTCTCGGCAACAAGTACCTCACCGACACCGAGCCGTGGAAGGTGGCCAAGACCGACATGGACCGTACTGCCTCCATCCTCAACGTGTCCCTGAAACTCTGTGCCGACCTGGCCATAGCCTTTGCGCCCTTCATCCCGTTCTCGTCCGACAAGCTCCTGAAGATTCTCAACCTGCCGGAGGATGTCCTCAAGTGGGACAATATAGGCCGGGAGGATTTGCTGCCTGAGGGACATCAGCTGGGCAAGGCCGAGCTGCTCTTCGAGAAGATAGAGGACGAGGCGATAAACGCCCAGATGGAGCGTCTGGAGAATATCCGTAAGGCCAATGCCAAGGCTGAGGCCTCTGCGGCAGCCGCAGAGGCACAGGTCGAACCGCAGAAACCCGAGTGCACCTTTGACGAGTTCGGCAAGATGGACATCCGGACGGCTACCGTCCTGGAGGCCGAAAGGGTGCCCAAGACCGACAAGCTGCTGAAACTTACCATAGATACCGGCATAGACAAGCGCGTGATAGTTTCCGGCATAGCCGAGTACTATACCCCGGAGGAGATGGTCGGCAAGCAGATATGCATCCTGGCCAATCTGGCTCCCCGCAAGATCCGCGGTATCGAGTCCAAGGGTATGATCCTGATGGCCAAGCAGCCCGACGGCAAGATGCGTATCGTGTCTCCAGAGGAGAGGCTCTGCAACGGTGCGACGGTAGGATAATCTCTAATCTCAACGAATAAACTTCGGGATGCAAGGCGATTTGCAAGTCCCGGAATATCAGTGATATAAGAAATGGAGTGCACATTTGCCATGTTTTGAAAACGGGCAAATGTGCACTTCGTTTTTTTGTGGTCTTGATAGTCAGATGTTTACGAAGCAGACTGCACCACGAAGTTTATTCGTTGAGTGGAGTGTCCGTGATGTTCTGTACCGATATTATAGTCCGTGCTGCTCCAAAAGCTCCAGTTCTTCGTCTGAGTAGATGAGACGGTCCAGCTTGCCGCTGCGGCCCAGAGCTACGAGGATGACAGCGGCTACGATGATTGCTGCCAGTATGCCCATGATGAGGTACCAGATGCGGTAGCCGTCCCATTTCCCGCCCTGCTTCTTCTCCTTGTCAGCCGTATGCTTGCCGTCGCTTCCCTGGCCTGTTCCATCGCTGTGTTCCCTCCTGTCTTCCTGCGTTTTTCCGCCGCTCTGTCCTTTTCCGTCGCCAGTCGGACCTGCATCAGATGCTCTGCGTGTCCCGGACTCTGCAGAGGTCTGCTGCGTCCTATCCACGTCTGCTGTCTGCGCACCGGTGTTCTCCATGCCTGAGGAAAGTCCCGTGGCAACCGTCTGTCCCGTCCTTATCGGCTTGAGAGTTATCGGCTCGAATCCGAAAGCCTGGGCGAAGATGCCTCCATCCTGCTCCGCCACGAAATAGACATTGCCTTCGAGGGTGTTCCGCAACCATCCAAGTCCGGGGAACTCGATATTCTTCCTCTCTTTCAGAGTAACTTTCAACTGCTGAAGGAAAGCCTCCAGTTCGGTCGCCGCCGTCTTCCCGTCCATGCCCGTGCCTGCGGCATAGTACTTCGCTACCAGGTCTCCGACAGCCCTGTCGTCCCCTTTGAAGGAGATACGCTTTGACGGAGGGTAGATGGTCTTGCCGTCTTCGGAAAAATGTGCCGGCATAGGCTCTGTCTGGAAATATCCCATTCCAGGCAGCGGAATGCGGTCATTATCAATGATAAGTTCCTTGAGCAGGCGGGAGAGAAGAAGAACGTCCATAAGGCTTTTCTAAAAATTTCTGCACAAAGTTAAATTATTTTTTTGCAAGTTGAAAAAAATATCTATCTTTGCAGTCCCGAAAGGAAAATTCCTC
>ULOB01025357.1_pt1 | contig 16910 bp, 10 predicted proteins | sample 1952151 | NCBI WGS metagenome assembly ULOB01 (sample SAMEA4835591, study PRJEB28245) | human gut metagenome | biome: gut microbiome; material: fecal sample | place: Denmark | collected 2008
TACTTGCAAGAATTAAACAAATTAATTTATTTACAAGAACAAAATAAACTTGAAAACGAATTACTTGTTAATCTTCGTGACTGGTTGCTGCCTATGTTAATGAACGGTCAGGCTACCATTAGCGACTGATGTGGTAAATTATCGTTTACCGCACTATTTAAAGCAATTTTCTCATCAAGGCTATTTAAAACTTGAACAATTTTTCTTTGTTCTTCAAGCAATGGATAAGCTATTGGAACATCAGATAAAATATCTGTATTCAAATTAGGCATATTTGTACCTACTGCGTGTGTAACAAGCCATTTTCTAGTTTCTTCTCTATTGAGAAAAAAAGATATAAATTCCGGTTCTACTTCTGATGTTGTTATTCGCACTCGTAAACAACCTGTCCCACATAAAACACCATTATCCTTTTCCTTTATAAAAGCGTGTTTTTCTACATCTCCTCGGCGAGCATATAATATGTCGTTAATTATGGTTTTATATCTTTCAAGTCTTATTGCATCTTCATTAGACACATAATTGATAGATGCATAATTTACTTTCCTATTGTCTATGTCTTGTGGCATAACTACTGGGATTCCTTGTTCCACATAATCCGATTGATGTAACTGACTTCCAAATGGTCCCGTAATAATCTCTGATATTTTCCCAAGTGTTGTATATGTCCATTTATTCATATTTTACCTTCTTTAACTGCTCCATAATTTCTGTTTTCAGTTTATCGCCCTCTGCAAAATATTCCTGTAACTTCTCTGCATAAGCACTCATACGAGCATTGAATTCGTCCTGTGATAATTCAACATATTCAATTTTTACATCAAAATACTGTCCTGCTGAAAGTGAATATTTCTTTTCTTTGATTTCATCATAGGTAACAGCAACTGAAAAATCATCAACAGCTTCTTTATTAAGGAATGTATCAACAATTTTATCAATCTCAAAATCACGAAGTCTGCGTTTCTGATTATTACCGTCCTTATATTCTTCTCCCAGTTTTGAAGCATCTATCAGTACAACCTTGTCTGTTTTTCTTGAATTATCAAAAAATAATACTGATACATTCGTGCCAGTATTAGCAAATACATTTGACGGCATACTAATACAGCCATAAACAATATGTTCTTCTACAATATGTTGTAATATCTTCTTTTCTACACCTGATTTTGCGGTTACAAATCCAGTAGGAACTACAATCGCACCTTTTCCGGTTGATTTCAATGAATTAAGAACGTGCTGAATGAACAACGTATAAATTGCCATACTCTCTTTCTTCTTGGCAGGTACTTTCGGAACTCCCGCCCAAAAACGAACGGGCATTGCTGCTATACGCTCTCTTGTATCTGAAAAATCCATCTTAAAAGGCGGATTTGAAACTACATAATCAAAAGTTCTTAATTCCTGTCCATTATCACTCTTATGATATGGAGCAATCAGCGTATCTCCTTGAATTGCGTGGTCAAGAGAAGATACCAAGCTGTTCAGGATAAGATTAAGTTTTAACATTTTATTACTTCGCTGTGAAATATCCTGTGCAAAAATTGTACACTTATCTTCGCCAATTTTATGGGCAAGAGCCATCAAAAGTGTTCCTGTTCCGGCTGATGGGTCATAACACTCAATGCTGTGTAAATCAGTTGCATTGCCAACAAGCAATCTTGCCATAATCGTTGCAATAGCGTGTGGAGTATAATACTCTGCATACTTACCACCGCCTGCGGTATTATAGTCCTTTATCAGATATTCAAATATATCTGCGAAGAAGTCATAATGCTTTTCAAACGCTTCTTCAAAAGAAAAGTTTACTAACTTATCAACCAAAGCACGGGCAAAAGGTGCTCTTGCTGTATCGTCCGTTACATACTGTGTCAGCTTTTCAAAAAGTGGTATTTTAGTGTTCTGAGCAGTCTGCGTTGAAAATATATCAATATTCTTATCTGCTATATCTGTCATCGTGCTGTCAAAAATCAAATCAAAATCGCCTTTTGCCTGCTGATTCCACAAGTTGGCAATGAGATGTTCCGGGTTAAGCAATGGAATATCTGACGGTAAACTATCAAAAATATCCAATCGGTCATCTTCCGACATTTCTGCATAAACAAGTTCCCATTTTTCGGCATTTTTAAGAACAGGACTGACTTTTTTTACTTCATATCCGAATTTATCATTAAGGAACTTATAAAGGAAAACCTGAGTGATAATTTTATATTCGTTACCATCGTTTCCCATACCATAGGTCTGACAAGTTGCTTTTAAGGCATCTATCAACTCTATGGTTTTTTCTTTTATCGTCTTTGTTTCTTCCATTGTGGTCTCCTTTATGCCACTGAATAAGTCTGGTTGTACTGGTCAAGATACTGTTTTGTAATCCTGCTCTGTATAAATACTCTATCCTCACGAGCACTCGCTACTCCCAACTTATCAATGCCTGCTTTTATTTGTGTCATAACTGTTCTCTCAAAATATGCGTCTTTCTTCAATATATCATTTCTGTCATACACTTTCTGGTCAATATCAGACTTAATAGAAAGCAAAACATTCATAATAGACATATCATACTCTGAAACAATCGGCTGTTTATTTGCTGCTTTTCGAGCAAGATTTTCTTCCCTGATTCTTTTATGAACCCTTGCGAATTTCGCATCGCCATTATATTTCCTCAGCAGAACCGTGTTTTTCTTCTGCAATTCATCAAGCTTTTTCAGAATATCTTCCAGTTCTTTTCCTTGCTCCTCAATCTCAGATACACTCTTAGGTTCAAAACCGTGTTGCTTGAAGCGAAGCAAAAATGCTTCCTGCAAAGTAATAAACTCAGGGTCATCAGGGTCGATATTCTGTGTAAAAGCACGAACAGTCTTTTTATACTTTTCTGTTACTGCGTCTTTACCACCGACAATTTTTAATTCTTCTTCACTGATTTTGCTGAAATTAAATGTAATATCCTCCATTGCTTCATTGACAAGCAATTTCGTGGTATCATCACTTGCAAAAAGTTCTTTCTGATTTATGTTATCAATATGATGTTGCACCTCTGAAATCAATGAAGGCAACTTTGTTAATTCCATTTTTGCAAATGTTTCCTTCAATTCATCATCGCCAAAGGTTCTTACCAAATTACAACAATCACGAGCAGCAATAAGAATTTTTTTAAGTTTAAGCAATTCCTGCTTATCCTCAATCGTGGATATTTCAGAACTAAATTCTTCTGCATTATCTGTGGTGTAGTTAAAAAGAACCTGCTGCACTTCCTGCATTTGTTTAATGAGTTCTGCCGGGTCTTCAATAACCTGTTTGAATGTATCTGTTTCATTTCCCGCACCAACTTCATTCGGGTCATTAAAACGGTTCAGCTCTTTGAGGTATGCTTCATTTGTTTCCTCAAAATTCCTTTTTATATTTGCAAAATCAATGACATAACCATAATGGTTTTCTTTATACGGTCTGTTGACTCTTGTAATTGCCTGCAACAAATTATGGTCTTTCAATTTTCGACCAAAATACAGGCGTTTCAATCTTGGTGCATCAAATCCGGTAAGAAGCATATTGAAAACGATAAGAATATCAACTGTCATATTATTTTTGAAGTCATCAATAATCTTATCTCTTGTATCTTTGTCATCACTATCGTGAAGTATAAGTCCAGCTCGCAAATGCCTTTTCATAGAAGCGTCTTTATTAAGTTCTGCTTGAATTTCATCAAAATACGCAAACAGCTTCCTTGCCTGCTCACTTGTTTCACAAATGACCATACCGCCGAGCGTATTATCTCCCTGAATTTGTCTAAATCTCTTTAGGTCAGAAATAATATATCTAAGCAACTCTTTGACATAGTTATCGTGTTCAACAATCTGACTTTTCTTTACGTCTTTCTTTTCTACCAAAGTTTCAAGTTTTTCGTAAATCTCAGAAAGTCGCTCTTTATACTGAGTTTCTATGTCCTCACGGATAATTTTCAGCGTATATCCATCTAAAATTGATTTGTCATAATAGTATGTATGAATATAATTACCAAAAACTCTCCACGATTCTCTTTCTTCTTTCAAAAGCGGTGTTCCTGTCAACGCAATCTTTATTGCATTTTTATCTGCATCAAGAAGATTAGCCAAGAATGAGCCTTCTGGTTTATACCCTCTATGTGCTTCATCAATAATAAACACCCTCTGCAAATTCGTTGCATACACAGGAAGGTCAACTTTTGACCTATCTTCAGCAAAACGCTGTATATTTACTACTGTAATTTCAGGTTTTCCCGTATTTCCCTCTTGTGCTTGATTGTTACGGAACTGCTCCATAAGTTCAGCACGGGAACTTGCCGTTTTCACAACCAATCCACGAGCTTCAAATTCTTCTGAAGCCTGTTTCAGCAAATCAAGGCGGTCAACAATGAAATAAAACTTTGCAACTTTATTTTGTTTGCTGAAATAGTCAGAAAGAACATAAGTAAGATAATAAGAAAGGGCTGTCTTTCCACTACCTTGAGTATGCCATATAACACCTGAATTAACACCTTCATCAATCTTACTTCTTACTGTTAAGGCAGCAAACATCTGTTGATAACGCATTATATGTTTCTGCTCAATAAACTCTATCTTGCCATTTATTTCTTTATGAAAACGAACATAGGCAATTCCATATTTTAATATAAATAACAATCTTTCAGGACTGCACATAGATGTCAGTACTCGATTGGTCGGTGTATAGGTATCTAAATTTGTTTGATATTCCGGAGAAGTATGAATAACCTGACAATTAAAGTCAGTCAATATCTTCTTTTCAACAATCGGGTCAATATCCTTATATGGGAAATCTGCATTATAAGGTGCAATATCCAAATTAGTAGGATTTTCTTCTCTGAAACAGTTAAACGGTGCAGACTGTTTTGCCGTCGTACAATAAAACGCCCCCTGAACCGGAACAATACCACCCATAGTGTCATATTCCATATTATTAGAGAAAATCATCAACTGTGTAATATTCAAAAATCTCCTAAATTTTTTATTAGGAAATCTCTTTTGGTTCATTCTCTTGCTTTCTGCAACCATACCGCCGTGATTATTCGGCTTCTTTACTTCAACAAATACAAGTGGAAGTCCATTTACAAACAATGTAATATCAGGTCTAAATTCATCTTGGTCACGCTTACAAGTGAACTCGGCGGTAAAATGATATGTATTATTCTTTGGATTTTCAAAATCCACCAATCTAACAGGCGAAACAGACGATAAACGCTCGTAAAAACTGCCTCCTATATCATCATTATCTAATTCCTGCCTAATAGTTTTCAGTGTCTGTTCCGCTTCTCCTGCGTGAGTAGGATTGAGCCGTGCAAACTGCTCCTTAAAAACATCAATTAAGATATTGGTATCAGGGTCATATACTGTACCTGCCATATCCTCAGTTATTTTTCCAAAATAAGTATAACCAAGTCGTGTCAAATGAACCATTGCTGGCATTTGGACACGGGTAGCTTCGTTAAACATATTTTTCTTACCACTTGCCGCCATCTTCAGACCTCCTCATATCATTCGTCTAATATGACTTCACATACATCACCAATATCGCAATGAAATACTTTGCAAATTCTCATAAGCACATCAAGGGATACTGTTTCATTCTTATTTAATTTTGTTGAAACAGACGATGAAATCTTCGCAGCATGCATTAAATCTTGTCTTTTTCATTTGACTATCAATCATAAGTTTTTGAAGTTTATTGTAACCTATTTTCATCTGTAACATTCCTTTGTATTCTCCGTTTCTTCTGGTTACAGTTACTCAATTAATATCATACCATAGATAATCTATTTTTATCAAGATATAGAGGTTTATTTGCAATCTGTCATCAATTAGTTGTTGTTTATAACCAAACTTCAACTTCCTTGTGCTTAGAATATATGAATATCAGCTTTATCTTGTAGTTTGCGAATATCCACACAAATAGAAAAAGCCCTTTAAGAAAAGGATTCTCCTCCCTCAAAGGGCACGATAATCTATTATGCTTCACTTGACAATAAATTCTTTAATTCTTCAATTATGTCTTCTAACTGCTCATCCGATACCGGATATTCTCCAGCTTCTTTATACGCAATTGCCAATTCCAACTTTAATAATCTCCAACTTCTTGCTCCTGCTTTACTATTACTATTAAGATTACTTTGGATATTTAAATCCAAAGTTTTCGCAAAATGTTCAACTCCATTTATATATAGTTCAGGATGCCTATACTGATTGACAAACTTGATGATATTTTGACTTTCATGTAAGTTTCCCTGCTCTCTAAGAATCCTTGCCTTCAGACAATATGCGTGGTCTATATTACTCCAAAGAGTGTAATTACCATTAAATTTTTCATTTATAAATAAATCGCAAACTGAAATTGCTTCCTTTTCATATCCATAAATATAGAGCCAAATTGCTAATTCTGTAATAAATCCCGTATCCTTTTCAGATTTCATATTACATTTTTTTAATAGTTTTTTGCAATCTCTTTGAACACCCTTTTTATCTATATTTGTCATAATATTTTGAATCAGCTCGTTCACCATATTCCCCCATAGCTCAGTTTCATATGCGTTTTCTTGTATTTATCGTTATTACAGCCAAACTCTCATTTTATATTTCTGTTTCTTTTTTTAATGGGCAATCCCGATTGGAATTGCCCATTCATTCATCATCTTAATAGAACTTTGCCCCAGCCGGAATATGGTCATCTACCATCAAAAGATGAAGCTTTTCTTCGCCTTCTTCTTCGTGGATAGCACTGAGAAGCATACCGCAAGACTCAATTCCCATCATAGCTCTCGGTGGAAGATTTGTGATAGCAATAAGAGTCTTTCCAACCAATTCTTCCGGCTCGTAGTAAGCGTGGATTCCGCTTAAAATAGTTCTGTCTGTGCCTGTTCCGTCATCAAGAGTGAACTGTAACAGTTTCTTTGACTTCGGTACTGCAACACACTCTTTAACCTTTACTGCCCGAAAATCTGACTTACTGAATGTATCAAAATCAACTGCTTCCTCAAATAAAGGCTCAATCTTTACCTTAGAAAAATCAATCTTCTCTGCCGGTTTTACATTTTCTGCTGATACAGCAGACGTTGCCTGTGCAGCATTGTTTGCTTCATTCTTAGCTGCACCCTGGGATTTCATCGTCGGGAACAACAACACATCCCTTATCGCAGCACTATCCGTCAACAACATAACCAGACGATCGATTCCATATCCGATACCACCTGTTGGCGGCATACCAATCTCCAACGCATTCAGGAAATCTTCATCCGTATGTTCTGCCTCATCATCACCTGCGGCAGCATTTGCATCCTGTGCAGCGAACCGCTCTCTCTGGTCAATTGGGTCATTTAACTCAGAGTACGCATTACACATCTCCCAAGTATTGATAAATAACTCAAACCGCTCTACCTTCGTTGGGTCAGAAGGCTTCTTCTTCGTCAACGGAGAAATTTCAATCGGATGGTCCATAATGAAGGTTGGCTGTATTAATTCCTTCTCGCAATATTCCTCAAAGAATAAATTAATTATATCGCCCTTCTTATGGCGTGCCTCGTATTCAATGTGGTACTCGTCTGCCAGCTTCTTAGCAGCATCATCATCCGGCACTGCATCGAAATCAATTTCGGTATACTTCTTAATCGCATCATTCATCGTCATACGCTCAAACGGCTTGCCAAAATCAAGTTCAATGCCGTTATATGTGATTTTGGTGCTGCCACATACCTTTTCTGCCAGATAACGGAACATAGATTCCGTCAGCTCCATCATACCCTCATAATCGGTGTATGCCTGATATAATTCCATCAATGTAAATTCAGGATTATGTCTTGTATCAACACCCTCGTTCCGGAATACACGTCCAATCTCAAATACACGCTCTAGACCGCCGACAATCAATCTCTTTAAATAAAGCTCCAAGGATATACGAAGCTTTACATCCTCATCCAGTGCATTATAATGTGTCTCAAATGGTCTGGCAGCCGCTCCGCCGGCATTGGATACCAGCATCGGAGTCTCAACCTCCATGAAATCACGTCCAGCCAAGAAATTCCGAATCTCCTTCAGAATTAATGACCGCTTGATAAATACTTCCTTGCTCTCCTGATTCATAATCAAGTCTACATATCGCTGACGATACCGCATATCTGTATCTGTCAAGCCATGGAATTTTTCCGGAAGAATCTGTAATGATTTGGTTAATAAGGTTATTTCTTCTGCATGGATAGAAATTTCCCCGGTTTTTGTCCGAAATGCATAGCCCTTTACACCAAAAATGTCACCAATATCTGATTTCTTAAAATCGGCATAGGATTCTTCCCCTATCTGGTCTCTTGCCACATATACCTGAATATTTCCCTTTAAATCCTGAATATTACAGAAAGAAGCCTTTCCCATTACCCGCTTGAACATCATCCGACCCGCGATGCTGACGGAAATAGGAGATGCATCCATAATGGCTCTTCTCTCATTATAATCCTGATTCAGAACCTCTTTCTTCTGTTCTTCTTCAAGTCCCTCTACTACAGGTGCCTGTCTGCCTGCAAGAAGCTCTGCTTCATGTGCATTATATAATTCTTTGACCTCTGAACTGTGATGTGTAACATCATATTTTGTAATTACAAATGGGTCCTTTCCTGCGGTCTGTAAGTCCGCTAACTTTTCACGCCGAACCTTCAACAACTGATTAACATCCTGCTGCTTTGGCTGATTATTCTGTCCCTTCTGCTCTGCCATGTCTTTCTTCCTTTCCTTATCGATAGAAAAGGGATTGGCAACGCCTGTACCAGTCCCTCTGCTTCATCCTATTAGCTTAATCTCTGAATATCCAGAACCTTGTATTGATAATTGCCATCCGGTGCTTCCACTTCTACAACATCCCCAACCTTTGCTCCAATCAATGCCTTACCGATTGGTGCTTCATTGGAAATCTTATTCTTCAAAATATCTGCTTCCTTAGAACCCACCAGCTTATATTCTACTTCTTCATCAAATTCCATATCTAATACTTTAACAGTACATCCTACATTTACCGTCTGTAAGTCAATTTCATCTTCATCTACAACATCAACATTTTTCAGCATTTTTTCCAGTTCTTTAATTCTTGCCTCAATGTCCCGCTGTTCATCCATTGCTGCATCGTACTCTGCATTCTCGGATAAGTCCCCCTGCTCTCTTGCTTCCTTAATCTTCTGAGCAATTTCCTTTCTGGTAACAACCTTCAAATGATGAAGTTCATCCTCCATCTCCTTCAGACCTGCATATGTGATAATCATTCTCTCAGCCATTTGCACTTAATCCTTTCTACCATTTCGCACATTTTCGCCGTTTCATGCCTGATAGGCACAAACACCCAATCGTATTCATGTATTATATCTCACTCATTCTACCCTGTCAACCATCAGAACCTATGTCCATACCCACCTTCCGGCAAGTCCTGCTTCCATCTTGTCCCTCATCCGATTATCAAAAAATATCTTGCCACCTATCTGTCCCCTTTATAATTTTAACACCCACAAAAATAACAACGCAAAAGCCGGAAACATTGATTTCTCAACATTCCCGGCTCTTTCGTTCAGTGCAGTTGACGGGACTTGAACCCGAACCCACTTGCGTGGACATGAACCTGAATCATGCGCGTATGCCAATTCCGCCACAACTGCATATATCCGTTGATGCCTGACGCATCATCGATTCGCCACCAGCACCAACAGACGCTATTATACATCATTTATTCGCCAATTGCAATAGAATTTTCAATTAAAATTTCCATTACTTTATCATAAAGTACCGCATATGCCAAATCCTGCTTTGAATAATTCTCATATATGGTATCTGCATCCAAACTGGTATTGGCTGCACACTCCGCATTCACGTAGTCTTCTACCTCTGCTTCGGTCACTGTAAGCTTCTCTGCTTTTGCTATCTCACAGACTACCATTTTTTCTTCCATTAATTCCTTCATATAATCTTTAACGGCATCTGCGTAAGACAGCTCTGTGTATGCATTTCCGTCCTCATCCTTCAGATAAGATAAATATGTCGTATAATCAATTCCGTAGGAAGTTGCGGTATCCTTTGCCCCCTGAATTGTCTGCTCTGCCAGAGTTGCAATCTCATCCTCCGGATAGCTGTTAAAAGTGGCATTCTCAATTGCCTTTGTAATCAGGTCTGCTTTCATCTGGCTTTCTGCCTGTGTCTTCTTATAATTTTCATAATCCATCTTCAGGGCATCCATAAATGAATTTACGGTGTCATATTCTGTATTTTCTGCCACCAGTTCATTCGTCAGCTCCTCCGGATATGTGGTCTTTAAAATGCTGTTAATGGTACAAACAAAAGTTGCATCCTTTCCTGCCAACTCAGAGATTGTATTATCCTGATTTTTATAGTCATCCGGGAATGTTACATTGACCTCTATTCCTTCTTCACCAACCTCATGCCCAATTAACTGTTCTTCAAAATCATCAATATACGAATGAGAACCAATCAATAACGTTGTACCTGCACCATCGGTGCTGCCGCCCTCGAAGGCTTCTCCATCTGCATATCCGATATAGTCCAGATTAATGGTATCTCCTTCCGTAACCGTTCCTTCTTTTACTTCCTCGGTTGTTCCCAACTGCTGCAGGAAGCTATCTACCTGCTCCTGTAATTCTGCATCCGTAACCTCTGTCGATAACGGTGTATACTCTATCTGCTTGTATTCGCCCAATGTAACATACTGGCTATAATCCGGCATCTTCGTGCTGTCTGTACTCTTTCCGCAGCCTGCCAGCATACCCATACACAGACCGAGTCCCATTACCATGCTCCATATCTTTAACTTCTTCATATTCCAATTCCTTCCATTATATATACATTTTTAAAAGCTAATACTAACCATACCACAATCCATTGCAAAATAAAAGATGTTCATAAAATTATCACATTTTCCTTTTTAACCACTACTATATATAGATGGTATATTTTCAAAATCACAAAATATTGTATCTTTTGAAACAAATTGTAACCATTTGTCACAAATTGTCTGCCATTTTACAAGAACTTTGCCTTGTTTTCTCACCTTTTTACATTTCTCTTTACATGCCAACCACTATATCTTGTGGTTTTATTTAAAAATAAATCCCATATATGGTAGACAAACCATTTTCATGGTGCTATAATATTTTCTCGAAGGGTTTTGAAACGATACCAAATATAATGAAACAAGGTGGGGAAACAAATTATGCAAGTTATTAAGCGTGATGGTCGTGCGGTTACTTATGACCGTAGCAAAATTGTAACCGCAATTCAAAAAGCAAATGCCGAGGTTCCGGCTCCGGAAAAGGTATCCGACGAGACGATTGACAGTATTATCGAATACATTGAAAGCAAAAATCGTACCCGTATGCTGGTGGAGGACATTCAGGACATTATTGAACAGAAGTTAATGGCTGACGGCAAATTCGTATTGGCAAAGACCTATATTATCTATCGCTATTCGAGAGAATTGGTTCGTAAGGCCAATACCACCGATGAATCCATCCTCAGTCTAATTAAGAACAGCAATAAGGATGTTATGGAGGAAAATTCAAATAAGAATGCAACGGTTGCTTCTACACAGCGGGATTTGATTGCCGGCGAAGTATCGAAGGATTTGACAAAGCGAATTTTACTTCCGGAAAAAATTTCCAAGGCACATGAAGAAGGTGTCCTTCACTTTCACGATTCCGATTATTTCTTGCAGCCGATTTTCAACTGCTGCCTGATTAACATCGGAGATATGCTTGATAACGGTACGGTTATGAATGGAAAATTAATTGAGAGCCCTAAGAGCTTTCAGGTTGCATGTACGGTTATGACCCAGATTATTTCTTCGGTTGCCAGCAGCCAGTACGGCGGTCAATCCGTAGATGTCCGTCATCTGGGAAAATATTTGAGAAAAAGCTACAATAAATATAAGAATCGTTTTGAAGAACAATTCGGAGACCGTTTATCTGCCGACATCATTGAAGACATGGTAAAGGAACGGGTTAACGATGAATTACGCTCTGGTGTCCAGACGATTCAGTACCAGATTAATACTTTGATGACTACGAACGGTCAGTCACCGTTTGTAACCTTATTCCTATATCTGGATGAAAACGATGAATATATTCAGGAGAATGCCCAGATTATTGAGGAAATTCTTCGTCAGAGAATGGAAGGCATTAAAAATGAAAAGGGCATTTATGTAACCCCTGCGTTCCCGAAACTGATTTATGTATTGGATGAATGTAACTGTTTAAAGGGCGGTAAATACGATTATATTACAGAGATGGCGGTTCGCTGCTCTGCAAAGCGTATGTACCCGGACTACATCAGTGCTAAAATGATGCGTCAGAATTATGAAGGAAATGTCTTTAGTCCTATGGGCTGCCGCAGCTTCTTATCTCCTTGGCAGGATGAAAGCGGCAACTATAAGTTTGAAGGTCGTTTTAATCAGGGTGTTGTATCCATTAATCTGCCGCAGATTGGTATTCTCGCTAAGAAGAACGAGGAAACCTTCTGGAAGCTGCTGGATGAGCGTTTGGAATTATGCTATGAGGCTTTGATGTGCCGCCATAATGCATTGGTTGGTGTCACCTCTGATGTCAGCCCGATTCACTGGCAGTACGGTGCCATTGCCCGCTTGAAGAAGGGCGAAAAGATTGACCGGTTATTATATAACGGCTACTCTACCATTTCACTCGGCTATATCGGTTTATATGAAGTAACCAAGCTGATGAAGGGTGTCAGTCATACAGACCCGGAGGGCTTAGATTTTGCACTCCGTGTTATGAATCATTTACGAGAGGCTACCGACCGTTGGAAGGAGCAGACCGGTATCGGCTTTGGTCTGTACGGTACACCTGCAGAATCTCTGTGCTATCGTTTTGCTCGAATTGATAAAGAGCGTTTCGGAACCATTGAAGATGTTACCGACAAGGGCTACTACACCAATTCTTATCATGTAGATGTGCGTGAAAAGATTGATGCTTTCAGTAAGTTCCAGTTTGAAAGTCAATTTCAGGAGATTTCTTCCGGTGGTGCTATCTCTTATGTTGAGATTCCGAATATGCGAAACAACTTAGAGGCATTGTCAGAGGTTGTTCGGTATATTTACGATAATATTCAATATGCGGAATTTAACACCAAATCCGATTATTGCCACGTATGCGGCTGGGACGGTGAAATCACAATTAATGATGATAACGAATGGGAATGTCCGCAATGTCACAACAAGGACCACTCCAAGATGAATGTTACCAGAAGAACCTGCGGTTATCTGGGTGAGAACTTTTGGAATGTAGGCAAGACCAAGGAAATCAAAGCCCGCGTGCTTCATCTGTAATATTTAAGGGGTGGGTGAGATTATGAATTATGCAGATATAAAACAGTATGATATAGCGAATGGACCCGGTGTGCGGATTTCCCTTTTTGTCAGCGGTTGTACGCATCACTGTAAGGGATGCTTTAATCAGGAGGCATGGGATTTTAATTACGGAACCTTATTTTCCTCCGGTACCATTAAGACCATTTTAGAATATATGAAGCCGGATTATATTCGGGGTCTTACGCTTCTGGGTGGTGAGCCCTTTGAACATACGAATCAGTTCGGACTGCTTCCTCTGGTTCGTGCGGTAAAGGAACGGTATCCGAATAAGAGTATCTGGTGCTATACCGGTTATCTTTTTGATGAAGCCATATTAAAGAATATGGTTCCTATCTGGCCTGAAACTACAGAGCTGTTGTCTTATATAGATGTTTTAGTTGACGGACCGTTTATCGAGGAGCAGCATGAGGTCGGCTTACGGTTTCGTGGCTCCGCTAATCAGAGAATTATTCGTGTAAAGGATTCTCTGAAGTCCGGTAAGATTGTATTGTGGGATGAAACACAGGATTTCTTTCCAAAGAATCAGCCGGCAGAAGCCTGACTCGGAGAACCGACATAACACTCTTTACACAGGAATATAACAATCCCAAAGAATATGACAATCCCGAACAAATGATAAACGCTGAATAGCCATTTGTCCGGGATTGTTTTTTCTCTTTATATATTTTCTTTATATATTCTCGTTTTGTATGGTTTCAATAATATTTTTTCGGTTTATTTTTCCCATGGAATACCGCATGATACTAAACAACAGTATAAATACGGCTCCTACGGCAATCATGATTCCAAGCCAAGGCACCTGGTACGGTGCTTCTACATTGTTGCCCATGGCATAATGAAATGCAATGGATAATAAAATTCCTACCGGCACGCCAATCAACAAGGATTTCACTCCGTAAAACAGACTTTCAAGCCAGATTACACGCCGAAATTCCTTTTTCGTCATGCCTATGGATTTCAAGGTTGCAAATTCTCTGGAACGCAGCTCCATATTGGTTGTAATTGTATTAAATATATTGGTAATACCGATTAACGCAATCACTATAATAAAGCCGTACACAAAAATACCAATCAATGTAAACAGTGCCTTTGATGCTTCATAACTATCCTTTAGATTATTAGTACTGTAGGTGGACAAATTCATATTATCCCGAATTTCTGTTTCTACCGCATCCGGGTCATCACAATCGATATAAACAGTTAAATCGTCCATGAAACCCTCTGTTCTGTCCTGCAACCACTCACTGCTTACTACCAGCACTCCGATTCCCTGAATATTCAGTCCCATCGGCTGCTCTGTAGTCTTTTTCAAAATGTGAAACTCTATTGGATTTTCTGTCTCTTCCATTACTCCGGTCAAAACATCCCCGGCACGATAATCATATAAATCACCGGTCACATATTTAACGGTATTTCCTTTCTCAACTACCTTTGTTACCTCGGAGATAAGAAATGCCTGATTCTCTGTATTTTCAACTGTAACCCCCTGTTGTTTTTCATATTCGCGGAAGGAGTCCGGGTCTAATGCCACAACCGTAAATAATTCGTATTCTCCTGCTGCCTGTTCATCTGCATCTATCATCGTCTTTGATTGTTCGCTATACTTCACATCCTCTGTCGGCATTTGAAAATAACCGATTGACACAATCTCTGCCTGATTTACCCCTTCCAGATACGCTATTTTCTTTGCTTCCTCGCTCTGCTCCAAGCCATCTACATAAACTGCTAACTGATAATCACATTCTTCATAATGGATGTGAACAACTTCCATGCTTACCTTCATAAACCCAGCCATTCCTATAAAGACTGCCACACTTACAACGATAGATATGATTGTGGTACGATACTTTACTCTTGCACGCCGCAGATTCTTATACGCTATTTTTCCGCCAACACCGAACCATGACTCCAGGTAATGCGGCATCCGAATCTCCTTTGGAGAAATTTTTATGCTTTCATTTCCCCGAATTGCCTGAATTGGAGATAATTTTGCTGCCTTTCGTGCAGAATATCCGGCAGATAACGCCAAGGTAACAACTGCCAATCCCACTCCGATTATAATTGCAGGAATGGATATTACATATACCAAGTCGATATTCAAGCCTTCCAGCATCAAATGACCGGCAACCTTTACGACAATCCAGCCTGCCAGAAGTCCCAACGCAATTCCAAGCGGAATCCCTATTACACCCAATGCAAAGGCTTCTCCGTAAATCAGCTTTTTTCTCTGCCTGCAAGTTGTTCCGATGGAAGAAAGAATGCCATATAACCGTTGCTTTTCTGTCAAGGAAATAACAAAGCTATTCCGGATGCAAAAGACACTGGTTACAATAATAATAGCAATTGCAATTCCCGCCATAGAATATAACATTTTAAGGTTTCCGCTTGAGAATAGGAGCAGCTCATACTTTAGTAACCATATATTACATTCTACATAAGGTGTAATTCTCTCCAGTTGTTTCCATTCTTCCTCGCTAATATCGCCGCCATTTTCATATCTTTGATATAATTCCTCCGACACTCCCATGAGGCCTGCTGTTACTGCTTCCCGATTCTTTAAACCAGCTTTTGTATACGTTGCATATACCGTCACATGTTCATACTCTTCCGGACTTTCAAGCTTCGTGATTACGGTATAGCCCGGTGCATAATATTGCTCCTGATCCCGCATCAGACGCTCCATGACTCCAACTACCGTATATTCTCCGGGTGCGGTTCCTTCCTTTGTCAGAGATTCGCCCTCCACATATTCAACCGTCTGGTCCCACTCGATTCCATCCGCATTCTGTCGTTTGTTATTTGTCAATTGTATTACATCCCCCAGCTGATAAGTAACTCTACCATTGGTACGAATCGTTTCCGATATAACTACTTCATGCGAATTTTCCGGAAGCCTGCCCTCTACCAGCGTAACATTGGCTGTCTTCATCGCATTTTCGTCCATTGCCCGCAAAAAAAGATACGGCTTATCGGGATTTTTCCCGCCCGTCAGTTCGGTATATCCCATATCCACAGAATAGCCTATCCTTTCAATGCTCCGATTCTCCTGAAAATACTTCAGATTCTCCGGTGCTACATCATGGAAACAATAATGGTAGTCTCCACTATTTACCTTCTCATATTCCACCATACTTGCCCGGAAGCTTGCCGCCATATCTGCCACTACTACAATTAAGGCGGTTGCCAGCATAATTCCGATAATCGTGACCCATGCACGTTTCTTATTCAGTCTGATATTCCGCAGGGTAATCTTGCCTAATGCTTTCATCTAGATCACCTGCTTTCCTTCCTTGCTCCAGCGTCGAATCTCTACCAATCTGCCGTCTTCCATATTCAGCACACGGTCTGCCTGCTTTGCCAGTTCCAAATCATGTGTAATCATAACCAATGTCTGCTTATACTTTTGATTAAAGACCTTCAGCAGCTCCATAATCTCTGCACTTGCCTTGGAATCCAGATTACCGGTTGGTTCGTCTGCCAAAAGAATCGCAGGACGGTTCATCAAGGCT
>ULOB01052803.1_pt1 | contig 16782 bp, 15 predicted proteins | sample 1952151 | NCBI WGS metagenome assembly ULOB01 (sample SAMEA4835591, study PRJEB28245) | human gut metagenome | biome: gut microbiome; material: fecal sample | place: Denmark | collected 2008
GTCTCTCTTCCCTTCACTTTCACGGCAAGCTCCGCCTCTGCTTCATAGCAGGCATTGTAATACCAGATCGCCGCCTCCTCATAGTCCTGATTTTTCCGGTAAAAATCCCCCAGTTCACGGCAGATCTCCGCATTTCCGCCGTCCGCCATCACCTTCATGGCATATTTGAAGAATTTTGCCTCATCCCCGCGCCTCCTTGCAGCCGCCGCAGTCACAAGACACGCCTCCTTCACTTCCTCCGCATCCCGCTCCGTATCCCTTGCGGACTGCTCGAAACATTCTTCTGCCTGCAGGAAATCTTTCATTTCCCCGTTGATAAACAACTCTCTGGCGTACATATTCTGCAATCTTTTGGACAGCCGCACACCCCTTTCAAGCATGCGCCGGAATGCCTTAAAATCCCTGTCTGCATGCAATGCTTCCGGCATGTGGGTGATCACAATGCCGCTATCATATATAACAGGCGTTACGTTTATGGTTTCATGGATCGGCTCCATCCATGTAAATGTCCTGAGACGTCGGAACAGCTTCGGGCGGTACTCTTCATCAAAGTTATACACTGTTCCGTACTGGAGCTGGTTTGCATACTTCATTTGCACGATTTCCACCTGCGGGAGCAACGCCTCCTTCAACAGCCGGAACCGCTCCCTGTTTTCCTCGTCCAGCACCTCATCGGCATCTGCGGAGTATATATATTCCTGCGTCGCCTTGGAAAATGCAAAATTTCTTGCAGCGGAGAAATCGTCCACCCATTCAAAATCATAAACCTTTGCATTGGCATAGCCCGCCGCAATCTGCTTGGTGGCATCCACAGAACCGGTATCCACAATGACCAGCTCCTCTACAAGATCCGCCACGGAATCCAGACAACGCCGCAAAACTTTTTCTTCATTTTTCACTATCATGCAAAGGCTGATGGTAATCATAAAAAGACCTCTCCTTATCCGAATCTTACTTTATATCTTTATATATCGGACAGAGCGGTCTTTTCCTTACCTTACCTATGAATTTATAAGCCTTTCCGCCACATCGCTTCCGTACAATTTTTCTTCCGTCTGTGCAGTTCCCGTGGTTCAAATCCTTCCTCGCAAATCCCTGTTATCATGCAGTGATTGCGGCAGGCGCCCACGCAGCCAAAGGCTCTTTATGGTCAGCGGATGGGTGTGATCTGTTCCATTATTTTTTGATAAGAAATATCCATTTCGTTTACATTCAAGGCTTGATAGCAATCGCCTGTGACAGGAAAATCGTCAGTCACTTTTCCGGTGCGTGCGTTATATACGCGATTATTTTCACCTAAAAAATACCCGCTGAAGCCATCCGTCAACACGACAAAAGACATGTCCTGATTATCGTTCAGAAAATCAAAATAATACCCTATCGTATACGGCGTATTCAAGGATATACTATATTCAAGTTTTCCACCGGCAGCAAAAAACATAATATATCCCACCACGTTATCGTCGGAAAAAATGAACTCATATGCGATATTGGCAACCGACGCACCGCTTAAATCAATCATATACAAATTCTGTTTGGAAATACATAGATTGTTTGTATCTGTCAACAAAAATCCTTCTGTGCCATCTTCGATCAATCTTTCAATATCGTTGGCAATCTGGCTATAATCGACTTGCTTCATCAGCGACTTTAATTTCTCCAGTTGCGATGTATCGATTGGGGTATTCGCTATTTCTTCTGCATTTAATGATATCGGCTTGTCGCCTTCTCTCGTGCCTATTGTGATTTCCGTATTTCCTCCCATTTTGATATCCGGATTGCCTTCCGTTTTCACCGGTATATTGCGGCCGAGCACAAAACCGGCAACCACCAGAATGATAATTGCGGAAGCCAGTGTCAGAATTTGAAATCGCTTCCGGAAAAACTCGGATTCATGATCAGGGGATCGCTTCGCAGCGGAATCGTCATATTCAACAATCAATTCATCATCAATGCAGGTGATTCCATTGTATAATTTCTCAGCCTCCCTTCTCATAACATCACCCCGTTTTCTTCCAGATTTTCTTTCAATCGCGCCCTTAAAGAAAACAACCTTTTTGACACTTTATTTGCCTCCATATTTTGACTATTTGCTATTTGTTTAACGCTGTTTCCTTCAAAATACCTCAGCAAAAAAATATACCGATCCTCCCGGGGGATATTCCTGAGCCATTCACTAATCATTTTTCCTAACTCTTTTTCTTCTATCTGCCTTTCAACGTTTTGACCTGAAGGAATACATTCTTCTAATTCACTCAATAAAATATCCATTGCGTTATAATTCTTATTTGCATGATTTTTCTTCCACAGATTAATAGATATATTGCGGACAACTTTTCCTAACCATGCTTTCAGACAGGCTGGAATCGTTGGTGGAATAGAAGTCCATGCCTTATAGTATGTATCGTTTATACACTCTTCCACATCCTCATTTATGGTGAGGATATTTTTTGCAATTGTATAGCAATACATGCCATATTTTTTTTTCGTTTCACAAATCGCCCGCTCTTCACGTTTAACAAACAAATTTATAATTTCTGCGTCTTCCATAGTCACCCCCTCATTGCTATGTATACCTTCACCTATATAGACAATATTTTTTCCAAAATATTCCCAAAAAATTTTAATTTTTCAACCTTTCCGCCACATCAGCCTCTGCCTCGTCTCTGGAAATCCCCAATGCCACCGCCAGCTCCCCGCAGAGGGATTCCTCCGCGAGCTTATAATACCGCCCGTCCACCGCCGTGATCTTATGCCCCTTTTCCATCCGGCTCAAATTGCGGAAATACAGCGTCTTTAAAAGTCTGGCAAGCTCCTTGCAGTCATTGGTATGCAGACATTCCTTATACTGCATTTCCACAGTCTTTTCATCCCTGATGTGGATTGGTTCCAGCCCCGGCAGGGAGGAGAGCAATCTTGCCGCCTGTTCCCCCGAAATCGCGCACCGCAAGGAGGTCTGCCCGGTGTCCACGGGAATATAAACTGTGGAAGTCTCCGAATACACCGGCTTCAGCACATAATACAGTCTGTTCTTATCCGCGCCGCCCATCTGCAATGTCGTAATGTCCTTCACAAGACAAACTCCCTTATTTCCGCCTACTACATAATCACCCGTCTGAAACATCGCCACTCCTCTCCTCGCTTTCTCCGATTCTCTGTTTTTTCTTTGTTTACGGGGCTTTTCATCCCCTGCCTTCTCTTCCATTTTAGCAAGACTTCCCCGCAGATGTCAGTGTTTTTTCCATGTTTTCCAAAAGTTTGTGAATAGTGCCTATTCCCGTATCCATCTTCTTTGTGCAGTTTTTGGGGTTGAAATCCTCCCTCACAGATCTTGCCCATGAAGCATAAAATAGAAAAAACGCAAGGAATCTCTTATGAAGCAGCAGTTGGACAAAGCACTGGATCACCTGATCCTGCTCCATCGGATAGAAGAAAAAAAAATACCGACCTACGGAATCGGAAAAGTCTTAAGTTTCGGCGTCCTCGTGTTGGGAATGTTGATCATGGCGGAAAAAATAAGCTATCGCGCCCCCACAGCAATCGCGGCAAACGCCACCGTAAACAGCCGGAATCTTCCCATATACTGTGTGCAGACGGAGGAACCCAAGATTGCCCTGACCTTCGATGCCGCCTGGGGTAACGAACACACAAAGCAGATTCTCGATATCCTGAGGGAGCAGGAGGTGCGCGCGACCTTCTTTATAACCGGCGGATGGGCGGAAAACTATCCTGACGATGTGAAGGCCATACTGGCGGATGGGCATGATCTGGGCAACCACAGTGAAAGCCACAAAAACATGAGCCAGCTCACGGATTCCGAAAAAAAGGCGGAGTTGATGAGCGTACATAAGAAAGTACAGCAACTGACCGGATATGAGATGTTTCTGTTCCGCCCGCCCTACGGCGATTACGACAACGCCGTCCTCCAAACCGCCTCCGCATGCGGTTACTATTCCATAGAATGGAATGTAAATTCCCTCGACTGGCGCGACTACGGCGTCGATTCCATTGTGAGCACCGTCTGTGAACATAAAAATATGGGGAACGGAAGCATCATTCTCTGCCACAACGGTGCCAAATACACAGCCGACGCTTTGGAACGCATGATCACCACGCTAAAAGAGAAAGGATATTGCTTTGTGCCGGTCTCCGAATTAATCTGCCGCGGCAGCTATACCATGGATGTGGAAGGACGACAGATCCCGCAGGCGGAGTAATTATCGCATCGGCTCATCAACTCTACTTTCCATAGGTGGCATAATATCCCGCTTTGCTTTAGAATGCAGATAAAGCCGAACGTAAGACGTCTGCAAAAGGGAGGACATTATGAACCGGTATGTAACAGGCGCAGTCATTAAGGAGCTGCGTGAGAAATGCAGCTTGCAAAGCTCTGTCCGTAAGGAAGTGCAGAGGCTCGGTTCAAAATAAGAGAGCAGGCAATTAAGATGTGATTTGTTTTCATTTCTCTCGTAATACGCTATCATGTGTCAGGTATTTGCCGGAAAGAGCATACGACAGATCTGCCTTTCCGGCACGGCTGATGAGAACATGAAGACGGCATGAAAAAGATACGGACGCATCTGGAACAGTGAAGAGGGAAACAAAGTAGGAGACAGTGGTGTACCGGGGAGAAAATCTACACATGAATGGGACAGGAAATTCCCTTCCACCCGTATCACCTCACCTCCTCACGAACTGCGTGACGAGATAAACAGAGCCACAAAGGAAACTGTGAACTCATTTCTTTGGCAGACGGTCGGATTGCATTTCCTGCGCTGCAATCTCGTTCAGCACATTATCCTGATGCGCCTCGATGGCAAGCAGGATCAATAGAAACAGAAAGATTGCCCCGGCAACGCCGAACATGATATATGCCGCAATTTTCATATGTAAAAGCAGCAAGGTCAAACCCAACGCCAGAAAAATCCCTATCCACTTGAGCATGATTGTTCCCGGCTCCAGCATATTCAGTTTGTGCTTGTAGCAATTTTCATAGGTTATGGTCGGTGTGTTTTTTTCATACTTTCCTTCCCCTGTACCGTTCTTCAATAAAGTCTCTTGCTCCGCAAGGGTACAGATGACTACTTTTGCCTTCCTGTACCCGGTTTCCGTCCGATTTCTCGCTCTGATCGGGTACAGATCGCTATTTTCCTTCTCCTGTACCCGGTTTTCGTCTGACTTCGTGCTCAGATCGGGTACAGATGAACACTTTTCCTCTCCTGTACCCGGTTTTCGTTCGACTTCCCGCTCAGATCGGGTACAGATCGCTCTTTTTCTTCTCCTGTACCCGATTTTCGTCTGACTTCGTGCTCAGATCGGGTACAGATGAACACTTTTCCTCTCCTGTACCCGGTTTCCGTCCGATTTCCCGCTCAGATCGGGTACAGATCACACTTTTTCCGCTCCTGTACCCTTCCCGCTCTCTCCGCCCCGCGTTACTTTCGGACAATACCATTTTTCAGACAATCTCCTCCAGAACCTGCTGGATCCTTGGGTGTTCATAAAAGAAATTTTCCATCGGATTTCTTAAGGTGTGCTGCACGGCGTCCGCATCCTTTATGATTTCTTCAAACCAGTTCCCTTTCACGTTTTTGTCACTGTGATTGTAGACTCCCTGATAGATCATTTCCTTCTCTTCGTCCGAAAAGCTTGTAAGCTTACTGAGAACATATTCTCTGGCATAATCAGCACATTTATGAGCATGATCATAGGTATCCTCCTCAACATCCGCATATGTCAAAAGATCGTGAAGAATCCCGGCAATTTCCGCCAACTCAGCAACCTCTCTCGTATAGCCTCTTTTCAGTGCCAGCAGCGACGCCATAAGTCCCACTCCGTACAGATGCACATAAGCGCTCCGCTTCGATTCCTCATTTTCGATTGCTTTGATGATCGGATCGATTACCTTTCTTGCCTCATCCAGTCTTGTGTACTGACGTTCCATAGTGTCTTTCCTCCTTGCTTTTATGTTGCAGTATTGCTTTTGATTGAATGCGTTTCCGAGCCAGTCATCCGGCGAGGACAGCGAAAAGAATACTCCAATACTGTCCCATCCTTAAAAAAAGTGCAATCCGATTTTATCGAATTGCACTGCATCCAAGCGTCCGGCATCCTGATTTCCTCTGTTCCCCTGTTTGGAGATTCCTCTAACCGATCAGCTTTTCAAATTCCGCCGAAGCCATGGGTCTGTAATAGTAGAATCCCTGCGCGTTTCTGCAGCCGCAGTCAAGCAGGAACTTCTGCTGCTCCTCATTCTCGACACCCTCTGCGATCATGTCAAGATCCAGGTCCCGCAGCATTCCCAGTACATGGCTCACGATGATCCTGCTCTTGGCATTCTCCATTCCGTCCAGAAAACCCTTGTCAATCTTGATCTCATCCACTGGCTCATCCCGCAGCATGGTCATGGTGGAATAGCCTGTTCCAAAATCGTCCATGGAAATCCGGAAGCCCTGCTGTTTGAGGAATTTCATGTTTTCATACATGGTTTCCTCTTCCTCCAGAAAGCCGCTCTCTGTCAGCTCCAGAGGGACATAATAAGGCGGCACGCCGTAGCGCTCCTTTAAATCCAGCAGGCGCTCCACAAAGAATTTGTCGTACACATGCATTCGTGAGATATTGATGGAGATCGGCACCACCGGGCTGTTTTCCTGCAGTCTGCGCCCGATCAGCCGGAAAACCTCCTCCCACATGTAAGCGTCCACATTGATAATGAATCCGCTTTTTTCAATGACCGGGATAAACTCTGCCGGGGAAATGATGCCCTTTTCGGGATGAAGCCAGCGCACCAGTGCCTCCCCGCCCACAATACTGCCGTCTTCCATATTCACCTTGGGCTGCACGAACAGCTTCATCTGCCCGCCCGCAAGAGCATCCACAACCTCGTTCTCAATCTGTTTCTCCGTGAGCATGCGCCGATACATGCTGTCGTCAAAGAATATATACTTGGCATAAAACTTGCCCTTAATGCTTTTTAATGCCATACTCGCGTAGTCCTTCATCAGACTGGCGGGCATCTCCGGATCCGTGGCAACACAGATGCCGAAGGCGGGAAAGATCTTACAGTTCATTTTATATGCCTCGATCCTGTCCCCGATCTGTCTTGTAATGGCAATCAGATCATCCTCATGTTCAAAGGGCGTCAGCATAGCAAAAATGTCCGCCCTGAAATGGGACAGCACCACATGCTCCCCCTCATACTCCCGGAACGCATCGGCAATGCACTTGAGCAGACCGTCTCCCTCGTCCCTTCCGCAGAATGCGTTGACCGACTTGAAATTTGCAAGATCCATCACAATCATGGCAAAACGCAGACCCGGATTCTGCCGCATTTCCTCGTCCGCTTTATACAGAAATGCACGCAGATTGTAGAGTCCCGTCATAAAGGAACGGTTGCTCTCCAGATTGTTTTCCGCCATTTTCCGCAGGGAGTACAAGTACAACTGCTCCCTTGTCTTTTCGTCGTTTTCCCTTTTGTCCATCCCCATGACCTCGTCGCGTATTTCATTGCCCCATGCGCTTCTTTCTCCTCTATCATTATACCGTTTATTTCCTTATCTTTCCATTGTTTTTCACAAAAAATCTTTGATTTTTTTCAGAAAATCGACTATAATATAAAAAAACTTTGAAAGGTGGCTGACTATGGAATTAGTTGTTTTAGGCGGCGGTCTTCTGGTCATTATTTTTGCGGTAGTGGTATCCGTTGTTTCGTCCGTGGTTTCTGCAGTTGCTGCAAATGAAGATATTGAGGACTGAGTAGAACTGACAGATGCAATTTGATATTTGTGTCACCTCTTGGCGACAAGCTGCTCAGAAATGAGGATTACTATGATACCATATGAGTACAAGAACCTGCCCATCCCCGGAGGAGGATATGTGACAGGTTTTCTTTTTTCAAAAAAACAGGAAGGAACGCTCTACCTTAGAACCGACATCGGCGGAATTTACCGGTACAATCCCGACAAGCAGAGCTGGAAAAGTCTTTCGACCCATGTCACCATGTTCGACTTGAGCGAAACCTACCCTATTGCCATCGCGCTGGACGAGCACCATCCCGACAGACTTCTGGCAATCAGCGGCACGGACGGCAATCCCAAGGGTGTATTGGCAGTTTCGGAGGATCGCGGAGAGACCTTCTCGTACCATTCCGTTCCCACTCCCGTACACGGCAACTGGAACGGACGCGGCACCGGTTACCGCCTTGTGCAGGACACCTCACGGCAGGATACCTTCTATTATGCCAGTCAGAAGGGTGGACTGCTCAGAACCAGCGATCTTGGCGAAAGTTGGGAGGTTCTTCCCGTTGCGGGCGAAGAACAGATGACGCTTGTGTGGGTGTCGTCCGACGGAAATACCGTGGTGGCAGGTACGGCGGGACTTGCAAACCAAAAGGGGCATGTGCGGGGACACAGTTTGTATGTCTCCTATGACAGAGGCGCCTCCTTTGCACCGCTTTCCATGCCGGAGAGCGTGGATATTCCGGACTCGAAGTTAGCCGGGCTTGTGGCACAGCGCATCGACTGTGACGGGACCTTTCTCTATGTTACCTGCGCTGTGACGGGCAGACGCTCCTATGTGGTGGAGAACGGTTATAGCTGCGACTCCGGGGACACGATTGCCGGCTGTGTGCTGCGTTATCCTTTCGAAAACGGCAGACTGGGCGACTACACGGAAATTACGCCCAATGCCTCCAACACAGCTCCCTGTGGAGCGGAACTGACTGCAAAGGGCTGCATGCCGGAGTACGGTTTCTCCGGCATTACTACCTGTCCCGCACTGCCGGGCATGGTAGCCTGCTCCACCATATGTAAAGATGACGGGGACATGATTTTCCTCTCCTTCGACAACGGAAATACCTGGGAGGTCAAGCTGTATGATCTCTCTGTGGGAAAAATGGATTTTCGGGCACCGTATATGCGCCCCTGCTGCAACGGCGGACACAATCTGATCCACTGGCTCAGCGATTTGAAATACAATCCCTTCTGCCCGGACGAGATTTGGTTCAACTCCGGAACCGGCGTTTTTGTAAGCCGCAATTTTACAGATAAAACCGCTGTTTTCAGCGATTGCTGCAAAGGGCTGGAGGAGACGGTTCACCTGAATATTTACGGTATGCCCGCGGGTGAGGTGCAGGTCATTGACATTTTGGGAGATCTGGGCGGTTTTGCTTTCCGTTCCTTGGACAAGCCCTGCGACAACTCCTTTGCCGATGCGGATGGAAACCGCTACATTACCTGTATCAATGCCGACTTTTCGGATGCGCGCCCGGAGACTGTCATTGTGACACCCCGCGGCAACTGGACCGGAAAGACAAAAGGCGGGCTGATTCTCTCACATGACCAGTGCAGAAGCTTTCGCAGACTCCCCATGCCCTACGGTCTGTCGGATGAGATTGATACCCTTCTCTCCCGCATTGAGCATCCCAACGTCAATTCCGGCTGGGTGGCGCTCTCTCCGGATTGCAACAACATTGTGTGGTCCATCGCAGACAACTCACGGCTTCCCATAAACGCAGTGGTATACAGCCATGACGGCGGAGAAACCTTTTCCCGCGTCACGGTGGAGAATGCCGACCCGGATGCCGCCTGTATGAAGGTGTATGCAGATCGCGTGAATCCTTCCCTGATGTATGGGTTCGGAGAACATTCCCGCATCTACATCAGCACGGACGGTGGCGCACATTTTATAAAGCAACAGATTCCGGCCAATTTCCCGGATCTTGACTTCGGGCTGATCGACTGTGCCAACAAAACGGAAATCCGTGTGGAATCCGGCAAGGAGGGCGCTCTTTTCCTCGCACTGAACACACACGGACTTTATAAGATGATCTATGATCCGTCCACCACATCCCTTACGTTCCAAAAGATCACGAAGGACGGGGACGCTGCTTACCGCTTCGGTCTCGGTTTGCTGCGAAATGGTGGAGATTACATAGCCGAGGACAAAGCCTTCTACCTTTGCGGAATCATTGACGGTCACTACGGATTCCATCGTTCGCTGGATCAGGGGTTGTCCTGGGAACAGTTAAATGACGCGACGCAAATGTTCGGAGACATTAACAGCATCGACGGAGACTGCCGTACCTTCGGACGTTTTTACATCGCCACCGGCTCTTTTGGTGCCCTATACGGCGAGGAGCGCAGCTAAGCTGCGCTCCCTACATGGGAATCAGGCTTCCGCCTCCCGCAAGTGTAACGGTGGCGCCGTTCAGCCATTCATTTCCCGCTGCATCCGCATCATAATACACATCATATCCGTTGGAATGAATATTTCCGCAGGTGATATCTTCGTTGGTGAGAACGGTCACATATGAGGTGCCGGTCACTTCCCAGATACTGTCGAAATCCAGAGAAAGGGACACTTCCTTTGCAGTGTTTTCTGCATTCACCGCTCCCTTAAGCTCGCTGTTTGTAAGCACCATGCTGATGGTACTGATCTCATCCGCTTCCACATCGCCCGCAAGGCTCTGATTTTCCGCATAAAATTCTAGATTTCCGCCGTTGGAGCCTGCATTTCCCCACTCGCCGTCATTTCCCGTTGCCGACAGGAGCACGCCGCTGCCATATTGCAGCTCTGTGTTGGTCAGCCGGATCACCGCGTCCGTATTGGTCACAAAAAACATGGGGGCCGTGGTGTATTTGCCGGATTCCTCCGAGATTGACAGCGTGCTGTCCTCCGCCGTAAAGGAACCGGTTCCCTCGCCCGCATCACCGGACATGCTCTGATAGATCATCACCCCGGCATCATCAATTCCGCCGTTTGCCCTGCCGATTCCGTATGCCTTCAGAGTGGAATTTTTCACCGTGATACTGTTTTTGCCTTCCACAACCGCTATGGACGAGCCTGTGGCAAGTCCCTCGGAATCCGATACGGTAATGTTACCGGTAGAATAAATGCAAGGTGAGCCTTCCCCGGAGGTGCGCAGTTTTCCGTTTGTCACCGTGATCGTTCCCTCCCCTCTGTCCGTGGCAAGGGCTGCACAGTGCGCCCCCTGTGTGGTAATGTCCACCGTATCCGCCGTGATGCTGCCTCCGTAGGTGGCATCCAGACCTCTGGAAGAGTTGCCGGTGGTGTTTATGGTCACGCCGCTCAAGGTGATTTCAGCACCTTCGCCGGTTGCAAAAACGGCGTTTGCTCCTTCGGCACCGGTGATGATCGTGGTATCCGAAATGGTCGCGCTACTGCCGCTCTTTACCAGAACAGCCGCATTCTGACCGTAAAACTCGCTGTTTTCCGTATTGGAGGTATCTCCACTCTTTTCTACCGTGGCATTTTCCAACGTCAGGCTTCCGCCGTCCGTAACCATGATCACAGACATATCTGCATCCTGTGTATCATAGCTGTCACCGTTCCATGCCTGTGTATCCGTAACCTGATAAGCGCCCTCCGTGTCCACGGATGCGCTGCCGCCCATGCCGCCCGGCATGCCATCCGGGCCGCCGGTCATACTCTGCACGGTAATGGTCTTTGCCTCGCTGCCGTCAATCTCAATGACTACCATGTCGCCCACCTGCAGATCCGCAAGGGAAGCGGTCTCTCCGTTCACGGTATATACGGTTTCATCGGTCAGCGTGTAGGTGCAGGTCTCTCCCTCCAGATTCTCCGGGAAACTCTCCTGACTGCCGGGGGTGCCGCTGGGTGCTTCCCCACCGGGCATTCCACTCGGGGCTTCCCCGTCCGGCTTCTCCGGTGCCTCTCCATTTGGTGCTTCTCCGCCGGGCATTCCACTCGGGGCTTCCCCATCCGGCTTCTCCGGTGCTTCCCCGCTCGGCGCTTCTCCTCCTGGCATTCCGCTGGGTGCCTCTCCGCTAGGGGCTTCTCCTCCCGGCATTTCTCCGCCCTGCGGCGATACCATTTCCGCAAGCTGGCTGATGGTGATGGCACCAGTGCCGATCTCCGTAATCCTTCCGTATACCGTCTCGGTTTCCTGCGTGGTGCTTTCCGTCGCGACCGTCTCCATCGTGGGCGTCGTATCGTCATTTGTCTGCGTACCGCACCCTGCACATAAACTCAAAAGCATGGACGCTGTCAGCACACAGCATAATGTTTTCATTTTCATATTCATCCCTCCGTTCCCTTCTATGAATACGTTTTCTTTGTTGATCGTGACTTTATCATAAAGGAGGGATGCGTTCAAATTGTGTTTAAAATGTGGAAAAACTGTGAATTTATTCCGGCTGCATTTCACCGGCTGCGATCCGCGCCGCCAGATCCTCCAGATACATCCAGCGCTCCATTTTTTCCTCCAGTTCCGCCTCCGCCTTCTCTTTCTCGGCTGTCAGCTCCTGAAGCTTCACAAAATCACTTGAAAACATGGGAATCCTCGCCTCCAGCCCGGCAATTTTTTCTTCCAGCCCGGCAATATCTGCTTCTATGGTCTCGTATTCTTTCTGTTCCTTATAGGAGAATTTCAATTTGCGGGGAGCGGACGTTCTCCCGGCAGACGGCTGCTTTTCCGTCGGTTGTCCCGGTGCCGGCTCTGCTTCCGCAGACTCCATCTCCTTCCTCAGCATATAATCCGAATAACCGCCCTCATACTGCCTGATCTTCCCGGATCCTTCAAAGGAAAAAATACGGTGCATGGTACGATCCAGAAAATAGCGGTCATGGGACACGGCAATCACGATGCCCTGAAACTGATCCAGATAGTTTTCCAGTACCGTCAGAGTGGCAATATCCAGATCATTTGTGGGCTCGTCCAGAATCAGCACATTCGGCCCCTCCATCAGAACTCTGCACAGATTCAGCCTTCTCTTTTCCCCACCGGAGAGCTTGCCGATCAGCCCGTACTGATCCTCGCCCGAAAACAGAAACTGCTCCAGCATTTTGGACGCCGTAACCTTCCCCTCCGGCGTATCTACGATTTCCGCCACATCCCGGATGTAATCGATAACCCGCTTCCCCTCCGGCATGGCACATTCCTGTTGATAGTAGCCGATTCTGACGGTCTGCCCGACCACCACATGCCCTTCATCCGGCTGTATCTGTCCGGCAATCATCCGCATAAGCGTGGTTTTTCCGCACCCGTTTTTTCCCACAAAACCCACCCTGTCATTTTTAAGGAAGATATAGGAAAAATCCCGGAACAGAACCTTTTCCCCGAAGCACTTCGACACCTGCTCCAGTTCAATGGTGGTGCGCCCCAGTCTGGACGATACGGAGCCCAGTTCCACATTCTGTGCTGCTTCCGGTGCCTGTCTGTTTTTCAGTTCTTCATACCGCTCCAGTCTCGCCTTCTGTTTGGTCGATCTGGCGCGTGCTCCCCGCCTGACCCATTCCAGCTCGGTTCTGAGTATGGACTGCCGCTTTCTCTCCGATGCAAGGGCGCTTTCCTCCCGCTGCATCTTCGCCTCGAGATATCCGGCATAATTAGTGGCATAGGAATAAATATGCCCCCGTTCAATCTCCACAATACGGTTTGCCACGCTGTCAAGAAAATAGCGGTCATGTGTCACCATCAGCAGAGTACAGCGCTTCGCTTTCAGCGTCTCCTCAAGCCAATCCGCCATATCTCCGTCCAAATGGTTCGTGGGCTCGTCCAGAATCAGGATGTCCGCCGGAGAAAGAAGCGTCCGGATAAGCGCCAGCCTCTTTCTCTGTCCGCCGGACAGGCATCCGCAGGTTTCCGTAAAATCCGTGATTCCCAGCCGGGTCATCATGTTCTTTGCCCTGTCCTCCGATTCCCCCTGCGCCCGGGTCACGCCCTGCGGACTCTCTGTTTTCATCACCGCCTCCAGCACGGTATCGTTTTCCTCAAACTTCGGGTGTTGTGTGAGAAAACTGATCACTTTTCCGTTCGCCCGGATGATCTGTCCCTCGTCGGGCTCTTCCGCTCCGGCGATCATCCTTAAAAGCGTACTCTTCCCGGTGCCGTTGATGCCGATGATTCCCGCCTTTTCTCCCTCCTGCAGAAAAAAGGAAGCCTGATCGAACAGCTTCCTCTCCCCGTATGACTTTGTAATGTTGTCTACCGTCAAAATGTTCATGGGTCACTCCTAATCCAACGCGGCGTAGGCTGCCATCCGTAGCTTGCGCACCTCCTCGGTGGTTCCCGCATCCGTCTTCTGAATAAAATACAACAATGTCATGTCGTCCGCAGGATCCATCGTAATATAATTTCCTGTCCAACCGTCCCAGCCGTACTCTCCTATGCTGGCGTTGCTCCCCGCCTCTCCCGGATTGACCAGCACGCGGGTCAGGCAGCCATAATTGTAGCCCCAGAGGCTCTCCCAGTTGAAATCCTTCATCTGCTGTTCATTCAAATGCGGTGAGGTCATAAGCTCCACTGTTTTTCTTCCCAGAATCCGCACGCCGTTGAAAGTTCCCCCGTGGAGCATCATCCGGGCAAACCGGCTGTAATCATCGATCGTGGATACCAGCCCGGCGCCTCCCGACTCAAAGGTTACGTCCTCTCCGTAGCCCTCCAGTCCCAAATGATTCTTGCGGAAAGGCTCGAGCCTGCCCGTTTCCTCACACCATTGGTAATTGGCTGCAAAGCGGTGGCGCTTTTCCTTCGGCACAACAAATCCCGTATCCTTCATGCCAAGGGGCTCAAAAATCTCCTTCTGCAAGAACTCTCCAAATTTCTGGCCGGAAGCCACCTCCACAATTCCACCCAACACATCGGCAGACAATCCGTATCTCCAGCTTTCTCCCGGATGGAAACAGAGAGGAATCTGCGCAATTTTTCTGCAATAACCCAAAGTATCCGTAGGATGCCCCGCCTCCAGCTGCTCCTTGATTTCCCGGAACAGCTGATCCATCTGCCGCCCGGGCTCGCATCCAAGATCGGGGTATGTCAGCCCCGATGTCATGGTCAGCAGATCCCAGATATTGATCTCGCGTCGGGGCGCAACCAGACTTCCGTCCGTCTCCATTACCTTACAATCCTTAAATTCCGGAATATACTTTGAAACCTTATCCCACAGATCCAGCTTTCCGCACTCCGCAAGAATCAGTACGGCAACCGCCGTAACCGGCTTCGTCATGGAAAACAGCCGAATGATGGTATCCCGGGTCATGGGAACCTTTGCCTCTCTGTCCGCATACCCCTGACAGGAGCTGTATAATTCCTTTCCGTGCTGCATCAGAAGCACGCTCGCCCCCACAATATGTCCTTTTTCTATGCCTTCTTTTACAATGTTATCCATTACTTCTTTGTAATCAAACATCTGTCCTCTCCTCCGTAAAACGAGCTTTCGTTTCTATTATAGGGAAGGCGGCCGCAATATGCAAGAGTGCCGCATAAGATTGTTGGGATATAAAAAATGAGCCAAGTGATCTCGCTTTGTCCATCACTTGACTCATCGATTATTTTTCGTTCGGCATGCAGGTAATCAACTTCTTGCAGGATATGCCATCCATTCCCTGAAGTATGATAACCGCCTGTGCATTCTCCGCAGAGGCATCCAGCAATAAATTTCTGAAATGCATGGATGGGATTTCAATGGAACCATCGCTCCACATACAGAGCACATACTTTATCACCGGATCTTCCGATGCTGAAATCTGCTCCACAAAATTCTTTTCATCTGCTCCATTGCTTTTCAAGTTGTTTGAAAAGGAACGTAAATTATTGTTTTCCGTTTTGACAACAATCACCTGATCTGCATCCGGATGAGCAAGAAGCTGCTCCTTTCCTTCCGCAATCAATTCCTGCATCACGGTATCGATCATATTAGTATCCAAACTCCTGCGCCATATAAATCTTTCCGTTCACTTCGTATACCGCAATGCTACAGGTCACAAAGCTGTTGTCAAGAATATTTGCCGCGTGGGTGGGAGAATTCATCCACGCTTCCACTACGCTGTCTGCGGTTTTGTATCCTTTTGCAAGGTTCTCTCCCCACATAAGGTCGCTGTTTACCGTCCAGAACTCAGCGCCGTTCGGTCTTGTATGGGAAAACTTGGTGCCGCACTCGGTTGCACGAACCTGCGCGCAAAGCTCCAGATCATCATCCCATGTGTACGCCGCCAGTCCGGCTTCCGCTCTCTTCTGATTCACAAGGTCAAACGCAGCCACTGCAATCGCACGGAGTTCATCCGCTCTTGCCTTCTCGTCCTCTGTCATTTCCGCGTTGCGCACAGAGCCTGCCAAAGCGACCGCTTCTTCATCGATATACATGATGCCTTCTCCTGCGCCCGGTTCACGAACCGCAGCAGACATCGCCGTTTTGCTGCCGCAGCCAAACAGTGTCAGGCTGCAGATTGTCGCCAGTAACAATGCTGTCACTTTTCTCTTCATGGTACTTCCTCCCTTTATTTCTTGCGTCCCTGCAGAATCCATGCTGCCAGTCCCGAAAGGGATGCGCAGAATGCAATCAGCCAGATCTCGCTCTCGTCGCCTGTGCGGGGTCTTCTCTTTGCACCCAGAACAGCGCTGTCCGCAAGGGGCGTCTCTTCATCCAGAATGGTTACGGGTCTTCTCTCGCCAAGGACTTCCTCCTCCGGCTCTTCCGGTGTCGGGGTCGGTGTCGTCTCAGGTGTCGGTGTAGGATTGGTTTCCGGCGTCGGCGTAGGGTTTGTTCCCGGTGTCGGCGTAGGGTTTGTTCCCGGTGTCGGCGTAGGAGTTACTCCCGGAGTCGGTGTTACTTCCGGGGTAGGTGTCACTTCCGGCGTAGGTGTTACCTCGGGAGTAGGCGTTACTTCCGGCGTCGGCGTCACTTCCGGCGTCGGCGTCACTTCCGGCGTCGGTGTTACTTCCGGGGTAGGTGTCACTTCCGGGGTAGGTGTTACCTCGGGAGTAGGTGTTACTTCCGGAGTAGGGGTTACCTCAGGGGTCGG
>ULOB01015472.1_pt1 | contig 16572 bp, 10 predicted proteins | sample 1952151 | NCBI WGS metagenome assembly ULOB01 (sample SAMEA4835591, study PRJEB28245) | human gut metagenome | biome: gut microbiome; material: fecal sample | place: Denmark | collected 2008
GCTATGTGGGAGATGATTCAGCGTCTGCAGGATTAATCCGGAAAGCGGGGTAAAATAATATGTCACTAGTTTCTACCGGATTTCTGGTATTTTTATTAGTGGGAGTAATTGTATATTATCTTATACCTAAGAAGGCACAGTGGGCATGGCTTTTGATATTAAGCTATGCCTACTATTTATGTTCGGGATATAAGACTGTTGTATTCATATTACTTACAACAATCGTTACTTTCACATCAGGAATCCTTTTAGAGAGAACAGAGGATAATCTTGACAAGAGCCTTAAAGCAGATGGGCTGGCAAGAGAAGATAAAAAGGCTTTAAAAGAAAAGGCAAAGACATATAAGAAAAGAGTTGTAGTACTTGCTCTTCTTCTGGTATTTGGTGTGCTTGCAGTTGTTAAGTACCATAATTTTGCGATTGAGAACGTCAATGGCATAATTAAGGCTTTTGGTGGCAATGGCAGGATATCAACATTTACACTGCTTCTTCCGCTTGGAATATCTTTCTATTCATTCCAGTCGATATCATATGTTATTGATGTATACAGAGGCAAAGTAAAGGCATGTAATAACATTTTTAAATATGCTTTGTTTGTTTCGTATTTTCCTCAGATAACACAGGGACCTATCGGAAGATATGACAGACTTGCACCACAGTTTCTGGCAGAGCATAAGTATGATCTTGCAGTTATCCAGCATGGATTGCAGCGTATGGCTTGGGGACTTTTCAAAAAGTTCATTATAGCTGACCGTGCAGGAGTCGTGTCTGATCTGGTGTTTAATAATCCCGGACAGTATCATGGAATATATGTAATAATAGGTGTTCTTGCGTATTGCGCACAGCTATACGGAGATTTTGCTGGTGGAATCGATATGGTTATGGGTGCTTCCGAGATGTTTGGAATCCACCTGGATGATAATTTCAGACAGCCATTCTTCTCTCATTCTATTGGAGAGTTCTGGCGCAGATGGCACATAATACTTGGTACATGGATGAAGGATTATGTGTTCTATCCGTTCAGCTTAAGTAAAGCCATGAATAAGCTGGGTAAGTTCTTCAAGAAACACAGCAAAACAAGATTTGGTAAATATATGGCGAAGGCATTGCCTATCTGTCTGGCTGATTTACTCATATTCTTTATAGTAGGTGTATGGCATGGAGCAGCATGGAAGTATATCGTATATGGTATGTACAATGGTATAATCATGAGCTTTAGCAGTATTATGGCACCTGTTTATGAAAAAATGTTTAAAATAACACATATTAACAAGACTGCACGCTGGTACAGAGGATGGCAGATAATAAGAACATTTATACTTGTTAATATAAGCTGGTATTTTGATAACGCAGCTACTCTTACAGATGCATTCAGACTTATGGGAAATACATTTAAACATGCATCATTCAGCATGGACGCCGTTGTAAAAATGTTTGGAAGCCAGCTGGATTTGATTATATTACTTGCAGGCTGTCTTGTGTGGCTGATTATAAGTATACTTAAAGAGAAAGGCATTGTAATCAGAGAAGCTCTTGACAGAAAGCCGCTGATTATCAGATGGGCTGTATACATAGCTCTTGTTATGTCAGTTGCAATGCTTGGCTATATTTCTAATACATCGGGTGGATTTATGTACGCCCAGTTCTAATCAGAGGTGCAGGATACCATGAAGAAGAAAGCGTTTAAAGAGATATTAAAATATGTGAGGGTGATAGTATTCTTTGCGGTTATAACCATACTTGTTGAAGCAGTTAATTATGTAATGGTTCAGCCAGGGTATGCAAGATATATAATCCATACGGTTGATAATCCGGATGAAGGTTCTGATTATGATTGTATCGTAGTGGGAGCTTCACATGGAAGGGCTTCAATTGACCCACATTATTTTCTGGAAATGGAATATGCAGTTAATCCAATTAATATGTGTATTCAGGGCGCCACGGTGATTGATAATTATTATATGATCAGAGAAGCGTGCAATAATAATGATGTAAAGAAGATAATTCTTGAACTTGATTATCAGTACTGGAATAAGAATCTGAAACGCGATTCGGATTTTGGAGATCTTCTTGTATATGGGCAGCTTCCTTTTTCAACTCTTAAGATGGAGTATATAGTAAACCAGCTTATGGATAAAGACTTCAGAACAATATACTTCAGAAGATATGCATTTGCCAAGAATTGGAAAACGGCTAAGAAATATATGGCTATAAAGAAAACTGATGAATATAAGAATTTCCAGATTGAGGGTGTTGCCGGAATCGATACAGAAGGACCATATCAGGGATTGGGATTTTTCTATCGAACCAAGGTGACTGATAAGAAGGGAAAGCTTAATCCATCACCATGGACATATGATGATCTTAATCCTAAGGTGCAGAAATATTTCCAGAAGATAGTTAAGTATTGTAAGGACAATGGAATTGAGCTTATATGTGTTACTACACCAATTCCACCATCGTCGGTTGTTTCGGGTGCTGCCAATGAGGCTGATACATATTTTAAGCAGATATGTGATGAGAATAATGTAAGGTATATAGATGGCAATCTTATTAAGAATGAGATTCTTAATGTAAGTGATGATGATTTCTCTGACTGGGAAGGCCATATGAACGGAGAGCTTGCTGAGCAGTTCTCAGAGTTACTCACAGATATACTTAAAAAGGATGATTGTTCAGAATATTTTTACAGCAGTTATGATGAGTGCATAGAGGCAATTAAAGCGAGGGGCAATGAGTAATAAAATATTAAAATATGTCAGGGCTGTGGTGTTTATTGCCATAGTGGCTGGGCTTATCAAATGTATGGATTATGCGATGATGCCATCAGGCTACATAAGATACATTATACATGAGACTGATAATGCGGATACTGATGATGGATATGACAATATAATAATTGGAGCTTCACATGCAAGATCTGCTATAAATCCAGTAAAGCTCGATGAAGCCGGGGCATCTGACAATGCATTTAATCTTGCAATACCAGGCGAGACGGTAACAGATTCATATTATCTTTTAATGGAGAGTGACCGCAATAATAATGTAAAAAGAGTTATATATGACCTTGATTATCAGTACTGGTGCAATTATGCAGAGAGAGAGTTTGAAGACTGTTTCATATATACATGGCTTCCTTTCAGTAATGTAAAGCTTAAGTATATAGCTGATAATCTACTGACTAAGGATTTTCGCACTGTATATTCGAAGAGGTGGGCTTATGAGACATCTCCATCATCTATTATGAATAATCTTAAGGTTAAGAGTAGTGCGGCATACCGCAATTACAGCATGGATGCAGTTGAGATACATGATGCGGGAGGACCATATGTTGCCAAAGGATTTTTCTATAGGGATATGAAGCTGGACAGTCTTGTGCCATCAGATATTGTAGCATGGGACGAGAATGGAATCAGTGAAAAGGTTCTGGATTCGTTTGAAAAGACTGCCCAATATTGTAAGAAGAATAATATTGAACTTGTATGTGTTACATCACCAATCACACCTTCAACGGTAGTTAATGGTTATTCGGAGAAGGCAGGTGAATATTTTACGCGGCTTTGTGAAGAATATGGTGTTGAATATTATGATTTCAATCTGTTAACAATGGATACACTTCCAAGAACAGATGATGATTTCTTTGATGAAGAAGGTCATATGCTGGGAGAGCTTGCAGACAGATATTCAGATATACTGGCATCAGTTCTTCTTGACAAATGCGACAAAAGTACCGCCTTTTATGGTACTTATGCACAGTTAGAGCAGGCAGTTTATGAAAAATATGTGACAAAACAGTGAAACTGACAAAATATGCTTGCTATAAAGATAACAATGTGCTAAACTTCATTCACTGCATATGTTGAATCTGCAGGTAGTAAAGAGTCGTGATGTACTACATATTTGCTATTGCATTTGGGACACTTAGGCTGCGCCAGAGGAAGTCATATGTATTAATAATACGCCTGCTATGCAGGCACTTTACGCCGGTGTGGCGGAACTGGCAGACGCACAGGACTTAAAATCCTGCGGGACTTATACTCCCATACGGGTTCGATTCCCGTTGCCGGCATATTAATAAAGAGCTGTACATAACTATGGTTATGTATGGCTCTTTTTTCTTGCTATATAGAAGTACAAGTCGTACAATTAAGGAAGATTATTACGATGGGAGACAATCAATGATTAATAATAGAAAACGCATTATTATAATTTCTGTTCTTAGTGCAGCAGCAATTGTGGCGGCTGTCATGTGTGTTGTTATGATACGCAGAATAAGAGGAGGTAATCCTACAGGAGAGGCTTTATCACAGAATGTTAATCCGATAGAGTCTTCTTCACAGATAGAAGAACCAACTGTGTATGTAGATAATACGGTCGACATAATTGACGTTAATTCGAAGACAAGACCATTTGCAGTGTCTGTTAATAATACACCGGTAGCTGTACAGGTGCAGACCGGACTTAATAAGGCATATATTGTATATGAGCTTCCAACAGAGAGTTATACATGCAGACTTCTTGCCTTTTTCAAGGTAGAGGATTCAGATGTTACAGATGAAGCACCACAGGAGATTGTTGGGTCAGGCAATGTAAGTCAGACAGATACGGTTATTGGAACAATAAGAAGTGCAAGACATAATTTCCTTGATTTCTGTTTTGAATCAGATGCGATATTTGTACATTTTGGCGGAAGCACTTACGCTGAGAGTGATGAGGCAAAGACTGGTATTAACTGGATTAACGGCTTCTATAACAGTGCATATTATTGGAGACGTAATCCGGAAGGGCTTGCAACAGAGCATACAGCATATACATCGCTTTACAGGTTAAAGAGTGCAGTACAGGAAAAAGGTTTCAATGCTGAGGCTGAGAATGCATCGGACACAGTACTGCTTAATTATGATGTATCAGATGTTGACCTTTCTAAAAGAGAAGATTCAGTCAGTGCATCATCTGTGTATGTGCCTTACAGCAGTTATCAGTACACAACATTTACATATGATGCTGCGTCAGGTAATTATTTAAGGTTTGCGAGTGGCGAGCCAAGTCTTGACCACGAAACAGGTGAACAGTTTAATACTAAGAATATTATCGTGCAGAAGATTACACACAGCATGATGGATGATAATTACTGCTGGAATCTTCATACAGTCGGCAGGGGGGAAGGTTATTACATAACTAACGGTTATGCTGTTCCAATCCAGTGGAGTAAGTCAGACCGTTATTCCAAGACAGTGTATACATATGCAGATGGAACAGAGATTAATGTAAGTGATGGAAGAACTTATATTGAGGTGTCTGATGTAACTATGACTGTTGAAGTGGAATAGTACAACAGATGGAAGCATATACTTCTATTATTCAACAATAATGGAGGTGTGCATTGTGAACAAGACAATCAAAAAACTTAATATAACAATGATAATAGGGATTCTGGCAGTATGGGTGTCAGGGTCCTTATTTCATTTTGTGTATGACTGGACAGGAAAGAATACATTTGCCGGGCTGTTTTTTCCAACTAATGAATCAACATGGGAACATATGAAGCTGGCGTTTCTGCCTATGAATCTGTATGGAATCTATACATGGTATGCATTAAAGGACAGATACGAAGCAAGCGGCTTTGCGGTTTTACTCGGTGCAAATGTGGCAACATGGGCAATTCCGTTTCTGTACTATACATATATGGGAGTTCTTGGATTTTCAAAAATGTGGCTTGATATTGCAACATTTTTTGTGGCAGTGCTAACTGGTTTCGCTGTGGAGTATCATGTGTTAAGACGTGCCGGGCATGAGAGCTTTGTACTTGGAACATGGATTATGGCAATTGTTGATTTTATGATGGCAGCAGCATTTGTTTCATGCTCGTATGGTGCGCCTGAACTTGGCATATTTGCAAAACCTTAAAAATAACAGTTGACAATAACTAAATATAATAGTATGCTGTAACTGTACTAATTAATATAGTACAGTTATTACGCAAGCTTGTAACCAGTTAAAATAAACACAGAAAGGAATGGAACATGTTCACTATAGATGTCATGTCGCGAGTGCCAGTCTATGAACAGCTCATTAAGCAGGTGGAAGACCAGGTGCTTAAAGGGATTATGAAGGAAGGCGATAAGATGCCATCGGTACGGTCGTTATCGATGGAGCTGTCTACTAATCCGAATACAATCCAGAAAGCATACATGGAGCTGGACAGAAGAGGAATCCTGGTGAGTGTACCGGGAAAGGGCTCTTTTATATCGGCAGAAGCGTTAAAGACTGTCGGGAATCAGTCTAAGGAAAAGCTTTCAGATCTTAAGGAGATTGTAAGAAAGCTTGCATACGCAGGGGTGAGTAAGAGTGAGATAACAGATATGATTGAGGAGGTTTATAAGAAAATATGATAGAGGTAAAAGGTGTTACTAAATCATTTGATGACTTTACAGCACTTGACAATGTTACCTGTAATATAGCGGAGGGCTGTATATATGGTATGGTTGGTTCTAACGGTGCAGGAAAGTCTACGCTGCTAAGAGTCCTGTCAGGAATATATAAGGCAGATAAGGGAGAAGCAATAATCGATGGAATTAATGTATATGAGAATACATACATGAAGAATAAGCTGGTGTTCGTTGCAGATGAATTATTCTTTCTTGCAGGTGCGAACATGAAGAGCATGGCTAAGTTCTATAGTTCAATATATGATAATTTTGATATGGACAGATTCACAGAGCTTACGAAAACATTTGGACTTGATCCGTCTAAGAGTATATCAAACTTTTCAAAAGGAATGAAGAGACAGGCAGCTATAATACTTGCACTTTCAACCAGAGCCAAGTATATGTTCTTTGATGAAACATTTGACGGACTTGATCCTGTTATGCGTAATCTTGTCAAGAAGTTAATATGTGGTGATGTTGCAGATAATAACGCTACTGTTATAGTTACATCACATTCATTAAGAGAATTGGAAGACTTATGCGATCATTTGTCACTTCTTCATAAAGGCGGGCTGGTGCTTGACAGCGATGTATTTGAACTAAAGACGAGTCAGTTCAAGGTACAGGTAGCTTTTAAGGATGATTTTGATGAGAGTAAGTTTGAGGGCATTAGAATTACAAGATACCGTCAGGAGGGTTCAGTTGCCAACATGATAGTAAGTGGCGACAGGGAACAGACCATGGACATTATAAATGCCATGAATCCGGTAGTATTTGATGTCCTCCCGCTTACGCTTGAAGAAGTATTTACTTATGAGATGGAAGCACTCGGTTATACATTTGATGTGAAGGGGGATAAGACGCATGAATAATAAGAAAGTATTCAGCTTTCATATGTTTTTACAGACATTGAAGCAGACAAGACTTGCGGGCTTTATAATGATGGCGGTAATTACACTTATATCAGTTGTACCGATTATTTCATCATTAAGCTATATTAAAGAATATAAACAGGTTAATAATGTAGGTGGAATTTCAGGGAATTATTTTCTGGTATTAGTATTCATAATTGTTGTACCTGTTATATCATTGATAGTATGGAGTTTTCTTAATAAGAGAAGCGGCAGTGATTTTTATCATTCAATTCCATATACAAGATTGTGCATATATCTTAGCAAGACGGCAGCAATACTTACATGGATTGCCGGAATACTTGTTGTGTCATATGTATCACAGGCAGTTTTATTCATGGCTAACAGGCAGTATTTTAATGTGGATTATGCAACAATGTTCCGGATGTATCTTTCGATATTTATATGCAGCCTTTTATGCATGGCAATTATAAATGTATCAATATCCATTACAGGAAACATATTAAGCAATATATGTGTTACAGGACTTATAATGTTTCTTCCAAGATTTATTATGTTAATGGTTACAGAACTGACTGTGTTTCATGGAGAAGCTTACATGATAAGCAACAGTGGTGTGGGGTTACTGGATTCTTCCAGCAATATGATTGTTGGCTGGGTATTTTCTGTATTTGATATGTACAATGGTTCATCAGGAATTGCAGATATGGTTCTCAGCCTTACAAGTAACTTATATACACTTGTGCTTGCACTTATATATATAGCACTTGGCGCACTTCTCTTTGTAAAGAGAAAAAGTGAAACAGCGGGAAAAGCAGCTAATGGAAAGGTTCTGCCAATGATTATCAGAACACTTATCGGCTTTTCAATTGCGTTTATAGGTGTAATGATAGCATATACAAGTATAGATAGTGATGAGACAATAGCAGTTGTTGTGATGTTTATTGTAAGTGCATTGGTTGTGTTTGTTTATGAATGTATAGTAAGTAAGAAGATGAATGTTATAAAGCAGTGTATTCCATCAATTCTTCTTGGATATGTTCTTGCAGTGGTAATTGGAACAGGAGCTAATTCATTTGGCAAATATGAGGCATCGTACGAACCGGATGCTTCAAAACTTGCATATGTATCAATTCAGTCAATGGATATGTACTATGCTTCAGATAACGGATATTTCAGTTCTATATCATCGAAGGTTCAGTTTACAGATGAAGAGATTCTTAAATATGTATCGGAGAAATTTGGAGCATATAAAGATAAATGTATATCAAATGGTGTTCATAATTATATTTATAACGGCAGAGGTTCAGTGACTAATTATAAGGTTGGTTTCAGACAGAATGGTGTTACACATTACAGAAGGATTCAGCTTACAGACAGTGATGCCAATAAACTTGCAAGTCTGTTAAAGAAGGATGAGAATTTTGTTAAGGCTTATATGGAACTTCCGGATAGTGACAAGATTTCTGTTAATTATATAACAGGTAATATGGAGGATTCTGACTGTAAGGATATATATGAAACAATTAAAAGTGAAATTAAACAGATTGGTTTTGAGAAATGGTATCAGATAGTTACTTCAGATGCTGATACTTTCTTGATGTCAGTACGGTTTTCAAAAAATGGCGTTACTTATGATATGGTTCTTCCAATCAGTAAGAATATGCCACAATCTTATAATAAGTATATTAGTATACGGAATGAATATGCCATTAAGAATAATGAAAAAGAGCTTGGAACAATGAGCGACATTTTAAAGCAGTATTTAAATGACAGTTCCAGAACATGGGATAAATATACTAGTGGATATGAAACTCTTTCAGCAGTTCTTATATATAATGATACCAGAACATATATTAATCTGGATTCGTATGTAAGAAAAGATGAAGAAAGAGCACAAAAAGTATTAAATGGACTTATAGAGTCCCTTGACAAGAAGAATTTTAATAAAAATATAAATGCAGATAATCCTTGCATTGTATTGAATTATGAAAAGTATAATCCTGACAACGGTAAATCTGTTCTGGCAGACGCTATTATACAGTTAGATGGTTATACAAGGGTAGAAGATTATATATCTGATATTGATTATTATTAATTACTTCTTATGTTGAATTAATGTAATATAATAAGTATAATTAATGGGGTGGTGCGGTCGGCATCATCCCATTATTTAAGATAGAAAAGGAACAGGATTATGTATGATTATTTAATAGTTGGAGCAGGACTTTTTGGTTCAGTGTTTGCACATGAGGTAGCAAGAGCAGGAAAGAAGGTTCTTGTAATAGATAAGAGAAATAATATTGCCGGTAATGTATATACAGAGAAGATGGAAGGTATTAATGTGCATGTATATGGTGCACACATTTTTCATACCAATAATAAGAAGGTGTGGGAGTATCTTTCACAGTTTACTACATTTAACAGATTCACTAATTCACCTGTTGCGAATTATAAGGGCGAGTTGTATTCACTGCCATTCAATATGTATACCTTCAATAAGATGTGGGGTGTTGTGACACCACAGGAGGCTGCAGAAAGAATCGAGCAGCAGAGAAAGGAAGCAGGAATCACAGAGCCTGAGAACCTTGAGGAGCAGGCTATAAGTCTTGTCGGAACTGATATATACGAGAAGCTTATTAAGGGATATACACAGAAGCAGTGGGGCAGACCATGCAACGAGCTTCCATCATTCATTATCAAGAGACTTCCTGTAAGACTTACATTTGATAATAATTACTTTAACGCACTTTATCAGGGAATTCCTGAGGGTGGATATACTAAGATGGTTGCCAATATGCTTAATGACAGCGAGCTTTCCGGAAGCATTGAGGTAAGACTTGGTGTTGATTATCTTGCATCTGCTGATGCTAAGGAAGAATTAGACAGTCAGGCTGAAAAGGTTGTATATACAGGTGCGATAGACGCATACTTTGATTATAAGCTTGGTAATCTTGAATACCGTTCAGTAAGGTTTGAAACAGAGACTTTGGATACTCCTAATTTTCAGGGTAATGCAGCAGTTAATTATACTGATGCCGAAACTCCATGGACAAGAATTATTGAACACAAATGGTTTGAGTTCGGTAAGGATGAGAATGGCGACGACCTTCCGAAGACTGTTATCAGCCGTGAATACAGCTCTGAGTGGAAGCCGGGTGATGAGCCATATTATCCTGTAAATGATGAGAAGAACGGCGCTTTATATGCACAGTATAAGGAGCTTGCTGACGCTGAAAGAAAAGTTATATTCGGCGGACGTCTTGGTGAGTACAAATATTATGACATGGATGCTGTTGTGGCAGCAGCACTTGACTGTGCCGCAAATAATATATAATTGCAGGTGGTGGGGTGACCCATAATAAAGTCACCCCTGAAAATTGTCACTTGCCTTGCGGTCACATAACTGACTATATATATCAGGACCAAGTCCTGTCTGTAATTCTGCATATGCTTTTCTTAACTGTTCGTCAGTCATATGCTCACGTCTTCTTTCGATTGCATTAATGCTGTCGACAATCACTTTGTCCTGATTATCGTGAGTTTCCCAATTATACATGGTTTTCCCTTTTACGATAGATTTATTGTTGTTGTCTGTTGGAAGATTTTCTGAGTTATTCATAAATTCACCTCATTATAATATATAAGATAGTTTTTATATAAGATATTATCTGCATTAATTTCCTGTCTATACTTGAAAAACATGGCATAGCATTGTAATATTAAAAAGTGTGTAAACATCAGAGGGAGAGTATAAATGTTAAATCTAAATGGTATGCTGTCTATTGTTATGCCGGCTTACAATGAGGAAAAACTTATATATCACAGTATCATGGAAACATTGAGAATTGTTGAAAAGTTTGTTCCTGAATTGGAGATTATTGTGGTTAATGATGGCAGTAAGGATAATACCAAAGCTGAGATAGAAAGAGCTATCAAGCAGGATAGCCGTGTGCGTATGGTAAGTTCTGAAAAGAACAGAGGCAAGGGTAATGCAATAATTGCCGGAGTGTCGCAGGTTGAAGGAAAGTATGTCGCATTTGTTGATGCAGACCTTGAACTTAATCCATCACAGTTAGAAGGTTATCTTAAGAAAATGCTTGATGATAATAAAGATGTTGTTATAGGCTGTAAGTTCCTTAAGGATTCCAAGCTTGATTATCCGTTTAAGAGGAAAGTGATAAGCATGGGCTATTATATAATGCTTCTAGTCTTGTTCCATCTTAATGTTAAGGATACGCAGACCGGGCTTAAGGTATTCAGGGTTGAGGCAATCAAACCGGTTGCACATCTTATAAGAACATCAGGGTTTGCTTATGATATAGAACTTTTAGTGGCGATTCACAGAAGGGGTTTTTCGATAGCACAGATGCCTGTGGAGGTTGTATATGTCAGGGATTCCGGTGTAAAGCGTATAGGGATGAAGGATATATGGCAGGCATTCTGCGATACATGGGCAATATTCGGGAGAGTTTACTTCAAACATTATTATGACTAATCAGGAGATGCATGTAGGATGAAAGAATTATTAAATACCATAGCAGGAAAATTATCAGGAATATGTAAGTCTGTATTTGTGGCACATGCAAAGGCATGTATTATTGCAGGCTCAGTCGTGGTTGCAGGAAGTGCAGCAACTGTAACAACAGTAGAGTATGTTCATCATCATAGCAGCAAAATGCAGGTACAGGCACAGGAGACAGAAGTAGAGACTGAGACAGACAGTAATCTTGATAAGCTGAGTGAGATTCTTACCGAAACACAAACAGAATCAGAGACAGAGATAGAGACTGCAACACAGGAAGAGATAGCAGAACTTGTTAAAGAGGCTGTTGCAGATGAGAATACAAGCAGTAAAGAATTATATGAGATAATTGATAAGGCAGCAGAGAACAGCAGTGCACCGATTCCGGTTAAAGATGTTGAGGACCTTGAGATAGTAGAAGATAATTCGTCAGAACCATCAAGAGAGGAGACTGAGGTTGAGGAGCCTGAACCAGATCAGCCAAGCTCGAATGATGTATATGAAATCAGCCAGTTGACATATGGTGTAGATGTTTCAAGATGGCAGGGAGATATAGACTGGTCAGCAGTTGCTGCTGATGGCATCACATTTGCAATGATAAAATGCGGTGGCGGAGATGATGGTTTATATGAAGACAGGAAATTTCAGCAGAATATACAAGGAGCACTTGCTAACGGTATACAGGTAGGTGTGTATTTCTATTCAGGTGCTTCTAATGCAAGAGAAGCATACGATGAAGCAAGTTACTGTATAAGTCTTATAAGGGATTACCAGATAACATATCCGGTTGCATTTGACTGGGAACTGGATGGTGATTATGATTCAGTAACAGAAGCCTGTGAGACGTTTTGTAATGTTATATCCAGCTATGGATATCAGCCTATGGTTTATTCTAACAGAAACAGATGGTATAACAATTTTGATGGGGAAAAGATTGCAAGTAAGTATAAAGTTTGGATGGCGGCATATTTTGGTAAGTTTTATTATGATTCAGTAAGATGGACTTATGGAGATGATCTTCCAAATTTCAGATATCATTATGATATGTGGCAGTATAGTTCAAGATGTTATGTTGATGGTATCAGTGGACAGGTAGATGTAGATATAGCATTTTTCGGATATGCTAACTACCATGTTGATACTAAGGACGCTGTGCTTACGGTTACTAACAAGGAGATTAAGCGCACATACGGCGATGGAATCGGAAGACTGACAGAGGAACTTAATCTGCTTGACGGAGTTAAGGGAATTAATACTATCGGATATGATATGGATATCGAGTATTCAATATATGATGAATCAGGCAATGAATACAGCGAGGAGGAAGCAATATCAACGGCCGGGAAATACACAGTAGAGTACCGTTTTAAAGACCCTAAGTCTGGCTGGATAAAGAACACAGCAAAGCTTGAGATTGAGGTTATAACAGAGGAATTTACAGGAAATGATATTGTTGTAAAGAATAACACTATGTCAAAGGATTATAATTTCAGGACAGGAGTCAGTTGTAAGAATAATCTTGGACAGGAAGCTGAATTAACCGGAGTTGTAATAAAGAAGGTTAATATAGAAACAGAGGAAGAAGATGTACTGACAGAGCAGCAGGCAATAGAAGAAAAGTACGACTTTGATAAGTACACCTATGTAGCAGAGTATGCTTTTAATGTGCCAGGAGAAGGAGAAGTTATTAAGAAAGCAGCTATTGTCAGAGGTGCAGAGGAATAACAGGAAGCAGATATGTGTGATTCAGATAAAGAAGTAGAAGACATAAAAACAGAAGAAAATGTGGAGAATGACGAAGCATCTACAGAGACAGAAGACTGTGAGAAGAAGGACTTGCCAGAAGAACCGCAGTATGAGATTCTTGATGTTGAGGAACTTCAGAGAAATTTCAGGGAAAAGGTTATCGATTTCTTCAAGGTTAAGAGTCATATTGTTGTGACATCAGTATCTGCAGCAGTTATTATAGCAGGAGTGATAACAGGGATTGTAGTAGGTATAAGCGTAAATAAAGCCTCTAAACATCAGCCGGCGATTGTAGAAGCAGCAGAGACCCAGACTGAAATGCAGACTCATACACAGCCTGAAAGTACTGAGCCGGAAGAAGAGGAATCTACAGAAGAAACATTTGAAGTGATTGATAATATCATGGAAAAGGTTGTTACTGACAGTGCTGTGACTCAGAAGGAAGATCCTTTGAAAAACAGAAATAATGCAACAGCTGGTGAAGTTATAAAGCCTGTGTTATATGTTGATAATGCAGTTTCAGGAAGTGTAAGTGTTTCATCAGTAAAGAAGTCAGGAACAGATGTTATATACAGCTTAAAAGGTAGAAAAATACAAGATTTCACGGCATCCCAGCTTGATAAATGCAGCAAGGGCAGTATTCTTGTTGAAGAAAACGGAACACAGAAGCAATATACAGGATATGTATATGAAACTGGAACTGTCAGTGTTACAGGTGGCTCTGAAAATGTTGTAACCAAATTTCTTATAAAAGATGACAATACAGAAACTTCTACAAAGCAGGAAGAAAGTACTTCTGCAAAGGCATCTGATAATTCACAAAAAGAAAGTGTCTCTAATATAGAAGAAAGTTCAAAATCTGAGACAGAAACTTCAACTGAAATAAAAACAGTTTCGTATATAGTTATGGAGGTTGAGGCACAGATTGAATATATATATGCTGATGGATGGCAGAATATAAAAGGAAAAAATTATTATTTTGAAAATTCCAACGCTGTAACAGGCTGGAAGAATATAGATGGAGTGCAATATTATTTCAATGCTGACGGTTCACAGGGGTCATCGCTTGTTATTGATGTTTCTACTTATAATGGAGATATTGACTGGAACAGTGTTAAAGCTTCTGGTATTAACTATGCTATGATAAGAGTTGGATATAGAGGATACGAAACGGCAAGACTTGTACTTGATAAAAGATTTCATAGCAATATGAGCCAGGCAACAGCTGCAGGAATTAAAGTTGGAGCTTATATTGTAACCCAGGCAGTGGATACTACCGAAGCGGTTGAAGAAGCAAGCTTTATTGTATCAGCCTGCAGTGAATATAATATTTCACTTCCCTTGGCAATTGATGTTGAGAGTGCAGGTAATGGAAGCGGACGAGGAGATAAGATATCATCATCACAAAGAACAGCCGTTATAAATGCATTTGCACAGACAGTAAGAAGCTGCGGTTACTCAGCAATACTGTATGCTAACAAGGACTGGATGAATAACCGTATATATGCAGGGAATGTAGGTTGTAGTGTATGGCTTGCACAGTATAACAGCAAATGTACATATACAGGACCATTTACAATGTGGCAGTTTACTGAGAAAGCACGTGTGAATGGTATATCAGGTAATGTTGATATGAGTGCATGGAAGCATTAAATGATGTGACTATATAAAACAACTGAAAAATCGTGACATTTCTTTAACAGAGTGGTATAATCAATCGGAATGTATATTCACGAGGAGATAAAATATGAGTAAGAATCAAGAACAGATGAAGGAACTGATTAATGATGTAAGGACTGGAAAGACTGATAAAGAGGTCTTATGCAAGGAGATACAGAAAGATGTAAACTGTCTTATATATCCGGTTTTTGGAGAGGATTACAAGAAACTTTCTCCAAGAGCGATTATTGATATATGTACTAATCTTGATAGTATCGATGTTGATAAGAATATTATGCGTCAGATTGCAACAAGAGTTTCAGTGTTTATGTTTAATCTTATAGATAATTCTACTATTAAGATAGATGATGATTACGAGTATGAGTATGGCAGAATTAAGGAAGATAAAGAATTATTTGACATAATAAAAGATAATTCCAGAATATTTAAAGATTTTAAGGCATATGACAATGCACCTGATAATATTAAGTCATTATCAAGAGTCCAGACTATTATGATGGAACTTTACGGATATGAGATGCATTCAGTTGACGAGATAGAAACTTTGCTCGATATAGACAGTGCATTTATTCTTAAGCTTATTGCAATGATGAAGGATAATATACTCGGTATATCATCAGTTGTAGAGAATATGTCAGATTATGCTTCGTTTGATGAAGAAGAGACAGATGATTCTGATATTAAGATATATGGTGCAGAGCAGAAAGCAGCGGAAACAGAAGCTGCCGACGAGTACGAGGCTTATGAGCCTGAAAATGCAGATTTACCTGATAATGAATCAGACGAAGGGATAGAAAATGATGAATCGGACGATGAGGATTCTGATGAAGGTGTGTTATTTGAATATGACATGAATGGATATGAGAACAATGATTTTGATGATGTCCCTGTAAGGGGTGTTTCACTTATGGACAAGCTTACAGCATTTGTTGGAAGAGTGTTTCCGGGTGTACCAAGAGCAAGAAGACGTAATGTTGTATATGCGTCAATGGTGGTAATTCTTGTAGTGATTATCCTTATAGTGTCAATAGCAGCAATGGCTGGTGGTAACAGAAGAAAAGCCAATAATAAGAATAACAGCAATGAATGGAAACCGATGGAATATACAACCAAAGCACCTAAGGAGACTGCGACAAGTAAGGATAGTTCAACTGCAGCACACTCATCTCGAACTTCAGTAGCAGAAAGCACTAGCAGCAGGGAAGAGACAACAGCAGCTAATGAGAGAACAATTGCCGAGGATAAGAATAATAAACCAGCAGGAAGAAACGACAGCGATAATACCTCATCAGGTGGAGACGAAAGCACAGATAAGCCAGCA
>ULOB01040668.1_pt1 | contig 16563 bp, 12 predicted proteins | sample 1952151 | NCBI WGS metagenome assembly ULOB01 (sample SAMEA4835591, study PRJEB28245) | human gut metagenome | biome: gut microbiome; material: fecal sample | place: Denmark | collected 2008
CCGATACGGGAGGTTCCATCAGACAGCCCGCAGCCTACTGTGGCGTAGTGGGAATGAAGCCCACCTACGGCACGGTCTCCCGTTACGGACTGATTGCTTACGGCTCCTCTCTGGATCAGATCGGCCCCCTGACAAAGGATGTGACGGACTGCGCCGCGGTGCTTTCCCTGATCGCAACCCATGACAAAAAGGATTCCACCTCCGTTGAGCGGAAGGATACGGACTTTATGTCGGCGCTGCAGGCGGATGTCCGGGGAATGAAGATCGGAATCCCCAGAGATTATTTCGGCGAGGGGCTTGACCCCGAGGTGAAGTCGGCGGTACTTGCGGCGGCTGAGACCCTGAAAGAGCGGGGGGCAGAGGTGGAGGAGTTTGACTTAAGCCTCGTGGAGTATGCCATCCCGGCATATTACACCATCGCGGCGGCGGAGGCAAGCTCCAATCTGGAGCGGTTTGACGGCATCAAATACGGCTACCGGACGCCCGAATATGAGGGACTGCACAATATGTATAAAAAGACCCGGAGCGAGGGCTTCGGCGCGGAGGTGAAGCGCCGTATCATGCTGGGCTCCTTCGTTTTAAGCTCCGGTTACTATGATGCCTATTATCTGAAGGCGCTCAGGGTGAAGGCGCTGATCAAGAAAGCGTTTGACGATGCTTTTGCCAAATATGATCTGATTCTGGGGCCGGTTGCACCCACCACGGCGCCGAAGCTGGGGGACTCTCTTGCAGACCCTATCAAGATGTATCTGGGCGATATCTACACCATCGCCGTGAATCTGGCGGGACTGCCCGGCATCAGCGTTCCCTGCGGAAAAGACAAGAATGGGCTGCCCATCGGCGTACAGCTGATCGGAGACTGCTTTCAGGAGAAGAAGCTGCTCACGGCAGCGTACACCTATGAGCAGGCTGTGGGCGGATTTCAGATAGGAAAGGAGTAGTCTGTTATGGCAAAGGAATATGAAACTGTGATCGGTCTGGAAGTGCATGTGGAGCTTGCCACAAAGACCAAGATTTTCTGCGGCTGCTCCACCGCGTTCGGAGGCGCGCCCAATACCCATACCTGTCCGGTCTGCACCGGAATGCCCGGCTCCCTTCCTGTCCTGAACAGACAGGTGGTGGAGTACGCCATTGCGGTGGGGCTGGCAACAAATTGTGAGATTACGCGGTACGGAAAGTTTGACAGAAAGAATTATTTTTATCCCGACAACCCGCAGAACTACCAGATCTCCCAGTTGTACCTTCCGATCTGCAGAAACGGCTTTGTGGAGGTGCAGACGGAGCAGGGCAGCAAAAAAATCGGCATTCATGAGATCCATATGGAGGAGGATGCGGGCAAGCTGATCCATGACGAGTGGGAGGATGTCTCACTGGTGGATTACAACCGTTCCGGGGTTCCGCTGATCGAGATTGTTTCCGAGCCGGATATGCGCAGCGCCGAGGAGGTCATTGCCTATCTGGAAAAACTCAGGATGATCATTCAGTATCTGGGAGCGTCCGACTGCAAGCTGCAGGAGGGCTCCATGCGCGCGGATGTGAACCTCTCGGTGAGAGAGGTGGGCGCGGAGGCTTTCGGCACCCGGACGGAGATGAAAAACTTAAACTCCTTCAAGGCGATTGCACACGCCATCGAGGGAGAGCGCGAAAGACAGATCGATCTGCTCACGGCAGGGGAGCCCGTCATTCAGGAGACAAGGCGCTGGGACGACGGAAAGGGCTGCTCCTACGCCATGCGATCCAAGGAGGATGCGCAGGATTACCGCTACTTCCCGGATCCCGATCTGGTTCCGGTGGTTGTGGACGACGAGTGGCTTGCCCGGATCAGGGCGGCACAGCCGGAGTTCCGCTCGGAAAAGCTAGAGCGCTACAAGAGGGAATTTGACATTCCCGAGTATGACATTGAGATCATCACCGCCTCCAAGCGGATGGCGGATCTGTTTGAGGAGACCACCGCGATCTGCGGGCAGCCGAAGAAGGTGAGCAACTGGCTCATGGTGGAGACCATGCGTCTCTTGAAGGAGAAGGGCATGGAACCGGAGGACATCCGGTTTTCGCCGAAGCATCTGGCAGGGCTGATCTCCCTTGTGGACGCCAGGGCCATCAACTCTTCCGTGGCAAAAGAGGTGTTTGAGGTCATGTTTGAGAATGACACGGATCCCGAACAGTACGTGGAGGAGAAGGGTCTTAAAACCGTTCAGGACGAGGGCGCACTGCACAGCACCGTGGAGGCGGTGATTGCCGCGAATCCCCAGTCCGTGCAGGATTACAGAAACGGTAAGGAGAAGGCAATCGGCTTCCTTGTGGGGCAGACCATGAAGGCGATGCAGGGCAAGGCGGATCCCGGAAGGATCAACAGCCTTCTGCGGGAGCTGTTGTAGGGGAGGATTGCAGGCACTACACTCCGGGACTTTCGTTCCGGAGTGTTTTTTTTATGATAACTGTGGTAATATAGGTATATATGGTAAGTTTGACTGGTGAAAGAGAGGCGGTAACGGCATGACAACTGTGAGCACGAGGAGCGGAAGGGTAATAAAAGTTGTACCCCACGAAGAAGAAAAAAATACATTAACCGTATCGGATAACGAAATGGATGAAAGAGCAGTTGAAGCTGTCAAGGCGGCAATCAACAAAGCAAAAATATGCAAAAAACCGATAGCAGGCTATGACAAGGAAAAGAAAGCTGCTTACGTTGAGTATGCAAATGGGGAAAGAAAGTATGCAGAATAGGAAACCGATGGTTCTTGTATTAGCCGGACCGAACGGATCCGGGAAAAGTACAATTACAGCCTTTTTTGATAAAGTGGGCAAATATACAAACGCTGACGATATTGTTGCAACCACGGGAATGGACAATATGGAAGCGGCAGTTCTAGTTGACAGGATGAGATACGAATCGATTGATAAAAAGGAAGATATCACATTTGAAACAGTTTTATCATCCGAATACAAACTGGATATTTTAAGAAAAGCAAAAGAAGAAGGATATTTTATCAAATGTGTATTTGTGCTGACTGTCGATCCTAAAATCAATATCGCACGGATAGAATCCCGGGTGGCGGCAGGAGGACATGATGTTGACAGTTCCAAAGTCGTTGAGAGATATTATAAGTCAATAAAGAACATAAGAAAATTACTTGATATATGCGATATTATGCATGTTTACGACAATACGGAAACACCTAAGAGAATTATCCGTAAGCATAAAGATGATCTGTCAATATATCCGAATGAATATTGGAGCGAGCAGGAAATACTGGAACTGCTGGAATAAGGCTATTCCTCGTTCGTGAAGAGATACTGCAGGACCCGGGCTGCCATGTCGGGGCTCTCCGAGCCAGTGGTGATGCCCACAAAGGCGAGGTCGTCCTCGTAGGTGTATGACTGGAAGAAACGCTCGCAGCCGTGCAGGTTTATGCCTACCGGGCGGGGATCCTCCATGGTTTCCGGGCAGAACGGATCCGGCAGGACAATGTCGGAGGTACTCAGGTTGTCACGCCTGCCTGCCTCCAGCTTCTCCAGCACGGCATAGTCGATGTAGTAAAGCTTGTCGGACAGAGACTCCAGAAAAGAGGCGTCCAGATACTCCCGCAGATCCTGAAAGGTGCCGGAGTAGGCATACTTCGTGTACTGCGTGGGATCCATGATGCCGATGTCCAGATCGCCCGCCGCAATGTAGACGGTGATGAGCTGTCCGGAGGTGATGCTGGTCTCGTCCATCTGGTCGTTGATAAAGACGGAGGAATGTATGGAAACGCCGTATTTGGAGGTGTCGATGCCTGCGTATTCCGCAAAGCCTTTGGCGAGGGCAGGCTCGTTCTCCGTGATGTAGGCGTTGACGACCACGGCGTACAGGGCGTCCTCCCTGCTTCCCGCAATGTCCCGGATCAGCGTCGTAACGACAAACACGGCGAGGATCCCGCCCAGAACATACCATTTATAATAGAACCAGAAATATTCCAGCCTCTCCTTCAGAGGTCTTTTTTTAACTTGTTCTCTTTCCTCTTTAAATTCGTCCATCACTGCCATGCCGTCATCCTCCGAAACGCAAAATAGATTCTGAATGTTATCATAAATTGCCGCCCGTGTCTTGTCAATGAAAGGAATGAAAGCATTTTCTTAAAAAAGGATAAACCCTTGCTTTCTTGGGGGAGTTGTAATATCATATTTCCATAGCCTGTGCAGAGGGGAATGGGGCACAGAGAACACGGATAAGGTAAGGAAAAAAGTATGAGTGAAACGTATGTGGAATGTCTGGTGAAGAAGGAGACCTCGACTCTTGCAAAGCTTTTGCGGATCGTGCTGGTCATGCTGACGGTGGTCTTCGGCCTGCTCATTTTTATGGGCTTTTCGTTGGCAATGTTTGTGGCTCTTGCCACCGGGTTCGGTGCGTATTTTGTATATCTGCACACCGATCTGGAGTATGAGTACCTGTATCTGGACAAGGAGCTTGTGATTGACAAGATCATGGCAAAGACAAAGAGAAAGAGAGTTGCCACCTATGAGCTGGAGCGTCTGGAGGCGCTTGCGCCCATAAAGTCCTATCATCTGGACAACTTCCGCGGCCGCACCGGCAAGGAGACCGATTACAGCATCGGAAAGGAAGAACAGCCGGACAAGAGATATATGATGTACTACGACGGCAATCAGAAGGTAGTGCTCAGCCCCAGCGAGGAGCTTGTGAAAGCGATGCGCAACGCGGCGCCCCGCAAGGTATTTCTGGACTAGGAAAAACGGACACAGGGGCTTGACAGCCTCTGGCAAGTCTGCTAACATATGCGCAATTACATTGAAGGAGGAGAAAATGGGACAGATTATTGGCGAAGGAATTACATTTGATGATGTGCTGCTTGTTCCGGGCTATTCACAGGTAATTCCCAATCAGGTTGACCTGACAACATGGCTGACCAAGACGATCAAGCTCAACATTCCGATGATGAGCGCCGGAATGGATACTGTTACGGAGCATCGTATGGCGATCGCTATGGCTAGGCAGGGAGGTATCGGTATTATTCATAAGAATATGTCCATCGAGGAGCAGGCGGAGGAGGTGGACAAGGTAAAGCGTTCCGAGAACGGCGTCATTACGGATCCGTTTTCGCTGTCACCGGAGCATACTCTGGGCGATGCGGACGCGCTGATGGCAAAATTCCGTATTTCCGGTGTCCCCATCACAGAGGGACGCAAGCTTGTGGGCATTATTACCAACCGCGATCTGAAGTTTGAAACGGATTTCTCCAAGAAGATCAAAGAGTCCATGACAAGCGAGGGGCTGATTACCGCACCCGAGGGCATTACGCTGGAGGAGGCTAAGAAGATTCTGGCGAAGGCGCGCAAGGAAAAGCTTCCCATCGTGGACAAGGACTTCAACCTGAAGGGTCTGATCACCATTAAAGATATTGAAAAGACCATCAAATATCCCCTTGCGGCAAAGGATGCACAGGGCAGACTGCTCTGCGGCGCCGGCGTCGGCATCACCGCAAACGTGCTGGAGCGCGTGGCGGCACTGGTGGACGCAAAGGTGGATGTGGTGGTTCTCGACTCCGCCCACGGACATTCCGAAAATGTATTGAGATGTCTGCGCATGATTAAAGAAAAATATCCCGATCTTCCCGTTATCGCGGGAAACGTGGCAACCGGAGAGGGTACAAGAGCCCTGATCGAAGCGGGAGCGGACGCCGTAAAGGTAGGTATCGGCCCCGGATCCATCTGTACCACCCGTATCGTGGCAGGTATCGGTGTACCCCAGATCTCCGCGATCATGGATGCATATTCCGTTGCCAAGGAGTATGATATTCCCATTATTGCAGACGGCGGTATCAAGTATTCCGGCGATATGACCAAGGCGATCGCCGCAGGCGGAAACGTATGTATGATGGGTTCCATCTTCGCAGGCTGTGACGAGAGCCCGGGAACCTTTGAATTGTTCCAGGGAAGAAAGTATAAGGTGTACCGCGGAATGGGTTCCATCGCAGCGATGGAGAACGGCAGTAAAGACCGCTACTTCCAGTCCGACGCAAAGAAACTGGTGCCGGAGGGCGTGGAAGGGCGTGTGGCATACAAGGGAACCGTGGAGGATACGGTGTTCCAGCTCATGGGCGGACTGAGATCCGGTATGGGCTACTGCGGTACGCAGACGATCGAGGAGCTGAAGCAGAACGGCAGATTCGTCAAGATCTCCGCCGCGTCCTTAAAGGAGAGCCATCCTCACGATATCCACATCACAAAAGAAGCGCCGAACTACAGCGTGGACGAATAAAGAAATGGTTACAAGGAATCCGGGTCGTAAGAACCGGGTTCCTTTTGTGTTCCGGCGAGCCGGAGAGTGACATGAAAATCATCACTTTACAGCACCGCCGATGATGCGAAAACTGTCGAAAAACGCACGGTAAATTGGTTGCGTAGGGTGCGGTTCCTGTGGTATATTATGTAAATATAAGGGTTTTTATCACAAAATGCAGAAACATTTTGACAAGGAGGATATCAGTGCAGGAACAGATATGTGATGTGGAAGGCGTGCAGGAGTTTTCATATGAAAACCTGGTTGATCGTGATACCCTGCAACGGCTTCAGAACTATTTCTGTAAGGTGACGGGAGTATGTGCCTATTGTACGGACAGCAAGGGCGAGCGTATGACCGTGATCTCGGGGGATTCTGCAGACAAGCAGCTATTGCCGCGCTATGTGACGAAGGAGCAGCTCTCTCGGGCGCTTGCCAGAGTGGCGGAGGGCTCCATTGAGGAACTGGCGGTGGAGAATACGGAGGACGACAAGCTGAAGCTGGCGGTGCTGTCCGTCCGTATAGAGGGAAGGGCGGTCTTGAACTGGATCGTGTACGGGGTAATCCGTGACGCGGAGGAGCACACACAGCTTTCCGACGGCGCGCCCAGACTTTCCGGTTATCAATGCTCTCTGACGGAGAGTGAGTTTTACGGTGTGCTTGATCTTTTGCTGGAGAGCAGTAAGGCATTTATGTCGAACCGTCTCTCCTGTGTGACGGCGCATGCGGAGAGTATGCGGAGCCGCTATTCCGAGCAGGAGATGAAGGATTCGCTGGCAAGACTGGAAACCATGACGGGGATCGTGCAGCTTTTGGACAGTGACGAGAGCATCGAGGCGCTTTTCAAGCGTCTTTTGAAGATCATGGGCAATTACCTCCAGACCTCCAGCGGTATTGTATGCCAGATGAAGCCGCTCACCGGGACGGTGGATCTGGTTGCAGAGTGGTACAATAAGGGGATCATACCGCCGCTTGACAAGAGCAAGGGCATTGAGGGAGCGGAGGTTCTGTTTGAGGAGAAGCCGGTGATCGTCTCATCGGACACCATAGACACCAACGAGGAGGTGCGCCTGTGGCGGGAGCAGCATGTGCGCGCGGTGGTGATCTTCCCGATCCTGCGCAGCAAGGCAGGAGGCATGAGCCTGTGCTTCTGTCAGACCGGCAAGGACAGGATCTGGAAGGTGGAGGAACTGAAGTTTATTGCGGATGCCGCAAAGATCTTCCACAGTATTGTGGTAAAGCGCATCCAGACCCATTCCATGGCGAGCTCCTACGCCTCCCTTGAGGAGATACTGGACAATGTGGGAAGCGGAATTTATGTGAGGGATGCCGCTACCAAGGAGATCCTGTTTGTCAACAGACAGTTGAAAAAGACGTTTGCGGTGGAGCTGAAAAGCAACACGTTTGAGCGTCTTTTGGAGCAGGGCATTCCGGTCAACCGGCATGCCGGGGCTTATGAGATCAATTATGTGGAGCGGGAGAGATGGTACGATCTTCTGTTTACGGACATCCGTTGGGTGGACGGCAGAAAGGCGCACCTGTATGCCCTCTACGATATTACGGACAAGAAGGCGTACCAGAAGCGGATCGAACAGCAGGCATACACCGATTTCCTGACGGGGCTCTACAACCGTATGTGCTGCGAGAGAGATCTGGCGTGGTATCTGGATGATGCCAAGAAACGCGGCGTCAAGGGCAGCCTTCTGTATCTGGATCTGGACGATTTCAAGCATATCAACGACGGTCTGGGACATCAGTACGGGGATGTGCTGTTAAAGGCAATCTCCGGCGCACTCTCCAGAATCGACGGGATCAGAAGCACCTGTTACCGCATGGGCGGGGATGAGTTTGTCATCGTGGTGCCTCCTGAGAGCAACGACGAGTTTTCGCGTATTCTGGACGAGATCAAGGTGATCTTTGCGAAGCCGTGGTATTTAAAGAATATGGATTATTACTGTACCACCAGTATCGGCGTGGTCACATTTCCCGACGACGGAGACAGCGTGCAGGATCTGATCAAGAAGGCGGATATTGCCATGTACGAGGCGAAAAAGACCGGAAAGAATCAGATCGCAAGGTACTCCGACAGTCTGGGAACCAGCTCGGGCAGAAGGCTTGAGATCGAGAAGAACATGCGCGATGCCACGGTGGCGGGCTACAAGGAGTTCGAGGTATATTATCAGCCGGTGATCGACATTTCCAAGCCGGACACCCCCTGTACGGGTGCGGAGGCGCTGATCCGCTGGAACAGTGCGGAGTTAGGGTTCATACCTCCCTCGGATTTCATTCCCCTTGCGGAATATCTGGGGCTGATCAATCCCATCGGCAACCATGTGCTGACGGAGGCATGTAAGGAATGCCGGAGATGGAATGACAACGGCTTCCCCCACTACAAGGTGAATGTGAACCTGTCCGTGGTACAGCTTTTGCAGGCGGATATTGTGGAAATCATTGAGAAGGCGATCAAGGAGACGGGCATCCGTCCCCACAACCTGACGCTTGAGGTGACGGAGAGTCTGGCGATCAACGACATGGAGCGCATGAAGAAGATTCTCGGCAGGATCAAGGAGCTGGGGGTGCGGATCGCGCTGGATGATTTCGGAACGGGCTATTCCTCCTTAAACCATATCAGGGAAATTCCTTTCGACGTGATCAAGGTGGATCAGAGCTTTGTGAAGGATCTTGCGGAGGACGCCTACTCACAGTCCTTCATCAAGATGGTTGCGGAGCTTGCCGAGACCATCGGCGTCAGCATCTGCGTGGAGGGAATTGAGACCAAGGAGCAGTACCATGTGCTGGAGGGCATGAAGGTCAGGATGGTGCAGGGCTATTACTTTGACCGCCCCATGACCAGAAAGGCATTTGAAGAAAAGTATATTCTGGGAAATTCTCTTGCAAAGCAGGAGAAAATCGTGTAGTATTAACCGTGTAAGGAAGCTGCGCGACTGGCGGAAGACGGTAGTTACCGTTGTGGGATCACCCACAGGGAGTGCAGTCATAACGAGAAGCCGACCGCCTGGGCGAACACAAGATGTGCCGCTCAGGCGGTTTTTAATTTCATAATATCCATAGGAGGATGAAAATGAACACAGTATCACTGGAACAGGAATTGAAGCAGAACAGCTATCCCGGCAGAGGTATCGTGATCGGGAAATCGGCAGACGGAAAGTATGCGGTGACGGCATACTTTATCATGGGCAGAAGCGCGAACAGCCGCAACCGCGTTTTTGTGGAGGAAGGACAGGGCATCCGCACGGAGGCGTTTGATCCGTCCAAGCTGGAGGATCCCTCCCTGATCATCTATGCGCCCGTCAGAGTGCTGGGCAACAAGACCATCGTGACCAACGGGGATCAGACAGACACGATCTACGACGGCATGGACAAGCAGCTCACCTTTGAGCAGTCACTCAGATGCCGCGAGTTCGAGCCGGACGCACCCAATTACACACCGCGTATTTCCGGTATCCTCCACATAGAGAACGGGGGCTACAATTACGCCATGTCCATCTTGAAGAGTGCAAATGGAGATCCTTCTTCCTGCAGGCGCTACACCTTCGCCTACGAGAATCCCATGGCGGGCTGCGGTCATTTTATCCATACCTATATGCATGACGGAAATCCGCTTCCCAGCTTTGAGGGGGAGCCGAAGCAGGTGGAGATCCCGGACGACATGGACGGCTTCACGGACATGCTCTGGAACAGCCTGAACGAGGAAAACAAGGTGTCGCTCTTCGTGCGCTACATTGACATTGAAAACGGAAGCTGCCGCACCAGAATCGTAAATAAGAATCAATAACAGAGAAGGAGAGAAAACCATGAACGAAATCGAATTGAAATACGGATGCAACCCCAACCAGAAGCCTTCCCGCATTTTTATGGAGGACGGCAGCGATCTCCCCGTTACGGTTCTGAACGGCAAGCCGGGCTATATCAATTTTCTGGACGCCTTCAACGGCTGGCAGCTCGTGAAGGAGTTGAAGAAGGCAACCGGACTTCCGGCGGCAACCTCCTTCAAGCATGTGTCTCCCGCGGGCGCGGCAGTGGGACTTCCCCTGACGGAAACCCTTTCCAAGATCTACTGGGTGGATGATCTGGGAGAGCTTTCCCCGTTAGCATGCGCTTACGCCAGAGCCAGAGGCGCGGACAGAATGTCCTCCTTCGGTGATTTCATCGCACTTTCCGATGTGTGCGACGAGGATACGGCGCGCCTGATCAAGAGAGAGGTTTCCGACGGTGTGATCGCGCCGGGCTACACGGACAGGGCGCTGGAGCTTCTGAAGGCAAAGAAGAAGGGGGCCTACAACATTATCCGGATCGATGAGAGCTATGTGCCTGCACCCATCGAGTGCAAGCAGGTGTACGGCATAACCTTCGAGCAGGGCAGAAACGAACTTGATATCAACGACGCGCTTCTCGGCAATATTGTGACGAAAAACAAAGATATTCCCGCGTCGGCGCTCATAGATATGAAAATAGCACTGATCACGCTGAAGTATACCCAGTCCAATTCCGTCTGCTATGTAAAGGACGGTCAGGCGATCGGTATCGGCGCAGGTCAGCAGTCCCGCGTACACTGTACCAGACTGGCGGGTCAGAAGGCGGACAACTGGTATCTGAGACAGTCCCCTCAGGTGCTGTCCCTTCAGTTTGTGGATACGCTGGGCAGAGCGGACAGGGACAACGCCATCGATAACTATATCGGGGATGAGTATATGGATGTGCTGGCAGAGGGCGCATGGCAGAGAGTGTTCAAGGAGAAGCCGCCCGTATTTACCGCACAGGAGAAGCGTGCATGGCTGGACGGCATGCAGGAGGTTACGCTTGGCTCCGACGCATTCTTCCCGTTCTCCGATAACGTGGAGCGCGCCCATAAGAGCGGCGTGAAATATATCGCGCAGCCCGGAGGCTCCGTGCGGGACGATCTGGTGATCGAGTGCTGTGATAAGTATGATATGGTGATGGCATTTACGGGTATCCGTCTGTTCCATCACTAAGAGAAAAAGCAGGGTGGGGTTAGCATGAAACTGAGAGATCTGGAGAAGTACAATCCGATTACCATACAGTGCCACGACAATCCCGATGCGGATGCGCTCGCATCGGGGTACGGCCTGTATTGCTATTTCAAGAGCAAGGGACATGATGTGCAGCTTGTATACAGCGGAAGAAACAAAATACAGAAATCGAATCTGCGCCTGATGGTGGACAAGCTGCATCTGCCGGTAAAGTATATCAAGCCCAAGGAAGGACTGCAGGAGAGGGAGGGACTTCTCATCACGGTGGACTGCCAGTACGGCGCGGGAAACGTGACCGGGCTCCCTGCAAAAAAGGTTGCCATCATCGACCATCATCAGGTGGAGATCGAGGATGTGGAGCTTTCCCTCATTAATCCGAATCTGGGAAGCTGTGCCACGCTGGTGTGGCAGCTTCTCAACGAGGAGGGCTATGAGGTCGATGATGAGCACGGTCTGGGCACGGCGCTGTATTACGGACTGTATACGGACACCAACCAGTTTTCGGAGCTGTCAAACCCACGGGATCTGGATATGCGGGAGGCGCTTCCCTACGACAAGAATCTGATCAATCTGTTCCGCAACTCAAACCTCTCCTTGAAGGAGCTGGAAATTGCGGGAATCGCCTTGATCCGCAGCAGCTATAACGACGATTATGAGTTCGCGGTGATCGGCGCAAAGCCCTGTGATCCCAATATTTTAGGGCTGATCAGTGACTTCCTGTTACAGGTGGACATCGTGAAGACCTGTGTAGTATTCAACGCCACGGATGACGGCTTCAAATTTTCCGTGCGAAGCTGCATCAGGGAGGTAAACGCCAGCGAGCTTGCGGCGTATCTGGCGGAGGGAATCGGCTCCGGCGGTGGGCATTACGAGAAGGCGGGCGGTTTCATCAGCATGAAGCTGTACGAGGAGCGCTATCCCACCATGCATGCGGACGGCTACTTCAACAACCGCATGACGCAGTATTTTGACAGCTTTGAGATCATTGATGCCTCAAAGTACGATATCAATGTTTCCGCCATGCAGTGCTACAAAAAGAAGAAGGTGCCGGTAGGCTATGTGAAGGCGGACGAGGTACTGCCGGTGGGTACGCCCATCACCATCAGAACCCTGGAGGGCGATGTGGAAATGACGGTGGAGGAGGATCTCTACATTATCATCGGCATCAAGGGCGAGGTCTACCCCAACCGCAAGAGCAAATTTGATGCAAGCTATTTGAAGCTGAACAAGCCTTACAGTGCCGCGGAGTGCAGCGTCAACACGGAGTACCAGCCCACCATCAAGAACAGGCAGGACGGAAAGAATCTGGTGCTGACGGACTATGCGAAGGTCTGCGTCCCCTCCGGCGAGAAGAGGGTCTATGCGAGAGTGCTGGAGAAGGGCGTCAAGGTCTTTACCGAGTGGGATAAATCCAAGTACATGCTGGGAAGACCCGGCGACTATCTGGCTGCAAGACAGGAAGACCTGCACGATATCTATGTGATCGAAAAGGATATTTTTTCAAAGACGTATGAGGAAGCGTGAAGCACATGTACGATGCGTTTATCAGTTACAGACACACCGAATTGGATAAATTTGCAGCCGAAAACCTCCACAGAAAACTGGAGGCTTTTCGTTTGCCCGCAAACATTGCAAAAAAGACGGGCGGAAGAAGAAAACTGGAGCGTGTTTTCAGGGACAAGGACGAGCTGCCCCTCACCAGCAATCTGGAGGATCCCATCAGAAAGGCGCTTGCGGAGTCGGAGTATCTGATCGTAATCTGTTCTCCGAGGCTGCGGGAATCCCTCTGGTGCAAGAAGGAGATTGAGACCTTTATTGCGCTTCACGGGCGGGAGAAGGTGCTGGCGGTACTGATTGAGGGAGAGCCGTCAGAATCCTTCCCGGAGGAGCTGCTCTACTGCGAGGAGACCGTGACCCTGCCGGACGGCACCACGAAAACGGAACGCCGGGAGCTGGAGCCCCTTGCGGCGGATATCCGGGGCAAGAACCGCCGTGCCATGAAAAAGGCAATGAAAACGGAGATTTTAAGGCTGCTTGCCCCTATCTTTTCCGTCAGCTACGACGATCTGCGCCAGAGACACCGGGAGCAGAAAATGCGGAAGATTCTGACGGCATCCCTTGCGGGCACGGCGGTATGCCTCGCCTTCTGCGCGGTCAGCACAGCCATGGCACTGCGGATTCAGGGACAGAAGGAGCAGATTCAGGCGCAGAATCAGGAGATTCTTGCAAAGACGGAGGAGATCAGCAGACAGAATGAGGAGCTCCTCCGCGCGCAGGCGGAGAACCTTGCAGCGGAATCCCTGCGCTATCTGGAGAGCGGGGACAGGATAAAAGCGGTGGAGACGGCGCGGCAGGCACTGACCTCCTACAACGGCATTGCGCTCCCCTGCACGGAACGGGCGCAGTATGCGCTGGCGCAGAGCCTGCATGTCTATGACAACGGAAGCACCATGAAGCCCCAGTACCAGCTTGTGACGGAAGGGCTGATTGATCAGATGAAGCTCTCGCCGGATCGGGAATCGGTGCTGACGCTGGAGAGCAAGGGACGCCTCACCCTGTGGAAGCTGGAGGGCGCTGAGAAGGAGGCGGAGTTTGATGACTGTGCCACAGCAGTGTTCAGCGACCACACCGTAACCTTTGTGGGGGATGAGATTGTTGCTTACAAGCGGGACGGGGGCGGCATTGCCATCTACGACCGCGGCACGGAGCAGATATCCGAAATCGATACTGAGGGCAGACATGTGTACGGCATCTACGGAAGCGTGGGCGAGTATCTGGCGGCACAGGAATACACGCAGGTTACGGTGTACCGTGTGCAGGACGGCTCAGTGGCGGCATACTGTCCGGTGAGCGAGGGCACCCAGGCCAGCGGCGGCGTTTTCTTTGATACGGAATCCGGGCTTCTGGTGTTCGGACAGCGGGACAGGGAAGACAATCTGGAGCTGGTTCTTTATCGGTACAAAGAGGATCGGATCATCGGCACATGGCAGATGGGCGGGACAAGCCTGCAAACCGTCAGATTTGAAGGAGATAGAGCCTATGTGCTTTTGAACCAGTATGGGACGCAGAACCATACGGCGATCCTGATGGCATGCGACGGAGAGACGGGAAAGCTTTTGTGGAAAAATTCCTTTTCCGGCGGCGTGGGAAATCTTATCTATCTGCCTGCGGCGGAGGGAGCGGATAATCTGCTGCTTGCCACCAGCTATGAGGTGAGGCTGATCTCTGTTGCGGACGGCTCCGTCACCGAGCTTTTCCCGGTGGGAGATGAGGTGATCGGCGGAGGTGCCTTTGTGGATGCGGATGCGTTCATATTCTTCACAAGGGGCGGCGTTTACCATTACCTGAATGTGGACAATCTGACGGACTACAATATGGATATGATATTCCAGTGTCCCGATCACAATGACAAGACATTTTTGGCGAGCATGGCGGGCTTTCTGGTGCTTCCCTACCAGAGCAACCGGATCACGGTATACGATTACACCAACCGTGACAGTCTGACGGCAGTGGAGACGCCCGTGGAAAAGACGGCGGATGCGTATGTGGAATACAGCGAGCTCACGGCGCTGGCGGAGGAGATCGGGCTTGCGGATGCCGCCATGGCAAGGTATGCCTTTTACAGTACGGACAACACCCTTCTGTTTGTGAGCTATCAGGACGGAAGGCTGGAAATCTACGACGCAGCTACGATGGAATGCAAGAAAGCGCTGACGGATGTGCCGGATGAGTTCTGCTACTATTTCGGGCAGGATGCGGACGGAAACTATTATGTGGGCGGATGGACTTACGCCTACATGCTGAGCCCGGATTTCTCCGTGCTTGCACGGATCGAGGGCATGATTGCGCTTGATGCCGCAGAGGGAAGTGTGATTGTTGACAACCTTTCCGAAAAGCAGTATCGTATTCCTATCTACAGCACGGAAGAATTGCTCGGAAAGGCGGATGACCTGCTGGGCAAATAGAGATACGGGGGATGCAAAAGATATGAGGGATTTTGCAAATGTATCAGTGATCGTGCCGTCGCTTGACCCGGACGAAAAACTGACCGCGGTCATAGACGGACTGCTGGCAGCGGGCTTTAAGGAGATTATCCTGGTGAATGACGGCAGCAGGACGGAGAAGCTCCATTACTTCACCGACGCCGCTGCTGCACACAGCGAGGTGAAGCTGCTTACCCACGAACAGAACCGTGGAAAGGGTGCCGCATTAAAGACGGCTTTTACATGGTATCTGGAGCATCATGCGGACGGAGCCGGGGTGGTCACGGTGGACGGAGATAACCAGCACACACCGGAGGATACGGCAGCCTGCGTAATGCTGATGAAGGAGACCGGGCATGTGGTGCTCGGGGTCAGGGATTTCAGCCTGCCCCATGTACCGGCGCGGAGCCGCTTCGGAAACCGCATTACATCCGGTGTGTTCCGGATCTTCTGTGGAATGAAGATCTCGGACACCCAGACGGGACTGCGCGCCATACCCACATCGGCGCTGCCGGTCTTTTTGCAGGTTTCCGGCGATCGGTTTGAATATGAGACCAATATGCTGCTTGCCATGAAGGAGCACGATATTGCTTTTGAGGAGAAGGCGTGCAGCACGGTATACATAGAAGAAAACAAAAGCTCCCATTTCAGGGTGTTTCGGGATTCATGGCGGATCTACCGGCTTCTGCTTACACATTTTTTCCGCTATTCCGTAAGCTCGCTTCTGAGCGCTCTGCTGGATGAGGGGCTGTTTGTGTTGCTTTCCGGACTGCTGATCGGGGTAGTGTCAGGCTTTTTCCTGACGGCAATCCCGGTGGTGACGGCGAGAGTGGTGTCCTCGCTTTTCAACTTCTTTCTCAACAGAAAGCTGGTGTTTCACAGCAAGGCATCTGCGGGACGGTCTTTCCTGCGCTACTATGCGCTGGCAATTCCGCAGCTTTTGCTGCAACTGCTGTTTACGCACGGTCTGTGCCTTCTGTTTGGGATCGGAGACGGGAAAACGGGGCTTCGGGCACTTGTCTATGCGGTGGTTATGACAATTCTGTTCGTGGCGAGCTACTGCATCCAGCAGCGCTGGGTATTTGTGACGGAAAGAAAAGAGGCTTAAGGTGAAAAAGAAAATTTTCTGGATGGTGATCAGAAGGTCGCTTCTGATTTTCTTTACAATGATCGGACTGCTGGTGCTGTCCCTGTGCGTCATTATGTTTGTGGTGTTTAAGGGTCCCTCCCCCACGGCGAGGGATGTGCTGACCATGTCCCTGACGGAGGCGAGCGCGACCAAATGGATCCC
>ULOB01001477.1_pt1 | contig 16473 bp, 13 predicted proteins | sample 1952151 | NCBI WGS metagenome assembly ULOB01 (sample SAMEA4835591, study PRJEB28245) | human gut metagenome | biome: gut microbiome; material: fecal sample | place: Denmark | collected 2008
GTGGCTGGAACACCTCCTTTTTGGAGCTTTACTGACTTGGGAGATTATTCTCTCCTTTTCACTCAGATGCTATTTTTTATACTATTCAGTCCCGTAGCTCAGTTGGTTAGAGCACTACACTGATAATGTAGGGGTCAGCGGTTCAAGTCCGCTCGGGACTACATTCAGTGCTTAAGCGTAGGACTGAATTTTTTTTTGAACTACGGGGGGCTAGCTCAGTTGGCTAGAGCGCCTGCCTTGCAAGCAGGAGGTCAAGGGTTCGACTCCCTTGCTCTCCACCGACGGAAACCTCTGACTCGATGAAGTCAGGGGTTTTTTGTTTGTGCCTCTTCTGCCTCGGTGACAGGCTATTAGATTAGCTCAGAATTCGGATCACCAGTAAAAGTATGTGCCATCTGATGGACCGTCCCACAACTGCATGCTGTGCAGCACCTTGTTTTTGTATATTGCTGATTATAAAACTATTATAAATCACGGCTATCTTTTCACCCTGTTTTTCAGGCCAAGAAGTGCGCCTATTTCTTTCAATTGACTGTATAACTGCGAGTTATAAAACAACAGTGCGCTTCTGCTTACCGTTGCTGCCGGGCCGTTTTGCCCGTGGCCTTTATCAAAAAGGACCGGACACTTTTCCGTAGGTGAACCCAAAACGTCGGATCCGGTACACCTGCGGAAGGGCATGGACATTGTACCGGCCTATGAGAAATAAATCATCGCTGAATGGCTACTGTGAATTTTCGTTATGCTGCACATGCTTTATCTGCACTCCTTCCGAAGGAGTAGAGAACGCTCACCTTCGCTGCGGATACCCGAGAGCCATTTTAACGAATTTACTTCGGGGTGCAGTTGCTTTTTCAAATGCTTGAAAATCAGCGAACTGTAAATGCTGCTGCACATTTGACCTGTCTCAAAAGAGGGCGGATGTGCAGTGAGTTTTGTAACAATCTGATTTACAGTAGTGTTTTTCTCTTCTGTGCACCACGAAGTAAATTCTTTAAAATCAGGGTTCAATATTCTGCCCATCAATTGCCCAAAGTCAGGAGATTTTCATTATGCGGCAGTTCTTTGAGTGTCATACACTTCCTGTAATCGCAGCAATATACGTGAAGTGGAGAATATGGTCATTTCTTGTGACAAGGGGTATTTTGCGGATAGACGTTTCGCAAAATATGGGCAATTTCGAGGCTTCTTGCATTTTGCTGCTTTGCAAATTTTTGATATTCAGTGTTTTTATGCTTAACTAAAATGTGTAGTGACGCTTGGCCCAATCCGGCATTACACTTTGAGAAGTGCGGCAATGGAAGATAGGGATGTATTCGTAGCTTCGACAATGGGGCTTCCAGTCGGGCTCAAGGAGATTTTAGCAGCATCATCTGAATCAGGCTCCTGTCGGATATGAGGATGACGGCCTCTGCATTCTGATTGGCCTGCAGTGGTATCCGGTTCTGCCCGCGTATGCAGCTGCCGTCTGCCGCATCGCTTATGGCCAGCAGGGAGACCCCCTCGGCGGTCGGAGAGCAGTACTTCGACAGGGTCTCAAGTGAGTACTCCCTGCCGTAGTGGCTGCATACCATGGCCAGGCAGGCCACGCCGCACTGCATGGAATCGTGCTGGAGGATTAGAGGAAAGCTGGACATAGTATTACATTATCTCTGGTCAGTAATCTGCTTGTATTCCTGAATGCTGTTGGCGTTGCGGCGGACGTTGACTTTCTTGCCTCCGGAGAAATTCCATGTCAGCGTGAGTTCGGCGCGGGTCTCCTTGGTCCTGTTCCAGACAGACTGCATGTAGACCGGCGTCTCGATGATGGTCCTTCGCCCGTGGCGCCAGATGGTAAAGTCAAGACGCAATTCGACACGGTCGTCAAGGAATGTCTTGTAGAGGGAGCCGTTGATTTGGGCGACCGGTTTCCAGAGTGCGTCGAGCATGCGGCTCTCAGGTTCGTAGTAGGCGTATAGGGTGCCTCCAAAGGTGGAAGAGAAGGTGAAATTGTTTCTCAGGGAGAATTTCCACATAGCCTGGTTCCTCACAGTATACCTGCTGGTCTGGGCATACTGCAGCATGAACGTAACGCCGGGTTTCATAGTCCACCACTTGAATGGCTGCAGGTTGCCCTCGACTCAGAAAACAGCCAAAGAGTTGTACTTGCTGTTCTCAGGCACTTTGACAGGATTGCCGAGCCGAAACTGTACTTGGACCGCATCCTGTGGAAATATGAGGAGGAGGGCGGTGTCCTTCCGCCACCCCAGCTGTCCGTAGCCTCGAACATACTCGCGGGGATGTGTACGGACATCCTTTTCCGGCTGGCCACCGGCAGCGTGGTCAAGACATTTCCCAAATTCTATTACTATTCGATTGCAGACGATGTGCTGTAAATCCGCATGAATTTATGTGGAAAAATCCGGACATTTTCTGAAAAAAAACCTAAATTTGGAAGATTAATCTATAATTCAACCAAAAGATCGGAAAATGAAAAAAATACTATTGACAGTAGCCGCTGTCCTTTCTGTGGCAGCGGTCAGTGCACAGGAGAAGAAAAATCTCACTGTAGAGCAGCTTGCAGAGGGAATGCCGGCTGGAATCACAAATCCCATACCTGCCCCCGTCGGCTGGTACGACAAAAACAATCTGATAGTCTCCGAGTCGCGGGAACTCGGCCTGTACAACATCAGGACCGGGGAGACCGTGCCCTATCAGAGGCCGGAACCTAAGGTGCAGCCCGCGATTCTGGAGGAGCTGGCCAAGACCGTGGACAACCCTATGTTCTCGCCGGACTCCACGAAGATCGCCTACACCAAGGACAATAACCTCTATGTGATGGACGTGGCCACGGGCGAGCATACGGCGCTGACTTCGGACGGCTCGGACCTGATCCTGAACGGCTGGTCCTCATGGGTGTACTACGAGGAGATACTCGGCCGGGCCACCCGCTACAAGGCTTTCTGGTGGTCTCCGGACAGCAGGCGTCTGGCCTACTACAAGTTCGATGACACCAATGTGCCCATGTTCCCCATCTATGACGCCAAGGGCAAGCACGGTACCCTGAACGAGACCCGCTATCCCAAGGCCGGAGACGAGAACCCCAAGGTGGAGATAGGCATGATGGACCTGGCCACCGGCGAGACCGTCTGGGCGGATTTTGACCGGGACGAGGACCAGTACTTCGGCACTCCGTTCTGGAGCGCGGAGTCGGACAAGTTCATGGTGCCCTGGATGCCCCGTGACCAGAACCACTTGATTCTCTACGAAGTGTCACCGGTTGACGGCTCGAAGAAACCCCTTTACGAGGAGCATCAGAAGACATGGATCGACTGGATAGACGATATGGTTTTCACCGAGGACGGCTTCTACATGACCCGCGATTTCGACGGATGGGAGCAGATATACTTCCAGCCATTCGACGGCTCCCGGTACACCAAGCTCACCGAGGGACACAACTGGGGCACCCGCATCCTGAAGCTGGACGAGGCCAAGGGCGTGCTCTTCTACACTTCGAGAGCCGAGATTTCCACCCGTTACGATGTCTACAGGCTTGACCTGAAGAAGCATACTTCCGAGCGCATCTCCTTCGGAGACTACAATTTCTCCAGCGTACAGATATCCCCCGACAACAAGTACTACGCCGCCCAGATATCCAACGTGTCCACTCCCACAAAGACCGTCCTGGTGAAGATAGGAAGCGGCAATAAGACCCAGTACACTGTCCTCGGCGATTCCAAGGGCCCCGAGTACGACAACTACAAGCTGGCCGAGGCACAGATGCTCTTCATCGAGGTGGACGGATACACCCTGCCCGCTTCCATCAGGCTCCCGATAGACCTGGACACCAACCGGAAATACCCTGTCATCGTCTCCATGTACGGCGGCCCTAACTCCGGAACCGTAATGGACCGCTGGTCAGCCCCTTCGCCCTCCAACCAGCTCTGGGCCAATGAGGGAGTCATCCAGATATCCATCGACCACCGCGCCTCCGGCCACTGCGGCAAGGAGGGCGTGAACTACGTCTACCGCTCTCTCGGACAGACGGAGCTGGCCGATTATATCGAGTGGGTGAAGTATCTGAGGACATTGCCTTACGTGGACGCTGAGAAGATAGGCATCACCGGCTTCTCCTTCGGCGGCACTATGACAGTCCTGGCCCTTACGGACGGCGCCGACTATTTCCAGTACGGCATTGCCGGCGGCGGTGTGTATGACTGGCAGCTCTACGACAGCCATTATACCGAGAGGTACATGGACACCCCCGAGGACAATCCCGAGGGATACGCCTTTACCCGCGTATGGGAGCGTGCGGACAAATACCGCGGCGGCAAGGGCTCGATGCTCCGCATCACCCACGGCACGGCCGATGACAATGTCCACATGCAGAACACCCTCCAGCTCATCGACGCCCTTCAGAAGGCCGACAAGCAGTTCGAGCTGATGATCTACCCCGGCGGATATCACGGCTACAGGGGATATCAGGCCATCCACTCATCCAACTCCGACCTGATCTTCTGGTACCGCTGGCTTCTCGGAAGGGAAGTGCCTGAATGTCTGCTGAAATAAGGCTTCAGGACAAAATATCCCGGCGGGTCTCCGCGCAGCATTGTCTGCCGGAGGCCCGCCGGTTTTTTAATGCGATTCACATTAAATTGGGAGTGACAGGCAGGGGTAATCCCAATTTCTGACGATTGTGCAGGTATGCCGCTTCAGGTAATTTTGCAGTGTCATTTTGAAGAATTAAAAAATATTATAAAAATGAAACTGAGAAAATTGATTCCTGTAGCCGCAATGGCGGCTTTCGCAGCGGCAGGCTGCAATCCTGTAGAAGAAGTCAGACTGGCGGCAGAGGTCGCCGGAACCTATTCCGGCTGGTCGAAGGCCGAGTTCCAGTATTCTCCAACACCTATGGCAAGTGATGCCCAGACCATAACAGTCACCGAGGAGACGGATGAGACGGTGTCGGTGAACTATACGTCCGATACCTGGGGAACATTTACCCTCACAGGGGTGACAGTGACCGAAAGCAACGGAACATACACACTCTCCGGCAGCGGCACGACTGTCATGGGTATGTCCGCCGAGTCTCAGAGTGAGTACGAGTGCACCCTGACCGCGACGGTAAGCGGCACTTCGGACTTCTCATTCGTATTCGAGGTTCCTGCGGTGATGGGCGGACTGACGATAACTGTAAGCCCTGGAGAAATACCGGCAAGCCTGCTGCTCAGCGGGACTTATACCGGAACCCTGAACATGTCCGTCATGGGCAGTCCGATGGATCCTGTGGAGGACGCGACAGTGGTTCTGGAGGTCGCGGAGGACAATTCGGCGGTTCTGACGATTTCCAGCTTCGGCATGGGAATGATGACATTGGAGGATATTGCGGTGGACGTAGAGATTGCTGAGGCTGCGGACGGCAGCTATACCCTCACCGCGGAGAGCATAGATACCACGGCCGGAGACATCAATGTGACCGGCAGCCTTAGCGGTATGGTCTCGGCCGACGGCAGCAGTATTACCGTCAATGCCGAGATTACTCCGGGAGCGATGCCGATGTCCATCACTGTGGAATTTGAAGGAACCAAGTAAATGAAAAGAATCCCAAAGCCATTACTAAAAATGTTGCAGGCGGGGGCGGCACTTCTCGCAGTGGTGTCGCTCCCCTCGTGCAACGGCATATTCGAGGGTATATACGATCAGCCGACGGAGATATCGGAGTTCGGCTTCACTAAGGTGGAGCAGGCCACTTCGTCGGGCACGATATATCTCGACGCTACTTCCTACACCCGTTGGAACTATATCGATTTCGAGACCTTTGCCCTGGATACGACTGTCATCGCGCAGGACGGGACAGAGACAGGAGACGTCACTGAAGGCTGGGACTTCGCAGTGCACCGTTACGATGTCAAGACCAATGGCGGCAGGGTCATTGAGACCGGTTATTCCTCAATAGACGACTTGCTGGCCTCTGGGGCCCTGCCTCAAGGGACTTACGTGGAGGATGTCTGGACGGAGGACCGTGTAACGGTGGATATGTCCGGAATGATGGACGGGGTCATACTGTATGCACCCTCGTGGTACAATCCTGAGCTTTCCAAGTGGCTGAATGTGGATACCTCCACCATGCCGCCCGTGTACACGATGTCCGGGAAGGTCTGCGTACTGATTACGTCCGAAGGAAAGGCTGCGGCGATAATGCTTACTAACTATATGAACGACAGCAAGGTCAAGGGATTCATGACCATTGAATACGTATATCCCTTAGAGTTCTGACAATGAGACGTATCATCTTTCTGTTGGCTGCCTTTCTGACGGCAGTCACGGCAGTATGTGCCGGGGAACGAACGGTTTCCGGCATTGTCACGGACAGCAAAGGCGCCCCTCTGGCCGGAGTGGAGATAACAGTGGAAGGTGTCACTACACTTTATACCGCGACGGACGGGGAAGGACGTTTCAGTATAACTGTCCCCGACGGAGAGGCGGCAGTGCTGCATTTTTATATGCTGGGTTTTCTGTCGCAGGAGGTCTCCCTGGCGGAACATCCGGAAGAAAGTGTGGATGTGCTTCTCGAAGAAGACTATATGAATCTTGAGACGGTGGTCGTTACCGGAACCAGGACTCCGCGTCTGCTGAAAAACAGCCCGATACTTACCAGAGTGATAACCATACAGGATATCGAGAGGGTGGATGCCCTCAATATCGGGGACCTGCTGGAGTCGGAACTTCCGGGCATAGAGTTCTCATACGCCATGGACCAGCAGGTGACTCTCAATATGCAGGGATTCGGCGGCAACTCGGTCCTGTTCCTGGTGGACGGGGAGCGCGTGGCCGGGGAGACTCTGGACAATATCGACTACAACCGTCTGAATCTGGATAATGTGCAGCGCGTCGAGATAATCAAGGGCGCGGCCTCGTCCCTCTACGGCTCCAATGCGGTGGGAGGGGTGGTCAATCTCATCAGCGCCGGTGCCTCCGAGCCCTGGCAGGTCAATGTCAATGCCCGCTACGGGGCTCACAACGAGCAGCGTTACGGCGGCTCGGTGGGTTTTATCGCAGGCAAGTTCAACAGTCTCACCAATGCGCAGTACACCAGCATCGACTCCTACGCCATGCCTTCGGAGGGTGACTACAGTACGTTCTACGGCGGGTACAACTGGAGCGTGAAGGAGCGTCTGCAGTATGAGCCGCTGCAGGGACTCCGGTTCACGGCCCGGGCCGGCTATTTCTTCCGGGAAAGGGACCTGCAGAGCGATACGAGGGACCGTTATCGCGATTTCAGCGGAGGCCTGAAAGGGGAGTGGGATGTCAATGACCGGAACAGGGTAGAGCTCTCATACGGCTTCGACCAGTACGACAAGAGCGACTGGCTGCTCTTCAACAGCACTGACGTGCGTGACTACAGCAACGTGCAGCACACCGTCCGCGGTATCTACACCTATGACCTGACCGCCGACGGGAAGAGTACCATGATCGTAGGAGGCGACTACATGCGCGACTACCTGATGTCCTATCAGTTCGAGGACAACGGCTACTATATCCAGCACACAGCGGATGTGTTCGCCCAGGTGGAGACCAATATCAACGAGCACTGGAACCTCATCGGCGGCCTGCGCTACGACTTCTTCTCTCAGAAGCGGCTCAGCCATTTCTCCCCGAAGCTCAGTCTCATGTACCGTACAGGAGGCTGGTCCTTCAGGGGCTCGTATTCCGGAGGTTTCCGCGCACCTACTTTGAAGGAGATGTACATGTCCTTCGATATGGCCAGCATCTTCATGATCTACGGCAATCCGGACCTGTCTCCCGAGTCCAGCGAGAACCTCTCCGTCTCTGCCGAGTACAATTGGAAGTATCTGAGCGCCTCTGTCTCAGGTTTCTACAACTTCGTGGACAACCGCATCACCACTGTCTGGAACGAGGAACTCGGAGGCATGATGTACACCAACATGAGTCCGATGCAGGTGCGGGGGGTGGATGTCTCCGTGTCTACCCGCCTGCCCTTCGGTCTGGGCGCCCGTCTGGCCTACACCTTCACCAACGAGGCCATACGTGCCGGAGAACCCCTGCTTTCCCAGACCAGGCCGCATTCGGCTACGGCCCGTGTGGAGTACGGCAGGTCCTGGAAGAACTACGGCTTCAACGTGGCTCTCAGCGGAAGGATACTTTCTGCCGTGACCACCGAGGTCTACACTTCCGCCACCGACTATGAGGAAACGGAGCTGCAGACTTATCCGGCCTACACGATATGGAAACTCACAGTGTCGCAGGACATCTGGAGGGGCATCCAGCTCAATGTGATAGTGGACAACCTGTTCAACTACCGTCCCGAATACTATTACAGCAGTACCCCAAGCACTACCGGCACCACGGTGGCTGTGGCCCTGTCCGTGGATATCGAGAAATTTTTTCAGAAAAAATAGAAAATATAAAAACGCAGCATGATTCAAAAAACAGCAAAAATCATAACATGTATTGTGGTTTCTATCCTTGTAGTCCTCATTCTATGGGGACTCTGGGCGTATATGGGGGCACCCACCAGGGTGGCATTCCTCAATTATCAGGTGCTCCAGCTCGGCCAGATATCCAGGGCCAATGACAATCCGTCCGTCAGGCTGTATGAACTCTCTCCCGAGGACGCTTCAAAGGCGGGACATTACGACATCCTGCTGATCAACGGAATGGGGCTGAGGATCACCGAGGAACAGCGTGCGGAGATTCAGCGTGCCGCTGAGCGGGGCCTGCCCGTACTTTCTACGATGGTGACCAATCCGGCCAATGACATCAATACGGTGGATTCGGTCCTTGCTCCTCAGCTCCGGGCCTATCTCTCCAACGGAGGTCCGGCCAACTACCGCAATATGCTCTCATTCATCCGCCGCAATATAGACGGAAAGCGCTTCCGTGCCCCGGAGCCGGCCCCTGCAGAGGAATATACGGTTGAGAACATCTACCATCCTGCGCTGACGGAAAAAGGCGGAGGCGAGGACGGCTTCCGCTCCATTGCCGCCTACAATTCCTATCTCCGGAGCAACGGTCTGTGGAAGGAAGAGTCTCCCCGCATCATTGTCACCGGACAGATGGGCGATCCTACGGATCTTATCGCCTCCCTCGAAGCTGCCGGCAACGTGGTATATCCTGTCCGCAGCACCCGTCCCATGCTGGACAACGGACAGCTGGACTCCATTGCACCTTCGGCGGTGATCAACATGGCGCACGGCCGCTTAGGGGACGAGACCGTGGAATTTCTCAGGAAGTACAACATTCCCCTTTTCTCGCCTCTGAATGTCAATACCCTCGTTTCCGACTGGGAGGCGGATGAGATGGGCATGGTCGGGGGATTCCTCTCCCAGAGCGTGGTGACGCCGGAGATAGACGGGGCCATCCGGCCGTTTGTACTTTTCGGACATTACGAGGACGGGGACGGGATGCAGCGGCTGGAGGCCATTCCGGAGCGGCTGGAGGAATTTACCGAGACAGTGAACCGCTACCTGGAACTCAAGCGCAAGCCTGAAAGCCAGAAGAAGATAGCCATATTCTACTACAAAGGGGCGGGGCAGAATGCCCTGACGGCCTCCGGGATGGAGGTGGTGCCCTCGCTGTACAATTTCCTGACGGCCCTGCGCTCGGCGGGGTACAATGTTTCCGGCCTGCCCTCCTCTCCGGAGGCTCTGGCGGAGCTGATCCAGAGCAGGGGAGCGGTGTTCGGCTCGTATGCCGAAGGAGCCGCCTCGCGGTTCATGGAGGAGGGGCAGCCCGAGTGGGTGGATGCCCCGACATACGCGGAGTGGAGTTCGAAGGCCCTGCCGCAGAGACTTCGCGACGAGGTGGCGGCCCTGAACGGGGATTTTCCCGGGCCCTATATGTCCCGTGACGGGCGTCTGGCCCTGGCCCGGATAGAGCTGGGCAATGTGGTGCTGCTGCCCCAGCCTGCGGCGGGAGGAGGCCGGAACGACTTTCAGATGGTGCACGGTACCCATGCCGCGCCTCCTTACAACTATATTGCGGCTTACCTCTATGCCCGCTACGGCTTCGGGGCCGATGCGATGATTCACTTCGGTACCCACGGCAGCTTAGAGTTCACTCCCCGCAAGCAGGTGGCCCTGAGCCAGTACGACTGGCCGGACCGCCTGGTGGGCACTGTCCCGCATTTCTACCTGTACACCATCTCCAACGTGGGGGAGGGAGTCATGGCCAAGCGGAGGGCATACGCGGGACTGCAGTCCTACCTCACCGCTCCTTTCATGGAAAGTAATGTGAGGGGAATCTACCGCGACCTTTCCCGGGAGCTTTCGCGCTACGACGAGGCTGTGTACGGGGAGTCGCCTGATGCAGCCGGAGCGGAGAAGATTGCCTTGAATATCAAGAAACTGACAATAGAGATGGGCATTGCCTCGGACCTCGGACTGGATACCCTTTCGAAAGATGTGCCCTACACGGGGGAGGAAATCCTGCGCATCGGGAATTTTGCCGAGGAACTGGCTTCTGAGAAAGTCACCGGCCGTCTCTACGTGATGGGCGAGCCTTATCAGCCGGCCCAGATTGAGTCTACCGTCTATGCCATGAGCACCGAACCGGTGGCCTACGGGCTGCTCGGCATAGACCGGGCCAAGGGCAAGGACGTTACGGGAGTGGAGAAGCAGCTGTCGGTGTTCAACCGGAAGTATGTGGCTCCGGCTAAGAGGATTGTGGCCCGGCTGCTGGCCCAGGGCCGTCCGGCGGATGACAGGCAGTTCTGCTCCATAGCCGGTATCTCCATGCAGGAACTGGAGCATGCCAGGACGGTGGCGAAGTCCCTGGAGGCCCCGCCGGATATGATGACCATGATGGCCCGTATGTCGGAGCAGATGAGCCGTAAACGTCCGGACGGCAGTTCCGGTGACGGAACCGGACATCCTGGTCGGAATGGGGCAGGAGGCATGAGCGAGATGATGTCCATGATAGGCCGGCAGATGGGTGCGGGAAAAGGCTATTCGCAGGAGGAGATGGATTTTGCCCGGGCGGTGAAGGAGATAGAACAGGCCGTGCTCAATGTGCACAACTACCGCAAGGCTCTGACGGAGAGCCCTTCCATCGAGATGCGCAGTATGCTCAATGCCCTGGACGGCGGCTATACCGCACCTTCGCCCGGAGGAGATCCGGTCGCCAATCCCAACACACTGCCCACCGGACGCAACCTATTCGCTGTCAACGCAGAGGCGACCCCGACCCGCAGTGCCTGGGAAAAGGGTGTGGCCCTGGCCGAGAATACTCTGCGGCTCTACCGCGAGCGGCATTGCGACTCATTGCCCCGCAAGGTCAGCTATACCCTCTGGAGCAGCGAGTTCATCGAGACGGAGGGAGCGACCATTGCCCAGATATTCTATATGCTCGGAGTGGAACCGGTCTACGACAGTTTCGGCCGTGTGACCGATATCCGGCTGATACCATCTGAGAGGCTGGGCCGTCCGAGGATAGACGTGGTGGTGCAGACCAGCGGCCAGCTCAGGGATATTGCCGCCTCTCGTCTTTTCCTGATAGACAGGGCTGTCCGTATGGCAGCGGAGGCCAAGGACGACGGATATGTGAACAATGTGGCCGAGGGTATCCGGGAGACCGAGCGGATACTCACCGAGAAGGGAGTGACACCGGCCGATGCCCGGAGGATGTCCTCCTACAGGGTCTTCGGAGGGGTGAACGGCAATTACGGTACCGGCATTCAGGGGATGGTGACCGCCTCTGACCGCTGGACCTCCTCCTCGGAGATCGCACAGGTCTATATGAACAATATGGGAGCCTACTACGGCAGCGAGGAGGGCTGGGAGGAATTTGCCCGGTACGCCTTCGAGGCCGCGCTTTCCCGTACCGACGCGGTGGTGCAGCCCCGTCAGAGCAATACCTGGGGCGCCCTGAGCCTGGACCATGTGTACGAGTTCATGGGCGGGCTCAACCTTGCAGTCAGGGAAGTGACAGGCAAGGATCCGGACGCTTACCTCAGCGACTACCGCAACCGCAACAAGGTGAGGATGCAGGAACTGAAGGAGGCGATAGGGGTCGAGAGCCGTTCCACCATATTCAACCCTTCCTATATCTCCGAGAAGATGAAGGGCGGGGCAGGGGATGCATCGGCCATCGCGGAGACCGTCACCAATACCTTCGGATGGAATGTGATGAAGCCGGAGGCCATCGACGACCGCGTGTGGGACGAGATCTATGAGGTGTATGTCAAGGACAAGTTCGGACTCGGCGTCCGGGAACATTTCAGGGAGGTCAATCCGGCTGCCCTTGAAGAGGTTACGGCGGTCATGCTGGAGTCTGTGCGCAAGGGGCTCTGGGACGCCTCGCCCGAGCAGGTGGCGGATATCGCGGAGCTGCATACCGGCCTGATTGAGGAGTTCGCCCCTTCGTGCTCCGGTTTCGTGTGCGACAATCCGGCCCTGCAGGACTACATCGCCTCCGCACTGCCTGAGGCCTCGGCCTCAGAGTACCGTGGGGCTATCCGGCAGATAAGGGAGGCTTCGGTCAGCGACGCCTCCGACGGGATGGTGCTTAAGAAAGACCGGCTGCAGAGCGAGACAGAGAAGGAGACGACCTTGGTGAGCAATATTGCCGTGGCAGTGCTGATTGTCGCCCTGTTCATCGGAGGCGGACTGCTGATAAGGCGCCGCCGCAAGTCCAGTGGAATCTGATCTAAGGAGGCTCTGCACATGTACAGTTTAGTCGTAATCCTGATGGTGCTGGTCTGCTTCAACTTCGTGCTGAAGCAGTCCTGGCACAAATGGTGGTCGGTGCTGGCTCATGCCGCAGCTGCCGCACTTTTCACCGGACTGATGTGGCCCGTGGCCGTCCGGCAGTCCCGCTCCCAGATAGATGAGTGGCTTTCCAACTCTGACCTGATGCTGGATACCTCGGTGATAATCACCCTGGAAGTCATCCTGCAGATAGCCTTCTGCCTGCTCTCGGTGCATCTGATGAGCTCGGGCAGGCTGAAGAGGTCCGTCATCTGGGGCTACCGTATCCTGCGCTGGTTTCCGGGCGTGCTGATATTCGGGGTGCTCTTCAGCTTCTTAGTCTATCTCATTTTTGCTTTTCCGGGTGTCTCCTTCTCCTTGGTGGCCTGGAGTGCCGCCGCTGTGGTCTTCGCGGTCATAGCCGGAGGGGCCTGGCTCATACGCCGGATTTTCCCGGACAAGGAGAGCCGCCTGGAGATGTTCTTCCTGACCAATGCCCTTACGGGGATAGTGGCGGTGATAGCCACTGTCAACGGCCAGACAGCCGTGGCGGGAGTGAGCGAGGTGGACTGGACAGCCATGGCGGGAGTGCTCGGCCTCGTTGTAGCCGGTGTGCTTGCCGGATCTTTCGTGAGGACTGCCCGTCCTTTTAGAAACATTTTAAAAAATCAATAGCTTTTAAAACTTATGAACTACATTTCCGATGTCCTCTTCTGGATTTCCAACGGACTGCTCGTACCGGTAGTGGTCCTGCTTATATTGTTTTTCCTACGCTCGCTGTTGCTGATCGGCAATTTTTTCGGGCAGTACCTGCAGATACGCAAGGTAGACCGCCTCTTCATGGGTAAGGTGGAGGCTCTGACACCAGAGACTGCCGGGGAGCTGCGGGCCTCCATCCCCGCCAACTCGAAGTCGCCTCTGCTGTGCTGTCTGGCCGGTCTGCTGGATGCTTCGAAGGACAAGGCTCACAGGCAGCTGCTGCTCTCGGACTATGAGATAGCGGCGGATAAGGACTTAGGTACTTCCAAGACCCTGTCCAAGATGGGCCCGATGCTGGGTCTGATGGGTACGCTCATCCCTATGGGACCGGCTCTGGTGGGCCTGTCAACTGGAGATATAGGCTCGATGGCCTACAACATGCAGGTAGCCTTTGCCACGACCGTGGTGGGACTGTTCTCCGCTGCGATAGGCTTCATCACCCAGCAGGTCAAGCAGAGATGGTACACCCGGGATCTGAACCGGCTGGAGTTTGTGTCCGAGGTGCTGGACGGCTGTGCAGGATTTGCCGGCTGTGCAGGGCAACGGCAGCAGTCAGCCTCTGTTGGTGAGACGGCAGGTGTCAGACCTGATTCGGTGGAAGGGGAGTCAATAAAAGCAGGGGAGGAGGTGCGATGAAGAGGAGAATGCTTTTGGGAGACGGGGAGGAGAACGACCCGATGAGTGTTGTCGGCAACCTGTTCGATGTGGCCATGGTCTTCGCCGTGGCCCTGATGGTCGCCCTTGTCACACGCTACAACATGACAGAGATGCTCTCCCCGGAGGATTTTACGATGGTAAAGAACCCGGGCAAGGAGGATATGGAGATAATCGTCAAGCAGGGACAGACCATAGACCGCTATACCCCCTCCGAGGACCAGTCCAGGTCCGGCCAGAAAGGCAAGCGCGTCGGCATAGCCTACGAGCTGGAGAACGGCGAGATCATCTACGTGCCGGAATAACGGTGTGACGTCTCAGTGCAGATGCCGCACCGTCACTCCTCGACTTTCCACTCCTCGATGCGCCGTGTCTTCGTGGAGAAACTGACTCCGATGCGGAAGAGCTTGCGGCTGTCGGCCTGGAAGGGCCATTCGTAGCCCTTAATCTCTATCTGGTCGAGTGCGTTGCCGGGGTCCTTGTCCCTTTTCAGCTCTATGATGTAGACAAACCTGTCGGTCTGTATAAGGATGTCTATGCGTCCGTTGGCAGTGTGCCGCTCCACTTCCACCCTCTGTCCGAGTAGCTTTAGGAAGACGTACATGGTGTTCTGCATATACAGCTCCGCCTTTCCCTGCACATGGTAGTCGTTGTCAGCCATGAAGGCCTTCAGGCGCTGCATGAACATCTCCGGATCTCCGTTCCTCAGGTCCTGGGAGAATCTGTTGACGGAGAATTCCGAGACCTCCTCCTCCTTCGGGATGTAGAGTTGGGCGAGACTTTCGGTGAATCCGCTCTCCACCTCCCTGTTGGGCCAGCCGAGGAGGTATTCGTTGGTGTCGGGGAAATATTCCCTGATGGTGAGGTATCCTGTCTGGTAGAGCAGGGTTACGGGGGAGATGATCTCCGCGTTGGTGCCGGTGAGTATCCTCGGACGGACGTGGTCGAGGGTGAGGTCGTTGAGGTTGACATTCTCCTGCATCAGGAACGACACTAAGAATGAGGGGGTGGCGGTGGAGTACCAGTACTCGCCGAACTCCTTCTTGCTCATGGCCAGAAGCAGGCTGAACGGGTTGTAGACTCCTATGGAGCCATGGCAGAAGTGGTAGCCGTCGTACATCCGCTTCAACCTTTCGTAGCACTCTTCTGTGGAAATGCCGTTGGCCGCAGCCATTGCTCTAACTCCGTCATCCAGAAAGTCCCTGAGTTCCTTCTCTGAAATGCCGCAGATGTCCGCGTACGGAGCATCCATGGAGATGTCATTGAGATTGTTGAGCCCGCTGAAGATGCTCATGTGTCCGATACGGGAGACTCCGGTCAGGAAGGCGAAGCGGATGTTGGAGTCCTGGGACTTGATTACACTGTAGAAACCCTGCAGAGTACTGCGGAAATGCTCCTTGAGCTCTTTATTGCCTAAATTGTCCACAATGGGCTTCTCGTACTCGTCTGCCAGCACTACTACCTTGCGGCCGGTCTTTCTGACAGCAGCCGAGATAACCTCCGTGAATCTTGAGGAAACGGAAGGAGGTATTTTCCCTATGCCGTACATCTGTTCCCATACTTCAAGAGTCTGGCCCAACTTGTTCTCCAGGACATCCATGGCATTGTAGACCTCCCCTCCGAGATCCAGCCTGAGCACCGGATATTCCGTCCATTCCTTCTCCAAAGCCTCGATTGCCAGCCCCTGGAACAGCTCCCTCCGTCCCTGGAAATATGCCTCCAGAGTAGAGAGCAGCAGACTCTTGCCGAACCTGCGCGGGCGGCTCAGGAAATAGTATTTCCCTTCACTGGCCAGACGGAACACCTGCGCCGTCTTGTCGATGTACACATATCCGCCGTTGCGGATTTCCTCGAATGTCTGGATTCCTATCGGGTATTTCAGCATGGCTGTTCCTCCTCAGTTTGTGAATGATTTACTCAGCAAAGTTAATCATTGAATCTGAAAAATGAAAATCCCGCCTCACTCCAAATGGGTGGACGGGATTTATTCTCAGGTATGGATTGTGTGCTCCGGACTATTCAGAGATTACGGCCTAGAATGTCATGAGGATGATTTTGATGTCCTTGAAAAGGAGTAGTTGGCGGCATAGTTGAGACTGATACCGGACTTGTCCTGTATAACGATATTGCGGTAATACTTTCTGCCGGAAATATCTGTTGGCTATAATGCCGTTATCTCCTCAGAGGTAAGTCCGGTAATCTCCGATATAACCTCAACAGGAATCCCCTTGGCTTTCATTCCCCTGGCATTCCTTATGCGTTCCTCCTGCTGGCCTTGTTCCAGCCCTTGCTTCATACCCTGCTTCATGCCCTGCTTCATACCCTGCTTCATACCTCTTTCCATACCTTTAGCCATACCTTTCTCCAGGCCACG
>ULOB01022269.1_pt1 | contig 16047 bp, 8 predicted proteins | sample 1952151 | NCBI WGS metagenome assembly ULOB01 (sample SAMEA4835591, study PRJEB28245) | human gut metagenome | biome: gut microbiome; material: fecal sample | place: Denmark | collected 2008
CGCATCATGGCGTACCGACGGTTCCTCCAGATTCCACAGGGACCACCGCTGGGGACAGTTCTGGTCAGTGGGTGCATCCTGGAGAATCTCCGAGGAGAAATGGATGAATGCTGACTGGATCAACAACCTGACCCTCAAGGCTTCCTATGGTGTTCAGGGTAATGACAACCTTGGAACTCTGTATGCATGGCAGGGCTTCTACGGCCTCGGCTGGCCCAACGCCAATAACCCCGGAGCGTTGATGTCTACCCTCGAGAGTATTGAAGTAAGCTGGGAAAAGAAAGGAACTCTTAACATCGGTCTCGAGGCTTCCCTCTTCAACAGAGTCCTCGACCTGAGCGTTGAGTACTACAACTCCAACACTTACGACCTGCTGCTTGCATCGCCCATGGCATTGTCCACCGGTTTCTCCTCATTCAACGACAACATCGGTACGATGAACAACCAGGGTGTCGAGGCTACCATCCGCGTCAACTGGCTCAACAGAGACAAGTTCCAGGCCAACACCACCTTGATGCTGTACCACAACCAGAATAAGGTTACAGCCCTGACCAACAGTCAGAACGAGATTCTCAGCGGACAGTACCTGACCAGAGTAGGTCTGCCTATCAACTCCTTCTATCTGATTAAGACCGCAGGTGTAGATCCCGCTACAGGTAACCAGCTCTACTGGGCTTACGAGACCGACGAGCAGGGCAACATGGTACCCGGCAGCGAGTACATCACCGCAGACGAGACAGCTGCTACCAACAGCCGCTACGTATTCGACAGCCGTGAGCCTATCATCGAGGGATCCTTCGGTTCCAATTTCTACCTCGGCTCGTTCGACTTCTCGTTCCTGACCACTTTCTCCATCGGAGGAAATATCTACAATGGTACTTACAGCGGAATCATGGAGCCTACCTATTACACCTCCGCTTTCCATAAGAATGCACTGCGCCGCTGGCAGAAGCCCGGTGACATCACCGACGTGCCCAAGTTCAAGGTAGGTGCCGGACGTACCACTATCACCGACAAGTCGCTGATCGACGCATCTTACTTCGCCATCAAGTCCGTACAGCTGGGCTACACCCTGCCTACCAGGTGGACCGAGAAGATCAACATCAGCTCCATCAGAATATTCGCTGTAGGCGACAATCTCGCTATCTTCAGTCATCTCGACGGTATGGACCCTCAGTACAGCATCTCCGGAGGCCAGGGCTATACCTATCTCCCGACCAGGAGCGTATCTTTAGGTATCGATATTAATTTCTAAATGTTTAAGATTAAAAGACAATGAAAAGAATATTGCTTATTGCGGCTTCGGCCGTCACAATATTGGCCCTGTCGTCCTGCAGCAAGGATGCGCTCAACACGAGCCCTACCGACGCAGTCTCATCCGAGACCGTGCTGACAACGACTGACGGAGGTATGCGCGCCCTCAACGGAACCATCAGATGGTTCTGGGCTTGGGGCCAAACAACCGGATTCAACCAGCACCAGTCCTTCGGCCCCCAGAGCTACGCTCTTATGGGCGACCTCATGGGTGAGGACATGGTTATGTCCGCCCAGGGTAACGGATGGTTCTGGAACGACTACATCTACAATGTAAAACCCTACTACACCAACGACGGCTGGCGTCCCTATGACTGCTGGAACTACTACTACACTCTGATTTCCAACGTCAACTATATCCTGGCCGCCAAAGAGACCATGGAAGGTGCTCAGGCAGACGTGGATTATATCATGGGTAACTGCTATGCATTCAGGGCATACGCCTATCACTATCTGGCCATGACCTACGCCAGAAGCTATATCGGACACGAGGATATGCTCAGCGTGCCCATCTACACCGAGCCCACCGTCGCCGGCACTCCCGGCAAGGCCCGCTCGACCAACAGAGAGGTATACGCCCGTGCCATGACAGATATCGACTCGGCAATAGTACTGCTTCAGGGTCAGACAAAGAAGCACGTGTCGCATATCAATTATGAGACTGCCAACGGCATCAAGGCCCGTATCGCCCTCTATATGGGTGATTATCAGACAGCTCTTGAGGCAGCGCAGGTAGCGCTCGCCGGCGGAACCATGACCTCTGACGTTTCCCACGGCTACAACGACTGTACTCTGCCCGACGTGATGTGGGGCGCTGAGATCATCGCCGACCAGGGTACCACCAATCCCCAGTTCCTGGCTCACATGGACCCCGATTTCGGAGGATACGGTGACGATGCCCGCAAGTGCTGCTCTCCCTGGCTGTACAATAGGGTGGCTGCCAACGACATCCGCAAGGCATGGTGGAACTATGAGGATATAGACGGTGAGGGTACCATGAAGTACCAGCAGTGGAAGTTCCAGTTCGGTAACAAGCAGGACGGTGTTGTAACCGACCCTATGACCGGGGCCGACCACATCTTCATGCGCGTGCCTGAAATGATGCTCACCCTCGCAGAGTGCCAGCTCCGCACCGGAGATGCCGCCGGAGCCGAAGCGACTCTGAACGAATTCATGTCATACCGCCAGCCCGGCTATGACTGCACCACCATGGGGCTGAATACCACCGACCTTACCCTCAACACTCTCACCACCGACCTGAAGGGTACTCTACTTGAGGAGATTCTCATTCAGCGCCGCATCGAGCTTTGGGGTGAGTTCGGACGTATCTACGACATCAAGCGTCTCCGTCAGGGATTCGACCGTTCGCTTACCGGAGCTTCCGACGAGGGCGGACATCCCATCACAGCCCTGCTGACCAATCTCGACGTGGACAATCCCGAGTCGTTTGACTGGGTACTCACCATTCCCCAGGCCGAGCTTGACGCCAACCCTCTGATGGTTCAGAACCCCATCGGATCGGCTCCTTCCGGCAACACCGGTGACGATCCTTCTCTTAACCCTGCGGAGTAGTCCGTATGTATTAACTTAAAAATCCAATTGATACAATGAGAAATATTTTCAAGATATTAGGCGCTGCCGCAGTATCGCTCATGGCTCTGACCTCCTGCGAGCAGGAGAATATCAAGTCAACTTATACTCCAGAGCAGGACAACGAGGTATCATTCATGTCCTCAGTGTACACCAATACTGAGATTCCTGCGGATGCTACTACGATTGACATCGCTATTGCCCGCAACTCCGCAAATGGTGCCATAACAGTACCTCTCACCACTACTCTTCCCGCTGAGATTACTGTTCCTGCCGAGGTTACTTTCAATGACGGCGAATATGAGGCTGCCATCACCCTTAACCTCGCCATACAGGGAGGTGTCCGTTATACCGGTACCATAACTGTGGCAGACTCGTCGTACTTCAATGCCAATGTATCCCTCTATCCCACTATCGAACTGAGACTCCAGCAGGCTTACAACTGGGAAAGCCTCGGTGAAGGACAGTGGTGGGACAATATGATGACTCACCCTGTTGTTGTCGCAGTAGACGTACTCCAGGCTACCAATTCACCTGTTCCCCTCTATCGTATAATGAATCCCTTCCCCGATGATTGCCTTTCAGTATTTGCTGAGGCTCAGGGTGGAAGAATCGACAACAGCAACAGGTCCGAATACATTGAGTTCTCGCACCTGACCGACGAGAGCGGTGCTGTTACCCCCATGATTTCCTTCTCAACCTACTATCCCGGTGTAACCATGGCCGTAGATGGTGAGGAAGGACCTGTACAGGGAGTCTATAGGGCTGATTATGCCAATCAGTGTGGTTTACTTGAGGAGTACATATACCAGTTCCTACCTTATTATCAATTTACCCTTCCCTCCGGCTCTACCTATAGCTGGGGTAAGGCTTATTCGGCGTATCTGGTTCTCCCCGGAGGCCCCGATCTTGCCGGGTGGCTCGGTATCTAACTGATTGTTTCAGATGTTTTAAAACCGCTCTCGGAAAGCGCGAGGGCGGTTTTTTTTAAATTCAATCATCATTAATACCAGTTTCCTTTTACAATGAGAGTCAAACAAATTTTCATTCCCCTATTGTCAGTAACCATTTTCCTCGGCGGCTGCTCAGTGAACGAGGATTCCATACGCAGACCTCTTCCCGAACCGACGGAAATGCGGGGTCCGGGCAAGGTGGAGCCGGGAGTTATCCTGGTGAAAATGCAGGATGAGCCGGAAGACCCGATGCAGCTCTCCGCCGCCTTGCCGGAGCTTGGAATCAGCAGCGTCGAGCGTCTGTTCGTAGGCCCGGAGAGATTCGAGGCACGCAAGAGAGCCATGGGGCTGAACCTGTGGTACAAGGTGACTTTCGACGAATCCACTCCCGTGACCCGTGCGGCCTCGGATATAGTAGCAGCCGGTGGTATCCAGGAGATCAATTACGTCCACGAAGTAAACTTCACGGATGCTCCCGAGACATGGCCCTTCGATGATCCGATGCTGCCGGATCAGTGGCATTATATGAATTTCGGGACCGGAATCCATCAAGAGGAAGGCTCCGACATCAATCTCTTCCCGGCGTGGAACGTAACCACCGGCAGTCCTGAGGTAATAGTCGCAGTTATCGACTCGGGAGTAGATGTGGACCACGAAGACCTGGCTTGGAACATGTGGGTCAATGAGGCCGAACTCAACGGCCAGCCCGGAATGGATGATGACGGCAACGGATTTGTGGACGACATCCACGGATTCAACTTCGTCGTCGGCAACAACAATCAGCCGGTCGGTCAGATTACAGCGGAGGAGCACGGCACACATGTGGCCGGAACTATTGCCGCAGTCAACAACAATGGCTTGGGAGTAAGCGGTATAGCCGGAGGCGACTATGCAGCCGGAAAGCCTGGGGTCAGGATCATGACCTGCCAGACAGGCCCTGGTTCCGCTTTTATCGCGCAGGCCTTCATCTACGCCGCTGACAACGGGGCTGTCATCTCCCAGAACAGCTGGACCTGTGATCCCAGCTATACAGTAGTCCTCGAAAGCATCGACTATTTCAATCAGTACGCCGGAATGGAGAATGTCGAGGGGGATGAGACAGGCGTCCAGGACGGCCCGATGGCCGGAGGTCTGACCATCTTTGCCGCCGGCAACTCCTCTTCATCTACAACGGATATATTCCCCGCCAACTACGAGAATGTCCTGGCAGTGGCGGCTATCGGACCCGACTATAAGCTGGCAAGCTACTCCAACTACGGTGAATGGGTGGATATCTCCGCTCCCGGCGGGGACGCCCAGGATATGCAGCAGATTATGAGCACTATCCCTAACAATGGTTATGAAGCCTTGCAGGGTACCTCCATGGCCTGTCCCCACGTATCCGGAGTCGCTGCTCTGGTGGTATCGGCCTTCGGCGGTCCAGGCTTTACCAACGACAATCTCCGCACCATACTCACCACAGGCGTGCGGAACATCGATGAGTACAACCGCTCTTATGTCGGTAGGATGGGAGCCGGTCTGGTCGACGCTGAATTATGCCTGACCTCCTATGGACCTGAGCCGCCCGATCCGGTTGATGAGGTTGCATCCGTATCATCAACTGGTTCCAGTGTTACCCTCAAGTGGGTTGTTCCAGAGGACGTGGACAGCGGTAAACCAGATCATTTTCTGGTATTCAGTTCTACTGAATCCCTGGCTGACCTGGATCCGGAAAATCCCGGACCCGGCGTAACGGTCTCTGAGTTTGAGACCGGAAGACTCAGCCCCGGCGATGAGATCACGGTAGAAGTGCGCGGTCTGAAGGCATCTACCGAGTACTGGTTCAGGGTGCAGGCTGTGGATAACATGGGCAGCCGGTCTCCTCTCTCGGAGCAGATATCGTTCTCTACTACGGACAATACCCCTCCGGTCATCACTACAGAAGACGCTACGGACATCACTCTCAAGTTCCACGAGAATACAACCCTCAGTTTCAGTATCTCGGATCCCGACGGTGACGAGCTGTCGTATGAGTTCGAGCCCGGCTCGGACGCCGCCTCCGTCATCAGGAACGAGAACGTCATAAGAGTCATGATCGACGCTCTCAAGGCTCCGGTTTCCGACGAAGAGGTCACATACACCTCGGTGCTATCTGTCTCAGATCCGGCAGGAGCCGTCACTGAGCAGGAGATACACTACACCGTTCAGCCCAATCACGCTCCGATACTGGCCTCGCAGATTCAGGATATCTGCATGGACCTTTATGACACTCAGGAGATCAATCTGCTCGAAATATTCTCTGACGCAGACGGTGAGAACTTGCGCTATGAGGTGGCTTCCTCCTCCACTCAGACTCTGCTCAATGCAACGGTGAGCGGGACTACCCTGAAGATATCTCCGAGGGCCTATGGTCAGGATGTCCTGACTGTCACGGCGTATGATGCCGCCGGCACATCCGCCTCGTGTCAGTTCGCGGTGGTGGTGCGGGATGCTTCCAGAACAGCCGATTTCTACCCCAATCCCGTCACTGACTACCTCAACGTACGTACAGGGGAGGCAGCTGCCTCCGCATCAGTACGGGTCCGCGGAGCCAACGGAGGGACAGTGCTGTCTCTCGACGACCTGAGCATCACGCCCTTCGCACCTGCGCGGATAGACTTGACCGCCCTCCCCGGAGGCATGTATTCAGTAACACTTACCTATACGGCACCTGACGGCACAGAGCGCTCAGTCACAACCGACATCGCCAAACTCTGACGCTCCTCCGCAGCACACAGCCTTGAACAGGACCGTCGGCAGAAGTGCCGGCGGTCCTTTATTTTATTGTCATGTCGGAGAATTCCGATAGAAATATTCGTTCAGTAGGGAATTTTGTATAACTTTACATCTTAAACTGATATACTAAATCCAATGAAAAGAACATTATTCGTATACGCAATCAGCGTTACGGCAGCCTTAACCTTCTGCCGGACAGCCGCTCAGGCTCAGACAGCTTCGTTCCTCAATGTCAATCCTGACCCCATATCGATGAGTCTCGCAGGCACCGAGGCAGTCCTGGAAGCCAACGCATTCTCTATATGGAACAATACCGCAGCCACCGCACTCGACGAGGACCGTTTCCAGGTAGGCGCCGCCTATTCCCTGTGGCAGCCCTCGTTCTCGTCCAACAGCAACATCGGGGTTGCCGGATACGGAAAGGTCGCCAAGTTCATGACAGTATCCGCAGGATTCAAATATTTCTCCTACCAGCCGTATGAAATATCAGGCTCAGAGACGGGCATGGTGTCAGGCACCTTCACTCCTGCAGAACTGCAGGCTGTCGTAGGTCTTGGTTTCAAGGTCCTGCCTATCCTGTCCCTCTCAGCCAATGTCGGATATGTCTACAGTGATATCGGAGGTCCCAAGAAAGGCGGAGCAGTATCCGCAGACTTCGGAGCCCTGCTGGACCTCAAGTTCCTCCGCATCGGACTGACCGCATCCAACATCGGCAGCAAGATTGATTACGGTGGAGCCTCCGTATACAATCTCCCCGCCAACCTGAAGTTGGGAGTAGGTACTATCCAGCGCTTCGGAGCAGAGGACAAGCACGCTGTGGCAGTCGCTTCGGAGAGCGGTATGATGTTCGAAAATACCGCATTCTTCACAGCTCTCTCGGCCCAGTACTGCTACAACGACTTCATCCGCGTCGCAGCCGGTTATCACTACGGCAACCCGGACAAGATGGTCATCGGCTCCTATGCCTCAGTCGGTGCTGGAGTCAAGATTCTCGGCATCTCCCTCGACGTGGCCTATCTCATCGGCCTGTCGCCCGACTCGCCTCTCACCAACACCTTCTCAGTGGGCTTAGCATACGCTTTCTAATAGAAGGCGCAGTCTATTCCACTCTCCATTCCCCTATGGTGCCTGTCTTCGAGAAGAAGGAGGCACCTATTTTTATGGCCCAGCAAGACAATCAATAAAAAACCGCCGGTGTGTAAATCCGGCGGTTCGGGTTAAAGTGTGTGCTCCGTGAACAATGTCAGAGTTTGGCTATGTTGCGCTGTATGACGTTGCCCTCATATTCGACGGTCAGCACGTACATTCCGCCGGGGAGAGAGGACATGTCTATCGCTGCGGGATTGAAGGCGCTTATGCTTATATCCTCATCAAATACGGTGGCACCGTTCATCGAGGCAATCTGCGCGTGTCCCTGCGAGTCGCTGCCGGCTCTGATGTAGAGGGTATCCGTTACGGGGTTGGGATAGGTGTCGATGGACTGGGAACCATCGCGGCAAAGGACTGCGAAAGAGACTTCGGCCGTCTCGCCGGAAGCATCGACGGCAGTCACCGTGACAGTATCCTGACCGTAGCGTACGGCTGTGATGTTCAGTGTACTCCCGTCAATGGCAAGGACGAAGGTACCGTCGTTTCCTGCGGTAACGGCCCTGTATGTCAGGGGCTCTCCGTCAGTGTCATTGAAGTAGGAACCCAAGTCTATGGCCACAGGCTCCGTGGAGATCATGTTCATGCACAGGTTCCCGGGTACTGCCGCAACTTCCGGAGCGACGTTGGGTATCACTGTGTAGCTTATCCCGCAGGAGACCTCCTCGGCTCCGTCCGATACGGTAAGTACGGCGTTGTATGTAGCCGGCTCGTCAGTAACGGGGGCCTTGAGTCCTTCTATGAAAAACGCCAGTGTGCTGGATTCAGTCCAGTTGACGTGTACTGCCTGAGTGTCACCGCTGACTTCCCAGGTGAGCTCGTCCCCGTCAGCATCGCTGCAGGTGAATGCTATGGATATGGTCTCGTATGCCCGTATGGTTACCGTGGTCTCGTTAAGAGGCTCCAGGACCGGAGGGGTGTTGGAGGCCGTAGTGACGGATATCTCTTCGGACAGGGGTGAGGCGTTGCCCAGATTGTCCAGGGCGCGTACTCTGAAATAGTAGTCAGTATCCGGACTCAGGTCCGTCACTGTGTATTCCATGATTTCACCCGGACGCAGCATCCCGGTGCGGGCCTCACTGACGGTTACCTCTGCGCCAGGGTTGTCCGGATTCAGATCCGCCAAGGACGACTCGGAGGAATATACCGAGAACGTAGTCGGCTTACCGCTGTCCGGGTCCTCGGGTACAGTCCAGCTCAGAGTCACCGACCTGCTGGTCGAGGACACAGATTCCAGACCGGTCACGGGGTACGGAGGCTCCGGGCCGTAGGACATAAGGCACAGCTCGGCGTCTATCAGTCCGGAGCCGAGCCTTCCGCTCTTGTCGGGGTTGGCTTCGTACAGTTCCTCGCTGCGCACTCCTGTTACAAGTATGGTGCGGAGATTCTCGTTGGTAAACCCTTCGCCGCCGAAGGCCGATACCACCAGGGCCGCCACTCCGGAGACATGGGGGCAGGCCATGGACGTACCCTGCATACCTTCGTAGTTGTTGCCGGGCGTGGTGGATATGACATAGCGGCCCAGGCTGGCTTCTCCGCCCGGAGCCGTCACGTCTACCCAGGAGCCGTAGTTGGTGTATGAGGCGGCCTTGTAGTTGGCACCTATGGAAGCCACTGCCAGGACATCCTCCTCCATGGCCGGATAGCCCTTCGTAGTGCTCTCGTTGCCGGCGGCGAATATGCAGATGCCGCCCCGCATCGGGCCTGTCTGCACACCGTTCTCATCTGTTCCGGCATACATGTTGAAGTACTGGATGGCATCCATTATCGAGCTGCCTCCGGACAGCCACTGGTCCTCTTCAAGGGACCAGCTGTTCTGGCTTATCACAGCCCCGTTGTCAGCGGCATAAGTGAAGGCTGGCCCGATGTATGCCGAGCCTGGCATAGTCTGGCACGACATTATGCTCGCGCCCTTCAGCCCGCGGGAGTAGTCTCCGCCGGCGATGCCGGACACACCTGTTCCGTTGTTGTTGACCGCTGCGATGGTGCCGGCAACATGCGTGCCGTGCTCCTCGGGAGTCAGACTGCCGTTCATGCCGCCGTTTCCTTCATTTACGGTGAAGTTATAGCCGTGTATGTCGTCCACGTAGCCGTTGCCGTCATCGTCCACACCCGGCTGGCCGTTGAGCTCAGCCTCGTTGGTCCAGATATTCCACGACAGGTCCTCGTGCTCCACGTCCACTCCGCTGTCTATCACTGCCACGATTACAGACGGGTCGCCGGTGGTCATCTCCCACGCCGGGAAGAGGTTGATGTCGGAGCCCGTACTGGAGGCCATGTTGTCTTCGAAGTTCATGTAGTGCCACTGGTCGGGCAGACGCGGGTCATCGAACGGCCATGTCTCCGGCGCCTCCTGAGTCCTGGCGAGGACTACGTAGTCCATAGCCTCCACCATGTCCGAAGAGAACATGCCGGCGGCGCGGGTCACAGGTACAGAGGGATCGAAATGGACCGCATACCAGCGGTCGAGTCCCATGGCCCGCTTCCGGGCCTCGAATCTGGCAGGGCCAGGGAAAAGACGCTCGACAGTGACGTCCGGAAGCCCGCTGGCGGAGGCAGCGGAGGCGGCAAGGGCCGACGGATCATCGGAGCCGGCCCGAACCTTCACCAGTATTACTCCGGGCTCCACCTTGCCCGGACCTCGCATTTCCGTCGGTTCGGGAAGGGGTCTCCGCACGGCATCCTCGTCCACCGTGCAGCCGCTTAACATCACAGCTACCGCCATAGCGGGCAGGATAAAAGCTTTAAGTTTCATGCTAGTTAGTGTATTGGATTATTAAAGATTAAACGGATTTGATTACAAATCGTAAAATTTGAAAATTCGTTAAGAGAATAAAAAATTCCGGAGAACACGGGATTCTCCGGAATCTTGATGTCAGGCGCGCAAATTAGAGAGGAAGTTCGTAACCGGGGAATGCCACAATTACAGGTATCTGTCCGAACCAACTGGTGGTATTCTCGATGGATGCTGCAGGATGGAGCTGTACTACTCCTTCGCTTATGAAGCCGATATTTTCATCCATATAACCATATGCGGCCTCATTGACGTCAGAAGGAACCTGATATATTATCTGTTCTCCCAATGACTCGTAGAGGATTCCAGGGACAAGACTGCCGTCCCATCTTACATGGGCTCCGTCCTCGAGAAGATAGAACTCCCAGTATGCTGAGTACTCGTCAAGTACGGCAGACGATCCCCATGACAGGGCCACAGCATCTCTATTGCCCCAAGGGTTGACAATGCGCCAACGGTCATAGCCATCGGCCTTGAGGATTTCAACTTCCTGAACTGCCAATTCTTCCGCTGTAGTCAGCTTTCCGTCTCCGTCGAGATCAACGGCAAGACCGATGTTATCATAGAACTGTCCCATACCCAGGGAAATCCAACTGTAGGCCTGTGACACTGTCAGAGTTATTGACTGGTTTCCGCCAGGAGATACGGATTCATCACCCATGGAGATGGTGAGGGTATAGTTTGTGGCGGCTTCCATATTGTCATTTGCCGTTATGGACAGTACTGCCCTTCCACTGCCATCCTCGAATGTCAGCTCTGCCGGTACGTCCACGACATTGACGGTCTGTGATCCGAATGTCTGTGTACTGGTAAGCTGCACTGTTGCTGTACCGCTTGTCGTACTGCGGTAAACATCGATGCTCAGTACCGGATTGTCATCGCTGAACTCGAATGCTGCGGTAGTTGTTGCGTTGAAAGAGAACATGCCGTCCCCTTCCGCAGGAGTGTATATCTCACTGACCTGGTCCTTGTTGCAGGATGTCAGGACGGCTGCGCCTACGAGGGCCGCTGTCATTATCTTGAATAATCTTTTCATCTTTCTGAAAGTTTAAAATTAAATGCCTGAATCTAAAGGATTCTGATCAGTCTCGGGATTGAGGGCACTGTTGGCGTCGAACTCGGCCTGAGGGATGGTCATAACCCAGTCCCACGACTCAGGATTGGTTGTCTGCAGACCGGACAGGAGGGCAGCTGTAGTCCAGCCCATGGCCTCAGTCCTCTGGAATCCCTGTTTCAGCCTGCGGATGTCGAAGATACGTCCGTACTCGCCCCAGAGCTCGATGCGGCGCTGCTTGATGATCTCCTCACGGAGCGATCCGGTGCTTTCGATGGGGGTGGTCAGGGCAGCCAGGGCAGTGCCGGTCTTGGACGTATTGTAAGCCGGATCACGGTAATTCTGCATGAAGTCGTTGAGCACCTGCTGTGCCTCGGCGTCGCGTCCGAGCATGCAGAGAGCCTCGGCCTCGGTCAGGATGAACTCGGGAGTCCTCATCCAGATATAGTCTCCGAGATAAGTGGACTTGTCAGCCCACTGGAACTTCACCTGCTGGTATCTGGCAGTTGTGCTGGTTGCTGCTTCAGGATCCCACCAGTTACGGCGGATGTCGTTTGCGCCCATTGTGTTGTAGAGATCGGCACTGATGAGCTTGCGGGCAGTGTTGCCGTATCCGTCGGTTCCGTCATACACCATGTGCATGAAGAATGAGGCATAGATACCGGACTGGTCGGCTATCACCTGCGCTCCCCACAGTACATCGCCCTGGGTGACTGCATTCATGCCGCTGGTCACTGCGCTTGTTACGGTGCCGCCCTGCTGGGCTATGCGTGCTGCCTCGAGGGCATCCTCCCATCTCTCCTGAACCAGGCAGATACGGGCCTTGATACCGTTGGCAACGTACACGTCGATGTGGGACTGGTGGGTCTGAGCGTAGGAGTTGTTCAGACGGTTGATGGCGGTGTCGATGTCGGCGTTGATCTGGGCATAGGTCTCGCGGAGGGTTCCCCTGCCCTTGCCCTCGGTTCCGGCCACTGTGGGCTCGGTGTAGATGGGTACTCCGGGATCATCCTCGTGACCTACGTAAGTACGGGCGTACCACTGTGCGAGCATGAAGTAGGAATAGGCGCGGATGGCGTAGGCCTGACCGATCACATAGTTGATGTCACTGGGCGCGCCTGCCATGGTCTCCTTGGCTGCTATGATGTAGTTGGCGTTGGATACCCATGTGTAGTAGGCGTTCCACAGGTCATAGGGACGCCAGGCGCTGCTGGCATAGGAACCCTTCACGTCATAGAGCGCATCATACCAGAACCATCCGGAGCCCTGGGCATCCTGGATGAAGTCGTCGCCCATCACGTCGGCTGCAATGTTGTATGCCGAGATGCCGAAGCACTGGTGGGTGTTGCCGCTTGTAGTCCAGCCGGCTGAGTACATCGACCTGTAGATACCGTTCAGAGGCACCAGGGCCGCTGTGGCATTTTCGAACATACCGTCACCGCTCACCGAGTCGGTGGGGGAAGTGTTGAGCGCCTCCTCGGAGCAGGAGCTCAGGCCTGCGGCCAGGATGACGGCTAATGCTGAGTAAAATATCTTTTTCATCGTATTGTAGTCCTATGTTAGAAGTTAATGTTGAGACCGATGGAATATGTCTTGTTGGGAGTGTAGTAGTAGCCGGTACCGCCGGTGAAGTTGTACTGGGGATCCATTCCGTCCAGATGGCTGAACAGGGCGATGTTATCGAGAGCCATATAGATCCTTATCTGCTGGGCCTTTATCCTCTGCGCATACTTGTAGGGCAGGGAGAAGCCGAGGGTGATGTTCTTGATGGCGAAGTAGGAGGCGTCCACGAGCTTGCTGTCGTTGGCTGCGTACTGTCCGTTGATCTCCGCACGGGGAATATCGGTGATGTCGCCGGGCTTCTGCCATCTGCGGAGTGCGTTGACATGCCAGGTGTTACCGGTATACATGGGCTGCATGGCTCCGCTGTACAGACTCTCGTAGATCCATCCTCCGATGGAGTAGGTGGTCATGATGCTCAGGTCGACGAACTCGAAGAGAGTGAGGTCGGTGCTGAGGCTACCGTAGAGCTTGGGAAGACGGCTGCCCATATACCACTTGCTGTTGTTGGCCTTGTTGTAGTCCGAGCTGCGGTACACGTTCAGGGGGTTGCCGTTCTGGTCTACAGGGGTGTTGCCGTCCCAGAGCACCTCCTCCTGTCCTTCAGCAAGGTCGTACACCCAGTACATCTGGGAACCTGTAGCGGGATCCACACCTGCAGACTTGGCCATGTAGAAGGTATAGAGGGGCTTGCCCACCTCGATTACCTGTACGCCGGATATGATCTGGTCGGTTTCGGTCAGCTTGAGCACCTCGTTGCGTGTGGTGGAACCCATCGCGTTGACGCGCCATGTGAAGTTCTTCTTGTTGAATATCTGCACACCGAGAGCCATCTCGACACCATCGTTGACCATATTGCCGACATTGGCGTTATATCCTGAGAATCCGGTGGACATTGCCATGGGGAAGCTCAGGAGCATGTCGCGGGTGTATCTGCGGTAGTACTCGATGCTGAAATCGAGGACATTGTTGAAGAGACGGATGTCGAGACCCACATTGAGGTTCTCGTTCTTCTCCCAGGTCACGTTGGGGTTCTCCAGGGACGATATCATGGCACCGCTCAAGTTGGCGTTGGCCCATGTCAGGTTGTAGAAGCTCTGCCATGCGTAGTAAGATCCCAGGTTGTCGTTACCCTGCACACCGTAGCTGGCGCGGAGAGCGAGGTGGTCCAGCCAGTCTACGTTGCGCATCCACTTCTCGTTGGTGATGTTCCAGTTGGCACCCACTGACCAGAAGAGGCCCCAGCGGTGGTCAGGATGGAACCTGGAAGAACCGTCGGTACGGATGGACGCCGACAGATAGTAGCGGTCTGCGTAGTCGTAGTTCAGACGGCCGAGCCAGGACTCGATTCTATAGGTATTGGTGTAGGAGTTTCCGTCAACGAGAGTGGTCGCGGGGGCCAGCTCGATGATACCGTCCACCAGACCTGTCTTCTGAGCAGTCAGGTAGGAGTAGCTGTAGTCGTAGTACTCGTGTCCTGCGAGGACTCCGATGGTGTGGTCTCCGAAGGTGCGGTCGTAAGTGAGCAGCTGGTTGAATGTGTAGGAGAGCATCCTGGAGTTGGCCTTGGTCAGACGTCCATTGGAAGAGGCAGCGTTACCGTGGTACATATTATAATAGGTAGTACCGTTGGAGTTGCGGTAGTCGGCGTTGAAGTTTACAGTGAACTTCAGGCCCTTTGCCCAGCCCATGTCGTCACGGTCCGAACCCAGGGTAATGTAGGTCCTGATGCCGGCGCTCTCGTTCTTGGTGCCCATGTAGTCGTCGTACAGGGTGGCCACGGAGTTGAAGTTGGCCTGCGTAGGACGCTCCACACCATAGTCAAACTGGCGGTTGCCAAGCTCGTCGAGAGCATCGGTGCCGTCGAGGTTCTTAAGATATACAGGGTATATGGGGGCCATGAACTGTGCTGAGTACCACACGTTAGAGTTCTCAGAACCGCTGTATGTGGGGCCCTCGGAGTTGGTCATGGAAGCTGACATATTCAACCCTGCAGACAGCCATTTTGCCGGAACGAAGTCCACGTTGGCACGGCCGCTGAAACGGCTGAATCCTGACTCCTTCAGGATACCGTCCTGGTCGAGGTAGCCGAGGGAGAGCATGGCTTTGAGTTTCTCAGTACCGCCACTGATGCTGAGGTTGTGCTCCTGACGGAAGGCGTTATGATTGGTAACCTCCTCCATCCAGTCCTCGTAGTAGGCTGACTGTGCATCGGCCCTTACAGCACCGGTTTCGGGATCAATTACTGTACCCCAAGTATAATTCTTGAAGGGATTGTACTGCTCGCCGCCGAGGGCTCCGGAGAGACCCTGCATGGCCATCTGAGAAGCTGTCTCCCAGTCATATCCGTTGTCGAACACATAGCTGTTGCGGAGTGCCTCGTAGGTCATCGTTACAAAGTCCTCCTGACCTACCATCTGGTAGGGCTTGATGGCCCTGTCCTGCCAGCCGGCATTGAAGCTGTAGGATACGTTGATCTTCTCGCCCTTGGCGCGTTTGGTGGTGATCATCACGACGCCGTTGGCGGCACGTGCACCGTACAGAGCTGCCGAGGAGGCGTCCTTCAGCACGGTCATCGACTCGATGTCGGCGGGGTTGATGGAGCTGAGGCTACCGTCGAAGGGAGCACCGTCCACTACATAAAGAGGATTGTTGGAGGCATTGATGGAACCGAAACCGCGGATACGGATGGAGGCGTCGTCACCAGGACGTCCGCTGCCGGAGACCTGTACACCTGCAGCCATACCCTCGAGGGCCTGCGAAAGGTTGGGAACCACGCGTTTCTCAATCTTCTCGCTGCTGATAGCTGAAGCTGATCCGGTGATGGCGTCCTTCTTCTGAGTACCATAAGCCACCACGATCACATCGTCGAGTGTCGTAGC
>ULOB01057177.1_pt1 | contig 15923 bp, 29 predicted proteins | sample 1952151 | NCBI WGS metagenome assembly ULOB01 (sample SAMEA4835591, study PRJEB28245) | human gut metagenome | biome: gut microbiome; material: fecal sample | place: Denmark | collected 2008
CGATTCTTATACAACATATCTGCCACCGCAGGCTCGGTATATTCCATGGCCTTTTGAGTGTAAACCACATCTAGGATATAAGCATCATCGCTGAAAGTAACACCATAACAATAACTAGCCAGGTAGTCGCTACCTGTATCGGCAGTATCTGTATAGCTGGCAATTCTCTTGAATAGCGGCAGCTCTCCATCATATGTCTTGAAGCCGCTATATAATCTGCCCTTGATGTCGATAGGCTCTTGCTGGTAGTTCGCACTCCATATGTCGAATCCCATTGCTTTTTTCTTCTCGCTGCAACTCTCCCATGACAGTATTTCATCACATAACATTCTTCCATCGTCCTGCACCGCCTTCATGTTGATATGCACAGCATTGCCGCCGTAATGCTCCAAGGCACGCCCTGCCAAATCATCTGTCGCCCACCTTGTCATAACTATGATAATCTTGCCGCCTTCCTCCAAACGGGAAAGCATAGTGTTCGTGTACCACTGCCAGTGTTTTTCCTTTGCTGATGCATTATATGCTTCCTCTGCACTCTTGATAACATCGTCAATGATAAGCAAATTACAGCCGAAGCCTGTTGCTGTGCCGCTAGGGGACGTTGCAAGGTAGTTATTGTATCCGCCTTCCAATCCCCAAAGGTTCGCCGCTCCATCACCCGATTTTATTCGTACATCGGGAAATACATCGTTGAACACAGGTATAAATGCATCTGCCTTTTCTGCGTTGATGCTGTCACGCACACCCTTTGCGAATGTCTTGGACAGCACTTCGTTATAACTTCCCGTCATTACCTTTAAGCTGTTGTCCCTGCCTAGCAGCCATTGTACAAACATCTGCAGTGTTCTGCTCTTGCCATGTCGGGGCGGCAAGTCCATGACAAGCACTTTCTTGTCACCTGCATAAAACTCTTGCAGTACGTCGCACATCTCCTGCAGGTACTCCCTGCGCTCCTTGTAAAATCTCGGTGCCATCAAGTGGCAGAAATCAAAAAACCGCCTGCGGGCAAGCTCAACACTTGCACCAAAGGCGATTCTCTTCCGGACTTCATCACGCATCTTCAGCACCTTCCATCTTTGCCAATGCTCGTAGCTGTCTGTCACTCAGTCCTTCATATGGATTTTTAACCTCGGCGGCCATGCGGATTTCCTGCTGGTCGCTCTGTCCCAGGTAATTTTTACCTAGGAAGATGGCCATTGCAGGGGACTTCTCCGCTAGCTGCCATTGCTTCCTACGCAGGGAAATTTTGCCGCCTGCTCTTTTTTGTGTGAATATTTCGGAGAAAGATTTCCCGTAGGTATCCTTACACCATCTCGTCAATGTCTTGTCCGTCACTCCGAAAAAATCACAAATCTCGACTTCCGTTGCCTGCATGAAGCACAGCTTCTCGAATTGTTCTATCGGGATACTCTTCTTCGGCCTTCCTGTTCCCATACTTGCCACCTCTTTTCTCAGCATCATATAAACATCCAATCGTTCGGCACATCTGCCATCCTCAGCATCATCTCGTTAGGTGCTGTCAATCTGCAGGGAACGTCGCATTTTGCAATATTGGTAAAATATTCCTGCTTCTTCTCCAAAATGTCCTCATCCATCACGTGGCCTACAATCTCATACGGCTTGTGGCAGCAGTACATGACTTCTCCACGCTCATTTATGGCTATCTGTGTGCTGTTGGCCACGCATGCAGGGAAACGCCTTCTTACCGCGCCAAATTTGTAATTCAGCACCAATCTTTCGTCCTTGATGTTGGCCAGATAGCTCATAATCAGCTTTCGCTCTTTCTCATTGTCCGGCTGATTGTAGTATTCGCCTGCTGTGCTTTCCACCGGGCGAATGACAATCTTGTCAACGTCCTCACTTTTCCAGAACGTCCAAAACTCCGCTGATTCCATCCAGCTCTTGCCTACACACTGAACAACAAGCTGAGTCTTTGCCCCTGCCTGCTTCAGCTCCCGTCTGTACCTGCGCACATTCTCAACTACGGCTTCGAAGCTGTCTACGCCTCTGACCGCCTTATAGCTTGCTCTGTCCCACGCATCTACGGAAATCTTTGCAAACACGGGTTCCATGTAGCAGTAGCGGTTGAAGTTGGTATTTATGCCATAATTTACGCCGTTGCTCTCCAATGTCTTTACAATCTGCGTAAAATCGGGATTCACTGTAGGCTCACCGCCACCTGTCAAAATCATGCCTTTTACGCCCAGGTCAAGCAGTCTGTACATATACTTTTCAAAGTCCGCTGCTCTCATATAGCGTGGCTCGGTCTGCAATTCCTTCCAACGGCCATACGCACAGTATCCACATCGGTTATTGCAGTAATTTGTCAAGAAAATATCTGCGGTAATAGGCAGCCCTCTCCGCACATTCTCCATGTTGTAAATCAGTTTATTATCACTAATCATTCCTTTTTCCACCTTTCGCTAATGATACATGGCGCACAATTATTCCAGCTAACAGCATGATGTATCCTAGCGTGCTTTGAACTCATTGCACGGACCTTCACCGCAAAGGGAGCAAATACAACGCTGCTGAACGGCTTCGTATAGCCTCCGCTCTCTTTGTATACCTCAGTCATGCCTCCAGCGAGCTTCTGTGTCGGCTCTGGTGTAATCCCACACTTCGTGAAAGTGAAAAACAGCTTACCCCTGTTGCTCAATGTTACATACGTGCTTACATCCTCATTCTGCTTTCCACAGAACCAAAACCGCCGCTCTACATCACAGATAAAGCTGTTCATTGCTTTTCTTGCAAGGCCTTTTTTGAAAAATCCGCCATTGATTCCGCCAATAAAATCGCCGCCCTGTGCCATAGCAATAGTTGTTGTCTTTGTGCTTTCCATGAATCCGATCATGGATTCTATTACGGCATCAAGGTTCGGAAGCAGCCTTTCCCTCAATCGTCCATCATGCTTATCTTTTTTATACATGAAGCGCTTAATATCATCGTCAAGCTCCATGAAATAGCGGTAGCCTAAACTTTTCGCCACATCAAAGCATGCATTGCGGGCGTAAACAATGGCTCGCATATCTCCGTCGTTAGTGCCTGTATCGATAATGGCAGCCATTGCCTTTTTATCAAATACCTTCACACGCTCCGCACCATACTCCCTGCGGTAATCGTCAAGCTGTCTGTCCAGGTCATCACACAATATATACCAATCGCCCGTATATCCCGAACCTTCTAATGCCTTTATTGTTGTTACGCTGCCAGCCCTGCCATTGCTGCAGATAAATATACAGAAATCATTCCTCATTTTCGGTAAGTTCCTGTAATGTCTTTGACAGCTCTACATAGCCTTTTGCTATTGCGTCCTCGTAATCAATAATCACCAGCGCAGAATCCTCCATCAGCTCCTGCACATCCTTCGGCGCTTGGGCATAATATTCGGCAATGTACTTGTAATTAAAAACATAGTGCCTTGTCGCTGCCATCTTCAAAAATTCCTTAATATCCTCGGGAACGTCTGAACCTTCTATGCGGTCCACAAGCTCATCATGCTTGCAGTGATCGCAGAGCATTTGCAGTGTTACGTCATCCCCCTGCACCTCATATTGCGGTATTTTTGTTTCACTGTTGTACATCGGGGGGGCACTTTCTTCCATGTCCAAATCAGGGAAGCCAAAATCAGCCATATCAATATCCACAATCCCGGCCAGCTCCTGCTCCAGCAGTTCCATGTCCCACTCCGACAACTCGGCCAGCTTATTGTCCGCCAATCTGAACGCCTTCACCTGCTCATCGGTCAACCCTGCTGCACGGATGCAAGGTACTTCCTCCAGCTTCAGCTTCTTGGCAGCCTTCAGACGAGTGCGGCCTGCAATAATCACATTATCCTTGTCGATAACTATTGGATTGATGAAGCCGAACTCTTTTATGCTGTTGGCCAACTTGCCTACTGCCTTATCATTGATTCGCGGATTATGTTCATACGGGACTAAATCCGCTATCTTAATACTCTCAATCTGCACAGTTTATACCTCCCTTTGTGCAAATAAAAAAGCAACTTGCAAAATCTGCAAATTGCTTTGATTTATGGCGGGATCCGGCCCTGCATGGACGGGAGGATGTAGGAAAACCCATCGGCACGCCGTTGCATCCCATTATTTTAGGCTCTATAGCCAATTATTAACGTTGGAGGTGTTGATAGGATTCGAACCCATGTAGGAGGAAAAGGGATAACCTCCGGCAGGAAAAATCTGCTAAAACCTGCCCTCATTGCCTCTCGAGCACAACACCAGGTAAACGGCCGCATCACATTCCGAACACGGCCGCCCTTTTGAAAGGAGACTCAATGCATCAACATCAAACTTGTATCAACCTTCTAAGCTCAATTATAACTATACTACGGCAGAAAACCTTTGTCTAGTACGGACTTTTGCTGTGAAAAATCCATGAACTACAAAACACCCAACCCGCAGGCAACACCTTCGGCAAAAGCCAATATATCGGACTTCATCACGAAGAATATTGTTCTGCGTACTCCTACGTTTTCCATAACTTCGTCATTGCTCATTCCCTGCTTGTAAAGCTGCTCCAGGATTTCCCCTTGCACTCCGCCGCTATAATGTTCCTGCACAATCTCGACCATCTTCAGCCAACGCTCGGGACGTCTCAGATTAAAAACACGGCCTGCACCATAACACACAACAACATTCGGGAGTTCGCTTGCGTTGCGGATGGCTCTATTAGCCACAGGGTCGCCCGTAGAGCAACTTTTTCCGCATCCCCCTCCACTTGTACCCCCTGCATCGTTCCGACGCTCCCAGACGGCTTGGCGGACCTGTGATTCGTTTCTGAAAACCCATTCTACCAGGTTATTGCTTTTCACTCTTTCCTCTCCCTTCATACCTCACGGAAAATCATATCGGGATGCCTGTACAAAAGCAGTTTCCGTTTCAGCTTATATACATCGGTGCGCATCCCTTTTACGTCTATAACCTCTACATGGCCGTCAGCATATTCAACCACAAAATCAGCAGTATATGTCACTGCCCGTTCTGCTTTTCCATGATGCCTGAAGCCTTCCTGCAGTACGAATTTATGCTGGCGCTCAAAATCCTTGACCACTCCACCCATACGCAGCATCTTCAGCTCGCAATAAAAATCGGCTTCCTTCTTGCTGTCAAATGTGATTCCGTCGACCACTGTTTTTTTCGCTCTGTATTTACTGTAAACCATTCCTTGCCCCCTAGTGTATTTTTCCTCTGCACTTGTCAGCTATATAAGCATCATGCGACTTAATCTTTGTGTAACTCGCAGCGCGCAACATACTATACAGCCGCTCAGCCGCTGCGGCCATGTCCTTGCGCTGCTTGTATTCAGCATAACGGCTACACCGGGCGTGGCATGAAATCCTGCGCTCGGTGCAGCCTTTACATGGCGATTGAATCAAAACGGAATTTCCTCGTCAAATACTTGACTGCCCATCGTAGTCCAATCTTCAGCCCTTTTTGGCTGTTGTTGCGGCTGTGCTGGCGGTGCTGGCTGTGCATCTGCCTTACGTTCGATGAACTCGAACCGGTCTGCAATAACCTCAGTCACCCAACGTTTAGAACCATCGTTGGCGTCATAGCTGCGAATCTGCACGCGGCCTTCTACAAGTGCTCTCTGTCCCTTGCCCAGGCTGTTGCCTGCAAGCTCTGCACTCATTCCCCAAATCACAACAGGGATGAAGTCCGCCTCTTTCTTGCCATCTGCGGCGGCGTATGGTCTGTCCACTGCCAACGTGAACTGCGTAACCACCTTGCCGCTCTGCGTGTAGCGGACTTCAGGGTCTTTTGTCAGTCTGCCTAACAGGATAATCTTATTCATTCTTTTCCGCCTCCCACTGCTTAACCATGTAAAGCTCAATAAGACTGTACAAAGCAATATCTTTCAAACTCTCGTCAACCTTTACGCCATTAATATCATGTGCATACACATGAGCAATATGCTTACGTGCGTATGCTTTGGCTTCCTCATACATAGCAGGATAGCTATCATCCCCCACGTTAAGCAATGCACCACGGCGAAAATTCGCCAAAGCATCACCTGTGGAATACTGTTCATGCTTTGCTCTGAGCTGTTCTTTCAGCTCGTCAAGCTGCTGGCAGATAAACTCTACAAAATCCATAACTACACATCTCCAATCCTTACGAATTTCTCACCGTCAAACTGATAACCACCCTCGGGAATAATCAATTTTTCGTACCAGCTCGGCTTAATCTTCTGCGACTTAAACCATAACTGCAACACATCGTTGAGGTCGCATTCAAGTAATGCTTTGGCAACTCTAGGACTTTCAATCATTTTGTCAATAAATTCATCTGTTCCATTTTCCTCCAGGGATTCAGCCTGTAAAGCAAAATCATCTATCAGAGCACCGACGTTAATTGATGGCAGCCATGTTGTTTTACGGCAACGGAGCACATCCACAATATCGCCCTTTTCAATGTCGCATTTGTCCAGCACATCTTGCAACGCCTCTTCGGGTGTCTCACGGACTTCAGCTTCATACTCTCCCCAGCGGCGCTCAGCAATGTAAAATACCTGCTGTTTATTTGCGTCCTCAACCTCACTCCAGCGAGCCACTCTTGTAAGCTCCACAAATGCACGCTGCAGGTAATAATTTTCACCGCTGCAAAGCCAATCATTAAGCAATGCAACCACAGAATCAACAAATTTTATTTTTTCCTGTTCAGTCATTTTGCACCCCTTATGCTACCTTCGGCGGCACTGTTTCGCCCTGATCCGAATTTTTCTCTGCCTCAAACAAAGAAGTCTGCTGACGCACACCGCTCAAATACTCTTCGGCCACCAATACAAGCTTGCGGATGGCGAAAACACACTCTTCAGTCAAGCAGGTTTTTTCGTCCCACTCTTGATCGGGATTGTAAGGCATCTCCGGCTTATTCGGCGTGTTGATGTTCAGCGGCGCATTACTGTTGTAAAGCTCCATGCTGGCACTGATGGTTGCGCCCATTGTATCTGCTTCACCACCATAATTAAGGCTTACGCTCTTAACTGTGATGCGGTCAATATAATCTTCGGGCAACTCGCACATCTCAATAACAAATTGTCTGAGGTCTTTCAATGCCTCCAAAAAATTCGGTGCTGGCTCTTCAGTGCATTTTGCCGTGTACTCATTCACAAAACCTGCGCCCTGCTGGTAGGCAATATATACGCCCTTGTCACTGTATTTGATTTTAGTGTAGCGGCGATCACCTAAAGTCTTGCGCTTGTTCCATGCATCGGCAGCCGCTTCCTCTATTGCCTGCGCTGCACATGCCCAGCCGCAGTTAACACAACGCACAACCTTCGCCCCTTCCTCCGTAAACATTGCGGCCGTATGGCCATAACATACAGGGCACGGCTTCAGAAAAATTTTCATCTTTTTGTACCTCACTTTCTTAAAACAGCTCCTGCTGGCTCTCAATCTCCGCAGGTGTCTTTGTGGTAATCCCAGGATGCACACTCGCCATCCCACGTTTCATACGGCGCTCGTAATGCTCTCCATGCGGCGCCATGTAATTTTCGTCGACTTCCTCGGGTGTCGGGGTGTAATATGCAGCAGGCAACGGGATGCCCACACACAACTTTTCAAGGTTGCGTTTGCCATTAATGATATGATTGCGAACAAGATTCATGTTCGTACCATCAGGCCAAAACGGGTCGCTGCATCCCTTTGTGCGCATATGCTCCCACTCACTGAAGCTGTGCACGAGCCTTGCTGTTTCTGTTTTTATCTGCTCTTCGGCAGTCGGCTCTTTTCTTGTCATTTTCTTTGCCTCCGTTTCTTCGCTCCACACTTCTCGGGGCGGTTCTGGCACATCTTGCATGGGCGGTCGCACTCCCAGCAACATATACCGCACAGCTCATTGATAGAACAGCCACTCTCAAAGTTACAGGTACATTCCCACTTCGGTTTCAGCCGCTCCACTATATTCGGTTCTCGTGATGCTGGAAAATTTTCGGGGACTAACGGGTTCGGCTCTCTGTAATCTTTTCGGCCACGCTGGCAAATGCAACCTTTCTGCCTCCCATGTATCACCGCTGCAGCTTCCGCATCATACACCCTGCCACAATCACACCGCACTATAAGCCGTGCTGGCTTATATTTGCCCTTTGCATCAAGCTCCCTAGGCTTAACGCCTAGCACTGTGAGCATGTTGTATTTATGCCCACAGTACACAGAATAATCTTTTATCGGCGTTCCCATATCTAGGCCACCTTACGGAAGGAAACTTCCCTGCGCTTATCAAAGTACGGGATGTAATCCAAAATGAACTCGGGATGTTCCTTGCCATAATTCACATCGTTGAGGAAAATCCGCAACAGCAACTCATTGTAATTGTCAACATCGTTTGCCGTCATGCCTATCTGCTCGGCCATGTCTGCAACTTCCTTTGCTGTCGGCCAATACGGGCCAAACACACGCCCTTGACGCATCCTGCTCAATGTCCAGCGCAACAGCTTCGCATTGCTCCGCCCTTCTTTTGTGTCAGCATAGTTTGCCGGGCGTTCCTTCTTTGCCTCTTCGTTCCTGCTGATTGTCGCTTCGACGTGCTCTGTTTCCGCCTGCTTCAAGGCTGCCTGCATCAACGCAGGGCAGATTACTCTTTCCGGGCTTACTATTGCAATGCCCTCTGCCTTCTGCCACCGCTCACGGCTGATGTTGCGTGGGATGAACACTCTTACAAACAGGTCGACAGTCTCCAGGATAATCCTTGTAGCTTCCTGCACCCTGTGCTCCTTGTCCACGCTATAAAACAGCTCCTTCTGCGGAAACTCCTTGCCTGCTTTGTACAAGCCTCTGACGGTTATCTCCACGTCACTCTTTGTTATCGTTGCCACTGCTTTCACCTCCAAAGGCAGCATCGAACGGATTCTTATATTCCTGCTTCGGCTTCTGCTGTTTTTCTTCGCTCCACCCTTCAGTAAACATATTCCGTGCTACGCCACCAACATACGCTATGTTGCGCTTGCCTCTTTTACAAGCTACCTTGATTGCTTCCAACACTATCGGCAAGCCATAATCTTTTTTCAACTGCTCCAGCTCTTCAGCGATAACAGGAGTAATGGGCGAGATATTTTGTTCCCAGATAACGATGAGATTACTCTCTCTTATCTCTATACTCTTATCTCTATTCTCTATACTCTTATCTCTTATCTCTGCAGTAACAGTTTTTGCTACATTGTTACACGGCTTCTGTAACATCGGTGTAACATCGTTACGCTTTTTCCCATCTCTCATTTTTCTCATTCTTGCAGCTGCAGTCGATTCACTTCCGACCATATCTTGAAGCTTCAGCATCTTGATTGCTCCATCGTCGAGAATCTCCACAAGACCTATACGCTGCAGCACCTGCATTGCCACCATGACAGTATCTGCTTTTGTCCTTGTGGCTTCTGCTAACTTCTCCGTGCTGTACGGAATCAGCAAATTACCCACTGTACGAATCAGCTTGCCGTCATCTTTGAGGGATTTCAGACACAGCTTCAAGTAAAATAAGCAGTATTCCTTGCCGTTCTCCTGCTCTTCGAGCCATTCTATAGCTTCATCCTGAAAGAAATCCTCTTTCAGCTTCAGCCAATAATACCGCTTGTCAGCCATCTTTCCGCCCCCATTCTTCAAGCATGCTGTCTAATTCTGCATCGCTTCTAGTCTCAATGCCCAAACCTTTGCATTCGTCAATCACACCATTAAGCAGGCAACTAAATTCCCTCGTGTCATACGTATGTGAGCCAAAGTAACATTGCAGTTGTATTCCTGTTTGCCCGTTGATAGTAACCGGGCCAAGCTCACGCACTGCCTTCCATTCGGCTTTCACTTTCTCCACCGCCTGCGGCTTGACTATGATATGCGTAAACACTCCATACCGCTCAAGCATCTGCAGATAAAGCTCGTCCTTGTCGGTATACAGAACCCTGGCCATCTCTCCCAACAACGCCCACAGGTACGCATTCGCATCCAGGGAACGTTGTTTGCGTTTTATGGTAATTTGTACCTGTAAAACTTTTCCCTTGCTCACAGCCGCTATGAGGGCCTGTAGGGCGCTTCCTAAATGCTTTGGAATCGGGATTGTTATGCAGCCATTGAAGAAGTTAACCTGCGTTGTATCAAACTTCATGGTAGAGCCACCTCAGCATGCGTTTGCATTTATCCTGCACATAATGGCCATGTTTACCATGATGCACCTGCCAATGACAGACCACGCACAGCATAACCATGTTATCGGCGGTATCTCCGCCGCCTTTGCTCTTGAACACTACATGATGAGGTTTCGTTCCCTCGGGGACTGCATGACCACAGTTGACGCACTGCCCATGGTCACGCTCGTAAACCTCTGCACATACTCGTTTCAATGCCGCCCCATACAATCTAACGGGGCGGCGCTTAAACATCGGTTTCACGGCTTATACGCTTCTCGTATTCAGCACTGCTTCAATGCCGCTGCGTGCGTCTTGATATGCGGCGTCTGAAAGCATTACCCTAAGGCTGTTTGTAGGAATCTGCTCCACATTGTACCAGCCACCGTTACTGCTCATAATCTGCAGCTGCGTGCCGTTGATATAGCGTGCCTTGCCTCCACAGCAAATACTTGTAACCTGCTGTTTCTGCTCTTTAACGGCAGCCTTCTTCTTGCCTGCTTCTACCTGCTGGTAGTATTGGTCGGTGTCGGCATCCTTGGTATCATCAATGGCAAACAGGCCATTCAGACAATATTTACGAGCATAGCTGCTTGCCGTGCCTGTAATCTGCGAGCCATCCATGCCCTTCTTGCTATCCTCTTCACGAGCAAGGGCACTGTTCTCAATGGCTTCTCCACTCTCCACGTCGGTAAAAACTGCAGTGGCCTTGATGTAGAAACGGCCTTCCACAAATACCAGATCATCGCCAACCTTAAGTACTGCCTTATGTTTGGCCAGCACAGGTTTCGCAGCTTCCAAAATGTCCTCGCAGCTCCGGTACTTATACTTTCCGAAGCTATTGTACTGGCCTTTCGGCACCTTCAATTCGGCCTGCACCAGCATCAATTTTTCATAAACGCTCATCTCTTCGCCCCCTTATTTAATCGTCAAATTCTGCCGTGTAACCAACGCACAGCCAGGAATTTCCTCGCCTGCCTTAATGGCTTTCTTTACTGCAGTTTTGTCGAGCTCCGGCTCACGCAGCTTCAAGAACTCCACGGGCACATCTGCCATGTAGGAAGCATCGAACTCCACTGCTTCGGACTTGCGGAAGCTCATTGCCACCTTTGCAGTCTCAAACTTCTTGCCGTCAAGGTAACGGCCTAAGAATCCCTTCAGACTTTCAGCCTTATTGCGGCGTACCTTCTCACGTTCTGCCATGGCATTTTTTTCTGCCTTGATTGCATCTGCCTCGGCCAGCAGTTGCTTGTACCAGCAACCAATATTTTCGAGCTTGGTATCTCTCTCCATCTCCAGAGCTTCGATGGCTTCCAGGTCTACAATTTCACCTGTTTCAGTGTCCAGCATGCGCTTTTCGTCAATCTTTACGCACGCCATGATTCTTGGATCAATATCAAACAATTTCACAGCTTATTCCTCCTCTTCCTTAATGCTGTCAGCAAATTCAGTTTCATCAAACGGCAGGCCATACTTCTCGGCTGCCTGCTTCTTGCAGTCAAGCAATTTGCTAAACCATTCAGTAGCTATAAATTCAATGCCTTGGTAGTTTACGTGAGCTCTTGCAAGTGCCTTGTTACCTTTGACATATTCAATACGCCATTCGGCAGCATCCGGGAACATATCAGCGAAAGTGTTGAAGTTAATGTAAGCATAGTTTCCCATTTTGCTTGTGTAGCCAATCATGGTTTCGTTGGCCAGCAAAAGACTGACTGCACCACCAATCAAATTGCGTGTTCTATTTTCTGTAATCTCCATTGAGTGAACCCCTTTCAAGTGTTATAATTAAATTGGTTTTTTTAATAAATCGCTTTGCCGCTCAGTTCTTTGCTGGGCGGTCTTTTTTTACATACAAAGGAATTACGAGCTTTTGCCCAGGTTGCAAGTGGTGACTGCCTGCCATTGTAAGGCCGTTGGCCTTTTCAATGTCGCACATCACTCCACGCACATCGTTGTAACGGTCCTGGCTATCCATGTAGCCTGCCGAGATGCCCCACAATGTTTCGCCAACCTGTACAATGTGCGTATGCCGCTCAACACCAAAGCTAGCAACATAAATAGCAGAACAATGCAAAGCACAAAACACGGCTACGGCAAGTACCATGACTGCCAACAACATTTTTTTCATATCGCTTTCACCTCCTTCCGCTTGATGCTCTCCATTGTCTCACGGCGCATCTTTTCAAGTGATGCATGAAAATCAAACGCTGCATCATGCTTCAGCAACGGCTTCGGCGTGGTGATTTCACGGAAGTAATTATCCACTTTCTCCACATCCAGAATCCACTTGCGGCCAACACGGCCTGCAGCAATCTCATGCTGGACAATCAGACGGCGAATCAATTTATCAGATACGCCACGGCTTTTTGCATATTGGTTAATGCTCATCAGTTGCAAAGTCATGCCTGCACCCCCTTTTCATTGTCGTAAATCTTCTTGAGGCTGATTCTGAAAATATGGGCAATCTCTGCGGCAAGCTCAATATCAAGTGTCGCCTTGCGGTTGCCGTTCTCTATCAAGTGATAGTATTGGCGGCTCATACCCAACATATCAGCCATACGCTGTTGCGTAAGTCCCTTTGATGTTCTAAGTTCCTTGAGCCACTTACGGGCCATGCTTTCACCTTCTTTCTAAGCTTCCTTGTGGGCTTCGAACCACCTTTGGCAGCTTTACAGGGAGGTTGCCCTCCCCGTCGTCAGCTTTCGGAAATGAGCAGTTTTGCTCTCAGTTTGTTTGCTGTTCTTTGTGCATACACGAAAGTTTCTTTAGTCATCAAGTATCTCTCAAACTCAACCATCACACGCAGGCCGCACCCATCTTTCGGAAAGGCTAAGCACAATTTGTGCGGGCGATTCGCTCTGTTTGCTACGTAATAAATCTTCAGCAGTTGTTTGATTCTAGGTTTCTTGTTGTTCATGCCTGCACCCCCTTAAAACTCCATGAAAGTCATTGTCGGCTTTGGGACAGTGAACTTCATCTCGTTAACGTGATTGCCAAGTGTTTTGAGTTGCTTTACAAGCGCATATGTGCGAGCTTCATCAAACGGAAAGCTCTCGCCCTCTTCGTTCGTCTCACAAAGCAACACGTTTCCGCATAAAGACTGGCCAAAAACCATACTTGCAAGTTCATTGACTACTGGCTTGCTATGCTTCAGCAGGAATTCATCATCAAAAATCAGTGTTACATCGGGCATGAACACTATCTCACGGTCGAACGGTATTGCATGGAACGGAACCTCTTTGATGTCGATTGTTTCGCATTCGCACAGCTCATATGCTGACTTCAAGGAAACTTCTCCATCATACGGGATTCTCTCAATCACATTGCGCTTGCCGTTGTCATCCACAACAGTTTTTACTAAGACTAAATAATTCATATCTCGTCCCCCTTTTTAATGTTTAAGCTCTCGGCACAGGGTTTGAACTGTCTGCCTGCCAGCTTTACAAGGGCGCTCGCCCTTGTCATCAGCTTTAAAGCTCTATACCTCTTTCCGCTGCAATTTCTTCCAGCTCTTCAAAGTGCTCATTCAAGCATTGATGATGCCATGGGTCGCGCGAGCTGTTGTAAATCTTAATCAGCCTAGCGTTTTCCTGCTTTAACTCTTCATTCGTCATGTCTTTAGGTTCTTTCATTGGTTCTTCCTCCTTAAATTTCAATTTCGCCTTCAGCAAATGCCTGATAAATGTCTTGAGCCATCAAGTAAGCATCACTAGCTTTTTGGTATCTCTCGTCAGCTTCTTCAGTAATTTCTTCAAACACATCGGCTTGTTCTGCTCTGGAAGCATTCGGATTATTCTTAAGCCATGCATAGTAATCATTTTTGGCTTCTTCCAAAGCTATCTCTTGCTTCCACTTTTCTTGGTAAAATTTGAGTTCTGCTTCTTTCAGCACACCTACGATGTAGGTTAACTGTTTGTAGTTTAATTTCATGTTTTTGTCCCCTTTCAATTTTCCATTTGTAAGCATTATGATTTCACTTTTTGGATTATGTAACCAAACTGATTACATGTTTATTATATCATTCTTCGTGAGTTTGTCAACTATACGATTACACTTTTTCTAGTTTTCTAAACTTTTTGATTCCCCTCTTTTATCGTAAACAAAATGTTGCTACAATATATTCGAGGTGATTACAATGTTGAATCTTAAATATTTACGCGAGCAAAGAAACATGACAAAATCTGCTGTTGCAAAGGAGCTGGGATTTTCCCGCCAAGTATACGGCAACTATGAGAACGGAATTCGTACCCCTGATACTGAAACAATGAAACGTATAGCTAATTATTTTAATGTCAGTTTAGATTTTCTTCTCGGCAACTCTACCGAACCAACCATTGAAAATAAAAAAATCCCCAAGGACTTGAAAAAAATCCTTGAGGAAGAAGCTGTCACCTTGAACGGCCGTCTGCTCTCTGATGCTGATAAAGAAAAAATGTTCCGCATTGTCGAAGCTGCCTTTTATGAAGCTAAGGCTATGAACAAACGGAAATAAGGTGGCCGTCATGCCTAAATATAATATACCTCTTCGGGTGCGCAACCTTGTCAAAAAATACGGCACCGCCAACCCTGTTTTTATTGCAAGAATGCTGAATATTCACATAAGATATGTCGATACACCTGCCCAAGTGAACGGCTTTTGGCTGAAAATTCTGCGCCGTAAATTCATCTTCGTAAACGCAAACCTCGCTGAGTGGCAGTCTAACGCCGTTGTTGCGCATGAACTTGCGCACATAATACTTCACCCACACTACCGCCTTTTCTCGCTTGAGGGCCGCTCCTATTACTCGAAAACTTCCCGTGAGGACGAAGCTAACCGCTTTTCGGCCGAACTTTTACATTACATGGATGTTGATAAATGTTTCACGATGGCTTTTCTCGAGCACGGCTGGCACTCTGAAAACACAAAAAGCCCCGCTTTGTAGCGGAGCCCTTTGCTGTCCTAATCAAACGCAATATTGAAGGGAGGTGATATGAAAAACTAGTCTTCGGCTAACTATAATATACCACGGCAGAAAACCTTTGAAAACAAAACGGGGCGAAAGGAGAATCATCAATGAAACGTAAATATGGCCACGGCACTGTTTGCTTTGAATCGGCCAGGAATAAATATAAAGTTGCTATTGTCGCCCCCGATGGCCACCGCATCACAAAACGCTTTGACACGGAAGCTGATGCTGATGCATGGCGCATTGCTACCCTGCACGAAATCAACATAGGCGAATACATCCCTGTGCAGGCAACCACCTTCGGCGAATGGCTCACTCAATACCTAGGGCTGTTTGTACAGCCTAAGGTACGGGAAAAAACCTTTGTCAGCTACCTTGTAGTCGCTGCCCATATCTCGGCGGACTTTGCCGGAAAGAACCTGCAGAAAATAACTACCATTGATGCACAACGCTTTCTTACTTCTCTCGATGTATCTGCATCCATGCGTAAGCGTGTGGCAAAACTGCTTGCCCGTGCATCCAAAAAAGCATATATCATCGGGAGCATCCGCAAGGACTTCATGCTGGGCGTGGAAATCCCCACCCCCGAGCAAAAGCCTATTGAAATTTTTACGCTTGACGAAATCCCCAAAATCTTTGCGGCCATCAACGAAAGTCCCGTCCTGCGGCGGCATTATCCCCTCGTCGCTCTTGCCCTTGCATCAGGTGCACGCATGGGCGAAATGCTCGCTCTTACCCCCGACGATATATGCACAGATGCAATAGTTATCAACAAAGCACTTGTGGAAATCCAAGGCAAGGTATCCCTGCAGCCGCCCAAAACACAGGCAGGCTACCGCCGTATTA
>ULOB01004034.1_pt1 | contig 15689 bp, 17 predicted proteins | sample 1952151 | NCBI WGS metagenome assembly ULOB01 (sample SAMEA4835591, study PRJEB28245) | human gut metagenome | biome: gut microbiome; material: fecal sample | place: Denmark | collected 2008
AGCAAAAGAAAGGCTTGCTGATGGTGGTAGATATGTTTGAAATGACAAGTGAAAGAATTGAAAAGGTTAGAGAAATTTTAGCAACTGGAAAAAGAGTGTGGTTAGAGTTAGAGGATTCTAAAGTTTATGAGTGTGTGTTTGCAAAAGGTATTAAATTTGAATTGAAAAAAAGAGGTGCAAGTCGTATTTATTATATCGGCGAAAATGTAAAGAAATGCTGGCATAATTAAAAGGAGGTGTAAATATGGTAGTAAAAGGTTATTATATTTGGATTCGTAACGATGGCGTATTTGAGACACGTTTTTTACCTACAACGGATCTTAGTAAAATCGAAAAATATATTACTGCTTATGGTCTCGAATATTTTGGTCATTGCGAAGAAGAAAAAACATTTTCAAATAACGAAAAAGAGGGTCTATTTGATTTGATGTTAGAATTAAATAACCTATAAAAAGAGGGGCGCGCGCCCCTCTTTTATTAAACTAACGTTGCGATATCACTTGAAATGATAATGGCATTTGTGGAGTGGTAGGTTGTTTCGCTTGTTTGTTTAGTTGAAACAGTAACGCCCATGCCACCGCCGTCGGGTACACGTGTCTTTGTAAACCTTATATTGTAAGTGCTGTCTCTGTATGGAATTTGTGTCGTAAAAATTTCATTGTTAAAAATGTCACTAAAATTTAAAGTTAGCAAAGTAGTACCAAGGCTGAAATTACCGCTCCCTTTAATGTTTAACAATACATATCCTGCACCCTCTGGATTCAGATTATTTATTACGACCAATCTGCTGTTGACGTCGTCAACGTTGGCAACGTGCATTCTGCCACCGTCATTTGTAAGAATATTATTATTCATTTTTGTCAGATTGCTACTATTTGTGTTAACTTTTGTTACAAGTGTTTTAACCGATTCCGACAACCGTACAACGGTTTCTTGCATTTCGTCAACGTCTTTTTTTACCTGCGTTACGTCTGTTGTCAATCCTGCAACGTTAGTGGTAAGTGACAACGTGCTTTCCTGCAAACCACTTATCGCGTTATTAGCACTTTCAATCTGTACCTTAAGTGCGTCAAGTTCTGTTTCTGAAACGCTCGCTTTGCTGTCAATTTGCTTAAAAAGCGAATCAATAGCCACCATTGCACCATTCCAATCTAAAAGCCACGCTGGTTTGTCCGTTGCAATAAAAATAGGCAGTCCATAATTATCTGTGCCGTTGCTGGCGTTAACCTTTCCAATCTGCACGCCCACAACACTTTTCATATTTTTTTCACTCATATTTAAGCCCCCCCCTTATTTAGTCGATTGTGCCGTCGCTGTATAAGCACGCAGTGCAACTTTATTATTTCCAATAATTGATACGTTCAACGTTTTTGAATCTTCAACACCTCTATAACTAACAGCCACCGTATAAGATTCTGCTGTGTTATTAGGCGTCAAAATTGTTTTTGTTTCAACTCCGAAAGTACCTGAGCTTTCTGCACTAGTTTCGCTGGAAATGAAAACAGGTGCTAAAGCCATTTTTGGCATGTTGTCAATGGTATAATCGGCATATACAACTACTGAAATATTTTTAAGTGTGTAATCTTCGGTCAAATCTTTAACCGTTGCAGGAAGAATACCACTTTCATTCAAACAATGTACCACGTTAGCGTGTGCTTTTAACGGCTGCACATCCCGCTCCAAGTTTGAAAGCCTTGACGTTGTCAATTCAATCGTCCTTGAATTTTGCTGGATGTCGTCTGTATTTTTGTTTACCATATTTGTCAAAGAACTCAAACCGTCCTCAATAGGTGGTATAGTATTGCTTGTTATATTTTCCACGCTTGAATTAAGTTCTGTCAACTTTTGCGTTGTCTGCTGGTTAATAACATTCTGTGCATTTTTATTGGCATTTACAATTTTTGTTAAAGAATCCAGTTCAACTTCAATAGGTGGGATAACATTATTTGTAAGGTTATCCAGTTCGGTGTTTATAGTGTTTATAGCCTCCTGCAATTGTAATACCAATCTGTTTTGCGCCTGTAAGTCATTGATAACTGTGTTATATTCACTTTCAAGTTTATTTGTTTTGCCCTCCAAAGTAACGACGCGGTTAGTCAATGTGGTATTGTATGCCTGTATTTCTTCAATTGTATTATTGATTTTTGCAATATTTGCGTTTGCTGTTGAAATCAAATTTTCGTTTGATTCTTCGCTGGTTGAAATTTCTTTGATAACGGTGTCAAGTTCCGTCATTGCACCGTTCCAATCTACAAGCCATGATGGCTTGTCGGTGTCAATAAAAATAGGCAATCCATAGTTAGGAGTGCTATTTGTCGCGTTAAAATCCATAATTTTTTACCTCCATTTTATAAATTATTTATAGAATTTGCGTAATAATTTACACGTAATTCATATATTACTAAATTGTCATTTGCAACATAACTTTCATGGCTCAAATCTGTGTAAGATAGTGAGTTTGCTGTACAATCTCCAAAATTAAAAGTATTATCTATGGCATTGTCAGCAAGTCCAATTTTAACACGCCTTGAATAGGCAACTTGCTTTTCGTTGTTGCATGTAAAGTCTGTTATGTCAAATTCTTCTACTTCTCCTGTTGTTAAGTCGTTAACAATATTTATCTGTTCTTTCTTTCCTTTTCTTCCAATTATCAAACTGAAAGAAATGATATCGGAATTTCCAATATTGTTTAAAGTTTCCCATGCGGAATTTGTTGCACCCTGCGTAGTGTTCTCATTTTCTTTTTTCCAAACTGTAGAAGTGCTGATATACCTACGATTTTTTAAATTAAAGTCACCATCTTGTTTTGTTGAATTTATATTAAAAAACTCGTATTCTTTAGCGGTGTAATTTGAAGCATCCATATTCTGTACCGTGCTTGTTTTTTCGTCAAAATATTTTGACGTGTCAGCATTCCAGCGTGCTCGCTCTATAAGTTCATATAGTACTTTTGGCATGTTTTCTTTTTTTCCAGTAAACGGCGAAAAGATTTTGCTTAAACTTTCGGAAAAAATGAAACCGCTGTACACGTCAAAAACGTGTGCTTCTAACTCCATTTTGTCATACTGTTCCGCTGTCATTTCCATTTTGTCATATGAAATAGAAAGCACACCCAACTCACGTAAATACTCGTAAAAAGAATTGAAAGTGTCTTGCACGTCACTTTTTACACCTAAAACCGCATTGTACACCTTTGGAAATTCTTTCACAACGTTTTCAATTTTGTTATTCAAAAATTCGTCCTGTGCTTCTCTTTCCACACTTTCTACGTCAACTTTATTATCGGTATATTTTATTTGTCTTTTTTCTGCGTTAAAAATTTGTGTGTCAATATAAGTTTTTAATTCCTTAATTTTTTCGTTTGTTTTTAAAATTTCACTGGCAATGTAATCATGTAAAGCCCGCACTTTATTGTCTGTTTCTTTTTCAACCCTTGAAATTTCTTTTTCAAAATCTGAAACAAACGCAAGCAATTTTATTTCCAGTGCGGAAATTTCTTTTTCCAGTTCTGCTTTTAATTTTTTTATTTGCTCATCGGTGTAATTGTTTACACCGTTTGAAAGGTTGTTAACTTGCTCAACTAATTCGTTTATTTTTTTCATTATTTGAGCAAGGTTATCTTCATAGGATAACGTATCCGAGTAAACCCCGGGTATTGTAAGTGTTGAAATCGGTGGAAGCCAACCACCGCAACCGTAACCGTACATAACATGTGCCTCCATTCTACCATAACCCCATAAATAGGGTTTCTAAGTTTTCAATAACCAGCATGTCAATATTTAGGAATGTACTTCGGAATTTCATAAGCATTTCACTATAAGTTTCTGTGCCTTGTTTACCGAAAACACTTTCTATATAATCGTCAATATTATCTATCTTCGTTGTGTTGTCTGTCTTTCCTAAAATGTCGCTTGTTAAAATCGTAACATTTTTTATATTTTCGTTACCGTCTAAAACATTCTTTCTATTGTCGTTGCTGTTTTCAAAAGTATTTTCTGTGTTGTTTGAAGTCAAGTTTTTTTCATTTTCTCCACTTTCTCGGTCTGTATCTTCTCCAGTTTTTGTCTCTGTATTTGTTCCACTTTTTATAAGCACATCAGAACCGCCAAGCGTGGTTGTATCATTTCCTGTTTTTGTAAGTGCTGTACTTCCTGTGTTTTTGTCTGCACGATTTTCGAAAGTTTTAATGGAATCGGATTCACTTTCCGGTGTAACTGTAGAAGTAACATTTGTCAAATATTTTCCAGCCTTTATATTTTCAATCGTACCCTGCGGCGTATCGCTGTATTTTGTTAGGCTTTCAAATTCTTTCGGAACTACATTTTTCGTATTTTCTTTACCCTCGTAACTGGTAGACGTGTTTATTGTTGTTTCATCGGTTGTATTGTGTTCCTGCGTTTCTGTCTTTTCATATTTTTGTGTATTTTCTTCTCCAAATTCGTTTCGATTTTGCGAATCATAAACATGTTCCGTATTTTTTCCAAATTTTTCTTTTTCATCTTGTTTATAATCTGTTGTAGCGGTTGTGTTTCGGTCTAGTCTATTTGTTTCTGTGTCTGTGTTGTCCGTTTTTCTATGTCCAGAAAAATCTGTGTTGCTACTTGTGTCAGTTTTTTGTAAACCGTCAAGAACGTTTTTGCCGTCAAAGGTTCGCTTGCTTTTGACCGAATATTGTGTATTTTTTAGCGGGTCAAACTTTAGTAATTCAGATTGGTATAATTGATTGTAATATGGCATTATTTCCGCCATTTTAGTATTTAACTTTAATTTCCAGAGACCAACGGTTTCCAACCCTATTTCACGTGTGTAATAATGGCGTAAGATTTTCGGAAATAAAACATTTTTATAACTTTCGTCAAAAAAAGGAATATAATCCTCAAATATTTTAGGGTACGCAACCCTAATAAGTCTTTCCACATCATCAAACACTTGAATTTTGTTCTGTTCCGCGATTGACTGACATATCCTTCGTACTTCCACTGTATAGGTTGACATTGTTAACACCTCCGTCCTTAAATTCTACGGATATGTTTAGCCCAAACATATCATTTATTTGTTCGCATGCCTGCTTTCTTGCCGTCAATACGCTTTCTCTCATCATCATTGCACCACCCATGGACCGCACAACCTCATCGGTTATCATTCTTTCGCGTTTATTTTCATTTACGTTTACAATACCAAGATAGGTTAGTGCTTCATTAAAAATTTTTGATTTTAATTCGTATAATTTATCTGCGGTATAAGGTGCGTCCGTTTTTAAAACAGTTAGCCCCTCTTTGATTCCTTTTTTTCCGTAAATAACTGGTGCGTTTCCGTCAAATTGCTGGTAAGCATTTTGCATTGTAAGCCTTTCGTTTTCGTCACATTCAATTAAAACTGGCGTTTTTTGTGTGTTACAATTTACGTCAATAATTCGGTCTAAATTAGCAAGACGCTGTGCAAATAACAACACTGTGTCGTAAGCTGGTGTGTGTATCATGTTATTAAATAGAACAACGGAATTTTTGCTATTCAAATTTCTTCGATATCCGTTATTGGCGTAGGCTATACGTCTAATCGGAATATCATACAAATTATAGCGACCGTTTATCATTGCTTTCAAAGCAAGAGACCCAAGCACCTCGTCTTCAAAAAAAACAGCAAAACCGTCAAAAAATAACGTCAATTCAAGATACCTTTCGTCTACGGTTTTAGGTAAATTTTTCCATTCGAATCGTGAAATTGCCAATTGCTGTAATAAATCCAAGTAATATTGAAATGTTATGTTATTCAATTTTGCAGATTCTAAAAAATTTCTATTCCTTTGATTCGGCGTTTTCCGTCTCCCCATGCTTTTCCACCTCCAATGCACTCACCATTTTTGTTATGACTTCGGTGTTCTTGTTTATTGCTTCAATTAGTGGCGTCTGCACTTTATAAATATAGTAGCACAACGTCCCACACATGACAGTTGGAAAACCCACAGTTGAAATTGCTGTCAAAACATCATTCATCATTTTATTTTACCTCCAATAATTTTTTAAAACTGTGAAATCTCTTCCACCAGTTCGGGCAATTCTTGCCGTTAACATCGTGATGACATATGATTGTTTTTGCGTTCGGACAGTACTTGCGGATGTACTTAATTATTTTTTTCGTTCCTGTCACGTGTCCAACCGTCCAACCGTCAACCGCGTTGCACAATTCAATAGAAACGCTGTTGAAATTGTTGCATTTATTAAGGTACTTCGCATTTTTATCAAAAACACCACCAACCGCCCACGCACTTCGGTTCATGGGTATTGATTTTGCATACTCTCCGTTTGCCGATACAAAGAAATGTGCTCCTGCTTCGCGTGTGTTATTTTTAGCAAAAAAGTCAACGTTGTTTTTTGCCGTATCTTTTTTATTTCCTGTAAAATGAATAACAATATATTTAACGTCCTTTTTATTTCTTTTCTGTCTTGAAAAAGAAATCTGCTTTGCCTTTTTATAATACATAAAATCACACTCCATTTTCTTCGTAATTTCCGACGGAATTTCCGTCTTTCCAAAAGGTTAGTCCGTTGTTAAAAATCGAACAAATTTTTGCGTTAACAATTGCAGGCATTTCCCCAACCGCAACACAATTTTGTGTTTTAACATAGTTGTAAGATGGTCGATTAAATGATGAACCGTTAACGCCGTGACCGCTCGGTACTTTTAACTCATTTACCTTGTACCCGTAAATTGTGAAAAAATTGTCAATTGCTTTTATTTCATCGTGCTGGCAATTTTTTGTGTAGAATTTTGGTGCTATTTGTTGGTTCAAAACCGCGATATTACTAGCACCACCGACGCCACTAACGCGTGGGGCGACGAATGAATTCATTTTTTTCAGATTGTCCTCTGCTTCTTCCATTGATTTCACAGAAGAAACAAAATTAGCGGTAGAACCAATAGAACTAGCCAAGCCACCGTATGAAAGATTAGCGTCCTCTTTTTCGGCTTTTTCTGCACCTCCTAGCGTTGACATGCCACCGCCAAGAATTGAAACGCCTGTTCCAATAGCACCACTCACTACATTGATTGTATTTTGATTTCTCAAATTCATTTCTTGCTGTTTAAAATAAGCGTCTTGATTAGTGCTATACGGTTGTGTCGGATAGGTCTGTCCGACAAATCCATAGTCTAACCCACGTATAATGCTCTTATAATGGTTCGGTGAAATCTGTATCGTTGTGTTTTCTGAAATGTCCGAGTAGCAAGAAAACTCTATGTTTGTGTTGTTTTGAAAATCTTCGAACCGATATTCAGAGCCACCACCTGCCGAATTGCTCGCCACCAAATAATGGTAGGGATAAATAAAACACTTTTTATTCTTTGGTGTGTAGCCATCTATATTAGTGTGAGACGGCTGTATATTGATATTTGTGAAAGTGCTGTATTCTGTGGTACTGATTCTTCGTGTGTTTGTTGTGGTTGCCAAATTATTACTTACAATTTTTGGTACAGTCGTTAGGTATAAAATTGAATCTGGTAAACCAGCATTGATACCTTTAATCATCATCGAAAGCGCGTTTTCTTCTCCTACTGGAAAGAAAAGCATATCACATGGATAAAAAATTCCGTTGAATTTGCCACCGCTAGCACGCTTTTCTCCCTCAGCTGGGTTTACTGTGTTATACATCGTAGCAAGAATGTAGCCCCCTATACTAAATAAATCCTCTCCGCTTCCTGCAATTTGAATTTGACTCATTCGGTATTCGCTCGGCTTAAAGGGCTCTGGTACTAAATGCTCAAATAGTTCATCTGTGGCTGTGTGCTCCCTTTCAACTAGACATTTTTTTAACGTAAAATCAAAGTAGTATGATTGTATCACGTCTAATTCATATGCTATTTCTGAAACCGCATTATTAACATAATTAACGGAAGTGATAAAAGCATAGAACCATTTATTTCCAAAGTCTGTATTTTGAAACATTAAATATGACGCGTTATAAATGTCGTCTGCCTTAACCCCAAGTCTTAACGTCCCCGAATTTACTCGTTGGTAGGACTGCGCTTCAAATTCTTTAAAAACCTTACTTTTGAAGTAAACCGCCTGTGCTGATTTATCACTAAAATAAATTGTATGTTTGTATGCGTTATTCAAGGGTAGATTTTTAATAAGAAAAATCTTTGAATTGGGTTCTATTAAACTCATGTTATCACCTCCGTTATTTTGTCAATGTTTCACGTGAAACATTGTTAAACTGTAACAGTAATAGTACAAGTACCTGTTTTAGTGTCGTCGTAGGCACTTGTAGCTGTTACGTGCACCTCTCCGCTTTCTGCACCTGCAAGTACCGTTACTTTTCCGCTTTCTGTTACTTCGACTTTATCATTGTCTGATGTCCATAACACCCCTTTCGGTGCAAAGTTTTCTGTGACAATAGTAGCCGTTAACTGAATCGAAGAGCCTACGCCGTTGAGTGTTGCAGTCGACGTTGACACAGTAACGGAGTCCACTTTGATTTCTCCAGCGACAAAAAGTGCATTTTGTGCAAATGGCGAAGATGATACTACCTTCCAAGAATGAAGCCAATGATTCCAATAAAGACCCTCGCCGTTGTACTGTTCGTTGAATTCCTGCAATACATCAAAAATCATAAACCACTCACGCGACACTAAAACACATGGAATAGCGTCCAATTTCTTCAAATCCTCGTCGCTGATTTCTGTGTAAGTTTCATCTTTCTCAAAAATCTTTGCAAGGCGCACCTTGTCCAATTTCCCGAAAGAATCTACCAGTACCTTATGACCCATGAATGAAGCCTTATCCATGTTAAACGCGCTTGCCAAAACTTCTACATCAATAGTTGCGTCGAATTTTGTGTTGACAAGCAAATACTGCTCGTCTTTAACGTTATGAGTATAAACGCCTGCGGAGTTGTAGTCTTTATTTAAAAACTCCATGTCATTCGATACGCCTTTGATATCTCCCACAATTTCTTTTAAATTAGACGTCTGTACCGTCGGAATCTGCACAGATTTCAAATCCCCATCCAGGATTCTACGCGCAAGCAAATATTTCATAACAAGAAATTCGTCATAATTTGCCGACGTTGTCATCGCGTCGATAATTCGATAAATCAAATCTGTGATTCCCTCGTAAGTTAGAAAAGCCTGCTTTAACTGATAATCACTAGTTGTCTGCTTGTAGAAAGTCTGATAATTAAGAACATGAAAAGCACTTTTAACGTCGGGCATTTCACGTTTAAACACTTCGCTTTCGGATTTTTGCTGGTCGAAAACATGTGGTTCTGCTATGTTTACAAAAATCTCTTCGATGGTCTCGCCGTATTCAAGCATGCCTTTTTTAAAGAACGCCCAAGGATTGTCATACATTTTTGACGTAATAATAACCTTTCCGATTCTGTTAAAAAGCGCGCTTAAAAATTCATTCTTCAATGCTGGCGTATCCATAAGAATTGCGCCGATTGACCTTAAATTCTGTAAAGTTCCGTCTGCTTTTGGCACTAAATTCTGGTACTCTGCGCTGGAATTGCTCCGCACTGTATTCAAAATATCCTGCGTTGTAGCGGTTAAATTGACCGCTTTCGGTTTTGTAGCCATTTTTTAATCCTCCTTTTCTTCGAATAAGTCGTCATATTCCTTGACTTCTTCGGGTTCTGATTCTAACTCGTCCGTATTCTCTTCGAGCAGGTCAATTTCTTTTACTTTTGTTTCGTCGATGGCTTCGAAAAATCTATCTTTATATTTTTTTCTCCAGCCGGCGTCATTATCTTCGTATTTCTGTTTCCAGTTTTCGGTGTCTGTTTTTCCGTGCAAATCGTCAAAAGTGTCCGTAAAATCTTCGATATTCTTTAAATCCTCGTCCGTATCTCCTGTAATGATAGAACCAAGTCTTTTAAGATATTCGTCTCTGTCAAGTACAGCCATTTTCTGCACCTCCTTTTTATTATAAAGTAACATATCTTTGACATTCTGTCAAGTAAAATTTACAAAATTTCAAAAATAATTGACAAAAAGTCAAAAATATGTTACACTCTTAATGAAAGAGGTGGTAAAAATGTATTATGACGGCACAAAAATTTTATCAAAAATGGATGTAAACGGAAATAAACCCGAGTTATACCTTGTCACAACGAACCGAACTGGCGGAAAAACCACATGGTTTTCAAGATATTTAGTCAATCGGTTTTTAAAATATGGCGAAAAATTCTGCCTGCTTTACCGATATTCTTACGAACTTTCTGACGTTTCGGAAAAATTCTTTAAAGATATACAAGGCTTATTTTTTCCAAATTATAACATGACCGATAAAAGCCGTTGCAAGGGAACTTTCAAAGAATTGTTTTTAAATAGCAAGCCTTGCGGATATGCTGTAGCCATAAACGGTGCGGAAAACATCAAAAAATATAGTCACTTTTTTAGTGACGTAGTAACTTGCATTTTAGACGAATTTCAAAGTGAAACCAATAAATACGTACCGAATGAGATACAGAAATTTCAATCAATACACACATCAATATCAAGAGGGCATGGAAAACAAGTTAGATATGTACCAGTTATTCTATTAGGTAACGCTGTAACACTACTAAATCCATATTACACCGCGTTAGGAATATCAACGCGTTTAAAATCTGATACAAAATTTCTGCGTGGCGACGGGTACATTTTAGAAAGTGGTTTTATTGATTCGGCAAGTCGTGCACAGAACGAAAGTGCTTTCAACCGTGCTTTCGCTGGTTCGAAATACGCTAAATACGCTAGCGAAAATACCTACTTAAACGATAACACGGCTTTCATTGAGAAGCCGAAAGGAAAAGGAAAATACCTTTGTACTTTTGTTTTTGAAAAAAATTCATATGCTATACGTGAATATATGGAGGATGGTATAATATACGTCGACACGCGTGTTGATAAAAGTTTTCCGCTTCGAATCAGTGCGACGACGGCAGACCATCGAATCAATTTTGTTATGCTAAAAAACAACGAATTTATGCTACAAAATTTTAGGTATTTTTTTGAAAACGGTTGTTTTCGTTTTTCAAATTTGGAAAGCAAAAATGCAACAATGAATTTGCTTTCATTTTAAAATTGTATATCCCTTTCGGCTTTATTTGTTTGAACAAATCAGAAAAGCACGGTTGAAAGATACTGCTGATATTGTTAGTCGGGTTTGCTTTCCGCTCTCAAATTTCCGAAAGTCAAGATATAAATAAGAGGGGCGTTTGCCCCTCTTTCTTTTTATGTTTCACGTGAAACATTTTATTCAATTAAATTCTGCAAGCACTCGTGCTTGTATTTACACAACAGACAAGTAGTACGTCTACATTGCTTCTTTATCCATTTTATTTTCACAATTTTAAAGAAATTGCGAAAATAAATTTTTAGCGTATTTGGTACGTTGTGTCGCATAAAATGACGCCCCCTTTTATTCGCTTTGGCACAAGTTTTCCCGGGACTTCAAGACCCACTTTAAAATCTTCTATTGTTCTTTTTGTTTCCAAAAAATGCAATTCTTCTTTCGTGTATTTATCTTCGGTTTTTGGTTTGTAACCCTCTATAGACTTGATAAATAAATCCTTGCATTTTTTCGGCATTCCAGCACACGTAACATTTATATAAGGCTCACACGGCTTCAAGTCCTGCTCGGTTATATGCTCAAGATAGGTTTTTTGCCTAACGAAAATCCCTTTATCCCACGTACTTTCAAGTGCCCAATGGCAGAAATCTGTGGGATGTACAGGTACGTCTATAAGTTCTTCGGGCTTAAGGTCACAATGTATGCTATCCGTGTCTGCGTATATAAAACCTCTTTTATTCAAGCCGTGGTAGTTCTTTTGTGCCGTTCGAATAGTGAACTCACGAGCGTACGATGTGATAGCCGAACCGATAGCAATATAGCCGCATTTCTTTTCGTGCTCTTCTACATTTCTAAATTTCAATTCTTCGCTATCGTTTAAGTACGCAACTTTGAAAGAAGAATCGTCGTTAGTGGCTTCTTTCCCATATAAATTATTTAAGAAAAGTTTTGCCAGTGTGCGCAACGCGCCTACGCTTTCCATTTTTTGCTTTTTGTATTTGTTAATATAATCGTCAAATATTCCAATGGCAGTGTAAAACCAAACGCCGTCTAGTATTTCTAAATCGTAAATATTGTAGTGTTCTTTAAATAGAATAAAGTCAGTTTTAGTTAACGTCAATTCGACAACGCACTCCGTCTTTTTTCCAGCAATATTCAAATATCTATAATATGTATCTGTTTTTTTATCGTAAAAATCAGAAGTTCGTAACATTTTAGTAGGCTCATATAAGGGGTTATTTTTTATTTGAATAAATGGCAAATAACCCTCTTTCAATTCGAATCTGCATTTGAATCTGACAAAGTAATAAGTATTATCTTGTTCTGTTTTCTCATGTAAAAAATTTCCACGCCAGAAATAAGGGTTGCCAATAGGATATGAGTTTCCGCTTTCTGATGACATCATAGACGGATATAGGCTGTTAACGTCTGCGGTTAGTCCGTTTTCAAAAAGTTTATTTGCTTTTTCTTCAACAAGATAGCACCAACCGCCACGATAGGAATGACGGATATATTTGTCTGCGTTTTCTTCTCCGTATTCGAAGGGTATTGAAATTTCTTCCAGTTGCGGAAAAAATAATTTATAGTCTTGTGCGTCAAAACCTTTCTTGAATTCAGACAAACAATTACTTCCTATGGTACTTTTTTCGTGTCCATTTTGTAACATAAATTCCAACGCTTCTTTTAAGACTAAAACATCATTTTCAATATAGGCTTTTTCGTCGTCTTTTATTTGACCATTTTTATGTCGAATACCTTTATACTCCATATTCAATTTTTGGTGCTTCGTTTTAAATGCTTTTCCGAGTTCTGCCAGTGAAAACGGAAACAACTTTACGGAATCACGTATTAATATATAGTGGTCGTTAACTTTAATAGTGATACTATACCATTGCCCCCTATCTGATATCATATATTTGAAAGTTTTATTCTTCATGTATTCGTCAGCAATCCAAACGTCATTTATCATAGCCTGCTCCATTTCTAAATCACGCAACAAAAAATCCAACCAAAATGATCCGTCAAATTTCAAATTATGATACCATAGAAGAATATCCCCTTTTTGCGCCTGCAAAAAATAAAATGTTTCTTCGATACTTGTATGTATGATTACATGTTCTGTACCTATTTCAACGAGTGCCGAACTCCAAACCTCTGTATCTTTTTGTCCGTCGTATACTGTAGTTTCAAAGTCGCATGCAAAAGTTTTTTCAAAATGAAATCTTTTCATTATTTTTACCCTCCTTTATTCTCCCACCCAATTTTTAATCGTAGTCAATATAATTTTTTGATTCTTCAAAAGCGGTTTCGAATTCTTCACGCTCAAAATTTCCGACTTTAAAAAACTTAAAAAGTCGCTCGGTGTAGTTGAACAATTCTGTTTCTGAATAGGCTGTTTTTCGTGTTAACATATTTCCGTCATTGATTGCTTTTGCCAAGCCATCCGCAACAACTTCTTTTCCGAATTGTTCGATAGCCATATCCAGCCATTTAGTCAAATAGGGTTCTGCCATTTTTGGAAAAAGTGCAATCATAGACCTAAATGCGTCTAATACGTGTTCACTAAAATCAAACGTTTGTAAGTATTCTTCTTTTTTTGCCACTATGTATTCATCTTTTAAGTTGTCGCGTGCTTTTAAAGTGTCGTATTCATATTGTGCTGTTTTAACGTACGCCTGTGTTTGCTTTGATTTCCTTTCTTTTATCACTTTTTTACCGCGAAAATATGAAAGTTCTTCGCCTGTCAAGGGGTCTACGTATATAGATTTTTCTTGTATTTGTTTCGTCTTAATTTTTTCAAGTTTATTTATACTTGCCTGTGTTATGTTTTTTGGAATTTTTGGTAGTTCAAAATCTACTTCGAAACCTTGTTTTTTGTATCTTCTTTTAGTTGCTTGTATTCTTTTTCTTTGTCTAAAATATTCTATTCTCAACTCTTCTTTTTTTGTCATGGGTTTTTTCCCCCCCTTTTTTGAGAATATTATAAGGGCGGAGTGTGTCCGCCCTTATGTAAATGTTTCACGTGAAACATTTTTATTTTTTCTTCGGCTTTTCTGTCTTTACAGAATCCGTGTCAAGTACGCAGTCAACATACGGTCTCCCAGCCTTTGTGATACCACTAATTTTTTTAATGGCAAAAGGCTCTTCGCCCATAACTTCAAGAATCTCCATTAGTGAGCGCTTGAAAGTCTTACTCTGTGTACTGTACACCTGCCCGCGTGATTCTGTGATAATAGCCAAAATTTCAGATTCTGTTCCGTTGTCCTTTTTGTCAACGAATTCAAGATAACCTGCTACAGGGATAGAAGTACCATCTTCAACATCTTTCATAGACACAGCGCCCTTGCCTGCTGTCATCAAATACTTGTCCACTTTGTCAAAATCTCTACTTTCATATACGATTTCCATGATAAATTACCTCCATTTTTTATTCATTTTCTGTTTCTGCTGGGTTTACGGTTTCTGCACCTACAATTTCAGCATTTTTAACAAACGTTTCTAAATCCATAGAATATTTGTCGTGTTTTTCTGTAAGTCTTACTTTTACGACAACTTCCTGTTCTTTATCGTACTGTTCTTTTGCTTTCTTCTTTGCTTTCTTTTCTGTCGTCTTTCCCACGATGGTATCGTATTCAAAACGAATACCACCGGTTGAAGTATCGCACAACATGACTTCAACCTCTGTGCTAGTCACGTCTCGTGTGATTTTCTGTTTTCTTGCCATTTGTTTTTTCCTCCTTTTTGTTTGTTTCTGTTACTGGCAAACCGTCACATAGTAACGGTAAAGCCGTCCACGTGGATTCGAACCACGGTTAAAAACCTTTGACGGCTTGCACAAAGAAAGAAATAATTTTTTCTTTTTCTTTGTCCTTGTTTTTCTTGAAATCTTCAACGTACCTTGTGATGGGTATTGAATACTCGACAGCATAATCTTTTTGTTTTGCTATAATTCTTTCCTCCATCGTTTCTGGGTCGAAAGTATGCAACAATAAATATCTATCGCCCAATTCCGTTGCCAACTCTTGAACAATAGAATATACCCACTCATTCCACTCAGTTATAATTGAAGTGTTGAACCCTCTTCCTTTCATGTTGTTTTTCCTCTCTTTCCTTAACTCTGATACCATTATATCATAGTATTTTGATTTTACAATAGTCAACTTGCACAATGTTTTGTACTGTTCATTGTGCAAGTTGTACAATTTTTATTGTCTATGAACCGAGAAGAACAAGCATTTTTCATTGTATGTTTTACGAATTTTTGAAACTTCCTCGATTGTCAAATTGTTCAAAAACGTTGTGGATCCCCCACATCGTATTTTTATGTTGTATAAAGGAACTTCTACGATGTCTCCAATTGTACAGCACTCAAAAATGCCGTCGTAAGCCTGCACCTCTGCCATATGCTCAAATGCTTCATTTGGCAATTCGCCAAACACGCGCGTAAATTTTAAAACTGAATATTCATTTGTTCCTGTTATATCTGAATTTATAACGTCCATTATAACAGGAACACCACTTAAAAAAAGACTGCGAGTTTCAAAGAAACTTCCTCTAAATCTGTGACCCTCTTTCCCATATACTCTAAATGCCTTTACTATCATATCTACCACCATCAGCAAGCCTTTCTTTTGCT
>ULOB01038780.1_pt1 | contig 15037 bp, 9 predicted proteins | sample 1952151 | NCBI WGS metagenome assembly ULOB01 (sample SAMEA4835591, study PRJEB28245) | human gut metagenome | biome: gut microbiome; material: fecal sample | place: Denmark | collected 2008
TTCCTGCCATTCCCATGTTAAGCCCCGCCTGAAGCTGCTCTCTCATGGCCCTGAAAGTGGAACTGATATCTCCAGACCAGGTAAGCACTCCGTATTTCTGGCTCCCTGCCCATGCGCAGCGGACAAGGCTCATGATCTCCTTTTCTCCTTCTGCTTTCAGTCCGTCATAAAAGCCTTTTGCATACATTACCGGATAAATATTGGTGCACTGCAATGCAGGTCCCGCATAATAGCGATAGTTATCGAATTCATAGGTTCCATATTCCGGTTCAGCCTCATCCAGCCAGAAAATACGGATTCCTTTTTTGTAGTAGTTTTCTTTGCATTTGTCCCACACAAACTGTCTGGCTCCAGGGTTTGTAGTGTCGTAAAAGGTGGTATTTCCCATCCAGGTCATATGGCAGGCATTTCCTCTGTCATTCCGCACCAGATAGCCCTTATCAGCCATTTCCCCATAATTTTCACAGCGTTCATCTACCGTGGGCCATACGGAAACTACCGTTTCAATCCCCATCTCCTTGAGCTCTTTTACCATGGCATCCGGATCAGGCCAGTCTCTTGGCTCAAATTTAAATTCTCCCTGCATGGTCCAGTGGAAAAAGTCTACCACGATAGCATCCATGGGAAGCCCTCTCCTTTTATGCTCTCTTGCAACGGCCAAAAGCTCCTCCTGATTTCTGTAGCGCAGCTTGCACTGCCAGTATCCCATGCCATATTCCGGCATCATGGGAGTTCGTCCGGTAGCGGCGCTGTACTGCTCCAGAATTTCTGCGGGCGTATCTCCTGCGGTAATGAAATAGTCCATCTTTTTGGTAGACCTTGCATGCCATTCCGTTTTGTTTGCCCCAAAGGTAACCGTTCCGATCGCCGGGTTATTCCAGAAAAAGCCATAGCCTCTGCTTGATACCATAAACGGAACACTGGCCTGACTGTTTCTGTGCTCTAATTCCAGCACTGCACCTTTTTTGTTCAGGTTCTTTTCCTGATACTGACCCATGCCGTAGATCTTCTCATCATCATATGCCTCAAACCTTGCCGTAAGGGCAAAATCCGAAGTCCCTGTGATCGGCTTTAACTCTCTGCCGGCCACTCCAATGGGAACCGCATAGCGGTTGATCCTGTTGCGGTTTCTCCAATACTCGGCGGTTAAAAGTTCTCCCCTCTGGTTATAAAAGGAAAGCCATCCCTCCGGGTTGATCTTTACCGTGATTTTTCCGTTTATCATGGTATACTCTTTTCCGGTCATATGGTACTTTGCCCATTCTTCCCCCTGATACCATGGATCTGTAATATCAAGCTCTCTGACTGTGACCTCCGGCGTGCATTTTTCCACCTCTTCCGTCAAAGCCCAGTTATGGCCATCCATAACAGGTTCCCCTGTCATCCGAACCCTCAAAGAATTTTTCCCCCATGGTTCAATAAAGACCTGGCTCATTCCGCTTGAAATGATCAGTTTATTTCCCTCCTGTGCTACTCTCATGTGCCTTTCCTCCCATTTTTCTTAAAATGCTTTCTGGAATGTTCTTATTGTATCGCATTCAGGAAACAATTTCTATCCTTCTTTTTCTATTCCTGCACATAGGCTGTGTCCGCTAAAACAAAGTCCGGAACCGTCCCTTTTATAAAGCGGTAATAGGCATTTGTTCCATATTGCTTATCCATCATGGTTCCCGGCTTAAAGTATACGATCACCGAGATCTCATAGTCCGCCTGAGGGCCATTGTCCCAGCGGTAATCCACCATCTCCTCCGGATAGATGCTTTCTGCAATCCGGGCGATCTTCTCCTGCCCCGTATAACTCTTCTTTACCATGGTTGTCACTGCGGAGGGATCCACCATCACTTCTTCTCCAGACAGATACTCCTGTTCCCGTAAAAGCTCCACATCCTGATTCTCATTCACTACTACGATCTGGGCAATATCCTCCGTCTGCAGCTGGCTTTCTACCTCGCAGTCCTTTTCTGCAAGCAGCTTTATGCATCTTTCATAGGAAGGATAAATATTCAGCCCCACATTCCACCAGTCTGATGTGCTGCCTCTTCCGTAATACCAGTAAGTGCTTTCTGTTTCCATAGAAAGCACGCCTACCGGCACCTCCTGCCTTTTCTCCTGAAAGCCCGTTTCCTTTAAGTCTTCTCTGTATGCTGCTAGAAGCTCTCTGGTATCCTGGGCGCTGAGCCTATTTTCATACACTCCGTTTCCAAACTGAAATGACAGCTTAAAGCCTTCCGTCTGCTCGATCTTTCTTTCCAGCACATCTGTAGCTGCTACATTGTAGCCCTCCAGGAATTCATTGCTGTCTATGATCTTTTCCAACAGACCAAGGGACTGTTCATCCTCCATGTTGATATAAACGACCCTTTCTGCCGTTCTGCCGCTTTTCATGCGATAAAGAATGGTTGCGTAAGACCAGTAGCCATTCTCCTCGTCCTCTCCTGCAGCCTGGTCAATTTTGTTATATTCTCCCATGGAGTAATCTGCCAGCAGACAGACGTCTTCCACATTCTGCAGGTACATATACCTTTTTGCATATTCCATGCCGGATATGAGCTTCAGGCTGTCCCTGTCAATCCATGAATCCGAATAGCCTCCTTCATCATAGGTGCTGGGGATAAAGGCAATACTTTCCACCTGATCCGGTTTCGGTACAAAACGGTCAAATCCAAACAGGTCATAGCGGTAGATGCCAAAACATCCTGCTGCCAGTACCACACAGATCAGAATATGTCTTTTCTGATGCAGCGCCCCACGAATGTCAAACTCATAAATTACCTGGATGACCCCACATCCCAGAATTGCCGTCAGGACAATGGCAGTGAGCACATGCCAGACTCCGTCCATGCCGGACAGGGGATAAAAATCAACCACGCCGCCCACAATTTCTCCTACAAAAAGGGCTGCAGGAATTACCAACAGGATCTTAATGACGGTTCCCAGCTTTGCAAAAGCCATGGCCTTTCCTGCTGCTTCCGGAGGACGCTTGCAATAGCAAAAATAAGAAAGGAGTCCTATGACCAGCGAAAGCGCCAGCATGGCTGCCAGCATGATCCCTTCCCTGCCGCTTCCCGACACCAGCTTTTCATACAGCCCTATGGGAGAAAACAGGGGAACCTGTTCATAGAAATGTCCTCCAAAATACCGGAAGAAAAGAGATTTATAGCTATAATCTACTGCCCTGACCATAAACTCATAAAGACAAAGCACCAGAAGTCCCAACCCGGTCACCACCATATTCCCAGTCAGCATCACAGCCAGAATGGATAAATGATACATCCCTAAAAACAGGCAGAAATGAATGCCAAACGCCCGTAGCGCCGTTGCCAGGATCTCCCCGTTGCATGCCTGGTTTCCTGCTGCCAGAAGCAGGCTAATCCCCATTCCCATCAGATAAGGAAGCAGGAAGATCAAAATTCCATTGACCCAGATCACCAGAAATCTCCTGCTTTGCTTTACAGGCATTCCCATGTAAAAATCAATTTTCTTTCTACTGTAAAGGTAGGAAAACCCCTGGATCCCGGCGATCACTGCGATGGCCACCGTAAAGCCCATCAGGATGAAGGAGGTTCCCATCATATACTTTACATTTTCCAAAAGCCTGCTTTGCAGAATGCTTTCTGCCGCCGCTCCGTATTCTGCCTTGATCCAGTCAAGGTTTGTCTGTGCCTGCTTGATCATCAGCGCAACACCGACCGGATAGGCAAGCACAAAGCATAAAATGGATATGACCCATACCCAGATTCGCCTTTTATTATTTTCTTTCATATTAACCAAGAATGAGTTTTTTGACATCATAGCCCACAACCTCCGTTTCGCTGATAAAGATTTCTTCAAGGGATAATGGCAGCGCCTCAAAAAATATAGTATTGGCCGTTGCAAAAATTGCCATGATCTCCGCCCGGCCGCCCCGGACTGTCATCACATTCAGGGATCCTCTTTTTTCATTCTTCATAATATCAAGAGCCGCAATGACCTTTGCCTCATCCTCCGTCGTCTTAAAAACGCATTGTACCTTTTGGATATTGCACTTCATATCCTCCAGATCCTTGGACAAAAGCACACCGCCCTTATGTAACAGTCCCACATGATCACAGATATCCTCAAGCTCTCTCAGATTGTGGGAGGCTATCACAGGGGTAAGCCCTCTTTTTTCCATTTCACTGGCAAAAATACTTTTAATTCCCTGACGCATTACCGGATCCAGTCCGTCAAAGGTTTCATCACAAAGCAGATACTTCGCTCCGCTGCACACTCCGCAGATCAGCGCAAGCTGCTTACGCATTCCCTTGGAATAGGTGTTGACCTTCCGCTTCTTATCCAGCCCAAAGTTCATCAGATAGCTGTAAAAATCCTCCACTGCAAATTCCGGGTATACGCTGCAAAGATACTTCTGCATGTCCACGGGATTACAATTTGCAAAAAAATAGGGATCATCAGAAATAAAATAAATCTTTTTCTTCACCTCCAGCCGGTCATACACCTGCCCTCCATCAACCAGGATCTCTCCCTGCTGAGGCTTCAGCACACCGGCTACCATTCTCAAAATCGTACTTTTTCCTGCACCGTTGGTTCCGATCAGTCCAAAAACTGTACTTTCCTTAATCTCCACGCTTACATGATCCACGGCCTTTATCCCCTCATAGGCCTTTGTTACATCTTTTATTTCAATCATAGCTCTCCTCACTTCCGTGTCATCTGATTTCGACCATTGATCTACCCTTTTGTCTGTTCCACAATTTCCGATAGTTCTGCTTTTGGAATACCGGCTGCTGCCGCCTCCCTGCAGATCTCCCGAAATCTTTCCGTAATTTCCTCCCTGTATTGTTTCAGAAGAAGCGTGCTGTCTGATACAAAATTTCCCTTGCCCTTCACGGTGTAAACATAGCCCTGCCGCTCCAGTTCCGCATAGACCCGCTGAATCGTATTGGGATTAATGGACAGATCCACTGCCAGGTTTCTGACCGACGGCATTTTGTCATCCGATTTTAATACCCCCCTAAGGATCAGCATTTTAAACTTTTCCACTACCTGTTCATAGATAGGTCTGGTATCTCTGTAATCTATGAGTATCATATGCCCTTCCTTTCCTGGTTTTTCCGTACCGTTTGTAGTGTACTAACATTATTAATACACTTATCTTACCAGCTTCCCAGGTTCCTGTCAACCGGCATTAGAAGCGCCTGGCATAAAAATGCCCCGGAGAAATCCTTCTCCGGGGTCCTAGATACCATGCTTCTATTGCGATACTCTGCAATGCTGCAGCTATTTTCTGACAAGAAGGGATTTTCCTGTCATTTCCTCCGGCTGCTTTTTGCCCATCAGCTCGATCAAAGTGGGCACAATATCTGCCAGGCAGCCGCCATCTCTCAAGGTATAGGCAGGATCCGCATTTACCAGGATGAAAGGTACCTGATTGGTCGTGTGTGCTGTATGAGGCGCACCGGTAGTATAGTCGATCATCTGCTCTGCGTTTCCATGATCCGCACAGATAAACAGCTGTCCGTCTACCTCCTTGATCGCTTCCACTGCCTTTCCAACGCATTCATCTACCACTTCAATGGCCTTCACTGCTGCATCAATCACACCTGTATGGCCGACCATATCCGGATTTGCAAAGTTGATCACGATCACATCATACTCTCCTGACCTGATCGCCCCTAAAAGCTTATCGCATACTTCATAAGCGCTCATCTGAGGCTTCAGATCATAGGTTGCAACATCCTTAGGAGAATTTACAAGAATACGATCCTCCCCTTCATTAGGTGTCTCCACGCCGCCATTAAAGAAGAAGGTAACATGCGCATACTTTTCTGTCTCTGCAATTCTGGCCTGCTTCATATGATTTGCAGCCAGCCACTCTCCAAAGGTATTGGTAACGGAAATCTTATGGAAAGCAACATCCTTATTGGGAATAGTCGGGTCATAGTCAGAGAAGCAGACATAAGTCGTCTTTACTCTTTCGCCTCTGTCATATCCCTTAAAATCATCATCACAGAAGCATCTGGTAATTTCTCTTGCGCGATCCGGTCTGAAGTTAAAGAAGATAATGGAATCTCCGTCTTTAATGGTCGCAACAGGCTTGCCGTCACGGACTACGATCGTGGGCTTTACAAACTCATCTGTCTCCCCTTTATCATAGGATGCCTGGATGCCCGCAGGGCCGCTTTCTGCTGTAAAGCCTTCTCCCTTTGTCATAGCATCATATGCCAGCTTTACTCTGTCATAATTATTATCTCTGTCCATTGCATAGTAACGTCCCATTACAGATGCAATTTCTCCTACACCGATCTTTTTCATCTCTGCCTCAAGAGCTTCTGCATAGCCCTTTCCGCTTGCGGGAGGAGTGTCACGTCCGTCTAAGAAGCAGTGCACATAAACCTTGGAAAGTCCCTGTCTCTTTGCCAGCTCTAAAAGCCCGTACAGATGTGTAATATGGCTGTGCACGCCGCCGTCGGAAAGAAGTCCGTACAGATGAAGCGCACTGTCATTCTTCTTGCAGTTTTCTACTGCCTTTAACAGCGCAGGGTTTTCAAAAAAAGTACCGTCCTGGATCTCCTTGGTAATTCTGGTCAGCTCCTGATATACGATCCTGCCGGCGCCCATATTCAGGTGTCCTACCTCGGAATTGCCCATCTGGCCTTCCGGAAGGCCTACTGCCATCCCGCTGGCATTTCCTCTGACAAAAGGATATTCTGCCATCAGCTTGTCCATCACAGGTGTGTTGGCAAGTGCAATCGCATTTCCTTCCTTCCTGTCATTCAGCCCATAACCATCTAAGATCATTAAAACTGTAGGTTTTTTCATAATATCGTCTCCTTACTGAAATTTATTTTCAATTTGTTATTTTAGTAACAATCTCACCATTAGGAATTATACACAAAAACCCTTTTTCTTGCAATATCCTATCTTTGTATTCTGTTACTTCTTCCAAAAGACCACCAGATTTCTGGCCTTCTCTAGCAGCTCCGGCTGATGCGTTGCAATCGAGTAATCATAATCCACAAACAAAAGCAAAAAGCAGATCACTACCGTATATACAGCAAGCAGGGTAAGAAAGAAGGAAACCCTGGCAGGATCCTTGGCATTCCAGTACAGGCTGCATACCCCAAACATGACCAGAAATCCCAAAAGGAAATTGAAATCCATGGCATATCTGCGAAAGACCACCGGCGCCCAGGTCACATGATAGGATGAGATCAGCGCCACAGAAAGGATCATCATGGGCGCCAGTCCTTTCACCATCAGGCTGCCCTTTTTCCGTTCTCCGGTAAGCAAAAGGCTCCTAAAGCCTATTAAGAGGATGGGAAACAGCACGAAGTTTCCATCCTGATGAATATAAGGAAATACATTGCTCACATCCTCATACCCAAAAAAGTGGTATAAAAGCCCTGACAGACATCTGTCCAGTTTAAAATGATTGCTCTGGTATGCATGCTGATCCACAATGGTAAGCTGATAGCTCTGCCCGAATTCAAAGGGATTTTCAAATCTGGCATAGTTATACAGCATCAGTAAAGCCGCCACCACAGCAAAAGGAACGCAAAATGCCAGAAATGTTTTTCCAAAATCCTTTATGCTCTCACACCGCCTCAGATAAAAAATAAGAAGCGGGATCAATACGATACAGGATAATCCGATGGTGGGCCTGCACCCAAAGGTAAGGGCAGACAAAAGGGCTCCCACCACTCCATGCAGCATGCTTCTTTTTTGCTGCGTATCAATCACAAATGCACGGTAGCAGAAGTAAAAGCCCCACACTGCCATACAGACGCCGCTTGAATTTGCGGTACAGTACAGAGCCGGATACTTTACTGCATACCAAACCGTGATCCAGGAGGCTGCAACCGATACCGCCAGATACCCGGACAATGGTATTTTGGGGTACATCCTTTTTGTGATCTCCCGAAATACCGCAAACATTCCCATAATAATGAAAACTACAAAAATCTGCGTTGCCTGATAGGAATACAGCGTAATTCCAAGAAGCTTAAAGGGAATGAAGAGCACAAACACAGGCACCACGCCAAAGTACATATAATAGTGTCCGTTATAAAAGGCATGATCCCAATAATAAGAAACCTGATCCTCAAAACGCTTTACAGAATCATATGGGTTCTCCATTGCCGCCAGCTCCGGAGAAACCTTCAGATCCAGATAAAGGTGTCCATCCAGCACTGCTTCCGTCATTGCTTCATACTGGAACTGATAATCAGGCCCTTTGTCCGTCCACCAGTCGCTGAGCCTCATTGTGAAAAAAGCCGTCAGGCAGGTTACGCACATCACAAAAAGGCAGATCATTTTATGCGGCTTCTCAAGCTGTTTCATTTTCACCTTATGCAGCTTCGATGAGGGCCTGACAAGATAAAAGAAAATGCCTGTTCCAAAGAACAAAACCGCCCTCTGCCACAGATAAGTATCGTTCCATTTTTTGTAAGCGTACAGAGCCAGCGCTACAGAGAAAAACAAAATACTAAGGATCACCTTGAGAAGATTGATATTTTTCCCTTTCCATGTGAGATTTATGATCGGCCCGTTATTCGCATCCATTTCCGTTCTCCCTTTTCGTTCCTCTCAGCATCTTCATCTGCTCTTCTATCTCCTTATGAAGCAGCAAGCCCATAAAGGCAAGAAGGGATATGATCTCACAGATCCTGAAATATACCGGTTCCTGATAAGAAATATGAATGGTTCCCGCAAAATCCTCCGGCAGCTCCACCCTGATCCGATTATTGTTCCCGCTTCTTTCAAGCGTGTACTTTTTCCCCGCATCATCCACAGCTACATAGCCCGGGTAGTAAAAGGTGGGCACCTCAATATAAGCCCCTTCCCAGACAGCGCTGCATGTTACATCCGTTTTTAAATATTTCTTATATACTCCGGAGATCTCCACGCCTTCCCCGGTCACATTCTGATCCCATTTTGTCACTTCCGTAGAAGAATATAAATACAGATATTCTCCCGTCATCACCCCTGTTGTGTCCAGATTTCCCGTTCCATATCTGGTCTCACAGGCGCCTCCGTAAAGAAACTGATACTGGTAATCCATTCCCTGATACACCGCAACCGCCGAAAGGAGCATCACTGCCGGGATCAGGTATTTCTTCAGCTTTGCAGGGTTTACTTCCTTCAGGGCAAAAAAGACCGCCAGACAAAAGAACGTGCATGTCAGTCCCAGAAAACGATAAGGAAACTGGATCTTGGCCAGAATCCCTGCAAGCGCCGGCAGATACTTGTTAATGTAATCATAGGGAAATAAATTTGTGGTCAGCCATGCTGAAACCAGTCCGAAGCTTAAGCAGATCGTTGCCGCTCTGCCTTTTTTCACTCTTTTATTCCACAAAAGGATCAGGGTCAGCACTGCGCAGCCCCATAATGCCAGCCCTACAGTCAGGGTGCATTTAAATGCCAGCGATACGTTATCGTCAAAGGTAAAGGAGTACGCATTTGATGCCGTTGTGGTAAACAGCTCCGTAACGCTCAGTCCCCACATCTGGAAGGTTTCTTCCATCTCTGCTTTCATGGAAATGATAAGATCCTCCTTCAGATACCGGAAAAGCGGCACCAAAAACCACAGATTGATCAAGAGCGTAAATACGGCAATCTTTAAAAGATACAAAAAGGTCTTCCGGCACATCACCTTCCGGATCATCCAGACGCACAGCGCAATGATAAAGAAGGCTGCCATCTCACAGGTCAGAATATGGGTCTGGATCATTCCCGTAAAACCGATCACAGGAGCGATCAGCTTTGTTCCGTATCCTTCCTGCCACGGTTCCTCCCCAAAAGCGTACCAGAAGCCCAGGATCACCAGAGGCAAAAAGATCATCACCCCTGCCTCCCCCACGGCAGACCTTGTATACATGCAGATCAGCCTGTAAAGCCCCGTACAATAAATCAAAGTGGCAAACAGAGCCTTATATTTATCCCTGCCCATCCGGTAAAACGCATAGAAGGAGCTGAGCGCCGTTGCAAGATTGATCAGCACAAAAAAGGTCTTCCAGGTCGTCTGTATGGTAAACCCTATGATCCGCATAAATGCCGGGAACAGAAAGAGAAGATCCCCATATAGCGTAGACACTGCATATCCCCAGCCGTTATTCCAGGTGGGCTGGATCTTTACCGGAAAAGCGCCTGACAGAATCCCATCCTTCAGTCCTTCAATCCGGTTCATATGAAAGATCGTATCATGGGCCGTAATCATATATCTGTTAAATAGTCCTACGGAACAGAGAAACGTGATGCCCAGTATCCCTATGATACAAACGGAATGCTTCTGCAGTTCCTCCCGATACATGACCGTAAACAGGAACGCATCCAAAAGGAGGAGCTTCAGCAAAAAGCATACCACCAGATATAACTGTGAATTCCACGCCGTCTTGATCCGGACGCTGTCGATCTCAAGCTCTCCTCCGTTTGTGAGCCTGAAAAGGACGCCGGCCCCGTCCGTCCGGTCATTGATCCACACCTGGAAGGTACTTTTCGTCTTTTCCGGAGAGAGCCCTACGCGGTCTGCCCAGATACTTCTGGCGTCTACCGTCTGGCCGAATATCTCTGCCGTACCTCCGTTTGTGGCTCTGTACTGTATGCTGACCTCATAGATCCCCCGTTCCAGGGAGACTCCCGTCGTCCGAAGTTCCCGCTCATTCTCAGCATTTTCTTCACTGATCCGGTTTGCGAAGATCTCTCCCTGCTCTGTCTGCCTAAAGAGCTTCCCCTGATCAAAAAAATAGCTGACGCTTCCTTTGGAAACAACACCGGCACCATAAATCAGCAATAAGATCAGTTCGATCAGAATAATGGTACTCACCTTATAGGTCTTTTTTATGGCCTTCCATTTTCTCGTCACACGGTACAGATCCAGTTCCATCTTCCCCTCCTTGTTTCCCTTCAAACCCCTTTAAAGTCCATTATAAACAATCACAAGTCCCACTGCGTTCAGGCACATGCCGAACACTGCCAGCGGAACCTGATATTTTCCCATTTTTTCTTCCCTGGAAAGCCCCCACACCACCGTCAGATAGATCCAGGGCAGAATATCATTGGTATAACGGTTGCCAAAATGCCAGCCTCCCATGGTTCTGTGCAGCATGGTAACCAGAAGATACCCTGCTGACAGGGCAAGCACGCAAAGCATTGCCCCCGCCGTCCTCCACTGCCTCTTAAGGAGCATACATACCAGCATGCAGAGGGCAAAGATCACAAAGGGGCTGACGATCATAAAATTCAGGTTCCCGAAATGATCGATGATCATCCTTCCTTCCTCATCAAACTGGATACCGTGCCAGAGCATTTTCCAGTTATTGGAAAGATAAAAAAGGCTGAACTGGCCATGCTCTGCTTCCACAAATTCCGGAAGATAATTATGCCCGAACTCAAACGGATTATCAAAACGCAGAAAATTTAAGATCATATAAGAAGCTGCCACAACCCCTGCCGGGATTGCCCAGTAAATTCTATGCCAAAGGATTTGAAAGAAGGAACGCTCCGGGAATTTTTCTCTTTCCTTTCTGAAAAGAATAACAAGCAGCACAGGCACATAAAGTGCCTGCATGGGCCTGCAGCCTACGGAACACGCCCAGAAAAACAGGGCCCATCCCCCTTTTCCCCGGTACGCATAGTAAACAGCCATCACCGCCAGCATAAAGCACAGAGTCTGCGCCCAGAACCACACCCAGGGATTTAACATATTGAAGGTCACATTGGTGCCCAGCATAACAAAAACTGCCGTCAGCGTAGACAGCTTCGGAGACAGCTTAAAGGATAATGCCAGCTTATAAAGATAAAGAACGGTAACCACATCTGCCATCCAGAGGAGAAGGAAATCCGGCGTGTTGCTTCCCCAAAAAAGTGCAAAAGGCAGCAGCAGATAGGAGGGGAACGGGGGAAAGGACACATAATACTTTCCCTTGTAGAATGCAAGCTCCAAAAAGCTGTAATTCTGTCCCAGATCCAGCCTTCCCTTACACCAGGACTCTGCCTGAAGCGCATAGCTGTTATAGGTATTATGGGAAAAAAGGCCATTTCCCGTCAAAATCCACATCAGGATCAGATACATTAAAATACTGAGCACAGCCACAATGGCATATTCCACTTTTTCTCTGCTTTCCGCACCACTCATATTCTTCTCCATATTCTCATCTTATTTTCATTTTTTTAGATAAATATCTGGATATGGGACGTTCAAAGCCAAACGTCAGCACAATGGAAACCGTCAATGCGGTAAGCCATACAATACTTGAATATTTCCTGGACCAGACTGCATCTCCGAGCTGATTGGGCGGAGTTTCTCCTTCCCAGGCGGGGATCCGGTGGTTTTTCAGGAAAACCGCAATAGCCTGATGCCAGATATAGAAATTATAAGAAATGACGCAAATAAACTTAAAAATAAAATTGCCGAAAAATTTCTGAATAGGTTCCGCGGAAAACAAAAGTCCCAGGATAAAAAGACTGATCGTAAGCGCAGTAGGAAAACGCTTTAAAAGCTGCCCGATCGGTCTTGACACCTCATAAAACTGCTCCATGATCATATTATAGCAAAGAACAGCTCCAATCATCACAAGAACGCCGGCTATCTGCGTATAGCGGTTTTCCACGCCGGCCTTTTTTGCCGTATAGTAGATCATGCAGATCAGCATTCCACAGGCATAGGATCCTGCAAAGGTTGTGCAGAAATTGTTCACTCCCCAGGGATCACCGGCGTGATAGGCCAGAATATTCCCCGAGATCATTCCTACCGCACAAAGCACAAAAACCGTAATCGCCGGTCTTCTTCTGAACGCCTTTGCCAGAAAAGGAAGCAGGATATAATAGATCACCTCTACCTGAACCGTCCAAAGCGCACCTGTGATAATGGCAGAACGATATACGCTTGGAAAAAAGGTGCTGGTAAAGGTCAGGTGGGAAAGCAGATCCTTCACTGCAAACCGGACGCCTCCATGGGCAGCATAAGCCCCTGATATCACTCCCGATGTAAACATGATAAAAACACACAGCAGATACGAGGGAATGACCCTGATGGCTCTCTTTTTGTAAAAGCTTCTTGTGTCAGGCCACTTTTCCCCAAACACAATGGATCTGGCATAGGGAAGGAAATTCACCACTGCACTGACAATGATCAGAGCTTCCACTGCATTAAATCCAAATCTGACGATGGTATGGATATTACTTTCCGTAATTCCAAAATATCTGGTCACTGTATTATCCAGTTCAATATAAGGCGTCAGCCAGTCCTGCTCCCAGACATGAAACCAGGCCACCAGCATGATTGCCAGCGCTCTTACTCCATCCAGCGCATCAATATGGCGTTCTATTTTGTAGCTTGTCTCTTCCATTCCCCTCACCTTTCAGATCAGCTATGCTGCTAAAACCGCCAGCTTAATATCATGTTTAAAATTATACTCTATTTTTCCTTTTATGCCTAGCCTAAAACTGTTTTCCAAAAAAATGATTGACAAACAGATTTTCCAAGAGTATGGTAAAATTTGTACTTTACTTTTTAACAGGATTTTCAAATTTAGGAGAAAGGAGGATATTTCCATGACAGGATTTCAGTTTTTATTTTTCACCGCACAAACTACATATCAGCATTCAGGAAATTACCCTTCCGACTCATTGCTTCGGCATCTTCCCATCTAAGTCTTTTACTACCCGGGGAAGATCAGTTTATCAATCAGCCTTTTAAGCAGTCATGGTAATTTCCATGGCTGTTTTTTATTACTGTTAAATGATACACAAAATGAATGGGGGAATCATTGAAATGAAAAAAATAACTACTTATATCTGGGAACACAAATTTGCTTATGGGTTTGTGCTCCTGTCCATGATCATCAGTGTTTCGCTTGATATGCTTTCACCGCAGCTGACAAAGCATATTGTGGATGACGTCATCCTCGGCGGGGATCTGGCCAAGCTGACGCCGCTTCTTTTAGGCATACTGGGCGTGGGCGTTGGGCGCTGCATCTTTCAGTACACAAAAGAGTTTGTCTGCGATCTGACCGGTTCCAAGGTGGCTGCCCAAATAAGGCGCGACCTGTTCTGCCACGTTCAGTCCTTAAGTGCGGACTTTTTTGACCGCACCGGCACCGGTGAGCTTATGAGCCGCATTAAGGATGACGTAGATCATATCTGGGACGGCCTGACCTTTGTGGGAATGCTGCTGACAGAAGTCTGCATCCACACTTTCATTGTTCTCTTCTGTATGTACAGCCTAAACTGGAAGCTTGCCATCCTGCCCACCATCTGTATGGCCGTTGCCGGATCCATTGCCGTCTATATGGAGAAAAAGCTGGACGCTGTGTATGAAGAGATCAGCGAGGAAAACGCTTCCTTAAATACCGTTGCAGAGGAAAACCTTGCCGGTGTCCGCACCGTCAAGGCCTTTGCCAGAGAGAAGTACGAAATTTCCAAATTTCTCTCTCACAACAAAAGATATTATGATCTGAACATGGAGCAGTCAAAGCTCTTTGTAAAGTATCATCCCTATCTTTCCCTGATCACCAAGCTTCTGCCTCTTGTTATCCTGCTGCTTGGCGGCTTTTTTGTCAGGGACGGAGAAATGACCCTGGGAGATCTCAGCGCTTTTATCTCCTATTCCATGAACATTGTATGGCCCATGGAAATGCTTGGCTGGCTTACAAACAGCTTTTCCTCGGCTCTTGCCTCTAACAGAAGGATCCGGAAGCTTTACGATGAAAAGCCCTCTATCAGGGAGCCGGAGCAGCCGGTGATCCTGCCTTTGGTCACAGGAAAAGTGGAGTTTTCCCATGTGTCCTTCCACAAGGCCGATCTGCATGAGATCCTTCACGATATCTCCTTTACCGCAGAACCGGGAAAGACCGTAGGGATCATGGGCGCTACCGGTGCAGGCAAAAGCTCTCTTATTTACCTGTTGCAGCGTCTTTATGATGCAACGGACGGGGCGATCCTTCTGGATGACGTAAATATCAAGGATCTGTCCCTTGGACAGCTTAGAAGCTCCATTTCTTTAGTGATGCAGGACGTTTTCCTTTTCTCGGATACGATCCTTGAAAATGTAAAGCTG
>ULOB01061458.1_pt1 | contig 15037 bp, 10 predicted proteins | sample 1952151 | NCBI WGS metagenome assembly ULOB01 (sample SAMEA4835591, study PRJEB28245) | human gut metagenome | biome: gut microbiome; material: fecal sample | place: Denmark | collected 2008
CCAGGGCAAGAGTAACTTTAGCCTTTTGCTTCAGATGCAAGCCGACGGGAATCTTCGTTCCTCCACGGCGCTGTTGGATGCTGAGTGCCTGCCCGTCGGCCGTAGTAAATACGGTCACGGCTGGCTGCATGTCGGCATCGACCAGGAGCTTTGTATCCTCGCCCGTACGGTAAGCATCTGCCGCCGACGCGGAAATGCGCACAAGGCACGAACTGCTGTGCCCGCCGCAGGTAGCCGTAAGCCGCAGGCTGTTATGGCCGGTAGGGAGGCTTCGCGTCAGGGCACGGGTAGCAGAAGCCGACGAACGGGATATATTGTAACCTGGCATCTGCTGCTGCATGTCGGCTGTGAAAGTAACCGTCAGTTCTGTGCCAGACGTCGTGGTTGTGACGTAAAATGCCTGCATGGGAGCAATGTGGGTATAACCCTCTTCTGTCGCTATCACTCCCCCCTCGGCCTTCGAAATGGTAATGTTGCTGACTCCATCGTTCAGCGTCACTGCCGAAAGGCCCGGATTGGCTTGCAGAAACTTCGCAATATCAATGTGCGTCAGGAAGGGATTGCCCACCACAAACGTATTACCTGCTTTCTGATTGTTCACGCTGACCTGATAATCTGCTTTTCCTGTCATGTCGTCGGTCAGCAAACGTCCGATTTCGGAAGTGGTACGAACCACGGGTTCTGTCAGTCCCGTACTGTGACCAGCAGCATCGAAGTAAGTATATTGGGTATGAGTCTTAGGAAAGCGGAAAGTCGCAGCTCCGTCGGTACGCACAGAAAAGCCCATACCCGGACAATAAGGCTCGGCCACGGCATTGAAGGGAGCAGTCCAGTTCGTCTGGTCCACACCCACTTCGACAGTCTGCAGACTGCCGTCCTGACCTACAATTTTGCCCGGAGCCGTGCTGCTCCAGAAGCGCTGGAATACACGGGGAGTGAATCGGCTCTCCGGCGAAGTCATAGGGGTGAGGGAAGTGAAATAGGCCTCGGTGCTGTGATCGCCGCCAAAACGTGCGGGTACAAACAGATCGCCCGTCACCATCTGCTTCAGTGGGGCCGACAGCATGTAGTAACTGCCCGGCTGCAGCGAATGTTCTACCCAGGCATAATCGTACCTATCCAGATACTGCGTATGGACAATTTCGCCGCCATCGGCTATGTGCAGGTTGGCACAATAGTTTTCATCCGCTTCGGCCAGTTCCGGATATCGGACACAGTTGCCGGGGATAATCACGTTGGTACAGGTCCAGGGGGCACCGTCGGTCCAGTTGTTCCAATTGTTCCAGTCGGTATCATCGGGAGCCTGTTTCCAAGTGGTCTGGGTGGGATGCAAAGCGGCATGCACGCCATTATACAAAGTCACTCCACCCTTACGGATACTAATGTAATAATCTCCCGGTTCCATATCGTATAAGGTGAATCCATGATTCTCGTCCAATACGACATCGCGTCTGACACTGCCTCCTCTGAAAGCATCATAACAAACAAGCGTAAACCCTTTGCCCACCACAGTGTTCCACACCTCGTCACCTCCTCCACTAATCCGGGTAATGTTTATCCGGATGGTAGATGTTCCGCACCCGTGCTCAGTCTCGGCCTTAGCCTCATCAATCGTAAAGTCAATGACCGGCGGCGTCGGATTCTCTTCGTCCTCGGCACAGTCCGGAATGCCGTCACCGTCGGTATCACGACGAATGTAAGCACCATTAATCTGGATAATGTCAAGTGCGTCAAGCACAGCCGGGAAAATAATCCGTACCTCATCAAACTCTGTAGTAGGGGTAGTCTCCACATAAGCTTTCCCATCATAGCCTATCAGGTCCAGACCAAGAACTTCGCCCGAAGTGTCTGCAAGCCCCACTCGAACTCCCTGATTATATACTTCCAATTTGGTTCCGCTCAGGACGCTGATGTCATTCAGCACAAAAGCCGGATCGCTCACGATGAAACCGACTTGTGTGCCCGGCTGCATTTTGTCAAACTTCACCGCTACTGTCGTACCGCCCAGCAGAGTGGTAGCAGATATTGTTGCATAACTGTTTTTATCGTCATCGATGATGTAACTCAGGTTATTGAACGAACCAGCTACGGTGGCTACTCCGCCGATCTTTGTCTCCTCATAATTAATTTCGGCACCGTGAACGGTGGTCAGCATTTCGATGCAGGCATCCGAAGCGTCGTACCCCGAACATCCGCCGTCCTCTCTGCCATCCTCATAGAAAGCATTGTAAACACGCCAGGCATTGCCCAAGTCAAGTTCGAGTACGCCGGACGACCATAACTCAATGCGGTCGAACGTCTTTGTGGTAGTGAACCCCATCCGTACTTTGTTTCCCTGGCTGCCAATCAGATCGGCCGATATAAGATTATTCGCATCCGTAACACTACGATCGACTACTGCATCACCCTTATAAAGGACTATGCGGAAAAACTGCAGTGCACCGACTCCCAGAAACGTACTCTGCGTCTGCATAGTGAAACCTACCCGCATGGGATGCGATTCACTGGCTACGATTTCCTTACCTTCGCCCAGTCGGACGCCGATAAGACCGATATTATTGGCTATGCTCAGTTCCTTATGGTATGTGGCATAATCATTCGGATTATCGTTCACCACATTATCTATACCTTCTACATCCTGCGTACTGATAAGGCTTCCTCCTCCTTGGGGAATATAGGCTTCGGCATTCAGAGCTTCCCCGATCAACTGATTGCAATTGTCTCCAACAGAAGCTGTAAGGCGGTGGATGGTGAAGCTCACGGCCTGACTTTGTTGCTGGCCCGAGGCATCCGTATAAGTATAGGTCCCGTTCAATACATAATCGCCGTCCACAGTCATGCCGATAATCTTGTTCTGTTCGAGGTCAATAGAAGGGGCACTTCCCGAAGGAGCCGTCGCAAGCGACCATGACACACTGCCTTCCGACGGTTGCGGCAAGTGATAAGAATTACCGTTGATGGTTACGTCGCCCGTGGAAAAATAAGACGAAATATCCGGCTTTACAGCATCACGGACATAAGCATAATAGAGAGTTGTCCCTCCAATATTAAGATCCAATCCGGTAAAACGAATCTGTATCTGCGAACAGGGCTCATTCACCGTGATGCCCATCAGGCTTTTTCCGCCTCCAATGGCCGAGACACCTAACAACCCGGTAGCATCGACCGCAATTCGTTCTACTTCATGACCCTCCTCGTCATACGTACGAAACTCAATGCCGTTCAGCAATCCCACCTGCAGCACATTGACTTCATTCATGTAAAATCCGATTTCAGTTCCTGCTTCCACCGTCTTCCCCAGGTTGACCGTCATGCGGGGAGTGTCTCCCAACAGACCGCCCAAACCGCCGAGCAATTTTATTATCAGTTCCATGGTCACCCCGTCCGACGTATTCGCATCCACCAGTTTCTCTCCGTAATCCTGAAGCAGAGTACTGGTAAGTTTGGTATTCAAAGAAGCGTCGGGAAAGTAAACGCTCCCGTTGTAAACAGGTTTTACCTCGTTGTCACCCACAAAGAAATAATACAATTCAAGGTTTCCCAGCACATCCAGCACATCTGCATCTACTCCGCTGAAACCTATCGCCACTTCATCAAAAGGTTCGGTGGTCTGGAACGACAGGCTTTGAATGCCATCGTTGTTAAGCGTACTAAGCAGGTTCAGATTCAGCACATTCGTATCCCCGCTTCCGCCCACCATGTAATCCGAAGTTTTTTCACCCTTATAATAAGTCTGTATCCAAAAACCTTTCAATAAGTCAACGTTGAGCAACGTAGGATCGCTCATCGTATAAGTAAAGCCAACAGTCTGCCCACCGGCATAGGTCCGTTCCAGATCGCGTACGGAAACTATCTGATTGGCTATCAGCTGCACGCCTGCCCCATTTTCACCCATCACAGCCGGATTGGTGAGATCCGTATCCACCAGCTTGTCCATGCTGCTTTTGCGACTCAAATCGACAGCACTGACAAGCTGGTTGGCAATGTCGTCCACCACCCTGCCCTCGCCCACCAGCGGTACGCGACAGTTGGCCGTCCATGTGCCGTCAGCATTCTGCTTCAGCGAAGAAGTGGCATTCAGGGCACGGGTCACTCCGGAAGCATCGGGCACGGAAGCGGAAGGGAACGGTGCAAACTCCTCGTCCTGACAAGCACTCAGGACAAGCGTTGCAACTAACACAATGGCGGTGATAAGTCGGGAGATGATTTTCATTACTTTGTTTTTTTTCGTTATCATATTCTGTCTGCGATTTCACACAGACGCGCTCTCATTCATTCATAGCTTATTGCCACGGGGGCAAAGGAGCCCTTGCCACAGGGGCAAGGGGACCTTTATCGCACCGGCAAGGGAGCCCTTGCCATACCTGCAAGGGAAACGGTTGCCGCAGCCTTCCGGAAAAAGGAAGCTTAGCCCAGCGGGTCTTCGCCTCCACCTTCCTGGCTGTCGCCGCCGGCAGAGCCACCCGATGTAGGAGGCTTGGTGCCTACGTAGAGTGTCTTCTCCACGCTACGCGGATTCTTCAGCGGCGACGAAGAGTTGCCGCTGTACTGCGTAGTAAGCCGCAAGGTATAGGTACCAGCTGCCAGCTCGGCAGGAACAATGAAAGTCACCGTAGAAGGCTTGTTCACCACCCAAAGGTCGGTCGTCACCTGCGTCTCGGTGCCGTCGGCATCGACCAAGACCAGTCCCACTGCGGGATCCTTGCCTGCCAGCTGGATATTCTTTCCGCTGAGAGTAAAGGCCCGTCCCGGAGTGGCACTGGCATCGGTAGCACGAGTGGCAACGTCCTGCATGCCGCTGACAGAAATGGCAGCTTCCTTATTGCCGATGATGTTGACAGTCGTATTTCTGATAGCTTCGCGCAGATCGGCACCCACGTTGAAGTTCACCACAATAGAATTCTCCTCCGGATTCCACTGACCGCCGGTCACAATGCCGCGAAAATCGACCGAAGCATGATAAAGGCCGGTATTGACATTATAGCCGGTCATCAGCAGACGCTTGATGACACGCTTCTCCAGTTCGAACACATGGAGGATGGTTTCGGGGCGCAGACCGGAATCTTCGGCCTTCATCTCTGCCAGAATGCGTTCCTGACCTGCCGAACCCAGCGAAACGGGTACAGCAATCTTGTCTTCTGCATTGTCGGGAGTCAGCGCATTATCAGCCAACTGTGCATTAATCTGATATTTGATGTCTTCTGCCATGGTTATTCTTGTTTTAAGGATTAATAGATTATTGATAAAGTAGGATGCGCATTGCTCGCACCCTACTCCATTGATTAAAGATATAAAAGGAGATATTTATTCCAGACCCATGTCGTGGATCACTTCCCAAGCGTCGTTGATGAGGACTGTAATCTCGTCTGTAGAACTGAGGTCGGCTGGTTCATCAGGTTCCTCAGGATCTGTACCACCATCCGTACTTTCCGTAGCCATTTTTTTACCGATAGAATAGAAGTTGTTGCAAAGAATATCATATAGATACTTAGTGCCGCTCAAATCGCTCTTAAACTGAGAAGTAGTAACCTTCAAAGTTTTCAATACTTTACCGCCATCACCTTGCAGCTTCACAACCAAAGTAGCATCACCAGTAGCAATATGTTGGCTATACGGTAAAATGAAACGACCACCAAAAAGGGTGTAATCTTCACATACAAGATCAGCAGGAGCATTTGATGATACTTCATCAGCAAGCTGATATTTCTTACCGACACCATTACTTTCACCGAACTTGTAGGTATTATTTTCTTCATCAATTTGAGTTCCTTCACCAATTGTAAAAGTCAGCAGCACGTCATTCCCCGAACTTGTTTCATCATCAATTCCGTTAAATTCGGCATGCTTACCAGCTTCTTCTCCCCATACTGCAGCAGGGAAATAGAAACCTTTAGACTTATCATTCGCTTCAACAGTTACTTTTGTAACCTTATCGCCATCAATAGTAGCAGGCACATTCTTAAAGTAAGCCAACATACCGGCTACCTGACGAGTCAGCTCAATACGTACACTCGAAGTAAACTTCACAACCGGAGTCTCTGCAGTTCCTAAATTGTCAGTCGTTTTGGCTGTAGTCTTGGCCGCAAAAACCTCTTCAAGAGAAGAGCCAGACAAAGAATGAGTTCCTGTCTGATAATAATATTTATCAACTACCTGCGTTTCCGTTCCATAAGGGAAGCTATCTCCATTGTATCCATAAGCTACGATAGTATAAGTCGTACCAGCAGTTAAACCACTCACTTTGATTTTAGCCACTTTTTCTTCACGGTCAGTAGTACCCGGCACACCTTCGGCAACGTCAGCGGAAGTATAGCTGATGACACCGTCAGAAATAGAATAGCCTGATTCTCCGCCAACTACAGTCAAATTCAGCTGACCACTTTCAGAGCCCAACGTTACAGGAGTAGTGCTGTTACCTGCAAAAAACACAAGCTTTACCTTGTTCACATTGTTATCAGCAGCCGAACTGCCCACCGGACGTGCAGCCCTTGTAGAACCTACACCCGTATTCGAGATGGCAATCTCGATTACATCTTCTGTGAGACCCATAGTCCCGTTTTCACTACCTGCAGCCGGAATTTCTTCCTCGCTGCTACATGCCGTAAACGCCAAAGCTGTGGCGAATGCAGCCATCATTAAATAATTCTTCTTCATTGTTTTAAGAATTTAGTTAATAATATAGGTTAATAAACTCCAATCATTCAATCGTTATATCGACACATTCCGGACCCAATACTCCGCACCACTTACTCCAGTCCCATATCGTGTATCACCTGCCAGGAATCATCGACCAAAGTAGAAATGACAAAGCCACCCGAATCGGCATCGTACACATAACGCAACACGGTAATCTCGTTGCGCCTCATGGTGATGTCCACATTGGCCGGCACAGTCACAGGCACACTCATGGAAGGGTCGTCGAAGAAGCGCACATAAACGGTACTCTTCTCACCGTTAACCGCAGTGGGCGACAAATACGTATCCGTCACCACCCGGCTGGAGGGATGATCCGACCAGTCGGACTCTACCACCACATACTCGGTAGAGTCTGGCTCGTAAGAAAAATGATAATCCACCTTACCACAAAGGTCGGTAATGGCCTTACGGCTCCAGTTGATATCGGTTGGCAGGTTCACACCCTCGATAAGCAACTTACCCTTGATGCGCTCCAACCGGACAGTATAGTCATAGTTCCACTCGTCGTAAAGCAACGTGTCGCAGGTCATATAGACATCGTAACCTTCCACATTGTTATGATGCAGACTATAAGTACCCAGCTTCCCGTCGGCCAGGATACCTTCCTCGCTCTCAATGTTGGCCCATACCAGCAGGACATACCGGCCGAAAGGCAAATCCTCGGGCAAATAGGCCGTAGCCAGACGCGCATCGCCCTGCACCTCGTGCAAATGCTGTACGCTGACCGTCTGCTGGCGGTCGATGTCGTAAAGCACATAGAACAGCTTCTGTATATAGGAACGGAAAGGCAAGTTCTCGTCCAGCCGATGATCCAGCCCCGTAACATTCTCTACGGCATCGATATTGAAGTAGTTGATGTCCTTGATGCCGATTCTGACACTGAGAGGCGGACAAGGCTGCAAGTCGTCGCGAATACACGATGCCAAAAGCAACCCCGCCATCAGGACCAGCAGCATGGAGGTATGTTTCCATCGTTTCATCGTGCCGCCTCCTCTCTGATTTTAAGCTGTTTGCTTTCCAAGTCGGGGTAACGTTCCGGCAACTTCTGCAACAGCGTACGTGCCTCGGCCTCCATACCGGCACGCAGATAAAGATAAGCCAGATTGTTGATAGCCGTCTCACAGCGAGGGAAACGCGCGAGCAAAGTACGATATACCTCTATTTTCTCGGCATCGGTCTTCATCAACGTGGCAGCACGCAGCAACTCCTCCTCGTTGAAAGCATCGGGCCGTTTGGCATACATGTCAAGCACCTCACGGTCGGTAGTAAAACTACGTATAGTATAAGAATAAGTATATTCTACCTTGCGGTCTTTGGCCAGATATTTCTCACGGATGTCCTGCCAGCAGGCCAGACGCCTGATCAGCCGCTCCTGCGCATCATCGTCTTTGTCGGCCAGGCGTTGCAGAATATCGGCCACACGGGCCGTATCGGGATGCGAGTCGAGTTTCATGGCCCGAAGCACAGGCTGCCAGCCCTCCGGACGCGAATCTATACGGATACGCTCCATCTGTCTGTCGGTCAGCCCCAACCGATGAGCCACGTACTGCATAGCGGCGTTGGCACGATTGCGCGCCAGTGCAGTATTGAACTTCAGCGAACCGTCGGCCGAAGCCATACCATAGACAGTAAAGCTGTTTACCGTAGCCAGCGTATCGGTCAGCACAGGGGTAAGTGCCTGCAACATGCTGTCCAGTTCGGCACGGTTGTTGCCCATATCCAAGTCTATGTCATAAAGGTTGATGGCAAACTGCAAACGTGCTTCTCCCTTTCCCTCAACAATTTTAGGACGGATGGTGAAAACAGGCTCAATCCACTCCACATAGGCCAATGCCCGCACAATGGAAGCCATTTCAAGCGTATCAATACCCGTACACTGTCCGCATCCGTCTGTCGAAACCACAGCAACAATCCGCGCCGTATCCGCCGAAGCAGGCAAAACAACCGACTCATGATAAGATAAGGTAAAAGCAGCGGTAGCATCGTCCACTTGCCGTTTCTGCTCTTTATAAGGGTCATGATAACCTTCCAGAACCTCCTTACGTCGAAGTTTATCGGCATAAATCCCAGCTTCCACCACAACCGGATCATACTCATCATATACACTGTCGCCAACCATCAGCTGAGGTGTAATGACCAGCCGCGATCGTTTCGACAATGTCTTTTCGGGAATATGGAAATTCAGTTCCATTTCAGCCCGGTTGTCTGTACCGGAAGTCAACTGGCAATAAGCCGGGGTAACAGTAATAGCAGTTTCAGCTACTTTCCTCTGCGTGTTACACGATGCACACAGGCAAGCAGCAGCTACAATAATATAACAAAAGTGTTGTCTCATACTCAAAGAATATTTCTCTTACTTAGAAGATATAAATGAACGAAACGGCAGCCTTGGTAGGGCCAAAGTAGTTTTTCCTCCGGTCTGTCTCACACTTGATACAATGTATGCGCGGGGTTTCCTTAAACCACAAACGCGCATAACCTATTCCGAAGGCAGCTTCCAGGTTCCAGTGAGGCGAAAGAATCCAGTTATAGCCATAGGTCACTCCCCCACCGGCCAAATATCCGTCATAACGTTTCTCACTGAATCCTCCATAAAATTGTGCGCCGTGCAGATGCAATCCGAAGAAATGTCCCTCAAACTTTTCACATAACCAATATTTCACTTCGGGCTGCACCAACCAGAACCTCATTTTTTTGTCATCCTTGAATGTCCAGGGGTTATAAGCAGCTGATAAATCGAGTGTATATTTCGGGCTCAAAGCTACTTCCACACCCAGATTTGGAGTAGTCGCCGCCCAATATAGGGCATTAGTCTTCAACGCCACATCTTGTGCACGAACACTCTGCACCATACACATTACCCCTAATAATAGAAGTAAAAAAATACGCTTCATATTTATTTTATTTGTTTTATTGCATAACGCACCATCTATCATTCCTCCTCTTTGTAAGAGGAAGAATCGCCTGAAATCCATAGTGTATATATCTGATAATCAGTTAAAAATAAATATTAGATTTAAACATAAAGTGCAATGAAAGTTATACAAAACAAATTTGATGGGATAAAGTACAAAGCAGAACATCTAATATGTGAGAACTACATATCTGATGAACGAGCTATTTGGGAAGTAATCGAATTGAGCAAAAACCAAATGATTCTTAAAGAAGCTTTAGAACGTTCCACACTTTTATTTGTATTAACCGGAAAATTGGAAATAGCAACAGATTCTGTTTTAAAACAAAAAGTCGAAGCCTCAAAAATGTTTTTAATTCCTATTGGGGGCAATTTTTATGGTCATGTATTAGAAGATACGATAATGCTGCGTTGTTCTTTTACCAGAAACATAGCTTTATGCAACAAACTTTCAATAGAACAATTACAAAATTACATACAGCCAAATGCAAACATGAATTCTAGTATTGCTTCATTACCCATCCACCCACTATTATTAAAAGAGCTTGAGGCTACCCGTGATATACTTAATATCGGTCTGTCATGTATTCATTATCAACGCATAAAAATGGAAATGATTTTCATAGAATTACGTGGACTATACTGTCGGGAAGATCTTGCAGCAATGTTTGCACCAATGCTTGGAAAAGATGATGATTTTAAAAGTAAAGTGATGCAAGTGTATTCTCATGTGAATACTGTAAGTGAATTAAGCAAAGTTCTTAATATGTCTCCCTCATGTTTCAAACGTAAGTTTTATGATTCATTTGGCACTTCAGCCAAACAATGGATGATTCAGAAAAAGAAAGTAAAGCTACTGCGTGATATTATAATGAGTAAGATGTCTATTGCAGAATTAGCAGAGAAATACAATTTTACGGCAAATTACTTGACCTCATTCTGCAAAGAGCATTTTGGGAAAGCCCCCACGGAACTACGTGCGGAATGCTTAAACGAAATAAAAAGGAATGCGGATAAAGACTCCAGTTTATGACATATTACATATTATATAATAAGGATATGAAATAAGCAGGGAATCTAATCTCGAATCCTATTTATATATCAACGGCTGTTTGTAACATTTTAGGAAATGGACGTTTTTCGTAGATTTTTAGTCCATTATTATAGGTCTCTTTCTTCATATTATTTCTAATTTTGCAGCCGAAAACAAGATGACCCTTCTATGTAATTCTTCCTCTTACAAAGAGGAAGAAGTGCATTTCCTCTGCAAAATTACTTCTTTTGCATGAAATGCCCCAACTTTGTTAGAAAATAAAAAACACCATATATACTATCGCATCAGTGACTTAATGAGCTTTTCGTTAGCCGTAGCAATGATGTCGGTATCCAATGCTGCAAGATAAATAGTCGTTGTTTCTATATTGGTATGCCCCATGGCCTCGCTAATTATAGTATCGCTAATGCCACATGCCCTGGCCAACGAAGCCCACGTATGACGACTAACATAAGAAGTCAAAGGCTCATTCAAATTTATAAGCTTGGATATACGTTCAAGACGTTTGTTGTAAAGCCGCAAAGCACTGGCATATACTATAGGAGTATCTCTATGACCGTCAGAAAGAATTGGAAACAAATAAGAAAATTCTCCTCCCTTTGTTTCGTACCGATCTATTATTTTCTGAGCTAAAGGAACTATTTTCACCTTTAATGTTTGATTGGTTTTCCGACGTCGATAAACAATGTATCCATTCTGTAACTGACATTTCTTCAAATAAGCCATGTCAACGAACGGCATTCCCTGCATATAAATACTAAACAGAAAAAGATCACGTACAAACTCCAATGCCGGATCGTTCAAATGAATATTAACAATCTGCCTAACAACTTTCTGCGACAAAGCTCGTTTTCGCGTTTTTTCCTGCCCTGTAAAAACCTTACGAAACGGACGTCTCTCGTTTTCGATAAAATCATCATCCCAAGCATAGTTATAAGCAGCACGCAACATACGCATATACAATGAAATGGTATTCATTTTCAACCCTTTCTGAACCAAGAAATCCTGAAAATCCTTCATAATACAAGTTGAAATATCCATAATAGAGATAGGCAATCCCTGACGAAAAGCCATAAATTGCTTCAATGCACAACGATAATTAGCCGCTGTTTTATATTTTCCCTTCCTGCTAAAGTTTTTAATACGTTCAGCGACCAATTGAAAGAAGTCCTTTTCCCCCATAGACAATGGTAATTCTGTTTTTTTTCTCATATACATATTCTCGTATAATTGTTAAGCATTAAACGAACTTACAAATTAAAACTAAAAGGAAGTGAAAATATGTCAATCTATAGTATAAAAGAACATCTATTATCCAATCATGACAAGCGAAACAGAGCAGACTTTAATCAATGAAAAATCGGCAAACATAAAAAAATTCTCGACAGCACTCCTCCAATCACTGCCAATACATTATCTTTGCGCACCATGAAGACCCTCTACATCATCCTCGGAAGCCTGTCGCTTGCACTGGGCGTAGCCGGCATCTTCCTGCCGATACTGCCCACCACCCCCTTTCTGCTGCTGACGGCAGCCCTCTACTTCCGCGGCTCGCCACGCCTGTACGACTGGCTGCTACGACAAAAGCGGCTGGGCCCTTACATCCGCAACTTCCGCGAACATAAAGCCATACCGCTTCATGCCAAAATCGTCTCCGTAGGCCTGACGTGGCTCACCATCCTCTACTGCGTAGTCTTTCTGCTTCCGCAAGTATGGCTGAAGCTGTTGCTGCTGGCATTGGCCGCGGGCATCAGCTGCCACATCCTGTCGTACAAGACGCTGAAATAGTTTTTCTTTCTGTTTCCGTTCTCGTTTTCTTACTTCTAAGCCCCCTTGTGTGTGTGCAGCATTACTTCAGCACCACCAGCACCTTGCGGGCTCCGTGGGCCCCCATCACCAATGCCTGCTCGATGTCGGCCGTCTTCGAAGGACCCGAGATGAAGACCCCATAAGGATAAGCCTCCGACTTCAGAGCAGCATAGGCTTCGTGCATGTTGTTGACAAGGCGGTTGCGGTCGACAACGATGAGCAAGGCCTCGGCTATGAAATAGAGCAGCTTATGCTTCACGGCCTGAGGTATCCACACAGCGCCGTTTTCGGCCACTCCTATCTCCCCCGGAACAACAGCCAGATCAATGCCGTTCAGCTCCTGCGCACGCTCCAAATCGTCAGGATTGAGCGTAGCACATGTTACTTCGGGCAGGTTCGAAGCAATGCTCCGCGCCTCGGGGAAGTAAGTACGAATCAGCGAGTCGAGGGTGTCGCCCTCTTGCCACAAAACGGCATTGCCTCCCACCTGACGGCTGACATCGCAAAACTGACTGATCTTGTCTGCATAAGTCGTTGCCTTCACCGCCCACTGGGGATAATCGAAACGCTGGCGGGTGTTGAGGCGTATCTTGTTTAAAATTTCATCACGGCTGCTCATGGTTATTTCTCCTCCTTTCCTTGAACTTTATTCTTCTTCCACATTTCGTTGAACGACTCGGAAGCAAACTTGGGCAATTCACGTCCCTTTCCCCAGTCGTTCAGTCCGTTGTACTTCATAAACCGAGGCAAGGCATTCACCATCGGAGCTGCCCACAAAGCAGCATTAAACAGGTGCGGACGCTCCATCAGGAATTCCATACCTTCCGACATATATTGTTTCTCGGTGCTGGCCTTGCCGATGGCTTTCAAACCCTGACGCCATTTGTATATCTGCTCGCCCAGGTCAACCTTGGCCGGGCAAACGTTGGAGCAAGACAAGCAAAGCGAACAAGCCGACAGGTTGTCGTAATACTTCTGCGGGTCGTGAGCCATGCCCAGATTGATGCCGATGGGACCGGGGATGAAGTAGGTGTACGAATATCCCCCACTCCGCCGGTAGACAGGGCAGGTATTCATACACGCTCCGCATCGGATGCAGTTCAGCAGGCGGATGTGGTCGGCATTGGCCAACATCTCTGTACGTCCGTTATCTACGATGATAATGTGATACTCACCACCCTGACGCGGCGAGCGGAAATGTGAAGTATAGGTAGTGCTGGGTTGTCCGGTGCCCGAACGTGCCAGCAAGCGAGTAAAAACACCCAACGCATCCATGTCGGGCACAATCTTTTCGAGTCCGAAAGCCGATATGTTCAGCTTAGGGCAGGACATGCCCATGTCGGCATTGCCTTCGTTGGTGCACACCACCACATCGCCCGTCGAGGCTACTGCGAAGTTAGCTCCTGTCATGGCTGCATCCGCATTCAGAAAGATATTACGCAGATTCTTGCGGGCTACGTGCGTCAGATAAGTAGGATCATAGTTGCCTTTTTCGGCTCCCATCTCTTTTTCGAAGAGCTCGCCCACCTGCTGCCGCTTGATGTGAATAGCGGGCAACACTACATGACTGGGCGGCAGATGCATCAGTTGCAGAATGCGCTCGCCCAAGTCGGTCTCTACAGTATCGATACCTTTCGATATCAGGAAGGGATCGAGTTCGCACTCTTCGGAAAGCATGGACTTACTCTTTACAAAGCGCTTCACACCGTGGCTGCTGAGCAGGTCGTAGATGATCTGACGATATTCTTCGGCATCTTTAGCCCAATGCACAATGGCGCCGTTGGCTGTTGCATTCTTTTCAAACTCTACCAACAACTCGTCCAGGTGGCTGTTGGAGTATAGTTTCAGCTGACAGGCCTTCTCGCGCAAGTCCTCCCATTCGGGCAGCTCACGGCTTATCTTATCTCGTTTGGCACGCACCATCCAGAGGGTTTCGTTGTGCCATGCCACCATGTCCTTATTCTGAAGGAACTTCTCGGCGGCTCTTGAATGCTTGGTACTCATAGTTGTGAAGCTAATATTTCGACAATATGAATGGTTTTCACGGGCAGGTGCTCACGGTCGATGACACCCTGCATGTGCATCAGGCATGAGCTGTCGGCGCCGGTGATGTATTCGGCTCCCGTCTCCATGTGATGCCTGATTTTGTCTTGCGCCATGCAGACGGACACCGCCTGCTCTTCGACGGCAAACATGCCTCCGAAGCCGCAGCACTCGTCGGGATGGGCGGGTTCGAAGACTTCGATCCCCTGCACCATCGACAGCAGGTCGCGGAGTTTGTTGTAATAAGGAATGTTGCGCTCGCTGGGCGACGAGAGGTTCAACTCGCGCACGCCGTGGCAGCTGTTGTGAATGCTCACCTTGTGGGGGAAGCTGGCTTTCAGCGACGTAGGCTTCAGTACATCGTGTACGAACTCGCACAAGTCGTATATCTTCCCTGCACTTTGACACTGATGTCCTTCGTGCTTCAATATGCTGGGATAATTCAGTTTCACAAAGGCCACACAACTGGCCGAGGGGCCTACAATGTAGTCGTAAGCCTTGAACAAGTCCTCGAATCGACC
>ULOB01010041.1_pt1 | contig 14990 bp, 8 predicted proteins | sample 1952151 | NCBI WGS metagenome assembly ULOB01 (sample SAMEA4835591, study PRJEB28245) | human gut metagenome | biome: gut microbiome; material: fecal sample | place: Denmark | collected 2008
ACAGAATAGCGGCGATGGGTTTGTCAATGTCCTGCTTCAGCCGCTTGAGCAGGGTGGCCGACTTGGCGCCGGACTGTTCCTTCATGGTGATGAAGGACATGGGGGTGGACAACAGCACTGCCTCCATGACGGAGCAGAGAAAAGATACGGAAAGGGCAAGAATAAGGTATAAAAGTACAAGTCCCATAAAATAAGTATTAAGTGAAACATGCGGACACGAGCCTTCGGGATAGGATAGAGGCCCGTCCGGTTGATAAAATAAAGGCTGTAGGATGGAACTTGTGTCTAAAGCCGATAGATGCACAGCGTGGAACGGCGGCGGATATAGTCGGCCGAAGGTGTGCACAAGGTTTTCCGGCCGGAACAGACCGATAAGGATGAAACGTGGCGCTGGATGACCGACGGGCCGGAAGCCGACGTCGTCTGGTGGCGCAGCCTTGTTGCCGAAGGGGCATAGGGAGTAGTGTCTTCGTCGATGCAGGTCGAGCCTTGCTGGCAGAACTGCATTTCGCAGTTGTCGAACGAAGTCACGTCGTCGGGCAGCGATTCATACTGTCCGAGGGGTTGCAGCATGGCGAAAAGCAGGATGATGATCCACGTTGCAACCTTGTATATGCGGTTATCTTTTTCCATTTGTGTGGAGCAAAGATAGGCAAATGCCTTTCTTGCCCGTAAGGAAACTGTGCCTTTTTTGTTTTTTTAGCATTTGATTGGTTGCCATAGCGATGAGAATAGTGGCAAACAGATTTGCTTATTCCGTCTCAATTCCATATATTTAGCGCATTCTATTTTGTCAAACCTCAAAACATAAAGAATGCTATGGATCAACTACTATTCTGGGTCGTACCGGTAGCTTCCGTGCTGGCCCTTGGCTTTGCCTGGTATTTCCATCGTCAGATGATGAAGGAGAGCGAAGGTACTCCTCAAATGATTAAAATTGCGGCGGCCGTGCGCAAGGGCGCCATGTCTTACCTGAAACAGCAATATAAGATTGTGGGACTGGTCTTCCTGGGACTGGTCATTCTGTTCTCCATCATGGCCTATGGCTTCGATGTGCAGAACCACTGGGTGCCGGTAGCCTTTCTGACTGGTGGCTTCTTCTCGGGTCTTTCGGGCTTTCTGGGCATGAAGACGGCCACTTATGCTTCGGCCCGAACAGCCAATGCAGCCCGAGGCTCGCTGAACGGCGGTCTGCGCATCGCCTTCCGCAGTGGTGCGGTGATGGGACTGGTAGTGGTCGGACTGGGACTGCTGGACATTTCCTTCTGGTACCTGTTGCTGAACGCCGTGATACCTGCCGACGCGCTGACACCCACACACAAACTCTGCGTCATTACCACTACGATGCTTACCTTCGGTATGGGTGCCTCGACGCAGGCCCTCTTTGCCCGTGTGGGTGGAGGTATTTATACGAAGGCGGCCGACGTAGGTGCCGACCTTGTGGGTAAGGTGGAAGCCGGCATCCCCGAGGACGACCCGCGCAATCCCGCCACCATTGCCGACAACGTAGGCGACAACGTAGGCGACGTTGCTGGTATGGGTGCCGACCTCTACGAAAGCTATTGCGGCTCCATTCTGGCCACGGCGGCACTGGGTGCGGCAGCCTTCATACACTCGGGCGACACGCTGATGCAGTACAAGGCCGTCATTGCCCCGATGCTGATTGCGGCGGTGGGCATCCTGCTCTCCATCATCGGTATCTTCTCGGTACGCACCAAGGAGAACGCCACAATGAAAGACCTGCTCGGCGCGCTGGGCTTCGGTACCAACCTCAGTTCGGTACTCATCGTAATAGCTACGTTCTTCATCCTCTGGTTGCTGAAGCTCGATAATTGGATGTGGATTTCGTGTTCCGTTGTCGTTGGTCTGCTGGTGGGCATCGTCATCGGACGCTCCACGGAATACTACACTTCGCAGTCCTATAAGCCCACACAACGCCTGAGCGAGAGCGGAAAGACGGGACCGGCCACGGTTATCATTTCCGGCATCGGTCTGGGCATGCTTTCCACAGCCATTCCGGTGATTGCGGTGGTAGTGGGCATCATTGCTTCCTATCTGTTCGCTTCGGGCTTCGACTTCAGCAACGTAGGCCTTGGACTTTACGGCATCGGCATTGCTGCCGTAGGTATGCTTTCTACGCTGGGTATCACCTTGGCTACCGATGCTTACGGACCCATTGCGGACAATGCCGGCGGTAATGCCGAAATGTCGGGACTTGGAGCCGAAGTGCGCAAACGTACCGATGCCCTCGACTCGCTGGGCAATACGACGGCTGCTACGGGTAAGGGCTTCGCCATCGGTTCGGCCGCATTGACGGGACTGGCTCTGCTGGCTTCGTATGTCGAAGAAATCCGCATCGGACTGACCCGCCTCGGGACTACCGAAATCTTTGTAGGCGACAAGGCCGTGCCTTTGCAGGACGCTACGTTCTTCGACTTCATGCACCACTACGACGTCACACTAATGAATCCCAAGGTGCTGTCGGGCATGTTTATCGGCTCCATGATGGCCTTCCTGTTCTGCGGACTGACAATGAATGCCGTAGGACGTGCTGCCGCACACATGGTAGACGAAGTACGCCGTCAGTTCCGCGAAATCAAAGGCATCCTGACGGGCGAGGCCGAACCCGACTATGCCCGTTGCGTGTCCATTTCGACCCGTGGTGCGCAGCGCGAGATGGTGGTTCCGTCGCTCATTGCTATCATTACTCCCATTCTGACAGGTATTGTCTTTGGCGTGTCGGGTGTGCTGGGGCTGCTGATTGGCGGCTTGAGCAGCGGTTTCGTATTGGCTATATTCATGGCCAACTCCGGTGGTGCGTGGGACAACGCCAAGAAGTATGTCGAGGAAGGAAACTTCGGCGGCAAGGGTAGCGATGTTCACAAGGCAACTGTGGTAGGCGATACGGTAGGCGACCCCTTCAAGGACACTTCTGGCCCCAGCCTGAACATCCTTATCAAGTTGATGTCGATGGTAGCCATCGTCATGGCCGGACTCACTGTGGCTTGGAGCGTGTTCTAAGAGGAATTATTTTGGTCGGCATAATCGCTATTTTCGACCGGATAATCCTTGAAGCCTCTGTTATAAGACGAATACATATAAAAACGTTTTTTTACTAATCTGCGGTTTACTTTATATTTGCACATAGCAGATGGATATGCGGCGTAGCAGAAAGGAACTGTTTCTGAGGGTCCCTACGCTGCATTTTTAATATGAACCGATGGCTTGAGAGGACCTGTTGAAGCCACTAAAACAGATTAAACGTCTATGAAAACTTTGAAGTATTTGTCTTTTCTTTTGTTTGCCTTTGTATTAAGTGCAGGTTTTGCATCGTGTAGCGATGATGACGAAAGTATAGATCCTGCTGCTATTGTCGGTAAGTGGGAAGCTGTATGGAGTGAAGGTTACGAAATTGACGATGAGGAACCTGAATACAATGACAGATGGAGCGAAGAAGTTGGAGGTGAATTTGTTACATTCGAAGCTGACGGGAGTGGATATTATCAGAATAATACTCAGAAGTTCTCGTGGAAGTTAGAGGGTAACCAGCTCATGATTGACGAAAGATACTCTACTGAAGTATATACGGTCGTAAAGCTGAATGCTTCGGAAATGGTACTCGAATATTATGAAAAAGAAGATTCCTACGAGTATTATGATAAGACGACTTGTAGAAAGGTAGAATGAACATACTAAGAGAATGGTTTAGGAAAAAGGATGCCGGCAGGCATCCTTTTTTTGATATTATTCTCCTATATTTGCTGTCGAAACCAGAAAAACGAGACAGATGTTACTTCCTTACCTGAACCCTGATTTGATCGAAGCCGGTTGCGACGAGGCCGGACGCGGTTGTCTGGCGGGGGCTGTTTATGCGGCTGCTGTCATTCTGCCCAAAGATTTCCGTAACGAGCTGCTGAACGACTCCAAGCAACTGACCGAACACCAACGTTATACCTTGCGTGAAGTTATCGAACGGGAGGCCCTGGCGTGGGCTGTGGGTGTGGTTTCGCCGCAAGAAATTGACCAAATCAATATTCTGAACGCTTCCTTTCTGGCTATGCATCGCGCCATCGACCAGCTGAAGATACGGCCCCAGCATCTGCTCATCGACGGTAACCGTTTCCGGAAGTACGCTGACATCCCCCACACCACGGTGGTGAAGGGCGACGGCAAGTATCTTTCCATTGCCGCCGCTTCCATTCTGGCCAAAACCTACCGCGACGACTACATGAATCGCCTGCATGAGGAGTTTCCTTACTACGACTGGAACCGGAACAAAGGCTACCCCACCAAGAAACACCGCGCCGCCATTGCCGAGCACGGCACTACGCCCTATCACCGCCTGACATTCAATCTGCTGGGCGACGGGCAGCTTTCGCTGGATTTTAAATAATGTTACTATCTTGGAGGCGAGAATGTGCTTGGAAAATAAAAGTCAAGGCGGATTGCCAAGATTAAAATGAGTAAACAAAATGATAATTCATCGTTGGCGTTTTTTTAATATTAAAAACCTTTTCTGTTTTGTTAAATTCTGCTATTTTTGCATTATGACAATCTCCTTTTGATTATTATAATAAAAAATATAGGATTACTACTTATGCAGCGCCTTATAATACAGATATTAAGTGTTTTACTAATAATGGTAAGCTGTGTCCCGTCCGTACATGAAGGAACAGGTATGGATGCGGGTAAACAAGAAATAGAAAAACAGGCAAAACGGATGGCTGAAACCGATTCGCTTGACTATTTCATCCGTCAGCATGCCAGGAACAATTACGCCCTTAGTATCGCTTATAAGATAAAAGGAAAAAAGTTGCGGGATGAGTCCCGATTCAGGGATGCTTTGAATGCTCATAATAAAGGTTTGGAATATGCTTTGGCGGCGCAAGACACTAACGAAATCATTCAGGCATATAATAATATAGGTACAAACTTCAGGCGTATGGGGATCTTGGATGAGGCATCGAACAACCATTATAATGCATTACGTTATTGTGAAAACTGGAGTGACACTATCTCGGAAACAGCGAAAAAGAACAAGGTAGTCTCGCTTAACGGCATCGGTAACATCCATCTGACTCTGGGCAATGCAGAAATTGCCATGCAGGCTTTCGGTAAGGCACTCGAAGGAGAAAAGGAATTGGGCAGCTATTTGGGACAAGCCATTAACTATGCTAATATTGGGAGTATATTGGAAACGAAAGGGGAAACAGCAAAAGCCTACATCTATTACCAGGAATCTATGAAATTCAATCGTTTGGCTCAATCCAATCTGGGTATAGCTCTTTGTCACAATCATCTTGGACGTATGGCAGAAAAACATAAAAATTGGAAAGAAGCTTTGGAACATTACCAAAGTTCGAGCCAACTTATGGAAGAAAATTCAGATCGGTGGCATTGGCTGGAAGCACACATTGCCATTGCGCGTGTGTATTTATTGCAGAATCTGCGTGGAAAAGCCGAGCCTTATATCGAAAGAAGTGAACAGGAAGCACTGAATATCCACTCACCCGAACATTTGTCTGAAATATACAGGTTGAAGTCTCTAGCCTGCCAACAGGCCGGGAACTTTAAGGAAGCCATTAGTCATTACGAAAAAAGTTTGGCATATACGGATAGTGTAATGAACGAGAAAAATAAAAACAATACGCTGAACTTACAGATGAAGTATGAGAGGAATAAAGCTCAGAAAACTGTCAACGTGGCTCGGAATGCTTATCGAACAGAGCAGAAATCCAAAAATACAATTCTTATAGGTAGTGTGTTATTTGCTATATTGGCTGTAACTATTATATTGCTTCTGCTATACATTCAGCGCATACGTCTCCGAACCAACCGGCAGCTGAAACGTACGATTCAGATGAGAAGTACTTTCTTTACTAACATTACCCATGAATTTCGGACTCCACTTACTGTCGTCATAGGCTTGGCTGAACAGTTGAAAAAACAGGAGTTGGGGAAAAAAGATGTGGACGATTATCTGGATACCATTATCAGACAAAGCCGCAGTCTGCTCGGACTGGTTAACCAGTTGCTTGATGCAGCCAAATCGGCTCCGGGTATGGAACAGCAGAAATGGGTGCATGCAGATATTGTTTCTTACATCCGGTTGGTTTTGGATGGCTATCGCTGTTATCTGAATGCCAAACATATCCAACTCATCTTCACTACACAAGTACAGACGCTACAGGCAGATTACATTCCTGAATACATCAATAAAATATTGCAGAATGTGCTCGGTAATGCTATTAAATTCGCTCCCAAAGAGGGAATGATACAAGTTCACTTGGGCACAGCATCCGACAAGCAGTTGATTCTGCAAATTACTGATAACGGGCAAGGAATATCAAAAGAAGAACTTCCATACATCTTTGACGCATTTTACCAAGGGGCAAACAGCAAAAATAATATGGGTACCGGTATCGGATTGGCTTTTGTCAAGCAAATGGTTGAAAGTATGAATGGAAGTATCACCGCTGACAACAGCAAAGAGGGAGGAGCCGAATTTACCATCCGGATACCCTTACAGAATCCAAAGGCTCACATTGAAATTCGGGTTGAAGAAAGTGAACCTGCTTTGAGTAGTTTGCCGGAAAACGATGAAAAGCCTGCTGAAGCCTGTGATATAACCGTAATAGATGAAGAACCTTTAGAGAATGCTAATCCGTTGATTCTGATTGTGGAAGATAATCAAGATGTGTCATTCTACATTCATAAGCTCGTTGAGGGCAAGTATCGGATCAGGCATGCACACAATGGATGTGAAGCTTTGAACGTATGCAATGAAAATATGCCCGATTTAATCATTACGGATCTGATGATGCCTGAGATGGATGGATACACCTTGTGTCAAAATATACGCAGTTCACAAACGCTCAACCATATCCCTATCATCATTACAACAGCGAAAAGTGAGGAAACCGATAGGTTGAAGGGAATACAGGTTGGAGCAGAGGCTTATTTATTGAAACCTTTCAATGCCGACGAACTATTGCTGCAAATTGAAAATATCCTGAACCAGCGGCGCATCCTGCGTGAAAAATACTCGAAAGCATTGTGCGAGGGCAATACGGGGAACGTTGAATTGCGTCCTGCCGACCGTGACTTCCTGAACAACTTGACTGAATTTATACATCAGCATTTGGCCGAAAAGGCACTGAATGCGGAAATGGTTGCAGATAAATTTTGTGTCAGTAAGTCTCAACTGAATCGTAAAATACGAGCCATAACCAATTACAGTACTACGGCTTATATTTTATTAATCCGTATGGAAAAAGCCAAGCGCCTGCTGGCTTCCACAGAGCAGCCTATTGGTGAGATTGCCATGAACTGTGGTTTCGAAGATACCAGTTATTTTACGCGCGTATTCAAACAACTGTTTTCCACAACCCCTTCATTGTTCCGTAAAACGCCTCAATAAGGACGTATGTTCATCCCGGATTTGGAGTGAAGTGTGCAAAAGTCATCCGGAAGAATCTCTAATTAATAAGCTAATATTGCATTCGTAACGTAAGTTGTGTGGTTAGCTGAACTGCACATTCACAGTTACTCGCGACTTTTCTAATCTAATAAATGCAGGCTGGTGTGCCTGCAATTCTGCTGTTGTGTCCCTTCTTATTTAACGTTTGCTATTGTTGAAAAAAAGAATTTATGCTTTCAAATCTGGGTTCAATTTAGATTGATGGCAAATTTTGAGTCCCAAAACTGTCTGCTTTTTGATAATCAGAAGACTGAAAATTGCGGATGAATGAGAAATGAATGACGTATTAGTAGGATTTTTAATATATTGATTATTAGTTGATTATTAAAAATTAATGCTTCAATTTTCCTATTTGTAGGATAGAATTGGGTTTAAAAATCCTTATTCTTGCTTTAAAAATCCTAACTTGATGAAACGGATTGGGCTACATTTGCATGACAACAGGAAAATCCTGGAAATATGTTTAACTTTTTAATGTTATGTGCTATGAGAAGAAGGTATCTTAATGTAATGCTAGTGAGTGCCCTATTAATGGCTTCCACTGGAACATTTACCTCTTGCAAAGATTACGATGATGAGATTGCTAATCTGCAGGAGCAAGTGAATCAGAAAGCTTCTATTGAGGAGTTAAGATCAGAAATCAGTAGCGTTGAATCTGCCATTAATAAGGCTGTCGCTGATGCTGATAAAGCAATCAAAGAAGCTCAGGCTGCTAAAGCTGAAGCTGAAGAAGCTTTGGCTCAAGTTGGTGAAAACACTCCTGATGGAGTGACACAGGAAGAATTGGAACAAATGCTGAAGCAAGCAATTGCTGATGCTGAAAAGAAAATTCAGGAAGAGTTGGGCAAAAAAGCTTCACTAGAGGACGTAAATGCGAAAATTGAAGCTTTGAAAGCGGAACTTTTAAGTGATTTTGTATCAGACGAAGAGCTGAATGCTTTGGCTGCAAAAGTATCTCAGTTAAGTGAAGAAGTTATCAGACTGTTAGGCCATCGTCTGACAAGCATGAATTTGGTTCCTACGCAGCATATCAATGGTATTCCTGCCATTATTTTCACTTCGTTGAAATATACTCCGCAGGTATATACTCCTATTAAAGGACATGCTGTAACGGATTATTCTGACCCATTGCATCCAGTAATGACAACACCTGCCGATCACTCCAAACGCCCTGTGTTGGACCATACGGCTGTAGCGGGTGCGAAAGTACGTTATCTGTCTAGTGAGAAGAACGAGGCATATTATCAGGTAAGTCCTAATATGGGTGTCCGTACGCAGGATCTGGAAAGTCTAGCCTTCGACTGCATGACTTCTAAAAACATAACTCGTGCAGCTGAAAGTGACCTGATTAAGCAGAACAGTCCTATTGAAGTGACAGGTTTTAAAATTGACAAGAGTCTGATGACTGTTACTTTCAAGAAAAGCAAAGAATTCTTGAACGACCGAATCATGAGCACGGGCGATGCTCACCCCGCACCTGGACAAGAAAAATTCTGGATGGCATCGGCTAAAGCTGCCATTGCTAAGGAAAATCTGGATGCTGAGGAACGGAAAGCTTATGAAGCAGGGACAAAGACCTATGTGAACTCTGAATATTCGCGTATTGAAGAGCTGGTTAAAGTGCCTTATATTGCCAATATCAGAACAAATTTCAGCAAACCTTTGACTACCGACTATTTTGCTGACGAAGTTCAGACAGATGCCAATGGAAGTTTCTATGTACACTATCGTGACTCCATTTGTACATATGAATCTTTAGCAGGTAAGGATATTGACATTTATGCAGACTATGCCGAAGAACTGGATCTGAAGAAGTATGTAACAGTCTGTGTTTCTGATGAGGCAGAGGCATGGAAGGATCATGCTCAACACGAACTGTTCAAGAATTACAAGGATTATGGTCTGGAATTCCGCTTTAGTCTGGCAGCAGCTCCATACATCACTTTAGGAGGTCCGGAAGGTAATACCAATAAGACCGACCAGCAGAAGTTTGCAAAAATTGATTCTCCGTCCAATGGTATCATGACATCAAAGGTGTATACAATTGAAGGAACATCTGCTACAGCTATCGGTCGTGAGCCTATCGTGCGTATATCATTGGTTGATACCAAAAACGGTGATGCATTGGTTGCACAGCGCTATCTGAAAGTAAAATGGACAAGAGAAATTGGTGTGAAGGAAATCACAATCGAGTTTGATCCGATTTGCTATGCTTGTGGCATCCAAAGCCGTGTAACGACTCAGATGATGAATGAATTAATCTACCACCAGGCTAAAGAAGGCGGTATGACTCACGAAGAATTCAAGGCTATCTATACGACATTTGACGAAAATGCTTCTGAACCTTATGGTACGGCTAAGAACGTAATCAATACCGAAGGTGGTGTAGATTCTTATAATATCCTTTGGGATTTGACAACAGAAACAATGGGCAACATCTGGCCGGGTCAGAAGTACAAAGACTTCAGCAAGGTTGTTTACTACAGAAATGATTCCAAGTCTTATCCGGATCTGAAGATTACATTGAAGAGAAGAGTGAACATGCCTGAACTTGGCGTTTGGGGTCACTTGGGTACATACTGGAAGACAACAGATCCGAAGTACACAATCTTCAACGTTAACCCGATTGTTTATGATACGGAAGAATCCAACCCGGCATGGGGCGAACTGGAAACAAACGCAGCAGACTGGAAGGATGAAAATGCAACTTGTAACATTTATACCGACTTGTTGAACGGATTCCTGAATGAAGAAGGTACGAAGCCATTATTCGCAGAAGATGCCGTTTGGTATGACTGTGGTAAAGTGAAGGAAGATTTCTATAAGAAACCTTATGAAACCATTCGTTTCGTGTTTGACGATACGCGCATCAATAACTATACTTACCAGTATTACAACCGTTCGGCAATGAAGTATGAGCCTAAGAAGGCAACGGTACAAAATAGACTGGAAACGATTGACGGAACCTCTTACTACGTATCTATATTGTGGATTAACGGTGAAGTTGCTGCCAAGATCATCAATGAAAGAAAGAACTTCTTGAATGCGGCAGAACAGACTTACAACATTCGTCTGGAAGAGGAAAATGCAATCCATGCTCCGCGCACCGGTGAGAAACCGACAGAAGCAGCCAAGGCATTGGTTGGAGCAGATGTTCCGGTTAGAATGGAAGCTGTACTTTGCGATGCAGTTGGCAAAGACTGGAATGTGAAGACCGTGAAGGCTTATGAGGCATTCATCATTGAACCGTTGACTATGAGCGATCCGACATTGGCACCGTTCACTGATGCCCAGGAAGGTGGTTCTCGTATCTCTATAGAAGGTAAATTCACATACAAGGCTTGGAACAATTCTACCGTTGCTAATACAGTCGGATTGCCGAAAGCACTGTGGGAATTCTATGAAGCAAACGAAGGTGAATGGCCATACCTCGATCTGGCTACCGGTGAATTGGATCCTTCGAGACTGAAGACCAACTTGAAGTTAGTTGATGGAAATATTGAACCGGTTGAAGGTTACCAGGATGGTGCATTGCCAAAGAATGTGAAGATTATCAGAACAACTTCTGGAGGTAAAGACGAATTGGTTTACTATAACTACAGCGGTACGCCGGTTAATAAGGAATACATCATTTACATTCCGGTTACCTTTACATATAAGTGGAAGACATTTGTTTACAATGTAGCCGTAACAGTTAAACCTAATCCAGGTACCCCGTCTGTATAGTACATGGGCTAATATCCAATACATTGGATAACTAAGAGTAGGGGATGTGCACATCGTTTGTAGTGTACATCTCCTATCTTTTTTATGCTATTTCTTCTCAGAACCACTTGATCCTCCTGAACCACACGAACGTCACCGCCGACAGGGCGACGGACAGCACCACGATGAGCAGGAAGGCATGGGGGAAGGCATCCAGGTGGATGTCCACGTTCATGCCGTAGAAGCTGGCGATGACGGTGGGTATCATCAGCGTGATGCTGAGGCTCGTCATGCGTTTCATGATGTCGTTCACGTTGTTCGAGATGATGGAGGCGAAGGCGTCCATCGTGCCGGTCAGGATGTCGCTGTAGATGTTCACCGTGTTGTAGGCCTGGCGCAGCTCGATGACGGCGTCGTCCAGCAGCTCCATGTCCAGCATGCCGGTGTTCTGGAAGATGTTCTTCAGGCGGCCTATCAGTACCTCGTTGCCGCGGATGGAGGTGTCGAAGTAAACCAGTGTCTTTTGCAGCTTCATCAGTCGCAGCAGGTCTTCGTTGCGGATGCTCTTCTCCAACTCTTTCTCGGCGTTGGCCACTTCGTTGTTGATCTGCTTCAGGTACTTCAGGAACCAGACGGCCGAGGAGTAGATGAGGCGCAGGATGAGGTCCAGTTTGTTGTTCACACAGATGCCCTTGCGGCGCGTGTGCTGGATGAAGTCGGGCAGTAGCTCCGTGTGGTAATAGCAGACGGAGACGATGATGTCGTTGTTGGTGATGATGCCGATGGGCACGGTGATGAAGGGAATCTGCGGGTCGCTGCTCTGCATGGGGATGCGCAGGATGGTCAGCAGCCAGTTGCCTTCGGTCTCGGTGCGGGGCCGTTCGTCGGCGTCGGCAATGTCCTCCAGGAAGGATTCGGGTACGTTAAGTTCGCGAGTCAGGAATTGGAAATCGTTGTTGTCGGGGCATTCTACATTTACCCAGCAGTTGGGTGCCCACACAGGCTTCTCTACGAAGCCGTTTTCGCTGTAGAGATACTTTCTCATCGGTGATAGCCTCCTTTCTTAGGTTGCGTACGGAGGCTGGCGATGCAGAGGGTCTCCGTCCGCGGTTAAGGGTTAATACTGTTGCACGTTCGAGGGTTTGAATCGTCCATATCTTGTTCTCAATTTGTTTTTAATGCGGGGCAAAAGTAATGAAACGGACCGATAGCCGGTGCATCCGGCCTGTTTTTTTAGGTTTTGTTTCAATTTGGGGGAAGGAACCGGTTGGCGGGATGCCTCAGGGCGGGTTCTGCCGGTCGGCGGGAAAGGTACAAGTACCCCGTTTGTGGGATACTTGTGTGGCTCGTGAACCACACTTGCACGGCTCGCGAGCCACACTTGCGTTACATTTGTTCCACACAAGTGTCCCACAAACGGGGGATAAGCGCCCTTCGCGAAGGACGTTGCATTGTCATGATATTCAGCGCGTTATTCTGTTTTCTTCTGTTCCGTGCCGAAACGTCGTTGCAGGAAGGAGGCCAGGTTGTAGGCTTCGACGTTTTCGGTGCAAATGCTGCCGTCCTTTTCCACCACGACGTAATGCGGAATGCCGTTGAAGCGGAAGAGCTGGCGCAGGTACTTGTAGTCCGTGTCCCCCAAGCGGTAGCTGGCTTCGCCTTTCAGGTTCTTCTCCACGTATTCCGTATAGTCTTTCAGGGGCGATTCGGCTTCACTGGTGATGTAAACGAACTGGAATTCGGGATGGTTGCGGTATTGCTCGCGCAGCTTGGCCGTAGCCTTTATGCCTGCCCGGCAGGGACCGCAGGTGGTTGCCCAGAAGTCAACGAACAGCACTTTGCCTGCATGGGGCGCGATGATACGGCGGAAGATGTCGGTAGCTTTCCCTTCGGGCAGTTGGTACGACGTCGTTGGGGTGTCGGGGAACCGTTCTTCCAACATTTCGCGGGCCGTGGCTCGCAGATAAGGATGAGTGACGGTTTTTTCCAGCTGGGTAAGGAAGGCTTCGGCATACTGACGTTGCATAAATGCATCAGATAATATGAAGCGTAGGTTACGCACACGGGCTATTTGCCAAAGCAATGGGGAGGGCGTGGCGCACAAGCTGTTGACGATGCTGTCCTTTTTCTCAGAGAATCTCAGCTGAAGTCTCAGCTGTCTTTCTTTTAAGGGAAGGGCCTGAAAGGCTTCATCGTTCTGCATGTTTATCTGTTCCTGAAGGGGAATGGAAAGCGGACTCATGAATTCGAAGCGGTTGATAAAAAAGTCTGTGCCGTAATTGACTAATACCGACTGCTCGTTCAGAGGCATTTCCTTCAGAAAATCGTAGTAGGAGGCGTCGGGTTGCACTTTCAGTATCTGATTGGTGGTGTCTTGCTGTGCATAGTAGCTGCGGTCCATTTGGAAATCGAAGTAAGCCATACCTGTCTGTGTAGCTTTCTGGTTGCGTATCAGCGACACGGCCTTTTGCGAGGGGGCGTAAAGGCGGCAGAGCGAGTCGGCCTGCTGTTGCCATTGGTCGATGACGGGTTTCAGCCGTTCCTGGAACTGGGCGGGCGTCAGCGTCTTTTGTGCTTCGGACAATTGGTTGTAAGGATACCGAAAGCGTTTGCTCAGTGTCATGGCCAGGTACGACAGGTCGGTCCTCTTGCCCATGTAGGCGGTGTGAGAGAGGGGGTAGTTTATATCGCGTGCGCGGCTGCGGGCCATGACGTCTTCCCAGTCTATGTAGAGGGTGACGGTGTCGCCCGGTTCGACATAGAAAGGTATATCTATATTTCTAATTATCAGGTTTTCGCAGACGGGATGTCGCAGGAGGAAGGAACATTGGAAACTGCCGTCGGGGTTGATGGGCACCACGGTGGGATAGTCCTGCCGGGTGATTTCGTCTTTCAGATAGAGGATGCCGCTATCGAAGCCCAGTCGCGGGTCGTATCCGTTCAGATAGCCTTGCAGGTAGACGCTATCGCGGCGGAAAAAGTCTTCTCCATAACCGTTGTCGGTTTCGGCGGCAACCGTCTCAGGACGGGTACGGACATAACGCTGCGCTTCGTCACCGTCGAGGGCAATGAGGCAGGAGCCATCCTTGCGTGGTGTCAGTTGCAGGGTGGCGGTGGAGCCGTTTGTGCGGCTGCGGGCAGTCAGCACGATGCGCTTCCCTTTCTTGCGGCATTCGGTCAGATCGTACAATCGGTTGTTCAGGATGACGAGCGAGTCGTGGACGCCATACGTCCAGTGGCCTTGCGCGTCGTCGGCAAACCAGTTGCCTTCCACCTGTTTCAGAGGCGATGGCTGCTTGGGGTTTGCGGGCACTAACGAGATGTCGTAAGTATTGCTTTCGTTGCCGTTAGGGTCAATCATGTGGATGGTCTGTGTTTCCTTGGGCAGGGGTTCAAACAGCAGTACAAAGTCCATTTCGCCCGAATCGGGCATGAAGGTTTCTTTTTTCAGTTCGATGCCTTCGGCGCCCGTTTGTGCGTAGCGTTTGCCGGTGGCAACATCTTCCAAATAGTTTTCTCCGTCTTCCATAATCCACCAGTGCGGACGGAAAATGGCGTGAATATAGACTTTAGTGTACTCAGGGGTGCGCTCGATGCGGGTGATGTTGCGGATGCTGCCGTTGCGTGCCTTGAACGTGGGGTTCTCGATGGTTTGTGCCGTCAGCAGTCCTGATAGCAGGAGCAGGAGGCAGAAGAAAATGTTTTTCATGTTGTTTATAGTGTTATGTGAATCATCTTGAGATACTCTCTCACGTTCAAAGGTAAGGATTCTTTTTCAGATAGCCGTCGAAAAGGGTGTTAACTT
>ULOB01037919.1_pt1 | contig 14985 bp, 6 predicted proteins | sample 1952151 | NCBI WGS metagenome assembly ULOB01 (sample SAMEA4835591, study PRJEB28245) | human gut metagenome | biome: gut microbiome; material: fecal sample | place: Denmark | collected 2008
AGGTGTGCACATCGGTGCAGATGCGATTGTGGCGGCAGGCAGCGTTGTAACAAAGGATGTTGCGCCATACACCATTGTAGGCGGCGCACCGGCACATTTTATAAAGAATCGTTTCTCCGAAGATCAGCTCGAACGGCATATTCAAACCACCGAAGGCGATGACTCTCCGCTTTTGGTTTCGGCGAAAGGCGGTGATTCTATTGCAAGATAAAATACCACTGTTGATTCTCTTGTCGGTCGGCGCAGCATTTACCGCGGTATGGCTCGCACTGCTGCGGAAACGGCTGAATATGGCATGGTATGTAGCAATCATGATTGCGATTGCACATACGGTCTACGGCGTTTTGACAGTGAAGGCGTTTGCGTTCCTTGAAACCGGCTTTGACAAAGCCAGCCTTGGAAACATGAGCCTGTTCGGTGGCGTGTTCCTGATGCCGCTGGCGTATTGGCTCGGTGCAAAAATTTCAAAGAGACCGCCCAAGGAAGTCTTTGATGTTTTTACCCCCTGCATGGTCTTTACGGTCATGTGCGCCCGAATCAACTGCATTTTGTCAGGCTGCTGCCGCGGGCTTCCGATTCCGGGGACAAACGGGATACGCTTCCCAACGCGTGAGGCGGAGATCGTCTTTTACCTGATCCTGCTCGCCGTCTTGTGTCCGCGAATTTGGAAAGAACGGCTGCAAGGACGCGCTTACCCAGTCTACATGATGTGCTATGGAGCATTTCGGTTTATTATCGAATTCTTCCGCGAGTCGGATATTTCCGGACTGTTCCATCGGGCACATCTGTGGGCACTCATTACATTATTACTCGGCGTAAGCATTTACGCTGAAATGAAAACCTCAAAATCTAAACCGAGAAGGAGAAAACAATCATGATTCAACGAATATCCAAACGGTTCCTATCTCTGCTGCTGGTGGCAGTTATGGTGCTGGCATTAGTGCCTGCCATTACGCTACCTGCATTTGCAGCCACGAATGGTGCTGTGACAGGTCTGAGTGATGCCAACATTGGTTTGAGCTTTGACGGAACGGCAGAGGACGCATGGAACGCAAATGGCTCAACGATCACGGGTTCAGCTGTCAGTGTTGAAGGAATGTGCGATTCCACACATTATGAATCCACACTAACCATCAAAAACAACAAAACCGCAAAAGCCACACTGTCGTTTAATTATGCCATTGAGGCGAACAGCGGTACGATCAAAGTGAACGGAACTGCCGTCACTGCAAATGGTGCCTTTAACAAAGAGCTTGCCGTTGGCGAGAGCATCAAGGTTTATATCAAATCCGGTAGCACCACAGCCACAAAAATTACCATGACCAATGTGGCGCTGGTTTCTGATGTAACTGCGACCACGACCTTTGTGCCTGCCGAAAATGGTACCTATACAGTAGATGGCAAGACTGTCACAGAGACATACAGCAACACACAAAGCTCCATGACGGCTTATCAGGTGGTGGCAACCCCGGCAGAGGGTTATCAGTTCCTTGGCTGGTACAATCTGACCACCGGCAAGTGCATAGCAACTGCCGCAAGCACTGCGCTGAACATTGAGAGCGACTGCACCATTACGGCAAAATTTGTAAGCAAAGTTGTAGCCCTCTTTGAGACCGGCGGTCAGCGGTTTGCAGACCTGAACGAAGCGGTTGCTTATGCGCAGGCAAATAAACAGTCCAAGATTACCTTGGCTACCGATGGCTCAATCAGCGGTAATTATACCATCCCGACGGGTATTACATTGCTGATTCCCTTTGATGCAGCTGGGACTTTGTATACAAATGCTCCCGCAGCAATTCGGACAACTCCGGCATCTAAGGCATTCCGGACGCTGACGATGAGTGAGGGCACTTCTATCACCGTCAACGGTGCCATCAGCCTGGGCGGCAGATATTTTGCAGCTGGCGGCAGTCAGCAGGGTCGTCCTGTGGGCGATTATGGCTATATTAAAATGGCGGATAACAGCTCTATCACGGTGAAGAACGGCGGAAATCTCTATGCATGGGGCTTTATCTCCGGCAGCGGTTCTGTGCTGGCTGAATCCGGCGCAACCGTATATGAGTTCTATCAAATCGCAGACTTCCGCGGTGGTAGCGCCTCCTCTAACATGGGTAACAAGGTTTTCCCCTTCTCCCAGTATTTCGTTCAGAATATCGAAGTTCCCCTGACGCTGAATGCGGGCGCCAACGAGAAGGTTTTCAGCGGCGTTTATGCAATGAGTACCACATATACCACCTCCATCAATTTTATTGGCAACGACGGTATGTTCAAAGTTGTCTCCGGCAGCTTCACCAAAGACTACGATGAAAAGACGGATCGTCTGATTCTGACCGTAAACGGTGAGGCGGAACTGAATACGCTGGCACTATCTCTTGCTGGAATGAATGTTGACTCTGCAAGCTATGTACTGCCTATTACCAACAATATTTCCATCAATATCCAGTCCGGCAAAGTTACCATCAACCAGGATACCGCACTGTTGACCGGTGTTGAGGTGAGCATTGCCGAAGGCGCTGATTTGACGGTCTCCAGTGGAAAAAATGTCTACATTTATGACGGCGACGAATGGAACTCCGATAACTTTGTCTGGGGTCCTTGCAAGTTCAAGTCTGTTGCCTATGCGCCCGGCAAAGCCTATAACCGCACCAATGCAGATCTGAAGGATGCCAAGGTGAATGTAAACGGCAGTCTGACGGCTATTGGTGCCATCTACACCACCAAGGGCGGCGCAGACATCTGCTCCAGCAACGGAACCGGCAAATATGTTCAGCACGGTACACCTGGCACAGGAACCGCGACCTATCAGTATAATGCGAACGGGAATAAATCGGTGACCATCCCCATCACGCCCGCCAAGCTGCACAACGCCGACGGCACCTACACGGAAACTGCGAACGCAAGCGCCGGCGATACCATCAACTATGTCAGCGGTGTCTGGGGCGGCACGCCTTGCGCACATGAGAACACAGAACTTCGTAATGCCAAGGAAGCAACCTGCACCGAGCCCGGCTACACCGGCGACACCTACTGCAAGGATTGCGGCGAGAAAATAGGCACCGGCACGGCTATTCCCGCCAAGGGACATACCGAGGTCATCGACGAAGCTGTTGCAGCTACCTGCACCACACCCGGCAAGACTGAGGGTAAACACTGCTCCGTCTGCAATGAGATTCTTGTTGCACAGGAAGTTATCCCTGCGAAGGGTCACAGCTGGGACAAGGGCGTAATTACGACTTCCCCGACCTGCAGCGATGCCGGTGTCAAGACTTACACTTGTACTGTTTGCAGCGAAACCAAGACTGAAGTGCTTGATGCAACCGGTCATACGCCTGTTGATGTCGCTGAACAGCCTGCCTCCTGCACAGAAGCCGGTCATACGGCGGGCGTCAAATGCTCAGTCTGCGGCGCAACGATCTCCGGAATTGAAGAGATTCCGGCTACGGGTCATACCGAGGTGATCGACGAAGCCGTTGAAGCTACCTGCACCACACCCGGCAAGACCGAAGGCAAACATTGCTCGGTTTGCAATGAAGTGCTTGTACCGCAGGAAGAGATTCCTGCTAAGGGGCATACGGAAGTAATCGACGAAGCTGTTGCAGCTACTTGCACCACGCCCGGCAAGACCGAAGGCAAACATTGCTCGGTTTGCAATGAAGTGCTTGTACCGCAGGAAGAGATTCCTGCTAAGGGGCATACGGAAGTAATCGATGAAGCTGTTGCGGCTACCTGCACAGAAAGCGGCAAGACGGAAGGCAAGCATTGCTCCGTCTGCAATGAGATTCTTGTTGCACAGGAAGTTATCCCTGCCAAGGGGCATGTTGAAGAAATTCGGAATATAAAGGAAGTCACTGACACCGAGGACGGTTACACCGGCGATACCTACTGCTCTGTATGCAACGAATTGCTGAAGAGCGGCGAAGTGATCTACCACAATGGTTGGCGGAAAGATGGAGACAGCTATTCCTTCTACCAAGAGCAGAAGCCCGTCACCGGAATGGTTCGTGTACCGTATCCCGCGGCGGAGCTGCTGCCCGGCTACGGCCCCGATGCGGAAGATGCCGAAGTCAATGTCCCCGGGAAGGAAGGAAATCCTGACAATTACGACTATCCGGACCGTGAGAGTGCGCTGTTCGTCTTTGACGAAAATGGCGTGTTCCAGAAGGATCAGTGCGGTGTGTACGATGACAACGGCGTCACCCGTTGGATCAACAACGGTATGCTGGTATGGCACGCGGGCCTGGTGAAGGACGGCGACGATTATCGTTACTTCAAGCGCAACGGTATGGTCACAAGTGTTGAAACTTATGTAGCCAAGACCAACGGTCTGCTGAAGGCAGCCAAGTATACCTTTGATGCCGAAGGTAGGCTGATGAAGCTGGAAGGACTCCATGAAGATCTGAACGGCAACCTCTGCTACTATGTCGACTATGTGAAAAACTATGCCGGCTTGGTCGAAGTGGACGGCAGCTACTACTATATCGCCAGCGATCTCAAGGCTGTTAAGAATTGCACTTACTATGTTACCAAGACCAACGACCTGAAGCCTGCTGGTTATTATACTTTCGATGTGGACGGCAAGATGGTTATTAAGAGCGGCCTGGTCGAAGAAAATGGCGACCTGTACTACTATGTGGATGGCGCAAAAACAGCGGCCGGCCTGATTGAATGGGAAGGCAACTATTACTACATCGCCAGCAACCTGAAAGCAGTAAAGGGTGCCAGACACTATATCTTTGCAGACAAGGCGAACGGCTTGAAAGCTGCCGGTTGGTACTGGTTCAACGCGGATGGCACGATGTTCCTTGAAGGTATCCGCGAAGAAAACGGCACGAAGTATTACTACAAGGATGGAGTGAAGAATTATGCCGGCCTGATCGAGATTTCCGGCGAATATTACTATGTTAAGAGTGACTGCTCTGTGGTTTGTGACCGCAGCTATTATGTCACCAAATCCAACGGTCTGATGCCGAGCGCAACCTATACTTTCGATGCGGACGGCAAAATGGTAATCAAAAACGGCATCTACCGCGAGAAGCTCGGCGATGGAAATGAGTACCTGTTCTACTATGTAAACAATGTGCGTCAGGTCAATACCGGTCTCGTACAGCTTGACGACGGTAGCTACATCTATGTCCGCAGCGGTGCAAACCTTGCGGTCGGAAGCTACTATGTTTCCAAAACTAATGGTCTCCTCCCGAAGGGCACCTATACCTTTGGAGAAGACGGTAAGATGGTCGTAAATCCGTAAGAGACAAGTGTGTATACAGGGCGGGAAAATCCCTCCCTGTATACCACTGTATTCACAGCGAAAGGAGTGCATATGCAGTTATCGCGAATTCGTAAATGGAGTGTCATGCTCCTTGTGGTTTGTTCTATTGTCAGCTTGTTTGCCGGGTGTGGGAAAAAGACTCCGGAATCTACTGCAGATCCTGCAGTAAATCAGAGTGAAAGCACACCGCCGGAAGAAGAAATTGAGGATACCACGACACTTTCGGAAATCAATACCGACTTCGGAACGCTATATATTCCTCAAAAATATGAACAGCTTTTGAAAGCCGAGATAGGCAGCGATACAGTCAAGTTCATTACTGAACAAGACGGAAAGACCTACACTCTTTTCGGCCTCAGCATCGGCGAAGAAGTTGGACAGCTTGCCGGAACACTGACTGACAAACGCGGTACTTCTCGTGATGTATATGTTACGGTTTACGACCTCGGTGACATCAGCGAATTGGCACAGGACAAGCAGGATCAGCTTTATGCCATGCAGGAGGCTGTGAATGTCGTTGTCGAAAACTTGAAATAAATATCCAGGAAGGAATTCATATGAAAAAATCATTTTCACTGCGATGGGTATCTCTCCTGTTGGCGGTCATGATGGTTTTCAGTATTCTCCCGCTGTCTGTATTTGCGGTAGACACCTCAACCGATGATGCACGGTATACTGACTTCCTATCCTCATTGACCACCCTCGAGGGATATGCCGACGCTTACGCCCGGGAACATTCCGGCGAGGATGCTACAGCGCTTGTCATTAACTACATTCGTTGTGGCGTGGAAAAATACACATCCAGCACATGGACGACCTTCTGCGGTCCGGAAAATACAGCCTTTACCGGTTATGTGTCCGAGCAGGACGCAGCCAACGGAACAAATGCCGTTGCTCTGCGCAGCCTGGAGGCTTTCACGGTACCCAACGGGAATGAGGTCGATTTTGCGCATATGTTCGGCGCAATGGACATGGCATATCACACCGGCAATCAGAGCACTGCCGACCTCGGCAGCTGGGCGGGCGATATCTGCGACCTGCTCCAGCTCACGACCAATGCGGGAGTGACAGGTACAGTCGAGGAGATGGCCGAAGAAATCCGGACAAACAATGATAAGTATTTCCTGTATGACAATCCCGATCCGGAGGTTCACTCTTTCGGTATTCTCGACCTGTACGGCGACCTTGACGCTTTTTACATTTTGAAGAAAATTGGCACCGGCGTGACAATCAGTTCGGTCATGAAGAATTACTTTACAACCAGCCTGACCGATGCCGCACGCGCGAAGTTCTTCCTGGACAACCGTTTCGGCGGAGTTTCAACGAAGGATGACATTCGCGCTTCCGTCTATGATACCTATTACGGAAACGAGGGCATCCGCACGCTGGAAGGCAGTTACCTTCCGAATGGTGTCAATGCCGATCTGCGCCGTGCCTGCTGCTATGCTTTTGCCGATTATCTCTACGAAACGGCAAAGGGACAGCTGGAAAACGATTATTACAAGGTCTTTTCCAGCACCTCCTCCATACTGGCTCCCGGCATTAAGCAGGAAGTGAAAATGGCGCTGACGAAGGATGATAAACAGATTGTTTATTATCTCGCAACTGCGGATATCACACGCAGCGATGTCAATATCTATGCCAACTATAATGACAATGACGGCTCCGCATGGAAGATGGCTCGCTTGACGGATCAGATGAATGCTGCCGAGAAAAAGCATACCGACCCGAACGACACGGAACATTATATTCCCAACTACAGCGCTGTCGTCGGTGTCAATGCCGACTTCTACAACATGAGCAACGGCGCGCCTGCCGGTGCCTTGGTTATGGAGGGCGTTGAGTATCACGGTGTCGCCAGCGAAAACTTCTTCGGCATTCTCAAGGACGGAACGCCGATTATCGGTGGAAGTGCCGAGTGGGATGCACACAAGGGCGAGATTCAAGAGGCTGTTGGTGGTTCCATGTGGCTCGTCCGGGACGGCAAGATCGTCGTGAATGCAACCAGCGATTATTACACAGGGCGTGCTTCCCGTACCTGCGTTGGTATTACTTATGACGGTCAGGTCGTGCTGATGGTGCTCGACGGACGGCAGGAGCCGTTCTCCGCGGGCGGCAGTGCCATCGAGATCGCACAAATCATGCAGGATGCCGGTTGTGTTGCCGCAATGAATCTGGACGGCGGCGGTTCCTCTACCTTTGCTTCCAAGGGCGAAGGCTCGGAAACGATCTCTGTTGTGAACCGTCCTTCGGATGGTTATGAACGCTCTGTCAGCTCCACGCTTGTTGTCGTTTCGACCGCAAAGCCCTCCAATGTATTCGACCATGCAGTCGTTTCTGCGGACTATGACTATATGACTGTCGGAACCGAGTTGACCGTCAAAGCATCCGGCGTCACTTCTACCGGCGGTGCGATTGCACTCCCCGATGGCTCTGCGCTGAAGGTGTCCGATGAAAGCCTCGGCACGCTGTCGGGCGATGTATTTACAGCAAAGGCGCTCGGTGATGTGCAGATTCAACTTATTGCAGCAGACGGCAGCGTGCTGGGCACAAAAACGCTGCACATTGTCGAACCGACGGAATTGAAATTCACCAAAGACAGCCTGAATGCGGTCTACGGCGAATCGACCGAGCTCCCGCTGGAGGCTACCTATAACGGCAACCCCGTAAAGATCAACCCCAATGATGTGCAGTTCGGCTTCCTGAAGATCACACTGCAATCAATCGGTGAAGTCGAGGGTGGGAGTGTCAATACCACGAAAACGGAATTGGTATTCGATTACCCCGAGGCAGGTACGATTTCCGGCTTTGATTTCACACCCAATGCAAACAGCGAACTGCGTACTCTGACGATCGGTGCAGTTCTGAAAAACAAGCTGGCCGAATTCCAGGCGACGATCAATCAGGAATATGCCCGTGCATATCAGGAAGCCAAAGGCAAGGGCTACAGTGATGAAGAAGCTGCGATTCAGGCGCAGACGGCCGCGATCAATAAAGCATTGGAAACGGCAACAAAGATTACGACTTACCTGTATAAGAGCGACGAAGCAAACTTCGACTTTAATCAGGCAACCGGCGGCAGTGGCCTGCTCGCATGGAACCGCACCGTTTCCAATTCAAACTATAAAGAGGACGAGCAGACCTATTATCAGATCGACTCACAAACCGGGATGGAAGCATCCTATACCTTTGCAGTGGATATGTCCAAGATGCCGATTCCGGAGAAGCTTACAGCTCTTTTGTATATGCTCCCCGGCGGCGATCAGGAGGGACGCACAGCATGGGATTTCCTGCTGCAGCTTGCCGAACGTATCAGCCCGCTGACGACGGTCACAATCACACTGACTGCACCGGAAGGCGTTACGATCGATACCTCCAAGCTCCGTCTGGCAAATGAGTATTTCACCATGACCTCTGCTGAGGTGGAAGACAATAAGCTGACGGTCGTCTGCAACTTCATTCAGCAGGGCGAACCGATCAACCCCGCTACTGCAAACCCGCTTTGCGTACTCAGCGGCTTGAAGCTTATCCCCACAGACAGCGCAGCATGGGACGAAAACGGATTGCTCGACTGCACGGTTAGCGGTGATCTCGGCTATGACATTTATGCACACTTCCATGTTCTGAAATCGCTGGCGCAGCAGGAAGAATATCAGATCAAATACGGTCTGTACCCCTATGACAACAGCGAGAATATCAACGGAGACTACGGTGCCCATTTCTTTGATACCGTTACGGATTTCACAGACAGCTTTAAGCTGCAAAAGAATACCAAGGACGGATGGGTCAAGGAAAACGGAAAGTGGTCTTACTGGCAAGACGGCGCTGCGCTGACTGGCATTCATAAGCTTCCCAGCAATGTGGATGGTGAAACCGGTGAATATTGGTACGATCTCGGCTCGGATGGCATCTCTGTCGGAAAAATAACCGGATTGTTTGCCTACGAGAATGATTTGTACTATGCCGTCAACGGTGAGACCAAGGACGGCTGGCGTGAGATCAAAACATCCGATGGAAGCAGTCAGTATTATTATTTTGATCCAACTACATTCAAGGCGGTTGACGGTGCTCAAACAATACGCACGATGATCACCGAAAATGGCAAGCAATACCCCAAGGACTTAAACTATACCTTTGCGGATCATGTTCTGGTGCGAGGAGACTGGATCACGGTCAGTACCGGTCGTCGCTATTACTGGGCCGGACAACCGATTGCCAGAAAGTGGTGGACAGTAGACGGTGACCGCTATTTCTTTGGCGACCACGGCGATGCCCTCACTGGGTTTAGTGAGGTTCCGAGAGGCAATAGCGGTCAGGGTGCTGATTACTATTTGTTTGATGCAGAGGGCGCATTGATTGTCCAGCCTGGATTGTACCAGCTGAGCAGCGATTTGTCCCACATCGCCAGTGGATTCAGCGCAGGCGATATTGTTTGCTTTGATGAAAATGGTATGGCTATTTATGCTGGCCTTGTTTATGGAGATGATGGATATCTCTATTACATCAATGCAAATCTGAAAGCAGTCAAGAACGGAAAGTACTGGGTCACCAAAACAAATGGTATTGTCAAAGCCGGTTATCAGCGAGAGTTTGATGCACAGGGTAGAATGATTGCCAAAAACGGTATACTGCCGCTCGATGGCAACGGTGTGCTGGTCTACTATGTAAATGATGATGTCCAGTATGACCTTGGGTTGGTCAGAATGGCGGACGATCGCATGATCTATGTGAACGCCGATGCTACGCTAAAGGCCAACGGCACCTACTATCTGAGCAAAACCAACGGATTGCTCCCGCAAGGCTACTATCCGTTCGACAGTAACTGCATCCTGCAGCTCAATGGATGGTTTACCTGCGATCAAGGCACAACATATTATCAGAATGGCGTTATGCACGGAGCTGGTTGGGATAACATTGGAGGTTCTTTCTACTATTTCGACAGCAACGGATATATCGTCACCGGAATGGTTCGTGTACCGTATCCTACCGCAAATTTGCTGCCCGGTTACGGCCCTGATGCGGAAGATGCCGAAGTCAATGTCCCCGGTAAGGATGGCAACCCCGACAATTATGACTATCCGGACCGTGAGAGTGCAGTGTTCGTCTTTGACGAAAATGGCGTGTTCCAGAAGGAGCAGTGCGGTGTGTACAACGATAACGGCATTACCCGCTGGATCAACAACGGCATGCTGGTATGGCACGCGGGTCTGGTGAAGGACGGCGATGATTATCGTTACTTCAAGCGCAACGGTATGGTCACAAGCGTTGAAACCTATGTGGCCAAGACCAACGACCTGCTGCCGGCAGCTAAGTATACCTTTGATGCCGAAGGTAAGCTGATGAAGCTGGAAGGACTCCATGAAGATCTGAATGGCAACCTCTGCTACTATGTCGTCTATGTGAAGAACTATGCTGGCTTGGTCGAAGTGGACGGCAGCTACTACTACATCGCCAGCGATCTCAAGGCTGTCAAGAACGGCACCTATTATGTTACCAAAACGAACGGACTAAAAGATGCTGGTTTCTATAGCTTTGATGCTGACGGCAAGATGATTATCAAGAATGGCCTGGTCGAGGAAAATGGCGACCTGTACTACTATGTGGATGGCGCAAAAACAGCGGCCGGCCTGATTGAATGGGAAGGCAACTATTACTATATCGCCAGCAACCTAAAAGCAGTAAAGGATGCCAAGCACTATGTTTTTGCAGACAAGGCCAATGGACTGAAACCTGCCGGCTGGTACTGGTTCAACGCTGACGGTACGATGTTCCTTGAGGGAATTCGCGAAGATAACGGCACGAAGTATTACTACAAGGATGGCGTAAAGAACTATGCCGGCTTGGTTAAAATTGATGATGCCTACTACTATGTCAAGAGCGATTGTACCGTGGTTTGCGGGCGCAGTTACTATGTGACAAAGGCCAATGGTCTCATGCCGAATGCTGTCTATACCTTTGGTGCGGACGGCAAAATGGAAATCAAGAACGGCATCTACCGTGAGAAGCTCGGCGATGGAAACGAGTACCTGTTCTACTATGTGAACAATGTGCGTCAGGTCAATACCGGCCTCGTACAGCTTGACGACGGCAGCTACATCTATGTCCGCAGCGGTGCAAACCTTGCGGTCGGCAGCTGCTATGTTTCTAAAACCAATGATCTCCTCCCGAAGGGTACCTATACCTTTGGAGAAGATGGCAAAATGATTATCTCGTAACAAATAGGATAAATGAAGCCCGCAGTCCCTGCTGCTGTGGGGACTGCGGGTGGAATTTGTGATGATGAAGAAACCAACAGAATCCGGAAAAATTGTAAAGAACGCGACCTGGCTGATTGCATGTAAAGTTGTGCAGTCCTTATTGAGCTTCGTAATTGGAACACTTTCTGCCAGGTATCTCGGACCGGGGAATTACGGAATCATTGATTATGCTGCAGCAATTGTCAGCTTTATGGTTCCGGTTGTACAGCTCGGACTTCGCTCGACCCTTGTCCACGAAATTATTGCAGCGCCTGACAGTGAAGGAAAGACGCTCGGAACATCGCTTTTTATGAGTACGGCAACGAGCTTCTTGGGGATTTTCGGAGTGATTGCGTTTACTGCGATTGCAAATCCAAATGACCCGGAAACGATGTTTGTTTGTGCGCTGTACAGCATTTCATTGGTTTTCCAGGCAACCGAAATACTTCAATACTGGTTCCAGGCAAAGCTGCTGTCAAAATACATCGCGCTCACTTCACTGGCCGCATATGTGGTCGTTTCAGCCTATCGTTGTTTCCTACTGATTACGCAAAAGAGCGTATACTGGTTTGCATTTTCACAGGCACTGGACTATTTGTTGATCTCTGCTTCTCTGTACGGGATCTACAGAAGAATTTCAAAGCAAAGACTGACAGTATCATTTCCACTTGCGAAACAACTTTTTAAGAGAAGCCGATATTATATTGTATCCGGCATCATGGTTACTTTCTTTTCTCTAACAGATCGGGTCATGATCACATTGATGCTGGGGAAAGAAGCCAACGGCTATTATTCAGCTGCGGTGAGTTGCGCAGCACTAAGTCAATTCGTGTTTGCGGCTATTGTGGATTCTATGCGACCTTCTATTTTAGAAGCCAAGAAGACAAGCTCTCCCAATTACGGTCCACATATAGCCAGACTCTATTCTATTATCATATATTTAGCGGTGCTGCAAAGCATTGTGCTAACCATAGCAGCACCGCTTGTTATTCGGATTATTTACGGAGCCGCATATGCCCCGGCGATACCTACGCTGAGAATCATCACCTGGTACACAGCATTCTCCTATATGGGTTCCGTTCGCAATATATGGATCCTGGCAGAACAGAAGCAGAAGATGCTATGGAAAATCAATTTATCCGGGGCTCTTTTGAATGTGATAGCCAACTATATCCTGATACCGCTTATCGGTATCAACGGAGCAGCAATTGCTTCGGTAGCAGCACAGCTTTTCGTCAATTTTGTGCTGTGTTTTACGATTCCTTCCCTGCGTCCCGTTGGACATCTGATTATTGAGGGGATTGATCCAAGAAACCTAAAAGAACTGTGGGAAGGGCATTTTTCTAACCCCTTCCCCAAGACAAAAAATTGATTGGAGTGTATCAGAAAATGCCTCTGTTTGAAAATAAAGTCCTCCTCATCACGGGCGGGACCGGCTCCTTCGGTCACGCGGTTCTGGACCGCTTCCTGACCACGGACATCCGGGAAATTCGCATTCTCTCCCGGGACGAGAAAAAGCAGGACGACATGCGCCATGCCTATCAGCTGGCCTGCCCCGCCTGCGCGGAGAAAATCAAATTCTACATCGGCGACGTGCGGGACTACCGCTCCATCGCCCCGGCGTTCCGGGGCGTGGACTATGTGTTCCACGCCGCCGCCCTCAAGCAGGTGCCCTCCTGCGAGTTCTTCCCGATGGAGGCAGTCAAGACCAACGTCATCGGCTCCAACAACGTCATCGACGCCTGCGTGGAAAACCGGGTCAAAAAGGCGATCTTCCTCTCCACCGACAAGGCCGCCTATCCCATCAACGCCATGGGCATGTCCAAGGCCCTGATGGAGAAGAACGTCATTGCGCGATCAAAGCAGATGCTGGCGGACGACCCTGTGCTTTGCCTGACGCGTTACGGAAACGTCATGGCCTCCCGCGGCTCAGTCATTCCCCTGTTCTGCGACCAGATCGACGAGGGCAAGCCGCTCACCGTCACGAACCCCAACATGACCCGCTTCATGATGACGCTCGGCGACGCCGTCGATCTTGTCCTTTACGCCTTCGAGCACGGTGAGCAGGGCGACCTGTTTGTGCAGAAGGCCCCTGCTGCGACCATCGAGACGCTGGCGCAGGCCATTCTGGAGATGAAGCACTCCGAACTCGGCGTGCAGACCATAGGCACGCGCCACGGAGAAAAGCTCTTTGAGGTGCTGGTGACCTCGGAGGAAATGCTGCGGGCGGAGGACCTGCCCGGCTTCTTCCGCATCCACGCCGACAGCCGCGATCTGAACTACGACAACTATTTCTCCAAGGGGAACGCGGAGCTGTCGCAGATCGAGCCATACACCTCACACAACACGGATCGGCTCGACCTCGACGGCATGAAGCGCCTGCTGGAGAAGCTGAAGCTCTTCGGAGGAACCTGCTGATGAACATTCTCGTTACCGGTGCCCACGGCTTTGTGGGGAAAAACCTCGTCGCGTCGCTCCGAAACATCCGCGACAATAAGGACCGCACCCACCCGGAGCTGGACATCCGGAAAATCTACGAATATGACACCGATAGCTCGCCGGAGCAGCTTGCCGCTTATGCGAGATCCGCTGATTTTGTGTTCCATCTGGCAGGGATAAACCGCCCGAAAACGGCGGAGGAATACCTCCCCGGCAATACCGGCTCTCTGGAAGCGCTGCTTACCGCTCTGCTAAAAGCGGGCAATCGCTGCCCCGTGATGCTGGCCAGCTCCGCACAGGCCTCCCTCATCGGGCGCTATGCGGGCAGCGAATACGGCAAGGCAAAGCTGGCCTGCGAAAAGCTGCTGCGAACCTATGCCGCCGAGACCGGTGCGGAGGCGCTGATTTACCGTTTCCCCAATGTGTTTGGCAAGTGGTGCCGCCCGAATTACAATTCCGCCGTGGCTACCTTCTGCAACAACATTGCAAATGACCTGCCGATTACGGTCAATGACCCGGCGACGGAGCTGGAGCTGGTTTACATTGACGACCTGGTCGCGGAACTGCTGGACGCTCTGTCCGGTCGGGCGCACCGCTGCAATTATGACGGGCTGACCCCGGTGCCCGGCGGGGATTTCTGCTATGTGCCGGTGACGCACCGCGTAACGCTGGGCAAAATCATCGAGCTGCTGCGATCTTTTCACGCACAGCCGGAGACCCTGCTGCTGCCGGAAATTCCGGCGGGCAGCTTTGAAAAGAAACTCTATTCCACCTATCTTTCCTATCTGCCGCCGGAAAAGACGGCGTTCCCGCTGAAGATGAACGTCGATGCCCGCGGCAGCTTCACGGAGCTGCTGAAAACCCAAAATTGCGGCCAGTTCTCCGTGAACATCACGAAGCCCGGCGTCACCAAGGGGCAGCACTGGCACAACAGCAAGTGGGAATTTTTCATCGTCGTGGCCGGGCGCGGCCTGATCCGTGAGCGCAGACTGGATTCCGATGAAATTCTGGAGTTTGAGGTCAGCGGCGAGCGGATCGAGG